>Ga0116227_10013765_pt1 | contig 12590 bp, 13 predicted proteins | sample S1TSphgellanicum_FD_89693 | JGI IMG/M metagenome (GOLD analysis project Ga0116227, IMG submission 89693) | Host-associated microbial communities from peat moss isolated from Minnesota, USA - S1T2_Fb - Sphagnum magellanicum MG | ecosystem: Host-associated > Plants > Peat moss > Unclassified... | reverse complement strand
AGAGTTTTTCAACAATATGTTGCACGTCACCTTCACGCAAGGAAATCGGGGCGATTCCTGAATTTTAGCGGTCGGGAGTCAAATTGCCAATTTGACTCCGGGCCTTTCTTTTGCCCATAACTTGTGTTTGAGATGTCCAAATGGGTCATGTGAGCCCATTTTAGACATCTACATTCTAGGAGCTTTTTAATGATATAAGCTTTTCAATCCAATCAATTTTGACCCTTGCAATTACCCTTTGAAGATTCGAGAATCCATTGGGACTCCAACTCCCAAAGTGGGAACTCACTTGGGAGTGTGGGGGTTCATTCCCTCAACTTTCTTGCACTCCCAGGAGCATGAAACGTAACTCCCGGGTTCACTCTTGGCTCGCACCTTCGCAAGCCCTTTCTTTGGTCACAAGCCCAAGGTTAGGGTTGCAACAATGCTAATGAACAAAAATTGAAGTTAATGATTAAAGATTTGTGAATCCAAATTGTTTTCCACTTCATATTCTTGTTTGTCATTGATTTCAATAAGTGGAGGGGGATCATAAATTCTTCCTAGAATGGTAGACATGTGGTAAAGTTCCAATAGGGAAACATGATACACAAGATGGATTTTCATAAAACCTAAAAACTTGAGTTGGAAAACCATGACATTAATTTGTTTCACAACGAGGAGTGAACTTAGCTTCCAATGATCCAACTTTTTTTATGGCCTTGTTGTTTTGATATGTTATTGTCAAAGCCAAACCCAGTTCCCAACCTTGAAATTAGGTTGTTCTTTCCAATGTTCATCAAGATTTTCCTCATATCGCCTTTGCACTTTTTCAAGGTTAAATACAAGTTAAGCTCGAACATCTATTAACCACATGGTTCGATCTTTAGTTACTGGATTCATGACTTTATTGACACTTTGATTATCAAATTTGGGGTGCAAACCATAAAAGAGAACATGAAGGTGATGACTAAAATTCTCTATTTAAGCACAAACATTGCAAAATTTAACAAACTCCTTCACATATTTCCAAAGTTGTGGCCACCAATAATCTCGAGACACTAACTTCATGGTCTTGTTGAATCCAAAATGGCTTGTAATCAAAGTATCGTGCTTGGCCTAAAGAAGTTGAAACTACACAAGGCCATCAAGAACATAGAAAAGACCATCATAATATAATTAACCATTTTGAAACTCGAACTTGGCATGACCACTAGAACAATCTTGGACTTGATGATAATTATTTAATTAACCTTGGATGCCAATAGCAAGAAGGTCTTTCAAATCTTCACAAATTTGACAAAGAAGGGTTATGCCATTAAGAACTATTGATGATGTTTGAAGTCAAAGATGTTTAGGTTTGAAAATGACATCACATTGTTGTTTATAGACTACATCTCCCTACTTAGGTGCGAGGTACGAACAATGGGACAATGCATCAAGTTTCCCTTGCTAGCACCCAAGGCGATATGTGATGACAAATTGAAACAAAACACGAACAATGCCCACCAATCTTGGCATCGATCCAAAACATGAATTGTCATGAAATACTGCACGTTCTTATAGTCTCAATATACTATGATTTCATGTTGAGCTCCTTAAAGCAAATGATGTCACTTTTCAAAGGCATCCGTGATGGCTAGAAATTCTTTATCATGAATGTCGTAGTTAATATCTTAAAAAAAAAAACTTATGAAAACAGAAGCCAACAAGATGAAAAAGATTATCTTTTTAGAGTTGTGAAAGTTCATAATAATTACAATTCTTAATCAAAGGTTCCAAGTATACAACCACATTTCCAAATGTCATAGATTCATTACCAAGAATGATTAAGGCTAAAATCACGAAATAATGTTTAGTTACCAACTAAAGGGGCAAAGTGTAATTGAGCATAATCATTAGCCATGTGGAGTGGTAAGAATTTAAGTCTCTGAATGGGTTGACCCCATCAAGTGCCAAGCCTAACCTAATGTGGCAAGTTTCAATGGCAAATTTTGGCCATTTTTCATTTATTTGTTTCCAATTTCCTAGAATTTGGCACATGTTTTGAACTATTCTATCACATTCATGAATTCCAATGGAAACAAGACTTGTGCACTTGATAATTTTATCGAGTTTGGGGGTGCAATGGTAATGCATCACAATTGTCACATACCAAAAGATTTTTTGTCAGTTGTAATTAAATCATATTTAGTAAAGGTGTTCATTTTCTATGTCTAGAAGTATCACATGACCCTACATTTTGCACTATAGATGAAACAATTTGATATGTGGTAATGGGTGTCGGTTCTTTAGGGTGTCCAAAAAATGATCAAGTATTACAATATTTTTGTATTTTTAAAATACCATTTTGGATTGAAAAATGGACAATTATTTCCATACATAATAACACACACACACACATGTTTTATCCAAAAACTTTATAAGGCCCTAATACACACCATCATGAACACATCCACAATTAAATCAAACCCAAAACCCCAAAAAAATGGTATTTTGCAATGTGGACAATTTTTAATTTAGGTCCAAATGTAAACATCTTAATGGGTTGTTTATGATCCTAATAGGGCCAATACACATATCCAACCATCCATATAGGAGTTAGTTATCAATGCCATAATTTGTTGCATAGAATAGTGCATGTAACATGGTATTTTCATGTGTGGACAAGATGATGTGTTGTGTAGGACAAACTATAATACCCATATAATACCATGGAAATACCATGTTCCACTAATCACATAGGTTCCACCTTTTGGAATTATGAAGGATTTGTTATCCTTAAAATTATTTGTCATTCAAAATTACTTCATTATTATTTTAAAATCTATATATGTAGTATTCTCCTCCAAAAAAGCTATTAAGGATGATATTTTGCAATCACCCTAGAATCAACACCCAAAATGTGGCCTTGGAAACAAACCCAAAAATACTAGATATGTGTATGTATATATATGTGGTATGTAGTCTTCAACTTACATAGTTATGGATTCCATTTTCACACTTTGTTAACTTTCATACTTATGTAATATTTAAGCACATTTTGGGTTTCATTATGTGCATTTGTGTAATTTTGCATTCCAAAAGTTGATGGGTTAATTTGCATTCAATTAGCACTTTGTGGATGTCATTGTTCTTTCACTTTAGCTATTATAAATGTGTAATAGGCCTATATATATGTATTACATTAGTGTAGAAACTAATCACATTGATCATGTATTAGACAATCCATGTGGCACCCAAACATTAAGGCATGTGTTAGTCATGGTTAAACATGTTAATCATGTTAAACAAGTGACGTGACATTTCCATATTGGTACATATGTCAATCAAAATCAATCATCTTAGTCGACAAGCCATGTGGCATTTTCAAATTGACACACATTTTAGTCACCATTAATCAAGTTAGTCATATTAGACAAGACATGTGGCATTTTCAAATTGGCACACATGTTAGTCAACATTAGGCATTAAATCATTTAAAACAAACCCTGTGGTAGTTCCAAATTGGTACACATGTTAATAAAAATTAGTCAACTTAATCATCTTAGACAAACCATATGGCACTTCTACATTGGCACACACTTTAGTCAAAATTCATCAAGTTAGTCAAATTAGACAAGCCACATGTGGTAGTTCTACATTGGCATAATTGTTGGTCAACATCAATAAAGTTGGTCATATCAAACAAGCACCGATAGATAATTGTCACACATGTTAATCAAGTCAGTCATAACAAACATGCCATGTGGCAACCATGTTAGATAGATTCCTTAGCCACTTTATTCAAAATACACACTAGACATTTAGTCAAAACAAACGTGTACATATTAGTCACCTTTGTGTAAAAAAAAATTAGTTTGTTTTTACTACAATTGGTTTTGTCCATTGTTTGTTATGATTAAAAATGATTAAACTTAGTGAAAAAAACCAACATAAAAAACCATATTTGTAGTAATGTTTTTCTCCACAACATAGTAAAGTGTGGTTGATGTGATTGCAATTCAAATAATCAAGTGCATCCTTTGCCATTTTAATTACTTTCCATTAGAACCAACTCCTAAAAACTCTCAAAGCACCAAACAATTTAACAAATGAGGCAAAAAGGTTTGGTGTAGTATAACCATAGCTATGAATCTACCTGTAACTACTGTATTAAATTATAACAGCCAGGGGAGGGCTATGTTGCTTTTGGTGTCCAAACAAAACTTGAAACCCTCCTCTTGGCGCATCTAACACACTCAAAATCGTTGAAAAAAATTAGAAATGAGAAAGTTATGGACCCCCAAAGGAAAGGGGGTCAAAAAACTCAAAAAAGAAACTATTGAGGCCGGTTTTTAAACACCCAGAAAGTTCATTTTATGTTTTTTTTTTATATTAGAATTCCAATGTGATTTGTAGGACTTCAGATGGTGCTCCTATAGCACTTTAAATCGTTTAAAATGAATAAGAAATAAGAAAGTTACGAGCTTTGAAAGTAGGAGGGGTCCTAAGAAAAAAACAAAAAAAAAAAAGTTTTATAACTTGGAAAGCTTATTTTTTCTTATTTTTCTTCTTGTTTGTTTTTCATTACTTCTTTTCTTTTGCACTTCAAAGGTGATTATAGGATATTTAGTAATTATGATTACTTAATGAAAATATGATTTTAATATTATTATCTAGTTTAAACTAATAATTAGCTTAGGACTTTTTATACTTGTAGGTTAATTAGTGTAGCCTATTTACATTAATATTTTAACATAAATAATAAATTATAAATATATAATACCTATAGATTATATATATATATATATATATATATATATAATTGATTATCACTATAATTATAATAAACATTTAATTAATAACTATGAATATTTATAGTAAAAATTTAATATTATCATATTAATTGATTTTGAATAATTTTTTGTTTAATCAAATGTATATTTTCTGAAAAAATATTCCAAAATAAAATAAAGTCAAACATATTTAAACCATCATTTAATGTAACTTAATTTAACATAATTTAGTTTAGCAATAATTAATTTAACCTAACTTAATTTAACCATTGAAAATTTTAGCCTAATTTAGTTTAGCCATAAATATTTTAGCATAATTTAATTTAACCTAACTTAATTTAGCCATAGTTAATTTAAATTAATTTAATTTAGCCATAATCGATTTAATCTAATAAATTTAGCCATGGTTAATTTTAGCCTAATTTAATTTAGCCATAATTACTTTAGCCTAATTTAATTTAATTTAACCATAATTAATTTAGTTTAGCTTAATTTAACCATGGTTAATTTAACTTGATTTAATTTAGCTTAATTTAAATTAACCATAATTAGTTTAACCTTCTTAATTTAGCCATGGTTAGTTTAACTTTTTAGTTTATTTAACTTAGGTTACTTTAACCTAAGAGCATGGGGTTAACCTTAGTACTAGAGGTACATAATACTATTATATATAGCCTATGTAAATATATTAAGTATAATATTTAAATATGTATAAGTTTAGGCCATTATTTTTATGACACATGTCCATGTTGTACGCATTTAGCTGCATGTTAGTTGCACACACAATCGTATGGCCCAAAAATTATACAATACCAAAGTTGTAGTTGCAAACATGACCAAAATAGTTACAAACAACAACCAGTTACATGCCAATTGCATAGTGACTGGTTGCAAATGACAAGATTTTTAGTAGTGAAATGGACTTTTGGGCAATGTTTTTTTTACTGCATAATGAATCACCATAACTTGCATGCACTCATCCAAGTTAAAGGCAACAAGTGCAATAGGTGGGTGCCATGAACTAGGCAAAAGAGTAAAGTTCTCAATAATCATTGAATACTTCAATGATAAAAAAAGGTTACTAGAAAAATGATCTTGCACAACTAAGGTTTATTGAAAACTTGGTCCTCTTCATAGCAAAAGGTTATGTAAAGTAATGTCAATAGTGGAATCACCTTGGATCCATCAACTCATCATGTCGAGGGACCCCAAGATCAAATTTCCCACTCATAAACAACTAATGAAGGATCACATCCCTAGCCTTTTTGCAAAGACCATGAAATATTATGTATTGTTTGCATTAATGAGATGCACAACTACTAGTGTGACTTTTGATTTGTGGATGAATAAGACAAGGTTTGATACTTTCGTTTTAATTGTCAATTTTATTGATGATGCTTGGGTGCCAATAAGTGCCACTTTTGGGCTTTTTGAAACACCCAACATTATGCCTAGGGGCAACCCTTGTAGAATTTGTGAAACCTCTTCTAGCAAAATTCAACTTACAAAGAAGGTGATAGCATGTGTTAAAGATGAGGGGTCTAACTTGAATACCCTTGCCACAACTTTGTCTTTTGTAGTATTATGTGCTCCATTACAGCTTGTAGGTTAGACTTTTAAGCACATAATGAACATGTTTTGCAAATATGTAACAAATGATACAAAAATATTCATTGTCATGGGAGAGGTGTCTTTAAAGGCAACATAAAGGACTTGCAAAAGATTATCACCTAGACAAAGAAGTCAAGAAAAAGGAGGCATATGTGGGACAAGGCATAGATTGAAGTAGGGTTGCTTGTTGGGAAACTCAAGACTCATTGAAGGCTTGTTTTGTAAGCAAGGTTTTCTTGGAACATTTGTTAACAAAGATAATCCCTTCAATTACAAGCTCAAATGCCAAGTGCGTTAACATGGGTAATTGCTTGAGCTATGACAAAAACACTTACACCTTTTATACGTACAACAATGCATGCTCAACCAATTGCATGGATATTGGCTTCTATTTGATGCATTGAATGTTGCAATTTCAAGAATCATTAAATTGCAAGATGAACACAACCTTGGAACAAGGGTGGAACCACCTTTTGTTTGTAGAAAGTTTGACTCAAAGCTAAAGATTTTTTATGCATGGGTGGTGACAGAGGCAATGAATGTTTTGCAACCCTTCCTTTCATTTGCATCTACTTTTGAAGGTGATAAAACACATAATATGTTGGTTTCAATGCTAGACTCTAGGTACAAGAGCTTGCAATGTATTACCAATTTTGTTTAAGAAGGGATAGAACTAAGATTTTTGTTTTTAAGTATGACAAGAAAACCATGATACTAATGCTTGTAAAATCATATTAATTTTTGAACCCAATTCCTAGACCCAACACACCCAAGTATGTAGATTTTTTTTTATATGTGGGACTTTTCACATTCCATTTTTGATGTTTTAGCATCAATCAAAGGACATTAAAGAAACAATGTTGGCTTCTAAGTTATTTATCTTTTGTCACATTGCAATTGTGAATGTAGAGGCTATGAAACCTATGAGTTGGTGGAAGGAACATGTTGTCATGCTCATACATGGCCTCATACATGGTGGCCGGTTACAAGCATGCCCATCATGCCTTTTAGGGTTAATGTATGTTTTTAGGGTTTCAACTTGTTGGCGGCTATATAAAAGGCCAAGCCCTTCCCTTGTCTTTTTAATTTTTCTAGAATTCCTTTGTCAGGAAAGTTTCCTCCATAGTCAAATTGGATTTTTAGATGTTCACAACAACTATTGCACAGCCACCGTCTACATACACTACATGTTTTTTCTTTTTTTGCAATTTAATTCTAGAAAAACTACTCTCTGTTGCTTAATTTTAAAAGCGACAGATTTTTTTTGGCTTTGAGTTTTTGAATTTCTTTTGTTACTTGTTACTGCTGGTGTTGTTGTTGTTACTATTACTTTTGGAGGGAGCTTGTGTTGTTACACCTCTGCCAACCAATAGAGCTGGGGTCGAAGGAGCTAGGAAGAATGAGACCAAATGAAGGAGTGATGTATGTTGGAAGGTTTTTTTTTCCTCCCCTCTATTTCTCTCTCTCTCTCACGTTTAGAGGCCTCCACTCCACTTTGAAGATTCAAGAAGTTGGGTGTAGCGTTAAGTAAAAAAAGGAAACAAAAATTTCTGCAACATCGCCTACCATCGTTGTTGAACATTGCTTCGGTGAATTGCAGCAACGTGAGCTTACAACGCTTATAGTGTCGTGGGTTACAACTGTTACAACGCCACGAGTTGTAACGACATGACCTTGTAATGCTGTAATGTTGCAAGTTGTAGTGCTTATAGTGCTTATAATGCCACGTTGTTGTCAACCATCACCACGAAATTCATGAGCATTTTGCAACACTTTGACTTCCAACGTTGCGTCACCGACTTTCGTCCGTCCATGGACTTTCATCCATCCACTAACTTTTTTAAAAAATTATTTTATATATATATATATATATACAAATTAATACATACATCTACGTATTTAATATTAATACGTATATTTACATTATTTTTGTATTAATACATATGCTTACGTAATTTTATTAATAAATAAATATACAATTTTTTTTTCCCTCTACTTTGTCATTTAACATAATGATTACAGAAACTGAAAGTTTTTTAGGGTATGTTTTCTTAAGCACTTCACATTTCAATTTCTATTATAGTTACATTTAATTACATGGTTATATTAAAATTTTGTAATTAGTGTTCTATATTGCTACCAAATTTTGGGGCATGGGACAACACCATGTCTTCGGATGATGAGAGCATTGCCTATTATGTGCACTATGAGGCATTGGATGTTTATGAGCAACATTCTCCAAAGATTTTGGGCGTCACCAAATTCCCAATCCAACTTACGCCACAACCATTGGCACCACCTTCAAGTTGCCATTGCACATCATGGGACTGTGCCCAATAATCCAGACCCGGTACCTACTTCAATAAACCTTTCTCTTCAACAACTCATTATTGCTACCGCAAACATTCCTCCCACCATCGATGTATTAGCTTTTGTTAATCCAGTGGGGAAATTCTTTTGAGTTTTTGAGCTAAAATTTCTAGTCAAAAGTTCTGAAAAAGTTCTACAGTTCGCCACCTTCTCTTAGCAAAAAGATGAAACCTTCAAGATGTTCTACATGAGGCTTCTCAAGCTCAAAGAGGATACTCAGAGCATCACAGACCTAGAAGCTACCCATCAGTATCTTCGATCATTGGAAGGTACTCTGACACTCCATGCGTAAGTTTTGCAACAAGTTTTTGTAGAATTTGGAGACTTGTACACTTTGTCGAATGTGTACAACATTTCTGAAAAGCTGGAATTGGCTCATGCACACTATGAGGTTAGTACTATGAGGCTTCCCTCACATTCAAGGCTTCAGCTTCCACTAGTTATGCCAACTACATCATCACATTCTTTTTCAAGGGCTAAAGCAATGCATTCAACTACACCCATCTTACCTTCTTGCAACTAGTATGGCAATCCTGCCCACAAAAACTAATGAGTGCAACATTCCCTCCAAGGATCACTTTTGTGATTATTGGGGGAAAAAGGGACATCAAGAAGTTGTTTGTTTCGCTAAGTTCTTGGAACAGAAGCAAGTTCGATTACCACGGCAAAATCTGCCAGCATCTCCCGTTGCCCCTCAACCAAAAGCCAAGGCACCTCAACCTTCCACTTAGGCTTTCCCCACCAAGGGTAATTCCAGTATGAATGCTCAAAAGAAGGAACACAATGCTGACAAGAGAGAAGTGCTTCAAGCCCATGCCATTCAAGTTCAAATTCTACAAAATGAACTCGAATCATTAAAGGCCCAACTTGTTAATTTAAAAGGCAAATATTCTTAACTAGCTAATCATGCCTAACGTGTACAAGGTTCAGGATCACAGGAGGGACCTCCTAGGTCAATCTATGGCCTCTCACATGAAGCCATGGTTGGGGAGTATGTTCTTTTTAGTGCACACAATTCTAATTTCACACCATAATGTGCCATTTTTTTTTGCCCTTCTTACCTGCAACATAAGAGGCTAGTGTGGCACCCAAAGTTTTTACCATTAGGCAAGTAATTCGGACTGATGGAATTGCATCGGGTTCAAGTTCTATTACTAGGGCTAAAGGAGTTCAAGTAATGATGCCATAATCTTTTTGTCCTTTCAACATGGAAGAAGAACTCATCTTGTTAGTGAGGGGGGAGGAAACTACTACACCACAAGCTATTAAGGCATCAAATTCTCGTGTCCTAGGAGTACATGTACATCAGGAAAACACATAATTTTCCATTAATCAACTTATGGAGTGCCAACTTCAAATAAATGAAGTGGCTCAAAAGCTTGTGAATAGACCGTTGTTTAGTTTTCAAGATTTGAAGCTAAGCACCAGGGACATAATTATAGTACTAAAGGATACCCTAAACACTACATCAAGTCCCCTATCAATCCCTGATCCACATGCTATAAGGGTCCCATCCAACACCTTAGAGAGACACTCGATTGGTTCACATGTTGTAAATGGCGTTTGTAATCTCGTCACTAATTCTAACATGGCTAAACTAGTGGGCACTCCTACCTTTGATTCTACATTTACACATCAAAAAGGAGTTAAGAACACCTCATTTGTGGATTTATTATTCAGCAAAGGCGTTGTGGATAGCCATTCTCTCCACTAAGTCTCTCACTCATTTCCAAAGGTGGTGCTTAGTGAGAAAACTTTCATTGCCACCAGAATTGCCATTGTCCACAATACTAAATCAATAATCTAGGTGGGAGAACATACACCCAAAGTCATACTTCTTGATACAAATGCCTAACTAGTGATTCTTGGAGTTCAATTTGCCAAGAAGATGGGCATGCTCCAACTCCAAACTATGGAAATCTATGTGGCAAATTTGCACCGTTAGTGGGAGCGTAGAGGAAGTACTTGGGGAAAGCTCAGATTTTATTATACTTAATTTCAATAAAGGTATAGATCAGGAGTTTTGCTTACAGGTCAGATGTTTAGTCATCAATGCCACCAGTTACAATGTGCTCATTAAGTAAGAGGCCTTGTTTCCACCAAGTGTCACAATTAACAATTGGTTCGAATATGAGTACTATCGAATGGATTCGAAGATTGGTGGCGACCACTTGGGATACATACCCCTTGATTTACATGGGAACCATAGTCCTATGGCTCACCATTGTATGCTCAAGGAAGCACACATATTTCCTACATCCAACAAGCTAACCACGAGTGGATAGAGGGAGATGAAGAGGAGATAACTTACACTCTAGTTATTGAAAGCTTAAGGGTGGTTCCTATTAACATTCAACATAAACCAGAGGTTTTATAGAGGTTCAAAGTAGCCCACGAGCCCTTGGTCAAAACTTTGTCTAATTTTGAGAACATGAAGCCATGGCAAACCAATTAAGCTAATATTTTGTCAGTTAATCACCTGGACACTGCCTAAGGAGGGGATTACATTACTAAAGCTCTTTAGTGGTATTGGTATAGGTCTCGAAGCCCTACTATAGTCAGGGATGGTGGTTCAGAGGTATTTCTACGTAAACATTAATCTTATTGTAAGGCAAGTGGTAGCATCGAGAATGATGGAACTCACAACCAAATTTCCACAATAGTTTGCAACCACGCATGGAAGGCCAATTTCACTTTCTTACCCTCTGACATACAACTAATTCAGAAGAAGCATATGGAATTACTTAGCCCTGTGAACCTCATCATTTCAGGTTGGGAGTGTCAAAGATTTTAAACGGCTAGATTTGGAGAAGGCTTGAGTGACACAAGATTTGATGTCTTCATGGACATGGTACGATTGATCATCTAGGCTTAATCCATTTCTCCTACGCTTGGTTATGTAATTGAAAACACCCCTTCTTAACTTGACCAAAGGGAGAAAGTCTAGGAGCATTACACGTTGGTCAAGCATTACCTTGGAGAGCTGCTCCTACTCGATGCGGCACAATGTGGTTCTTATGCGCACTGACTATACAACTAGTGGACCAACCTTGCACCACTCTTAGTTCTGTAGTTGGCTTTGAGATACACCATCAGAGACCCCAACCTAAAGGTTTCTCACATATTGGATGATTAGAGCTCTTGCCGACTAGTTACAAAGCAAAAGAAACCTCCTTGGTTTCCTGTGAACATAATACGAAAACCAATAGGTGCTTGGCCCACCTTTGTTTCCTTCCCAAGAGCACACGCCTTTCAAGGAGATGGACTAGGCATGGTATATCATCATGCTTCAGCCACTTGGGATGAACCAAGCCCAAAAGAAAGAAAAAGGGCTATGGGGTTCCAAACTGGCAATACTACTCACAACAAGGTGATTAGATTGGAGCATAACACTCTACTGGGGAAAAGCATGGATGTGAACTCCATTACATGGTTGTTGGTAACCTGTGTATTCTTTCAAATGTACACAACACCAACATTGATTCAATCAACTTGCAGTTCTCGCGATGCGACCATATGGCACCCCAACCAAATACACTTGCCTATCTTCAACACTCTACATTTCACTCTTAATGTTGGGGGGGAAGAGGTACCATGTAATTTGACTCAAGTTGTTTCTGATACACTTGGAAATACATTAGATTTTAAAGAAACAATTATAACCTTTTATGAATCTACACAGTTGGATAGTGGAGAACCCAATACACCAGGTTCTTCAAACACACTTTCTAAGTAGGCAGGTAGGTAGCTTCTAGGAAGCTTTGCAATGGGTCTTTTCACACTTGCCATCGTCAAGGTCACCATCTTTCACTCAAGCTTGCCATTGCCCATTTGTTTCAAGGCAACTGTGTT
>Ga0116227_10013763_pt1 | contig 12594 bp, 7 predicted proteins | sample S1TSphgellanicum_FD_89693 | JGI IMG/M metagenome (GOLD analysis project Ga0116227, IMG submission 89693) | Host-associated microbial communities from peat moss isolated from Minnesota, USA - S1T2_Fb - Sphagnum magellanicum MG | ecosystem: Host-associated > Plants > Peat moss > Unclassified... | reverse complement strand
AACCTTGTGCGTTAAATGCTGAGTTTCAGCATTTCATACTGAGTTTTAGTAAAATTTCCTTACTTTACGGATACCACTGAAAGAGGGGTTAGGGGGTGAAAGGAGGCCCAAAGACAGGGTGAATTTAGGGTTTTCTCTAACATATTGAACCCAAAATCTAGAGAGAAAGTAGCAGGCCACTTTTCCTCTACCAATTTCAGCTCATGGTGAGGTCATGGACAACTTTTGTTTTGTAATATCATTATGATTTTTCATAGTGTTTTTTTTTGCGGGCTCAATGTGTGCAGGTAGCAGTTGTATCTGTGGGATTTCCTGCGACTCCAGTGTTTTTAGGGAGGGCACGGATTTGCATTTCAGCAGCCCATACTAAAGAAGACCTTAACCAAGCATTGAAGGTACTAATTTTTTTTTTTGCTTAAACTTTGTTAGAGTTTTCTTGTAGGCTAACCCAACATCTTAAAACACGGTTGGAAATTTTTTTTAGGTTTGAAATGTGCCATGTTGCAAAATATTAGGTTTGATATGTGCCATGTTGGAAAGTATTAGCTTCGACATGCATGTGCCATGTTGGAAAATGCTAGCTTTGACATGTGCCATGTTGGAAAATGCTAGCTTTGAAATGTGCCATGTTGTGAAATATTAGGTTTGATATGTGCCATGTTGGAAAGTATTAGCTTCGACATGCATGTGCCATGTTGGAAAATGCTAGCTTTGACATGTGCCATGTTGGAAAATGCTAGCTTTGAAATGCACCATGTTGGAATTTTTTTTTTTGCTTTGACATGTGCCATGTTGGAAAACCTTTTTTGCTTTGGCATGTGCCATGTTGTGAACATGCTAGCTTTGACATGCACCATCTTGGGAAATTTTTTAACTTATTTTTGCTTTGACATGACCATGTGCTTACAACTTTGCATAATTTTGTGAGTTTTGGGTATGCACCATGGACTCTACTAAACTACTTCATCTCACTTTGGGGGTGGGTGTGTTCCCAATTTTGTTTTTTGGGGTTTGTACCTACTACTACCTACCTACCTACCTACCTACCTACCTACCTACAGGTGATTGGAGAGGTTTGTGATATATGTCAATTGAAGTACTACCCACCTCCTCAGTTGAGCTGGATGGAGAAGGCGCGTCTCAAGGAGAAAGAAAAGAATCTGTGAGCATTTTGCAACACTTTCTACCTTGACCCAAAAACCGAAGAGTATCAACTAGAAGAAGGAGAAGGAGATGGAGGAGGAGAAGGAGGAGGAGGGAGGGATATGTGTAGGTTTCAAACTCAACAATATGTCAAACCCATTTGAAAGCTTGTGGAAATATGTGACAATCTAGTAGCCTTTGTGAAGATCACACAAGAAACAACAACAACAAATCCATTTCCTTTTGCCAAATTGCCTAAAATTGTAACCCTAAAATTGCCACGCTGCCCGCCTGCCCATCACCCCATGCCCAACTGTCTAAACCACAATGGTTTCACCCCAGAATCAGGTAGTGAAAAACACTACAGCCATCTCTAGACCTATCCTTCTTCTTTTTTTGGGTTGCCCAGTCCTAGTTCCCGTACTCCCCTCCCCACCTGCCCGCCCCCCTCCAAAAGAAAAAAACAAGCTCATCATCCATTGAAAGTAGCCATTCCTAAATGTTGAAAATTGAAGGCAGTTAGTTAGTTTCCTTTGATTTGTTCATATGTTGCATGCCGAGGTCGGTATTCATTTGCCCTCCCTGACGCATTGGTGTCCAAAAACAAATAAAATCCTTTGGAAATTGGGAGATGTTGCAATAATTGCAATATGTTTTTTAGTTAGTTAGTTAGTGTTTTCTTTTTTTTTTTCTTTTTTTTTTTTGGGTTAAAATTTTTTAATCCCCTATCCATCATTTATTTATTGAGTGAAAAATTATGTCTTCACTTATCTCATGTCTAAGTTTGAATAAAAAGTCGATCGAATGATGACAATGATGATCACCGCATCATGAGTTGAATGAAATCAGAAATTCATTGCCTTAATTACCTATTTCATTTGAAAGAAGTATATATATTGAGATGCCTTAGCACACCCAAGTATAAGGTCAATCAAACCATGGTCACTTGTATATATGTTAACAAACCACAATTGCTTGTATCATAAATGATATCACTTCATCTTTACACTTCACATGAAAGCACAATTTTTGAACACTCCGTGTTATGATTCACCAAAAACAAATTGTTATGGTTGTAGTGGTGCAAGTCATAAAATAAGTCACGATTTTTGCACCTCACCACTTCAAATGTAATGGCAAATGTATTGTTGGGAATTTGGAACATTGTGTGCCAATGTGCATGGTAGCTCCATCAAAAATTTCCAAAGAGCCAAAGTAAATTGGCTCTTCGTTTCAAAGAACGCCAAATCATATATCACTTGGAAGTGTTATTAGGAGGTAGTTGGAATTTGGAAAAGACCCAACGACAATTGTAGAAGAATTGTATCTCATTTGAATTGGTTTTTAAGGTTTTAGAATGACTAACTTGTTCCAATTCTCCATCCAAGGGCCCTCAGAGTGGGCATGTTCAATGTTTTTAATGTTAAAATAAATGATGTTTACACAACATTTTGGGAACACGATCATTATCGTGTATATAAATCAAAATGACCTAAATTTCAAAAACTTAAACCTTGGTTCAAATTTGAAAATAAGGCTTTGTGACTTGCAATGTTTCTTTTTTCCTCACAAATTTCGTCTTGTTTTAACAAGGAAAAATTGGAACTTTTTCGTAGTATAAATTTGACTAAAGTTTGTAATTTTCAGAAAATTACATCAAATTTTTGATATCACAATTCTTTTTTCAAATGGTGAATAATGCTATTATTTTGAAGAAGAAAAAAATCTCAAAAAAAACAAATTGGGCATTTAAAAAATATAATGTGTAAATTTTTCTAAATTCACTAGTTTTTGGAAATTTTCTCACAAATATTTTTCTATATTGAAAAATTTACTGGTAAACCTTGTAAAAAAGTGGGCTAATTAAGATTCAATCCTTGAAAGTTGAAACTTCATCCAAATTTCATCCAAATTATTATTCACAAGTCACTAGTGCAAACGCTGAATTTGAACATCCTTAGTCAAAATTTAAATCAATGTGATGTTTTGGTTTTAGAATGATCTAAGCTTCGTCAACAACAAAAACACATATAATAATATTAAAGACAAGAACATTAACCGAACATATGATTGGGTTACATCATTTTGGAGGGGTTAGAGTAACCATGGTGGTGTGGAAGGTACAATGAGAGAGATAATGAGGTGGGGACCATGCAAGAGCCAAAAGGGCATGGGCAAAGAGTGTTGGGACTCATGATCCATTATTAGCTTGTCCACTTACATGAGACTTCTAATACCATGGACTTTGCTATGCTTTGCTTTGTTTTGTTTTGTTTTGTTGTGTGTTCTTTTGGGGGTTGAAGTAAACATGTAAGCACTTAGCGTGTGCCGAGGGATCATAGCATCCAACATTGGGTTTCATGCTTTAGAATTGGACAATCCCCCAAACCCATGTGGGATAGGTATATTTAAATGGAATATTTGTTTGCACCCATTTTACTTTTGTAGGGCTAGCTAGCTAGCAAGCAACCAAGCAACCAAGCAAGTTGGGTCCACTTCCCAATATATTAAAAATAATTTAAAAATAATTTTGAATTAAAAATAATTCTTTAGGCTACACCTGGTACTCCCACTTCCACTTTCCCATAATTTCCAACAATTATCAAATTACCAAAAAAATGAGTAATAATGCTTAATGGAGATGGGCAATTCAAAAAAAAATCCATGGGCACTTCAAAAAACATAATATGCTCAATGGAAGTGGTCATTTCATTTTTCAAAAAAGCCCGCCATTGTTTTTTTCCCCGTGATACTCAATTGGTATCTGAATTTTTTTTAGAATAAAAACCTGGTGAAGTTTTTATGTTGTGTAAAGCCCAAAGGGAGTGGGGCTCTATGAGAATTGGGCCCAGGCTTGGCTAAACTAGTCTAATACGTAAAATTAGGGCACCTAACCGAGCTTTATGGCTTACCCAATCTATCTCTCTTCATCCACCTTGAGAGGCCATCATGTTGTTCATCCTCCAATGGTGCCAATGTAGGTGTCGGTTCATCCAACTTGGGGGTGGGAATGGGCATGCTGTTCATCCTCTTATGGGTACCATGGCACACAATGTTGGTTCATCCAAGGTGAGGTTGGGAATGATCATGTCATTCATCCTCGTATGGTACCAATGTAGGTGGTGATTCATCCAAGAGGGGGTGGGGTGGGGATAGTCATCATAAAGTTTTCTTCCAAAAGATGCACAAATGGAGGATTACCCAATTACTACTACTACTACTACTACTACTACTACTACTACTACTACCCTAGACTAGGGTCAGCTTCCACATTGACCCCAAAAAAAAAAACAAAACAACACAAACAAACAAACAAAAAAATAAATTCAAAAAATAAATTCATTTTTTATTTTCAAATTATTAATAATATTCCACTATTTATAATAATATTCTAATATGATATTATTCATGTATGAGTAATGAAATCATTCAAATTATAAATAGATGAAATTTTTCCCACACTTCAACTTCATATTTTCACAAAATATGAACATTTCAAAAACTGAAAGGATTAATTTAAATGATGAAATTGACCATAACAAAAGTCCAAAACAAGAAAGATAAAGAAATTGCCTACTAACAAGTCTAAAGGAAGCTCTCTACAGGTGCAAACCAGTGCAGGTAATAACCAAATAACTTGTAAGGAGGAATTTCAGGAACCCTAATTTTAAGTTAACTTCATAGTAGCCTCCAAAAGCAACTTGGAAGTTGAGTAGACAAAAATGAGTCACCTAAATTTCAGATTTTTAAAAATTAACTATTTAATTAATTAATTAATTAATTTTTAGTTTATTTTATTTTATTTATTTATTTATTTTATTTATTTGGTTTTTGGGTGATGGGTCAATCAAAGTGGCTCGTTGCGGAAACAGAACTTGAACTTTGGGATGTACCTCACAACTAATTAATAGAGCTAAAAAGAAAAAAGAAAGGGGGGGTACCATATACCCCTTATCATAGACATAATTAAGTGAGGATGAGATGATAAACAGAGGCCCAAACTGTGACCCAAACTGAGGATGACTTTCGGAATAACCTTGTTATACAAAAGTTGCAGGAAAATCATGATTTTATTTTATTTTTATTTCCTCAGGAAAGGAACCCTAAAACCCTAAACCCTAAACCCACTTTCATACAAAACACAGTATGGTTTCTGGGTATGAAAATCCAATTGAATTCAAATTGAAAATATTCAAAACTGGAAAATATTCGCACACTTCGATTCAAAACCCTAAACCCTAAACCCTTCCCACTCCATTTTTTGCCTTACTATTCTCTTTACCTTGGATTGCAATAAAGCAAGTGGGTGTCATGATTTCTCGAACATCCAGCTATTTTTGCGAATTGAATAGTGGATTTGGCAATTCTCACATCCAAATGATTTGCTACACGAAAGAAAGCATGATGTTACACACATTCATACATTTGAAATAAACAAAATATTGTGTTTGGTACTTCCCTTGGACACAAAAATAATAATAATAATAATAAAATATATATATATATTTATCCTTGAAGTGTTAGGTTTTCTTTTTCCATATTAAATATATTTTCTTCATATATTAAAATATTTTCTAACTGCTTCTTCCAGCTGTAAAAAAGATCCCCACTACAACTTGCAAAAAGGAAGTTGTGGTCTAAGATGCCAAAATTGTATCCCTTAGACAATGTTGAAAGATTCCATGAATTCCTAATACAATTGGGTAGTTGAGCCTTTGGTAGTTCAACAAAAGCGTAACCTAACCTTACTAGGTCCTTGGCAATTAACCCTAGGTATTACATCCTTTATTTTTTTTTTCCCTTTCAACTTCTTCCTTTGGTTAGTTTTCTCTTCCAATAAAGTTGGCCGCATACTCACATCAACAAGTTTTTAGACCCTAGACATCAAACCCTAAATCTAATCTATGTAGATATTTTCACCGAACATGTTAAATTTTCCTTTCAACTTTTCACACATGGAAATCTCTTATAAGTCCATAAGATCTTCATAGACAAAACAAAATCCCATGACAAGCTCTTTAGAGTGTGTTGATCGACTTGTAATAAGCATGTGTTGTGGAAGAATCTTTTGTGACAATTTGTTTTGGCCACAATTTACAACATAACTTTCAACTACATTTTGGGTATCACAATATTTCGCATCTACATGAATGTTGTTATTTTGATATAACATTTGTAGAAAAACGAGTAGCACATTCTTTACAACTAACAATTGAGTTGATGAATTCAATATGTTATCATCATCAAGATAATATGAATCATTGGCAATGCTCTATGATCCAATCCCATTCAAATGTCATAACTAAATTGTGGGGGTCAATGTGTTGAAAATATAGGCAAACATGACAATGTAAACTTGTATTTTCTTCCATCTTGGCCATCCTCATGGAAGTTTAATACATCAAGAGGGATCTTACATTCATAACTTGGATATTAGGTTAGCATTGCCTCTATAATATGTCAAACCTTTTTCATTAGCCCATTCCAAGAATTGGGAAAGTTACTTACATTTGCATCATAGCTAATCACTAATTATTTTCTAATGAATCTTGAATGTCTTGCTAGTATGTTCATGGTTTTTTTTTTCTTTTTTCTCCAATTTTTTGAGGTAGGTGAACCAATGATCATCCACAAGAAGACTTATCCAAATTTGGTTAAAGGTTAGAGACAAAAGTAGATTTTTTTTTTTCAAATTTCATTATATATTATTGACATACAAGAACCTATGCTCTAAATATGGGAAGTTTCACTTTTTCTTTCTCTTCAAATATATGGCGACTTTGAGCCCTTTTTTCCAAAAAAGTCTTTGTACAGGTCACAACCTTCTTTTTTTGTCGTCAAGTGACAAATATTAGTCACAAAAAAAAAACCTTGAGTATGTCATGGCTGAATTATTTTTAAATGGATGCTTGTCATCAAATACCATAGTACCTTGGCAACTTTGATGCTAATTATATTATTTTCAAAAATGTTAAAAAATTCCCAGAAAAAATTTCAAACACAAAATTTTGTGAAGGAAATTATTGAATCTACAAAAATATTCAATTTGCTTAAATGAAAATTTCAAGATGAATTCATTGATCAACAAATATTTATCAAAGTTGCCAAGGCACTACTATATTAATGCTTTCAAAAAAGCAATGCTAGATGTAAGTGGGAGGGTAGATCATATTAAAATTTTAACATTTAAAATTAAATTTACATTGAGATCTCCCAAATTATGGTGCCTCTTGATGTGATCTTGGTGCCATTGGAAAGTCCTTGATGAGTACAAGTGCATCAAATTGCTTTCATAATGTTTCAAAATATTGTGGAAAAGTTATTGGATATTAAACAATTGTTTCACTAAACATTCGTTTAAATGAAAATTAAATCTTTTACAGAAATTTGGGCATGCTCTTCCTATTTTTAGAGAGCCTTCAATAAGTAGGATTTAATGAAGGTGATTAGGAAAGTTTTAGACTATAATAGTAAGAGATATTGAATTTTGAATAGTTTTTGTCATTTGAAATTCAATTAATTTTCTTAAAATGGTTTTGAAAGGAAAAATTGATTGAGTAACAAGTTCACGCTTGGGCCAATGACAAAGGCTACATTATTCTATATGAATATACAACTAAGTGAATAAATGCCATCTCTACCTTCAATTATTTGGAGTGGTTATTGTTGTTTATTTGTTGGGTTTATTTTGTTTGTTTGAGAATATACCAAGCTTTAGAATCAATTTGTGTCTTTTGAAAGCAAAATTATTCAAACATCAAATATAACATTCAAATGTCTTAGAAAAATATTTTGACTATAATATTTTTTTGGTTTTTCTAATTGTTGATTCAACCACTTCAAAAGGGAAAAAAATAGATTTCTTGATTTTTTTTATAAAATACACAGTTTCAATTTTCATGCTAGGTTAAAATTTGTACATTTTTGCATCTAGCACGATTTCAATGTGATGTTTTAATCCTCATAATCAATTACAAATTTTGAATCATTTTAAACAATATAAAATGTTGAATAAACATAAGTGGTGGCAAAAGAAAATTTATTGTAATTCCCTTTTGCTCCCAAGTTGCAATTGATCCAACAGCTCCTATAAATAAGGCAAATGTTTGTTCTTTCATTTTTTAATTAAATAATAATAATAATAAATATATCACTTTTAAAATGTACCCTTCAACTTCTTTTGTATTTATGACATGATAATAACATTTTTTGAATTGATGGTCAAATTTGTTCTCAATAACATCAAATTCCTATTAAGGCAATTATCAATATGCTAGAAGGATATTAAGGTGTCTAATTTACTATAGTAAAAATTCCCTTGCAAAAATCCATATCCAATGTATTTGAAATATGGCTTAAAATATAAATATTTAAAGATTTATTATTGAAACTAACATCTTTAACCCACCTCCAATTTCAAGTCACAATGTTATATGACATTTAAAAATGTTATTGAAAGATAATCTAAGAAAATAATCAATTTTTATGCTTAAGGACTTTTCAAATAATTGCAATATTTGGGACCATGAAAAATTCAAAAAACAATCAATTAAACTTATATTCCACTCATTCAATTCATCTTAATAAGTTTCATAATCATCAATCATGAAATATCTCAAAGCTTCAAATACATGAGATTAATACATTATAAAATAAAAGTTCATATTTATGAGTTTTACAATTTCATGAAAATTGTCACCAAAATAAAATGTTTATTACAACCCTAGGTCAAAACACACTAATAGGAGCCAAAAAGGTTGTCGAGGGTCCTTGAAAATTGCATACTATAATAGAATTCTTTTTGACATTTTAAAATTATGGTAATAATTCCAAGTTGTGTTAAATGACTCATATGACTGTCAAGGAATTCAAATTTTAAATTCATTAATTTTATTTTTTGGTTTTGGTTTTAATAAAAGACTTTTGAACTTGAACAATACTTGCATTAGAAATAACCAATTTTGCAAAGGTCTATGGTAAAAGAATATTTTAATCAAGAAATTTTGATGGTAAAAATATTGAGCTAATAGTAACCTATTACCCACATTCAAAAAACATTCATAATTAAAAAGTTATGAAAAAATTTAGAAAAATTCAAGATGTGTTTCAAAATCTCATAATTTCAAACGTCCTTTACCACATATAAATGGGGTGTAATGTACATGACATATAAAACAAAGTCATAGCTTACGGTATAAGAAATTAAAACCTAAAATAGTTAACATATTTTGATATGATTTGAAATTCTGATAATTTTTCAAAACAAAACATAAAATTTAGCAAAATCTACACATTTTGAAATATTTGTATTTGTTAATAATGACTAGTAAAAAACATATGATATATTGGGGCAACTATATGTATTTTTAATAACAAATTGCAAAAGACTAAAAAATGACTTATGTAGGCATTCTATCAAATAATCTTGTTGGCTCCTTTTAGTGTGTTTTGACCCACCTATAGTAAATAGGTACTTATTTAGTGTGTAAGTTGTTTTACTAAATAGTTGATTAAATGTATGCAAATATTGTTATGTCTATTATGCATTGTGAAAAGCAGTTGCATGCATTCCTTTCTATGTATATTTTGTTTTTCTTTTCTTTTCTATAAACACTTGCTTGGTGTTAATTCAATTTAACAAGTGTTGATTAATGTTACATTACAGTATCAAAGCTAACAAGTATTATTTAGTGAAGGTGACCATGAACCTTGCTTTTTTTGTTGTGTTGTAGAACTTTGCATGCTATTTATTTTGTTTGTGACATAACTATGTTGAAGAATGTACAAACTTTGTTTTACCAATGGAGGTTCATTAATCCCAACACAACCAACCTTGTTCCTATTGATGCAATAGAGAACGATTTGTTTGAATGTGAAAAAATCAAAATGTTAATTATTATAGCATAATTTGTGAAGGAAAAAATGTATTTAGTGATTGGAGGTATTTAAAACCCACAAGTAGCATGACAACAACCTATCATGGAACACCCAAGTCAATGAGCAATTCTAATTCTTCTCTAAATCTATCATACTAAATTCTATGTCAAACAAGTAGCAAGGTGTTTGGTTGAAGGCATACCACTCATACCAACTTGCAAATAGTTGTGTCAATATTGTGTTGATGGAAAGCATCATGGAGAAAGGGCCATAAAGAAGAATGAAAGATGAACCTTTAAGGTGCACAATGACCTATGTGGCATGATCAAGCTAGCATCTATAAGAAGTAACCTCTATTTCATGACCTTCATCGATAATTATAATTAGTACACACATATCCATTTTCTTTCATTGAAATCACATTTCCTAAACCATTGCAACACTAAAAGATTTCCAGGCTAGTCAAATGCAAACATGTGTGAAGGTTTAGGTGTTCAAGAGTGACTTTAGGTGGAGAATACTTATTAGAAGATTTTTCCATGCTATTCATCAAACATGGAATTATATGTAGAAGCCTCACACAAGGCATACTCCTCACCAAAATGGTGTTGTAGAGCAAAAGATTAAAACATTCTTGGCAAAAGTTAGCTCCATAAAGTTTGATGCCCAAACTCCAAGAAGTCTTGGGTTAAACAATAAATATTGCAAATTACTTCAAAAATCGGTCTCCCACATGAACAACCTTTAGAATCACACCACATCAACAACTCATAGAAAAGAAAGAAACTTGATTTCAACAAAGTGTGTATCTTTGGCAACATAACACACATGTGCATATTTTGATTGGAAAAAGAACAAAACTCAACCCAAAACATAAAAGTGAATCCTAGTAGCTTACAACTTGGAAACTAAGGGTTATTGTTGCTATAATATTGAGACACAAACGTTGACCATTCTAACAATAATGTTAAGATAGATGAAGGAAGGTTTTGGCATGCATATATGAACATCACTTGACAACCAACAAATAAACTTAGAGTAATTCATTGAATGATCAACCATGATAGATGTCTAGCCCCTATCAACAAACTTAGAGACTCTAAGGGAGTCATCACCACATTCACAACCATTAGCAACAAGTGCATTGGGCCCAAGAACCTTAACTACCACATTTAGTATCAATTAATCAAGTGACCATATGAATGTGGATGAGAAAATTTCATTACTTTTTAAGCCTAATAGTGCTACTCCAAGCCCAAACCAAACAACAACATTAGTGTTGTCATCATCACCTTATTACATCAGTACAAATGAAGGGCATTATTCATGTGGTGTCAATGACCCTTCTATTCCAACCTCAAACCCATAACTTCAACAATTTAAATAAGTAAGGTTTTTTTCCTCTAAGCTAGAAAATTATGTGGCAAATTGGAAATCATTTTTGAACCTCACAACTTACTTCATTGAGGCTATAACAAATCCAACATGGTGCCAAGCCATGAATTAGGAAGTGGCAAACATTAAAAGGCGAAAGCAAATTACAAGGGACCTTTTTTGTGCATCACTATATAAATTTTTTTAAAGTGATGCACTTTTGAACATCAACAATTTCATTATTAAGAAAAAAAATCATATATATATTTAATATTATGATAACCCATTACATTAAAAGATCAATTGTTGAAGAAAATATACTTTTTCATATTATGTGATGTCAAAATATATTTGTTAAAATATAATATTTATAAGATTATATGAAAACACACAAATATATATTTTAAATGATTTAAATTATTTCTAACCTTTATGAAAGTGGAACATATATTGAACCACATGATTCACATTGTTCAAATCATGTTTGTGAAACATGTGAAGAATTTGAGAATTTTCATTTTTTAAAAAATGGCTTTTTAAAAAAAGGCACAATAAATGTGTGGTAAATTGAAAATTTGACAAATAATCACATTCACATGAAAGGTGACAAGCATAGCTAAAGTTGCTTTGTTTTAAATTCCATTACAAATGTTTATTTTAATGAAACATTGATACATTAGTGTAATTTAAAATGAAAAATTGGTGTTGTTATACTAGGGTATACCATAAATATACCCACGGATCCTTGAATTTAAAATTTTAATAATTAAAAAAAACACTAGTATTGTAAAAATCAAAATTATAAGGCCAGACACCAAAATTGAAACCCAAAATTAAATGCATCACATTTTTGGAACAATTTTACTATATATTTTATAATACTAGACCCCAAAATGCCCAAAAGGGGTCCCCTATAATCTGCTTTCACTTTGAATCAAAATGCAAAAATATGGTGTAGAACACCAATTTCGACAAATGCAAAGTCCACACATGAGTACACAAATTTTATAATCCCTTTGTTAAGTCTTCTTTCATAATTCCACACCCTAGTGTTACTTTCATCTTTGAAAGTCCATAGAAATTTTAAATGATTTAATCACCTTGATCTATAATCCCCCCCCCCCCCCCCCCCCTTATAACATTACTATATTTTTATTTATTTTTTTTTTTTTTTTTTTTTTTTTTTTTTTTTTTTTTTTT
>Ga0116227_10013762_pt1 | contig 12595 bp, 9 predicted proteins | sample S1TSphgellanicum_FD_89693 | JGI IMG/M metagenome (GOLD analysis project Ga0116227, IMG submission 89693) | Host-associated microbial communities from peat moss isolated from Minnesota, USA - S1T2_Fb - Sphagnum magellanicum MG | ecosystem: Host-associated > Plants > Peat moss > Unclassified... | reverse complement strand
TCTCATTTTGCTGGATACAACTCTTACACCCATTTCTCTTGATCTGCTCTTGGTTCAAATTACTCTCCTCTTTACACTTTCTCTGAGTCTTGTCAACATCCCATGAACAACATGGATATAGTTGCAGTCAACTTTCATGCTACATATCACTTTCTTCTTTAAACCGTACATGGGTGCTTGAGGGTACCACCCAGGTGCTGACATAAAAAACTTACAGAATCGAAAATACCACTGAGATCAAGTTCACAATAGCAAACCAATTTGTTTCCAGTTAAGTGAGCCTGCAGTCATGACATAGAATTGGTGAGGAATGATAAAACACCTCAGTGACAACCAGTATTTCTAAACACTCTCAAATCAGATTTGTTACTTGCGACTTATCTCACTCAATAGCAGATATTCAAAGACTAATGAAAGGAGGAGAGACAGAGCCAAAAAACTTACCTCATGGACAGAGACACGGACAATTCGTGGGCCATTTGCCTCAAGTACCACTGTCCTCTCCTGCAACAGAAAGGCACAACTCTTAGGACAGTTTTGGATTGAGCAAGTCAGAGTCAAGAAACTAAGCACACAACTTACCAGCTGTGAGTCAGCTATATAGCTACTACTATCTGAACTTGAGAACAAAAAGATGTGAAGAGACTTACAGATTTCCATTCTGGCTTGTCTGTGCTGGAACAAAAAGTGAACACAAAGACTCAGTTTATCAGGAAAGGACAACGGATTGTCTATGGTGCAACTTGACACTCAATAATTAGATGCAAGAAGAGAGAGACTGAATTTCCAAATGTATGGGTTGGACAAATTGCACAAGGGAGTTCAACAAGTAAGACACAATTAGGACAATCTTCTTGAAAGAGAAAATTGTGGGAAGACCTAAAGAGACCGCAGGAGTGAAAAAAAAACTCAACTGGATGGATGTTGCAGTCAGGAAAGTTTGCTCCCCAATCGCCACACAAGCAAACCATTTCCCCTTCAACTGCAATTGTGCCTGATACCTCACAACAATCCACTTTACAATGTTTTCTGTATATCATGCATGTAGAGAGAGCACAATGTGAATTCCCCCCTGCAATTTGCACTAGCTCAAAACAAACTACTCCTCCTCCAGCGAAGATAGGTAGGTCAAGAGTTCCTTCTCAGATCAGAAACCCCCTACCCAACACTGTCCCCACATACCTTAACAGGGAGGGAAAAACGAAAACCCCATAATCAAAACTCCGAACTCCTCATGCTTTCCTTCACAATCCCCTCACAACAACCCCCCTAAAAATCACCTCCACCAGCGGAATAGGAACTTCGTTTGCACACACTAGATTCAGCAAAAATGGGTACACAAATTACCGATATCAGTTGAATGAGAGCCACGCCACTGAACTGCTCTTCGCGTAGATGTCCACCGCCACTCTTGCTACCGCCTGCATGCTTCGAAACGTTGTGCCCCATCTCTCCCCTTCCTTCCTTCCTTCCTCCTCCTACTCCTCCTACTCCACTTGATCCCAAATTTTCCCTTTACCAAGATGCCAACACCTGAGAAGAAGTTTATGTAAAATGCAGGTAAGTTTTTTATGTATGTGTGTGCAGCTTTGTATCATGCACGATTTGATTCGCGCCGCGCCCAAGTTGAGTCCTTTTTTGCCGAACAAAATCGTTGCCTAAAACGTTGTAAGCGATGGATGTGCAGAGAGAAGAAAGAAGAAGAAGAAGAAGCTCTTTCTTTCGTTGTGTTTTTTTTCTCAAGGCTTTTGCATTTGTGTGCGTGCCTATTTACGTGTGAAGTTTTGGTTTTGAGAACTTGAGAGTGGGAGTGGGAGTGGGAGTGGAGCGCAAGTGTACTTATTTTTGGCACTCGAAAGTAAAAAAAAAAAACTTGGCGAATGTCACAAGTTCATCAATTTCACAAGCGACAAAGTGACGACACCTAAGTTCGGGTTGGACGGAAGAGGGAGGACATGTGTTTTGTTTTCATTGTGCTGCTTCGTTGGGTACCTACCCACAAGCGACAACGTAATGACACCTACACAACTTTACTACTATAACAACCTTCAAGGTTGCATCCAGCTCCACCTCTCAATGCACTTCTAAAAAGAGCACTTCCACCAATGGCCTGCAAACTACTTAGTTATATTTCTCATGAAGTATATGTATGTACCAAATTTTCATATGTTGATGATTTGGTTAGGCCCGAGATCCCTAATCTCTCTGACACAATTTAAACCTGCTATGGTGTGCATTCACACTTGATGTTAAGGCAATGTTAAAATGGAAATCTAGGTGGCATCCTAGGTGGCACCTGATGTTAAATGGGTGATAGCTTAATGTTAAAGTGAATTGTAGCTTCGCATAAAAAGTTTGTGGTAAGTAGGTGTAAGTCCTAAATGATTAGCATGGTGTTCGGGGGACTCAACACTTGAGTCCATAACACCACGTGTGAATGCACCGTTAGCCTCATTATTTTAGAAATGGGCTAACTTGGGCTCAATTGGGCCCCCACTCTCATCACCTCTTTTTTATCTCATCCCCTAAATTGTGTTATCTGTCACGTGTCCAAATATGGGACCAAAATAGGGGAAACCTGAATGGATGGGATCCCCAAACTAGGCATAACAACTTTTTTTTTTTGGGGGGTGATCATGGGCTGCCCACCTATGGTCTATGCTATGCAGGCTATATGGGCTAGGGCTAAGAGGTTAAGGAGCTTTGGGCTAAGGGAGTATGGGGGTCATTAGCTAGATGGTTGTATGCTATGGCTTGTGGTATTGGCTATTGGTTATATGGCTATGGCTATTGATTATTGGCAGTTAGCTATAGGTTATCTGCCAATGGTTATGGCTATGGCAATTGGTAAGGGTTATTGGTTACTAGGCTATGGCTATTGACAATATGGGTAGGGATAGGCTTGGTCTTCTAGGATTTGAGGTTAGGACAAGTTTTATGTGGGTTTAAATGTTTGGTTTTTAGGGTTTTGAAATTGGGTTTTCTAAAGTGTTTAAGGCTTAGGCTTAAGGTCTGATTTTAGTCTAATTTTTAGGTTTTGGATTTTTAGATTGTAACATGGTTTATGTTTGTGCAAAATAATTAATGTTCAAAATCAAGATTAATAGACACAATCATGGACTAAAAGATGACAATGAAAATTGTTATTTTAAGCTCATGTTTTTGTGTATGCAAAATGATGAAATTTAAAATTAGCTTCAAAAAGGTGGGTTTAGGTAGATTGGAACTCGTAGATTTAGATTTTCATGGCAAGTATATAATGAAGAGAACATTATATATTTCATTCTTGTAAACTTCCTCTTATTTTCATTTGAGAATTTAAAAGTTGTCTTTTTCAAGTTCCTCAAGTGACTCTTCTTTAACTAATGATGATTTCATTTTGATGAAGAATCTTAGAAGACATGAATCAAAACGATTTCATGATCTTGCAAATATTGTCGATGGTAGAGTTTTTTTGGTGGTGAAATTTCACAAAATTGCAAAAAAAGAAGGGGGGCGACAATGAAAGGCCTTTATAATTTTAAAGCTGCTATTGTATTTTTTTCACCTGATCTCAACCATTGTGTGAACCAAGAGGCTACTCTAATAATGGATGGTTTGGATCCCTTACAACCCAAAAGTGATGGCTATGATTTTATGGTTGTCACTTTGTTTGCTGAACGCAAAACTTGTCACCATCTTGCTCAAGTTTTTGTTTTTCACCACCTTTGTTGTAGCAAACTAGGGTTCCATTGCCATCAAAAGTGACAATGGAACAAAGTTTATCACCATGATGATGGGCTCCATCCCTTTGTTTTGTTTCGCCACCCTCAATCCCATTATAAGTTGTAACACCAAGTTTTTAATTTAAAATTGTTGGCACCAATTTCGAAAGCAACATTCATTTAAATATTCAAGCTTTAAGGACATAAGTAAATGCTTTTAAGTCTTGATTCTCAAAGCATTGTTGGAATATAATTATGATTTGTTGTAATAGGACATTCTCATTGCTCAATGATTCTCTACATTATTGTTCAACAACTCATTGTATTATGCTTTGGGTTAGTTCTAGACTCCAATAACATTGCAACAACCTGTGAGGAGCTTCGATTATATGAGCAAGTTAAAACCTGTGAGTAATTAGGTCAAGGCTTCAAGCATTGTTGAGTAGCTAGTTGCTTTAAATTTGAATTGACTATTTGAGACCTTAAACTTTGTTGAACACTTGTGAATTTCGAACCTCATTTCATAGAAACTTTTAAAACATGTATTTGCCAAACATAATACAAGATTTTTAATGTGATTTAAACATCGTGCTTTTGAATGAAGGTCTTGAAGGTTTTGAACTGCATTCTAGTTTGTTTGATTTTTTTTAATGTGATTTGAACAATTTGTCTTTGAATTGAGGTGTTTGAGAATTTTAAGGTTTTTCCACAATTTTTTTATCATTGTTTATATTGCCATAACATCATGTCTCCTCTTAAACCTCCTACAAATTTCAAATACAATTTTTTTCTCTAAATTGATGTTTGTTTCTAATTATGTGCCTTTTATGGTTGATCATGTTGCAAAGGTGGTTGTTGATGGTGGTTGTGACCAACCAATCACTACTTATACTTCATTGGGCAAATCAACCAACACCACACCTAGTGCATCCACTTCTAATACGTCCAGTTCTTCTAATTCAAAGTTAGTTGGTGTTGAGGTTCCTAATGTGCCTATCATTGCAGCTTCTAAATGCCAAAGGAAAAAAAGAAAACTTGAGTGTGACATTTAGTGGGTTTTCAAGGGTGATTGAGCAACCAAGTTTCCATGGATTAAACCTATGGTTGATCTTAATGGTAAGGTGCAACAGATGCATTGCAAGATATGTTCAATTGTGGAGGGTAAGGAAAAACTTCTAAACCCTAAACTTGATGGTCTCCAAAAGCATTCAAATTGCTCATCCAATAGTTGCATGGGTGACTATTAACAAAGTTTTGAAAGCCAACATCAAAAAAATGAAAGGATTTTCTATTCAAGGTCCATAATTAGTTATTCAATTAGTATTGAATGGAAGAAGGGCTATATATATATTCAGTTTGTGGCAATTTTCCAACTTTTGAAAAATGGGAAACCCATGACAAATTTTGAAAGTTTAAAAAACTTGTTTGAGTTTTTGAATTTTGCCAATGCCCCTAAAAAACATTGGATATATTCAAGTGGGTGGGGTATGGCAAAAGCCATGAGCAAATGAAAGTGGTTTTGTAGCAAATCATATTTATCTCCATCAATTATGATGAAGTAACCACTATGGATAATCAATCCCAAATTTCTACACATGCCTATGTTGTTGAAAATTGGAAAAGGCAACTAGTCCTTTTGAATTTTGAAAGAGTTGTAAACAGAGGCACATCTAACAATATTATTATTGCTATTGTTTGTTCTCTTACTAATTTGGGTAGTCTATTAATGGTTAATGTTGTTAACAAGGTTGTATGCTTTGGGGCCGATGATGTAACAATTTTTTAGGGCTTGAAGACATGTGTTACTATCTAGTTCATGGACAAGCACAACCCTTTCATTGTTGACATTCATTATATGGCACATGTATTTACTATAGTCAATCCTTTAAAAGGCACCTTGAACAAACTAAGTTGGCTAAAGTGATTGAGTCTAGGGGTTTAAAAAATTTGAGGAATATCAAAACAAAGTGGATTTCCATATTGGCCCTTTTTACTTTAAATGAATGATCGAAGAATATAAAACATTGGTGGTCAAAATGAATGATGATGCTACTAATAATGTAGCTATTAGTACTAACTATGAACTCTTGTGTGATGTGGAAATAGTTATGGGACTAATGTGTGTGCTGCCTATGTTGGAAATAATGCACAATTTGAACAAGCTTGTTCAAAACAAATACATTTTCATACTCGATTTTATTTCAGCTGTGAAATTGCGTCAATTTGAGATCTACACCATGTATGTGATCTTGAAAAACAATATTCTTGAAATCAATTTCAGGCATTCATGGATTTGGTGACATTCAAAAGTGATGCCCAATGAGTTAAATGGTGGATTAATCTAAAATTACATGTGGAATTTGTTGGGTTTTTTTTCATCCAATGCTTGTACATGTTGTGAAAAACTAACAAGACAACCAAGGAGGTGTCAATGGTAATTAAGGATGATTGGGAAAATGTTTGCCAAAATGTCAAAGATCAATGCACTTTTCTTGCCAAAAGTTTGATTGCAAAATTGGTCATACGGTTCCTAATTCAAAATTTGATGAATGTTATGGGCATCATCTACCTTAGTATTGGCTATAACCAGAAGTTGCTTCAATGTTCCCTGGTCATTTACAAATCTTGAAAAAACATTACTACCCTACCAAGATCATGCAACCAAATGGTGTTTGCCATCCTCCTTTGTTGGATGTTACTTTACTTGAATGACAATCATCATTTTTTGTTACCACTATGCAATCCAATTGTAGCTCTACCATATTGCCCCCACATGATTGTAACCCTACCACTCACATGTGGAGGTGCATGGCCAATAACTAGATTTTGAAGCTCAAGATGTTTGAATTTTTCAAACTATTTGAACTTGCTATTGTTATGGTTTTGGGGAGTGTTGAAAATGAAAGAACATTCTCTACTTTCATTTTCACAAAATCAAAGTTGAAAAATTGAATAACCACCCATCTAGATTTTGTTGTGAGAACGTACACATAAGATTTCTTTATGCTCCAGAGTTTCCCATTGTACATAGCTATCATTGAATGGAATGAAGAGAAGTCCCCGCTATGGGTTGGAGTTGTAAGTTGTGTATGCCATATGGGACTCTTTGGCTCAAGTTTCTTAGTTTTGTCAATTATGTTTGGAGATAGGGATTTCAGTACTTATGTGTTTTTTTTGTAGGTCTGCCTTCCATTGATATGGAAAGATCCATTTATGGATTAGGGTTCGATTCCCTTGGAAGGCAGAAAAGGTGTTGGGGTTTTGTAACAACAACAACAATAACAACATGAAACCCTAACCCTAAATAATAGTAGCATGAATCCTAAACCTTAATTCAAAATTATGTTTGCATTGTTTCTATCCATCCCAAATGACCATCACCAAGCTTAATGAATTTTTTTGTTTAAACAATTGCCATATTGTTAGAACCCAAATTGACATATAACCATGTGAACAACACACGACTTTTGGAAATTGCCATGTAAAGCCAACTTCCTTATTCCAATGAGTCACCAATTTGGCAACATCAATAATCACAAAAAAATATCATTGGTTGATGGTAGCTTTGAACTCCAATGAAATTTTCACTTCACATGAAATGGAGGAAGGGATTAAACAATTGGTTGATTCGATTGTTGGTGTTTGGATTGTTTAGAATGTTTGGAACTCAAATTAAAGTGTAATTAAGGTTTACAATTTGATTTTTAGGGTTTCAAGTTAGAGTTCAATGTTTTAGGTATGATTTATAGGGTTTAGCAATTAGAAATTAGGGTTAGGTTTTTTAAATTTATTTTTTAAGGTTTTGATTGGGGTTTCATGCTTAGGCTTAATTTTTTGAATTTCAAGTTTAATGTTTAGGAGTTAAGGTTCAAGGTTTAAAGGTTAAGGTTAACATTTTTGGATATGATTCCAAGGTTTTCATACTTGATTATTAATGTTTAAAATTAATGTTAAGGTTTTAAGGTTTGATTTTTTGGTTTTTTCAATTTGATTTTTTAGGTTAAATTTTAAGGTTTCAGGGTTAGGGTTCTAAGGTTAATGTTAAGGTTTTTTATTTTGATTTTTAGGTTTTAGGTCTAAGTTTATGGTTTCAAGTTAAGGTTTGGTGTTCTAGGTCCAATTTAGGTGGTTTAGAATTAAAGTTTTTATTGTTGATTTTTAAAGTTTTAAACTAGCGTTTAATTTAAATTTGATTTTGAAGGTTCTTACATTTCATTTATAAGGTTTAAAACTAAGGTTTAAAGGTTAAAAATTTTAGGTTTAATTTCAAGGGTTTTAAACTTGACCCATAAGGTTGGAAATCTAGGTTTAATGTTTAGAAGTTAAGGTTAGGGCTTTTAAGCCTATTTTAATGGTTTCAACTTAGGATTTAAGGTTTAGGTCTAAATTTTAGGGTTTTCAAGTTTGATTTTAAGGTTTTTAGACTTGATAACTAAGGTTTAAGGCTATGGTTTAATGTTTAAAAGCTAGGGTTAGGGCTTTTAAGCTTGATTTTAAAGGTTTCTTATTAGAATTTAGGGTTTTAAGTTTAATTTTAAGGTCTAGAACAATGTTGTGAGTGTAAATGCTTTTAGATCTACATTGTGTGTAAGTGTAAAATAATTTGGCAATTCTCGAACTGTAGTTAATTTTTTTACCAAATGAGCAATTATAAGAAAAAATGTTGACAACCCATGGGCATCTATTGCACATGTTTAGGTCCCTATGAAATAGTCAATGTTGATATCAACTATGAGTAGGGTTCTAGCTTCTAACACCCTTGTTCACAAACTAGCAATTCCCCCTCAAAAAGGTCGTTAAGGATGTAGGAACACATTTTTTCCCCCCTTATTTTATTCATAAAAAAAATTATTTCAGTGCTACAATTTATTATGCATTAACATTATGAATGATGATGATGATGATGATGATGATATGGTCATATTCATCATTAAGGGAAAGGAGGGCCAAGGGAGGCAATTTGGCAACATGTTTGACATGATGGTTTCTTAACAATCAGTAGAGTTATCCATAAAGTCACCATGTTTTCATCCTATCTTTGGGATTCCTTTCACCCCCAAACCCTTATTTTAGTGGTATTTGCAAAATGAGATTTATTCTAGGTATGAAATGATAAAATTCAACATTTAATGTACAAGGTTCAAAAGTAATTATAATAGTTGTATGTGTAAAGAACAATGAAAATATATGTAGCAGTAATGAGGCGCTCATGAAAAAGGAAAGATGGGGTGAAGACATGATGAAATTCATTTTACCACAAAAATTGATGGTTTTCTAAGTTTCACCCCTTGTTGAATGTTATTGTATTTTTTTGCAAGTTAAAAAAAAATTTCACCCCATTTATGACCAAACTTAGGGTTTTGGTGTTGTGTTTTCCTTATTTTATGGATAACTCCATTATATGGATAATTTCGCCAAAAAAATGTTTTAAACACATACAAGGATAATTATAATTCACTTTGCACATTGTGCACATCTAGAATCCTTAGTTTAAGTAGTTTTCAAACACTTGACATGCTCTCCTTCCATCTAATATTCATTACAAGAAAACATAATCTTTTCAATTACAAAAATAAATAAATAAGACCCCCTTTGACCCCTTGTCCAACTTGATCAAAATGTTATTTTGGACAAGTTAATTTGTATCTATTTGTTTTGATTGTCATGTTTTTCTTACCATGAATTCATGGGATGTTTTGATTAGTCAAATTGACTAGTTGTCAATTTGACCATTGATCAATTAGGCCATCATTATTTATGGTCCAATTTAAACCACATGTCATCATTATGTTGCATTTTAAAAAAGTGATGTGATATCATATGTTAGAAAGAAAAGTAGGTAGGTAGGTACATACTTACAATTGTGTGTCCATGATATACACATGCACTATACACATCACCATATACAAAATATATGTACATGATTTGTTCAAGGTTAAACCTAAGACCTCATGGAGGCATGCCAATGCTTTTGTAATCAAATTAAACAACCTTTTGTTAGTAAAAGTTGTGCAATTTTTTTTTGCTTTATCTTTTAAACTATGAAATTGTTGAAAAATCACAAAATTAACACATTTAAAAAAAATCTTGTTCAAATGAAACAAATAAAATGATAATGTTGAAGTTTATTCAAATATCTATTCAATAAAATAATATATTTTATGAATTTTTAAATGAGTTTTTAAAAATGTTTTCGAAAAACGTAAATCATCAACAAATTTAAACATGTTAACTCATGATTTTCCAATTCAAATTCCATTCATTGTGTAATTAAACAAAACAAAATAGCTAGGTGGGTAGGGTAGGTAGGTATGTCATAGATGGGTAGCATAAGTAAGTCATAGGTAAGCAGGTAGGTTGTTAGGGTAGGTATATATAAATCAGTTATGTATGTTTTAGGTTGGGTATGTGGTAAAGTAGGTGAGTAGACCTAGAGTAAGTAGGGTAGGTAGGTATCATAACATGTGACAATATATGGTTTAACATGATAAATACATGTGGTTAAGTAACCATCACACATGAAATAATAGTTCATGCCCTATTGGCAATTCATTATAAGCACAACCTATCATAGCCTATGTTAGGCAAATAGCTTATGCCTAGACAATAAACTAGCTAGTTATGCTAGGTTAGGTAGGTACGTAGGTAGGCTAATTAGTTATGTTAAGCAGGTAACATAGGCCTAGCTAGCTATTATCAAATTAGTATGGTTGATTTGACTAAACACTAACCATTTTGATTTTATTTTTTTAATTAGATGTTTAGACTAATAGTTAGTAAAAACGATCACTTTAATGAAAATACTAGTAACAAATAACACATGTCTTTCATGCCTTAGGTCTTTAGTTAAAGTGGTCATTCTTTTTGGTCAATGCAAACATTTTAATCAAGTTGAACTTATAAAAAGTCATAATTTCTTATAAAAATTTCTTTTTTTTGTTTTTTTAAACACAATAACCAAACAAGTCATGAAAAAAAATTGATTTCATTTAAAATCTTGCTTAAACAAGAGATCTAGTTTTAGCATGACAATGATACAACCTTAAAAAATGAACCCCACTATGTGGGGTCCATATTCTTTTTGAATTTGCACTATCACATTAGTGTGGATTCCTTGCAACATGACCACCCCATTAGATCCAAATGAAACAAGTTTTTGGGCCATATCTTCCTTGCTCAATGCACCTAGTGTGATTAGGGTTTTGGTGATCAATCTTGTCATGTTTGCACCTACACCATCAACTACACACTCCAAAAACAACAATATAGCTACCTTCCTCTAGTTTGGAATAATATAAATATGAACACTACCTCAAAACGAGTTGTCCAAGCTTTTGAATTCATCACAAATTAAACTAATAGATTGAACATAACAACTTTTTTAGTGGCATTTAACATCGCTTGGTGTAGTTGTTCAACCATGAACCATGTTGAACTATCAATCTAGAACTTTCCAACATTGTTTTCACACCAAGTTGTTTGAATAAAAGCTTTAAACCTTCAAAGTCAATCATTGGCTTTCCTTCCATCAACAAATGTAAACCAATGGTGAATTGGACAAGCTTTTGCTTGTCATCATTCCCATCTCTTTTCCTCACAAGATGCAAAACATTCAACCCATTTGCCAAATTAACATTGATCGCCTCATTTTGTGCATGGTGGCGTTTTTAGAATAGAAGAAATTGCTTGTTTGCACACCTTTAGTTGTGACCTTTGCCTTCCTCTTTCCAACATGTTTGAAAAAGTTGTCTAATTTAAGAACAAACAATTTTTTTCTACATTCAATCTTGGAACTTTCACAACTCATAGCATGAATCAAGCCATCATCTCCAACAACAAATTTTGCTCATGTATAAGTCTATTTGTATGCCCATAAATATTGAAATTTTTGATGTGCATCAGACCATGTTTATTTTCATTTCATGTATTTTGAGCATTACATGTTGCAATTGAATCTATAGTTTTAGGAGAACTATTATTAAATGATTCATTATAATTCATTGAAGATCATATGCTTCATTTAAAAAAACATCAAGCACATTAACATTTAATAATATATTTTGTTCAATTATCAACATTGAATTTAACACGGTTTTGCAATGACATTCTATCATGAAAGAAGTACTTTGCTCAATTGTCAACATCAAATTTAGCAAGGTCTCGCAATGACATTCTATCACTAATGAAATAGGTACATTGAAGCAAAGATTAGGAGGTACATTCAATGGAGCCATGGTGTGATGGTAACCAAAAAAAATTTGATCGACAAGTGATGAACATCAACCAAAATTTTGTTCAATGCATCGCTTATGTGATTGACAACAAAGTAGGCAAATTGCAATCAACAACAAAATTTTAGGTAGGGTAACTAGTGTGTAAACCCATTTTGCAAGCAAAATGATCAAATAAGCAAAAGATTAAAGTGTTATGTATTACAGTCCATTTTGTCCACTTCTACCCATCAATTATTTTTAAAAATCAAATGTGCCCCAACATTGAATAAGTGGGGTGTTCTTTGCAAGGGATGTTAGCCCATGCCAAAAATGGTGATGAAATTTTTTGGAAAGAGAAATTTCATGCAGCCAATGGGAAGGCCCAAGCATGCCCTCAAGGCGCCTTGGTTTTTTTCCTTTTATGTTTTGGGGTGGGGGGGGAGGAAAGATTTTTTTTCATTTTTCATGACTTCCCAATGTGTTCGCACTATGTTCCTTTCAAGTTCCCAACGGGTTTCCAATATTTTCCCCAACATTTTTTCCATACCTCTTCACTTTTATATGCCTTGGAAAATGGTGTCCTCCTTTCACCTATATAGGTGGGCCAAAGGGGAGGAATTGTACAGTTCAAAATAGAGCCTTTTGTTTTGGGGAGTCTCCATTATTTCTTTTTTTTTG
>Ga0116227_10013761_pt1 | contig 12595 bp, 8 predicted proteins | sample S1TSphgellanicum_FD_89693 | JGI IMG/M metagenome (GOLD analysis project Ga0116227, IMG submission 89693) | Host-associated microbial communities from peat moss isolated from Minnesota, USA - S1T2_Fb - Sphagnum magellanicum MG | ecosystem: Host-associated > Plants > Peat moss > Unclassified... | reverse complement strand
TTGTTTGTGTTGGGGTAAGATTTTTGGGAGTTTTACATTAAAAATGTTTGGCACAGGCAAAGTTGAACCAGGGTTTTTTTTTTTGGGAGACTAGGGAAAGCCCAAAAAAAAAAGCAAAAAAAAAAAAAGCAATGTGAATCCTACAAAGGATTCTTTTGGGGAAAAAAAAAGACTCAAATTCGCCATATTTTGAAGAAAAAACAATGAAATAGCCATATTTACAGACAACAAGTTTCAGCATGTTGCCAAAAACATCACAGGAATCCTAAAATTTTCTAACTTCCTCTATGAATGTAGCCCAATTTGGTTAAGTCTTCTTGTGAATAACCAACCCACCTACCTGACAAAATTGAATATATAGGTAGAAAAAAAAACCCTGGCCACCCAACACAAATTTTTTTATCATGACCAAAAAAAAAAAAGAAGAGAGAGAAGAAAAAAGAAATCAATCAATAAATAAATCACCTCCTGAAATGAAATTCTAGGTCACAACTTTAGAACTAACTTCTTACTATTCTGGAGGAGAAGAAGGTTAGAGGTAGTACTAAATTTAGGATGTTACTAAAAATTAGCTAGCCCACTAATTAAATATTAACAGGAGGAGGGGGGGGGGGAGGACTATGTACCTACCTACTTATATTCTTTTAGGTACCTCCAAATAATAATAATTAAAAATAATCATTCTAATAAGCCCCCAAGGTCCTAACTAACCATTTTTAGTTAAAAGTTTTTTACAAGTTTTTTTTTTGTGCATTAAGTTTGGTCAATAAGTCATCCCCACTTCTTCTTTCTTTTTTTCGCTTGTGTCTTTTTGCTAAGAAAGACCCCCCCCCACCCCCCCCCCACAAAAAGCTCTGAAGTTGGGATTTTATGGAAACTTTCTTTCGTTTTGTTGTGAGCAGAGCTTTCCTTGGCCCTCTCTTCTCTTCCTTCTCTGGAGCAGAAACAAAGGTTTGTTCTCGCTGAGCTTCACAATGGGATTTTTTGGTTTGTGTGTATTTATCGTAGAGTTTCTTTTGTCTTGTGTTCTCTTCAGACTTTGTTTGATCCCAAGAACTTCTGCTGCTTCTGCAGCCTCATGCTTTCAAGCTCCTCCTCGGACTCTAGTCTCCTGGCAGAACTTCTTTGAGACTGTATGAGATGGTTGTTATTGTTGTTGTTTGTTTGTTTGTTTTCTAAACAAATCTGCTGCAAACAGACTGTGTATCTACTACTACTACTACTACTACTAGTAGCCATTAAATCTCCTGCTTTTTTGTTGAAGATAAGATGATCTTACAACTTCTTTTTTGTGGGTTTTTTGTTGCTGTTCCTGTGATTGATTGATTGATTGATTGATTGATTGCAGGTCTAGTTCTCACCACAACACCCAAAGCTCTCTTCATGCAGTTTTTGCCTCCTTCGTTGAATCAGAGCTGCAGCAAAAGCAGCAGCAGCAGCAACGGAACATCCACATTCTGGTGGTGTAGAAGAACAGTTACAACAACAACAAAAATAACAACGGGTTTTTTGAGGGAATTGATCGGTTTTCAGTAAACATGCCAGGCCCTAAAACCTTGCCCAAGTTTCCACCAGCTGCTGTGGCTGCTGCTCCTGCTGTGGCCAACAAGGTGAAGAACAAGCTATGTTCTACCAAAGTGTTGAAGAGGGATTTAGTCTTCTCCAGGGAGTCGGAGCTGGAGGATGCGGAGTCATGGGACCATGGGAAGCTGCAAATCTGTCCCAAAAGAGTGCGAGTGATTTGCACTGATCCTGATGCTACAGACTCTTCTAGTGATGAAGAGGGCAACTTCCGTCGCAGTGAAGTCTTGATCCGTAACAACTCCCATCGCAAAAAACGACAATATGTGCAGCAGATTGACATTCGACTAGCACATCAGCAGCAGCAGGGTGCAGCATTCTTCTCCTCCTGCTCCGCCTCTGATGCAGATAGCGAGGAAGAAGCAGCAGCAGCAGCAGTAGTCGAGGAGGACGTTCCTAGCTACCACAGCATTTTCACAGCTCAGGCGATGATGATGAGATGTTCTCACAATTATGCAAGTCCCATTGGGGGGACTGCAAGAAGCTCTGTTGTTCCTCTACTGCAGCAGCAACAGCAGAACAAGGTCTTCAAGAGTTGTGGGAAAGCGAAGAAGAAAGCTTCAAAGATCCCCAAAATGCCGGTGTTGAAGAAGCTTCAGCTTGATACTGCTGCCACTACTAGTGTCAGCAGCAAGCCTTCTGCAGCATCAGCACAAGCAGCTGCAAAGTCCTTGGCTGCTGCTGCAAAGACTTCCTCCAGGGGTAGTGGTGGTGGTGGTGGTGGAGAAGATGGGAAGATCAACAAATTCAGAGGCGTGAGACAAAGGCCCTGGGGAAAGTGGGCAGCAGAAATTCGAGATCCTTTCAAAGGCGTGCGCCTGTGGCTCGGCACTTACGATACTGCAGAGGAGGCAGCACAGGCTTATGACAAAGCTGCAAGACAAATCCGAGGTCCTCAGGCTCATACCAATTTTCCAGGCTTTGAGGAGCTTGAGCTGCCTACTGCTGCAAATCCTGACTCGAGTTCGGGTTTGAAGAAGAGAGCGGCAGCAAATCCTGAAAACCCAAATGGTTGCACTGGTGTTTCCAACAGGAAGGATGTTGCTGCTGCTGGGAAGTGTGTTGCGGTTGTTGCATTCAACTCTGAGAAGAAGCCTTTGTGTCCAGCAGTGGCGGAGATTGAATTCCTCACAGACAGAGTTTCGTCAAGTGAAGAAGAAGAAAAATCTTGCCACACTGCAGTCTTTGAGCCAGAGGTGAATGATGATGGCGGCTCTCCTTCTGCAAGTGAAAGGTCTGAGGGTTCAGCTCTCACTAGATCCATGGAAGAATTGGGTGAAGATGATGATGATGTCCATCACCCGAACTTACGGGAGGTGGTGGGACAGGGCGAGAGTCTGCCTTGCTATGATGGGTTTCCTCACCCTGATGAGGAGTGTGCCAACTTCCTCATGTGTTCACCTTCTTCTGCATTGGATGGGTGTTCAACTTCCTTCTCTGAGCTCTCATCTGGTTCGATTGCTGACAATTCAGATGCCTTCTCATGTGACCCTTTCACTACTGGTGGAAGAAGCATGGGCATGGAGGAGGAAAGTCATGGTCTGGCAGAGAGCACAAACGGGAATGATTCTCATACTCCCAACATTGTGGATCAGACAAGTCTTGGACTGAATCTTGCAGTAGTGCAAAAAGATAATGCCCAAAAAAAGGAGTCTGAGGACAAGGATACTGGCTTGGATTCTGAGTTGGTTGGCAAAGCAGCAAGAGAAGGAGAAGACAAGGATGCTGAGCTTCAAAATCTTGCTGATCTCAGTCAAGTCTTTTTCTCAGACGATGAGTTCTTGTTTGACATCCCTGACTGTGATGGTGATGATGGAGGCCTCATCATGATGGAGTTTGAAGCAGGTTTTGATCTCTTGTGTGATGGGGAAAAGATCATGGACCTGGGGCTTGACGGCGGGAATGAAGCTATGAACTGGTTCTGTGCCCCTGACAACATTGTGAGTGCTTGACAACTGTCTGCCTGCCTGCCTGCCTGACTGACTGGCTTTGTGAAGAGTCAGAATTGCTCTAAGATTGAAAAGGGAGGAGGATGTCTGGAGGAGGAAAGAATGGGACATCTCAAAGAGGGATGGGATGTCTTTGTCTTCCCAACAAAGGAGGCAGTCTCTCTCTCTCTCTGTTAATACTTCTTTCCAGTTTTGTTGTGTCCTCAGCTCTCTTCTTAGTACTCGTTCTTTCCCATCTTTAAAAACACCAGCAAGTCTACTTGTTTGACTTGCTGTTCGGCAGTTTTGTTTTGATGTTGTTTCCCTGTTGGGAATACTGAGGTAAATTACATTACTATTGGGTCTCGCTTGTTGTCTCATGCAGATGCAGCATTCCAGGATAACAGCCTCCTTGATATGTAAGCCATAAACATAAAATTTTGTAGCTGCATTTTTTAGTCTCCACATGCATTGGTGCTGCGCGAAACCGCCCTGATTACTACAGGGTTTTTGATCCCTCACTAGCCTAGTGAGAGTTGTAGTTGGGTATTTGGCTATGTGTTCTATTTGTGAGAATGAGCTACTGGTTTCATTTGCCATCTTCTGTCTGGCACACAGATATGTCTTCTGTTGCAGCGCTTGTGCTCTGTTCGTGCTCAACTCTACTTAGTGTTTTCCATTGCAGGGATTGCTGTAATAGGTAGACTCTGAGTCTGCACAGACAAAAGTTTTGTAGATAGGGTTTATGGGTTAGAAAGTGTTGATGGGTTTAGTAATATGGGGTGGTGGGTCTAGTGGGTATGATATTCTTGGATCACCCATTCTTGAAACTGGGGGCTAATGTGAAGCATTTCTATGTGTTGTGAGCTTGAAATAAACACTATGACAAGCTTGATTACAGATTTATTCTTGCCGGTTTTCCTCTTGTGTTTCTCCTACTGCATTTTGGTATGCTTTGCAACACAAGCGAACTCATGGAGATTGTTTTTCTGTGAGATTGCCATCACTGTGCAGGGAGCAGTAGACTTTTGGTATGGTGTGTAACAAGTAGTGGATTTTGTTGAAGTGTTATATGTTGTGTTTGAATTGCATTGTGGGGAGCAGTACTTGAGTGTATGATCAAACACATCACAATAGAATGTGGTTTTTGTGGAGGCAGCCTATGGGCACGAGGTTCTGGAAAACAACACAACAAGAAACAATGGCAGTGCCCCACTTTTTTTTCAGTTGTGTGCAAGAGGAGCAAGAAGAAAACAACCATGGCAGAAGCCTTAGGTTGTCCATTGGGAACTGTGGGAGCCTTGTGCATATCAGTGATATAGTTGTTAGCTATTGACATCTGCAAGAAGGCTCTCATCATTGATTTCGTATTTTCTTTTGGTATTCTCACTGTCTTGTCTAGGATTTTCATTTCCAGAACCTTTCAAGTGGGTGGAACATTTTGTGATCCATTAATTTCCTGGGGTGCAAAGCAATCAAAGACAAAAAGCTCCAGAGAGTTAATTTCCAACAGTGGGATGCAGGCTTGATGTCTTGTGTTGTTGGAGGTGTTCAAAGCCTGTCTTCTTGTTCCATCTCTGTTTTTCTCCTTCAGGTTCTTCTTTACTGCTGCTATTCCATTTTTGAAACTTTGCAAATTTCCGGTATCCCTCCTCTTGTTAGGGTATCTTACTCTGAGATTTCTTCACAGGAACATGTCTCTGGACTTAGGGTTTCCCGAGCACAATTCCTTTTGTTGCACAATCACAGGGCATTTTAGCTGCTGATTCTTTCATTTTTTTTTGGTCCCCAGCATGATTGTTTCTTAGCAATCTTGTTTTCCATCATGTCCGAGCAGTTGGTATGAATGTGATGGACACTTCCACTCTCTCAGACTTTGTTGCCAGAGGTAAGGAAAAATTATCAGCTTGTCTTATGCAAGAAGCAGCCAAATCCCTATTGCCAAAGGAAGAAACATGAATCTCATAGATTGTGGTGGTAGCTAGGATAGCTTGTGTTTCCTCTTACATGAGTAGCTCATGAAAGCTTGTTGGGTGTTTCATTTTTAGAAAACATGCATAGAAAACCAAATGTGGGAGATGGATCAGCTTTCATGGCCTTCCCATGCAGATGAGGCAGCACTCATTATCACAGAAATGCTCCAACATCATGCTTGCTTTGTGCCTGTTTGAACAGTTGCAACCTGTTGAAGGAGAAGTCTCTACAGACACACATGAACTGCATGGAATGGGAAATTTTAGGAGAAGCAAGAGGGAAAGAGAAAACTGTTTTGGATTCTTCTTCTTGTGTTTATCAAGGTAAAGGATTTTTGCCAAGTCCCTGAATTGTCGTGCCTTTGAAACAAATCCTCTGTGATTTAGTCCCTCCTGCTTCTCATTTTTCTTCTTCTTCATGTTTCTGGAGTTCATCACTGTTAAGGATTTCCTAAAGCCTCTGAACTGCCTTGCTTTTGTCACAATTCTTCCCCAGTTTTGTAGTTTTGAACTCTGTGCTCTACTTAAACCCAAAAAATACACAAGCTCCTGGTGCCTTCTTGAGCATTTCATGTTTGTACTGCCTTTGGAAGGTGCAATACTCTTTATTGTAGAGCTGGGGTTTGAGTCACAGATTCTTGATGCAAGAAAAATTGTTGCTCAATTTCATGGACACAATTTCAGATTTTCTGCCAAGAGACTGAAAAATTTCTTGGCAAATCTGGAACATTGCAGCAAATCTACTTTGCAGCATTTCTTTGTTTTTGGGCTTTGACATATCTGAGGAATGCATTGAATATGCGATGAAATGGTTCTCAGAAATGCATTATGTATCATCTCAATTAGTCATCAAAGGGTTTTCTGTATTGGGGGATATATGACAAGGCAGGGTTTAGCTATGGTGAAGTGAATGTTGAGATGAAATGCTCAAGTATACACCATGTCCCATGGTTATAAAATTTGCAAACCATCTTGTTGATGGGGGAGGCAAGGGGCCAAGAGCTTGGCAGATGGAGATTAGAGACACCAGAAGTTTTTTCATTTGTGTCAACTGCCAATGAAGCATATACTGATATCAACAACATAGCAATGCAGAAGGCTTTGATGGAGGGCTATTTTTGTAGGTATGCTTTTCTGCTCTGCATTCTCTATTTTGTTAACCCCAAAAAACACATGAGCATCATTTGGTGGAAAAAACCTATTGCAAAATGCTCCACAATGGTGAAGAAAACAAGTCCTTGGATTTAGTTTCTACCACCCAAGATTGACAATCTCAAAACCTTTGGTTGTAACTGGAAGGAAGATTTGATGATTTCGCTCAAGTGTTATTTTTCACTGCTGATGGTGCTTTGTACACATATGAGCTGTATGCAATTCCTCTTTCAAAATGATTGGAGTTGGATTACTAGAAAGTCCCTTCTACAGGGGGATCAAGGAATACCAACAATCGCCATTAAATTGTTGTTATGGAACATGGACTAAATCCTTTCATGGTGGCAATGGGACTTGTTTCTGGAGGACTGTTGACTGCAGCAGCAATTGCTAGTGCTCAACTTGGTATCCAATTGGTTTGTTTCTCATTTTCTCTCTCATTTTCTCCTTCTGTTCTATAGCTACCCTGCAGAATCTAAACTAGCTGAACCTTTTTACAGGAAGAGATTATGCTGGATAATGTGGACTTAATCAAGCAGAAAGAACACAGCTAGTGTCTAAGATGTTCAAGGCTCTACAATGGTAGTAGCTAAGCTTAATTAGTTGGTAGATCCTTTAAGGCCAAGTTTCTGCTTCCTATCTAAGAAGGTAAAACTAATCCAAAAATGGTTGTGCTTTGATTTGCAACCAGGTGAAAGACATTTGTACAAAAAGGCATGAATTTCCAACCTGGAGTTTGAAGACCACAGTAAAGCTTTGAGCTCCTGAGACTCTGGGTATGTCCTTGCTACTGCATAAATGTGGAATACAATTTCCGGCAAGTAACAAGTGTTTGTCTCTAACTTTTGTTTTCTGGAATGAGCAGGTGCAGGAGAAATCAGAAAAATGGAAACTGGCAAAGTCACGCCATCAAGCTATTGGGGCAGACTTTGCAGAACCATTTGGTGTCCATCAAATGGAGGAAGGGAAGTTGAACAGTGTCTAGCATTATGAAACCTCTAGCAACACATTTAGACAACAAGCAAGATGGTGCACACCAGAAAAAAAAATGACAATTAGCCAGAAGGACAATGCCAACTTATAAGTCTACTCATAACATCAGATTGTGTCTGATCACTGGCAGCTCTACAGTCAAGAGTAATCTAGCTTAAGCTTATTGTCTTTTAAGACAACACTAGTGGGCCCTTGTGCCATTGGCCGAAGTATATTAAACCCAATGTAAGGTCACCCATCTCAATATTATTCCTGTTCCAAGAAGTGAGCTTAATTTCCGGTCTTGCAAAAAAATGATGGCGAGAAGGAATAATTATGTTTATGTCTCTTTTCATCATACAATAAGAGGTGTCTCAACTTATGATTATGAAGAGATAAAAAGAGATTCTAAGACGAACCCTTTCAAGGTTTTAAGAGGTACAACTTTTCATAAAACCCAATTTTGAATAAAAATGTTTAAAAATTTTAAACTAATTCTTGGGGGCAAAAATAACTCTAAATTCAATAACTTTTCGTTGCTTTGGTTTGAAAATTGCTAAATGATAAATATGTAAATCGCCTTGTCAAGAATTTTTTTGCATAGTGGAGTTAGGGCCACATAATCTAGTAGGGTTTCGACATGGTCGCCTCCGAACAAACAACAAACAAACACCTATCTTCATTTATAGATCGTATTGATGTTTTATAATGTAGCAATGTTTTCAGACTCTTTGTGTAATAATTAACCATCATGATAGATTCCTTTTCAATTGTCTTTGTTTGTGCATTCCATTGATAACACTACATTCCAAGTATGTAAGATTGAAGTTTGAGTGTTCTCAATCATTAGTATTGTTGGGTAATTTGAATATGGTAGTGGCTTTAAGGACTAAATTGATTTTCTAAAGGTTTCAATGTACCTCCTTTCTTGTTGATAATTTGAATGTTGTAATATGAGAACACATGTTGGTGTGTCATTACCTTCAAATTTAACATGCAAGGTGATTTTCTCTTGATCGATTTCAAATATAGTGCATACTTGAGCATATACACTCATGTCAATACATGATTAGATGTTACCTTGATGGACTAGTTTGTTTTATTACTCATACACACACATAGTCCCAATCATTAATAGTCATTTGTTGCCTAAAAAAGACCTATTGGTCGTAATACATGACATCCTTCAAATCCACTCTCTAAGATCTCACTTGCACCTTATTTAAAATGTATCAAAGAAAACCCAAAATTGTAAATGAGAAGAAATTAAACCTTTTTCCATAAACTCCAAAATCAAACCATAAAAGATTGACTCAATTATGAGAACTTCTAGCATTCCTTTCTTCTTGTGCTCTATATTTAGAGTGGCAAAACTACTTTCTTATTCCTTGCTTTGATCCCCCTTGATGTTATATAGTTTTAAAATTTGGAAGATGAAATATTTTAGCATTTCTTGCTATTTTTTCCTATATTAGTAGGCCCATGGCTCATGACATGCATGAGGTAAACCTTATGGTTTCATCCATCACAATGTAAAACTATGATGTTTACTATGGCATATATTCAAGTGATGTGTCAAATCACAACTTGTTTACCTCATGCACATTTTTCATAAACCATGACCTACTAATGTAAGAAAAACCACTTTTTCTTGTATATTTGTGCAATGAAAGCTATTAAAGAACCTTGCTTGGTTGACTTCTCTTGCATTTTGGCATGAATATATATATTTTTCTCTTTCCAAATCCTTGGTCTTTGGATTTACAAGATCTCAATGTTGTGATAATGTGTGATTGCATAATAGTTTTTTCCATTACACATATTTTCACAAAATAATTTCTCATGCTATGCTCCACTTACAAGGATTTGGTTTGTGTGAAAATTTTTAAATGTTTTGAAATTTTTGTGTCTAATAAATCTTGCATGATTCAAGCTAAATTTTGAATTTGTGTATTTGCTATGATATGCAATGCTAGTGAAATACATTGTATTTTGTGTAAAAGATTGTGTCAAAGATTATAATCCTCTTCTGAATCTTTGATATGATTATGAAGTAAAAAATTGCACACAAATGTCATTATTGAAAATAGCACTAATGTTCCAAAAGATGTTTCCAGAGTATCACTAATATTTTGAAAGTCTAAAAGTAGTATTCATATGAACTTGCATCCAAGAACATGTGAAATTGAAACTGTAACTCAATCTTCAAGCACTACATTTTAAAAATCAAGTTGGATACACATGTTGAGGCACAAAAAAGAAGTTTGAATTTTGGTGTTGAAGAACACAAAAACTTTATGGATATCAACCTTTTTTTTAATCAATTCATCTTTCATATTGCACAAGTTTATACTTAGCATAATCATCCTTCTAAAATGAACTTATGTTATTGGAGGTTTGTGTAGAACTGATTGGGAATTGGACACACAAGGAAATGATGAATTCATAATACTTTGGGTTGAATGAGTGACTATTCATTGAGATGAGTTGTCTATGCCTTGCTTCGGATGTTTGATCAAATGAGTTGTTCATGTAGAGATAATTATCTCACTAAAAGATATTTTCATATTTACAATTGGATTATCAATTTATTTTTAGTTGTAATGGACACATGTAATTATAATCTTTCTAGTCACCTTTGACAAGTGGCAAGAAAATTTAATCATAAAAAAAAGTATGTGGCATTTAAGTTTAAATGATATACATTTTAATACAATGAATGGCTATTTTTTTGGGAAATTTTTTGGACAAAAAATAAGTATTTTAAATTTCCACCCATTTTTTTATTATAATTTATTTTCAAATAATTTTGACAGTGAATTTTGTGGTAGGTAGGTATAAAATCATAAATAGGTACATAAGTAAGTGGTAAATATGGATTAGGATTGTAAATAGGCTAATAGGTAGGTACGACCACTAACCACTTACCTTGCTACCAATTACCTACTTCTTATTTATTAGTAGGTCATAGACTATAGGAACGCAAATATAGGATGTCACAAGTGGGTCACTACACCAAAATATGGAATCCATGACTAGGACATTTTACAACTACTATCCAAACCTAGTCATGTAATTGTAGGAGGTAGTCATATGTGACTATAGTCATGATTCTATGAATATAGTCCTACATGACTATGATCTTATGACTACATGTACATGACTAGTATTCATCTTGAAATAAGGGTAGCTAGTCTAGGTAGATAAGTAAGCAATTAGGAATAACTAAGTTAGGATAAATACATAACTAAGTTAGGTATGTAGGCTAGGTATCCTAGGTATGAAAGGTAGCTAAGCAAGTTAGGTAGGTTAAGAAGCCCAAGTAGCCCCTAGGTAGATTTAAGCAAGCCTAGGTAAACATGGGTAGGCAATAGGTTGGAATTAGATTTAGGTAGGTTAAAATAATGTTTATATTATAATGTGATGGCATTTCATATTAAATATGTATAAATTTGTGATGTAATGGCAAGGAGTTTGTCCCTTAATGTGAACATGAAGTGATCAAATCCTAACCCTTGCAACATGGGTGCAATCACAATAAAAAAAACCAAAAACCACATCAAATGATTAGCAAAACTACTAACTTTGTTACATATATTTATGCCATGTTAATCATGGGAAGTTGTGTTAAATGATTTATATGAATGTTAAATAATTCAAATTAATAATTCATTTAATTTAACCTTGGGTTTTGATTTTAGTAAACAACTCTTGAACTTGAACAATAGTTGCATTAAAAGAAATCAATTTTATAAAGGACTAGGGTAAAGGATTTTTTTAATAAAAAAAATTTTATGGTAAAAAACTTTAGATGATAATAACTTGTTACCCACACTCAAAAAGCACTCAAAATTTAAAAGGTATGAAATTTTTTTAAAATTAAAATTCAAAGTATGTTTCAAAATTTTCGAAAGTCTTTTACCACATGTAAGAGGGGTGTAATGTACATGACATATAGAACAAAGTTGGAGCTTATAATACAAGAAACTAAAACCTAAAGTAATTTTTATATTTTTATATGATTTGACATTATGATAATTTCTCAAAGTGAATGTAAAAACACTATTAGAAATTTTGTCCTTTGCAACCAAGGAAACAATGACTAATTGTCTTAAATGACTCTATCAATGACCATAGTCATATATTATAACTTCATTATCTACATGGAATATGTATGAATAATAGATTAGTCATTTATATTACTGATGGATGAAACTTACAAAATAAACATATTTCATCCATTTTCCATTAACCATATTTCATCCGTTATGGTTTTTGAATGTTTGCTAGAGAATAAGACATTGATGTGGATTATCCAACTATCATTTTTTCAAATAATGAAATACGTAGATTTAATTTATGATTGAATTCCAACTACTTCAAATGACATGGAAAATATTGTCATGATGTCTTGGCATTTTTTATATTTAATTAATTGAATAATATATTTCATCATTAAAAAAATGGGTCCCATCTATGTTCTAAACATAGGAGACTTATAAATTGACTTATATATGAATAAGTAATTACTACTACATGGACAACGTGACACTTTGTATAACTATATAATCATTAACCTTAGATGATGTAGTACTGTAGGTGGTCATTCAATTATGTTACAATGATACAAAAATGAATATTAATAATTTAATATGAATACAAAAGAACATAATAAATTACAACATGTAAGGAACTTATTTTGATTAATATTATATATATGTAATATATAAAAACCTTTATTACATTTTTCTTAAATATACTTGGTATACAATCCATTTTAAATAATCAATGTGACTAAATTAAATACTATACATTGAAATAAATTTTAATGGTAAAAGTATGATGTATTATAATTTTTTTTTTTCATATCTCAATTTCAAAATAAAATAGAAGTGTAAGATGTGGGAAATATATAACTTATTTTTACATTAAACTTTTACAAAAATTTAGATGAAAATAAAATTATATATATATATATATATATATATA
>Ga0116227_10013760_pt1 | contig 12596 bp, 9 predicted proteins | sample S1TSphgellanicum_FD_89693 | JGI IMG/M metagenome (GOLD analysis project Ga0116227, IMG submission 89693) | Host-associated microbial communities from peat moss isolated from Minnesota, USA - S1T2_Fb - Sphagnum magellanicum MG | ecosystem: Host-associated > Plants > Peat moss > Unclassified... | reverse complement strand
CTTTAATAGGGACTTCCATGTTCCACATGCCGCCACCTGCTCCTACAGAACCGTCGCCAAATGCGCGTCGTTCGCGGCTTACAGGTTCGGCGGGATCGTACCTAAACGTTTTACCAGAATTAAGGTAATTGCCTGAGATATTAAGGAAACCACCGTTTTTGCCAAGGGCGAAACCGTAATCGCCACCTAAAGTAAAGGTCTGGCCGTCAAATTTTTTACCGGTGTAATAAGCGTAAGGATCAGAATAGTTTAATGTGTTATGTTTCTGGTCATCGTAGCCGCTAAAACCAGCATTTAAGTTCAAATGTCCGATGTCTTTTCTCAAAATAATGTTGATAACCCCAGCTATCGCATCAGAACCATATTGAGCCGAAGCGCCGTCGCGCAGGATCTGCACCTGGTCGATAGATGCTTCCGGGATGGCATTTAAATCGGTGCCGCTATTGCCACGACCACGTGCAGATTGTCCGGCATCTACATAAGCTGTCATGTGGCGGCGAATGCCGTTAACCAATACCAATGTCTGGTCGTAACCTAAACCGCGTAAGCTGGCAAGGTCAATCGCGTCGGCGCCGTCGGCGCCTGATTGTTTGTTGTAATTAAAAGAAGGGACGGCCTGGTTCAACTGGCTCATCAAATCGGGCTTAGCCGTGCTTAAATTAGCCGAGCCAACGTTGATGACATCAACTGGCACCGGCGACTCGAGCTTGGTGCGTGCTGCGCCACGGCTACCTACTACTACCACTTCCTTTAAAGCTTCGTTTGATCCGGAAAGTTCCATATCCAAAACCTTCACTTCGTCGGCGGCGAGGGTAATGGTGGTTGTTTTCTTTTCGTAACCAATAGCGGTGAAAGTTACCGTGTAAGTGCCGGGTTTTAAGCTCAGGCTGTATTTGCCATCAGCATCGGTTGCTGCACCTGCACCAGCCGGGGAAGCAAGTACACTACTGCCTTGTATCGGTTTTCCGGCACTCGTGACCGTTCCGGTTAATTTTTGCGCCATTATTGGCGAAAAAAATGATAGAAAAATTCCTATCAATAATAAATGTAAATGTAATCGCATAGTTTTTTGATTGATTTGATAAATTATGTTAACTTATTGCTAAAATATGGTAAAATTTTAGATACAATACAATTTATTATAAAAATCAATCAAAAAAAACTGGCTAATTATTTGATTTAATAAATTTTTAGTTCGTTTATTTCAATTTTGTATTTAATTCAATGATATTATTTTCATAAAGTCTATTTATTGTTAATTTATTTATTTGAGTAATTTTAAATAGTGTTTAAGTTACACCATTTAAAATTATTCAAATATTTGTAACACTAATAGAATTTGTAGCAATAGTATAAAACAAAAAAAGCCACTGCTTTTGGCAGTGGCTTTCAATAGACGTTTTTTAATTGTTATTTAAGCATGAAGCTAGTTTTACCCATTGTATAACCATCAGCGTAAAGCATAACGGTATAAGTGCCTTTTTCAAATGCGGTAGGATTATCCCAATCGATGGTGTATCCGCTGCCGTCATCTTTAAAGTCGATAGACGTTTTGTAGGTGAATTGCAGGCTTTGGCCATCAGCAGTAAATGCTGCCGAGCCTGTACCTGTTATCAGGTTGCCGGTTGGATCGATGATGCGGACGAAAATGTCGTGCATTCCTTTTTGGGCAACAGAGTTACTTGCAATAGTAAAGTTGATCTTGATCTTTTTAGCAGGGCTTGCGCGTTTTACTTCAACTTCTTTACCGCTACCTTTAACCTTATAGGCCACCACGTCGGACGTTGCGAGTTTTATCGCCGAAGCTATCTTAACGACCGTATCGAGCTTTTCTTTTTGTTTTTGTAATGTTGATGCTTTTTCACTTACGGTAGCAAGGTTTGTTTTCAACGTGTCCCTCTCGGTAGTTAAATTCTTATTGCTCTGTTTAAGTGAATCGATATCAGCAGTGTATTTAGTTACAAAATACCTGAGTTGCTTAATATCTTCCTGTGCCTGGTTAAGCTCTGCCTGGGTTAATTTACCTTTAGCAAGCTGTTTTCTTAAATATTGGATCTTTGATTTTAATGAATCGTTTTTAGCCTGCATCACAACCGACAGCTTGGTTTTACTGGCATTTACCTGCTCAACCTGGTTTTCGAGGCTGTCGAGTTCGGTTGTTAACTTTGCTTTTTCAGTATCCTGAACTACTATCCTGGTATCAGATTTATTTTTCTGTAAGTACAAGTACACATCTGTAGCCAACAAAGCCAATACCACCACAATAAGGAAGTAAATGACGTTTGAGTTTTTTTTAGGTGTTTGACCTGTTTCGTTTTCCATAGTTTATTAGTTTAGTTTAAAGTGTATGAATATTTAGTGTAAATAGTTAAAGTGCTAAATTGTTCAATATTGTATCAAATTTTTTACAAAAGCAAGATAATCAACAATATTATCTGTTTTATTTATAACTAAAGCGGATTTGCTATAGTTAAATGGTTAATTGTAAATAAATGTATAAAATATATCGAACAAACAGCCATGTAAACACATTTAATTGACGTTGCCCGGAATAGGTACATTTTTAATTAACATAAAATTATGACAATTATTATGTACGATACTAAATCCCCAGTGTAATGAGTTTATATCTTTGCAACTTTTAATTTGTTATTGAATGCGCATTTGCCGGTACATAGCCTTCCTGATATTAACTATAAGTATAACTAAAAAAGTAACTGCGCAAGCACCTGCTGCAACAGTTTCCCCGGTTACCAGGCCGGAGCCTAAACGGGAGTTTCGTGGTGTTTGGATAGCTACCGTAGAAAACATCGATTGGCCAAGCAGCCCGAACCTGCCGGCTGATCAGCAAAAAAAAGAACTTACCGACAGGCTTGATGCTCACCAGCAAATGGGCATCAATGCGATCATGTTCCAGATAAGGCCGGCGGCTGATGCCTTGTATGCCAAAAGCCGTGAGCCATGGTCTAAATGGTTAACGGGCAAACAGGGGCAAGCGCCCTATCCTGCTTATGACCCTTTGGAGTTTGCTATTAATGAAGCCCACAAACGCGGGATGGAACTGCATGCCTGGTTTAACCCTTACCGCGCTACTACCGACGGTAAGTTCGATCAGCTAAGCCCCTCGCACATCACCCGGATAAAGCCTGAGTGGTTTTTTACATACGGTGGTATCAAACTTTTTAATCCCGGTATCCCGGAAGTGCGCGAATATATTGTTAAGGTATTTTTAGATGTTGTTGATAACTACGATATCGATGGCGTTCACATGGACGACTATTTTTATCCGTACCAGATAGACGGTCAGCATATCAATGATGCGGATGCCTATAAACAATATGGTGCCGGATTTGCTGATATAAGGGACTGGCGCAGGCATAACGTAGATACTTTGATAGAAATGCTGAGCGACAGCATTGCCAAGCACAAACCAAGGGTAAAGTTTGGTATCAGTCCTTTCGGGATCTGGGCGAACAAATACCAAAATCCGGATGGGACAGATACCCATGGCGGCTCATCTTACTATGAGCTCTTTGCGGATTCAAAGAAATGGATAGAGGAAGGTTGGGTAGATTATATAAACCCTCAATTATACTGGCCTATTGATGACCGCTCAGCACCGTTTAACAAATTGCTCGATTGGTGGAGCGATCATACCTTTGACCGTCATTTATATATTGGTATGGCCGCCTATCGTATTAACGAACGGCGGAAGGGAAAATTTAAAGAAGCAAACCAGATGCCTTTGCAGATGCAGTACCTTCGGAAAAATCCGCGTGTGCAGGGAAGTGTCTTCTTTAGTTCTAATTCGCTTATTCATAATCCGCTTGGTTTTGCTGATTCGCTGAAACAGAACTACTACCGGCATCCCGCGCTGCCGCCGGTTATGCTTTGGCTGGACTCTATTCCGCCTAACCCACCACGTAACTTAACAACTGCCGTCACGAAAGCCGGTGTGGAATTACGATGGGATGCGCCGCTGTTGCCGAAAGACAACGAACCGGCCTATGGCTATGTAGTTTATCGTTTCGATGGTAACGAACGGGTGAACCTGAACGATCCGAAATATATCCTGCATATTCAATATAATAACACGCCGTTTTACCGGGATACCACCGTGCAGAATGGCAAAACTTATCTGTACGTGGTCACTGCCATTGATCGGTTGAAGAATGAAAGTGATCCTTCTCCAACTGTGGCGGCTATATTGAAGAATCAGAATGGTGCGACGCCATAGTTTTATAATAATATTTTAAGCTGATTTGCTCCTGATATTACAGTTAACAGGAGCTAACAATTAGAATGACAGCGTACCTGGTAATTTTTCCTGCAACCGGTTAAGATGCAGGTTGATTTCCATATCGCCCATTCCGTAAATTTTTTCTGTTTGCCAGAATGCGGCATAGAGTTGTTCGCGTGTTTTAGCGCCTCCGTTATAAATATCCAATAATTTTTGTTCCACATCGTTCAGGCCATTTTTATTCAGTTGCAAGCGTTTAAGTTGGGCCTGCAATGCCGGTTTAAGTAAATGCAGGCTGCCCCAAAAGTTATTTGTGTTTAAATAGTCCCGGAGTTTTCCGGCATCTTTGCTTACATAGATGCTCCACGCTTCTTCGGCTACTATAAAATCAATCGCGCTCAGCTGAACCCTGATGTTATCGTATAAATACTCCAGCTCTTCACCGTTTAATTCGCCTATGCCTCTGAAGTTTTCCTTGCCGGGATAGTCGGAAGGGCATATTAAATAGATTGCAGGTTGCGAGAGGTTGGTCTGTTTTTTCAGATAGGTCATTACGCCCAGCATATTCAGTTGGCAATGCAGGTCGAACTCAAACCACAGGTTGATCTCGTCCCAGGGTTCACTAAGCTTTACCAACCCATCGAGCATTTTTTTCTGGTAACCTTCCGGTGTTTCGCCAAATGCTTCACAGATGAAAGCCATCCGCGCCTTCCAAAAGCTCCCAGACGCGGTATTTTCCTCTACCGGGCCTTCGGATAGTACAGCATTCCACACTATTATATCGCCATCAAGGCCGGTATCGTTAAAACTTTCTGCAGTAGAGTCGCCGTTAAGAATGTGAAGGATTTTCATGTAGGTAAATTTAAAATAAAAGCTTAATCCCTGAATCTAATGTTTAAACGGGTATTTTTAATATGAAAATATTTTGGCGCGGAAATGTTACAAATAACGGCAATACTTAGAGATACGCCGCCGTAAAAGCTTGGCGTAGAAACCCCTCCCTGCGCCCTCCCCAAAGGAGGGAATCGCATAAAAAGCCCTGCTTTACGATCTTCCGACCACCATAGGTGTTGTCATCAACAAAAGACGATGATGTGGTTGATTTTTAGCCTTTGTTGGTGTTGTCACCAACAAAAAAGGAGATGATTGTGGTTGCTTTTCTTCGACAAGTTGAATAAATGTTATAGAATGTGTATTTTCAATTGTTTAGCATGCGGTTGTTGGTGACAACACCAACAAGGCAAGATCATAGTAGAAAAGCAAAGACATAAAGAACTAATGAACCACAGATATACCTTTATAATGGACTACTTAGGGGGGACTTACATATCGCAGGTTGAGGCATCTAACAATCGAGAAGCGATGAATAAGTGGCTAAGGGAATTAAAGATAGAAGACATAGATATGTTTACCAGGGAAGATCAAAAGAATTTAATTATGAATGATTTCGAAGACGAAGAACCCGTTTTAATAACCGGCATGAAAAACGTCTGGAATACCAATGTCCGAACCCAAAAAGGTTGTGGTTCTGTTCATTTCATTAAGACAGCATTGGATGATTGATAAATAAAAAATATTCTGATATGCGTAATTTGTCCAGATTGCCCTACTTCGGATTGTTTAGGATCGTAGTTTATCATTACAGCGCAGGATGAAATTAACGAAACTAAGCCAGCTAATGAGCGCTTGGCCTGTTGCTTCTCGCCCAACAAAACCCAGTTCGCCTTTGTTGGTGTTGTCACCAACAAAAGAAGATGATTGTGGTTGCTTTTCGTCGACAAATCCAGTAAACGTTATAGAATGTGCGTTTTCAATTAAATAAGAGCAGACTTAGCAGGCGGTTTGTTGGTGACAACACCAACAAAGGCATAACTTTTTCAGCAGGCCCTACATAAAAGTCCACGAAACCCCTACCTTCCCTTCCCCAAGGAAGGAATCGCACTGCCCACGGCTTTTGATATTCTGCGAAAATTCAGCTACAGTAACACCAGCAAAACCCCAAATTACAATCATTCCCCCAGCAGTGCCCTCAAACTCTCAATGGTGTCGGCTTCTTCTTTTGGCTTGTCCTGTCGCCAGCGTAATATCCGCGGAAAGCGCAGGGCTATGCCCGATTTGTGGCGTGTCGATTTATTAATTCCCTCGAAGCCAATTTCAAATACCAGTTCGGGCTTTACGGTACGCACCGGGCCGAATTTTTCGAGGGTGTTGCGCTTGATAAAATAATCTACCTTATTGATCTCAGCATCGGTTAAACCGGAATATGCTTTGGCAAAGGGGACCAGTTTATCGCCGTCCCAAACCGCGAAAGTATAGTCGGTATAAAGGTCGGCGCGGCGGCCGTGGCCTTTTTGTGCATAGATCATTACCGCGTCGACCGACAGCGGATCTATCTTCCATTTCCACCAGTCGCCGCGTTTCCGGCCAACCTGGTAGGTAGCGCTTTTGCGCTTGAGCATAATACCCTCCGCAATCATCTCACGCGAGCGTTCGCGGATCTTACCCAGTTCATCCCAAGTATTAAAGGGAATCAACGCCGAAATCCGGAATATTTCGGGATAGGGTGTTGCCGCCTGTAGCTTTTCTAATATCAGCCGTCGTTCCGATTGTGTCTTGCTGCGGATGTCTTCGCCACCATATTCAATGCAGTCATAAGCTATAACGGCTACCGGGCTTTCTTCTAAAATTTTTCTGTTGAGATTTTTTCTGCCTATGCGGGTTTGCAATACATTAAAAGGCATAGGCAAACCGTTCGTGAAGCTTAGCAACTCGCCATCTATAACGGTACCATCGGGCAGGGCATGTAAAAAAGGATGCAGCTCAGGGAATTTGTCCGTCGACAGGTCTTCGCCGCGGCTCCAGATGAAGATCTTACCATCGCGTTTAATCAACTGCGACCTGATGCCATCCCATTTCCATTCTGCTTGCCATGCTGCTTCATCGCCTAATGACGTTTTCAATTCTTCGGCAGTTTTTTGTTTTTCGGATGTTTCCTGGATGGGATAAGCCAGAAAAAAAGGGTAGGGACGCGAAACGTCATCTGCAGCGCCTTGTTGCTGTATAAGTTCAGCATATTGATATGTTTCGGGCTGCCAGCTACCCATAATTCGGTGGGTTAGGGTAGGGGCGTCCAGTCCTGAAATTTCGGACAACGCCTTAATCACCAGGTTTTGAGATACACCCACCCTGAAACTACCGGTAAGTAATTTATTAAACACAAAGCGTTCGCTGCTGTCAAGTTCGGCCCAGGAATTTAACAGCCAATCCTTTTTTTGTTCCTCAGTTTTATCTCCCAGGCCATTGATCTCGGCGATCCATTCGGTAAGGGTTTTGTTGCTGCCGCCAGTATTTTCTGGCATCAAAAGAGCCATTGTTTCAGCAAGGTCGCCGACCACATGGTAGCTTTCTTCAAAAAGCCATGCCGGGATATGGGAAGCTTCAACTGCCCAGGTACGGATCAAAGTGGAATTTATCGGTCGTTTCGGCTTTCGGCCTGAGAATAATGCCAGCATGTGCATTTTATCAGTATCAGGCACACTTTCAAAATAATCCTTTAAAACCCTTACTTTTTCGTTGGTTTTGTTGGTCTCATCAAGTGATAGAAATAATTGGGCGAAGGCTCTCATATAGCGTCCTTTCCTGCCTCACCTAAGTCCTCTCCAATGGAGAGGACTTGATTTGCAATTTCGTTATTTTCACGAGATTCCCTCTCCTCTGGAGAGGGTTGGGGTGAGGCGTCTTCTCCTTCGTCGTCCCCGTAAAGGGTGTGTACCTCGTGGGCATCAAAGCCAATTTCATTTAAATAGCGGGTGAACGGAGCCGTATAGCCATGGGTTAAATAAACGCTTTCGCAACCGGTGGCATCAATGGCACTTAATAAACCGTCCCAATCGGCATGATCCGAAAGTACAAAGCCACGATCAGCAGCCCTTCGACGCTTTGCCCCGCGGATAGCCATCCACCCCGAACAATATCCAAAACTATAAGGTTGAAATTTACGCATCCAGGGTGTGCCGACAGAAGACGGCGGCGCTATGATAATGCCCTTGCGTACTTCCTCTTTTGCACTTTCGAAAATGATCCTTTCTGTCGGTTTTAAAATAACACCGTTACGACGCAGTGCTTCATTAGTGTTTTCTATTACGCCGTGGGTATAAACTTTACCGATAGATAAGTCGAGGTTTTGCAGGACACGCTGGGCCTTGCCGAGCGAATAGCCTACTATTACAGTTGCCAAGCCATGTTCTACGTTGCCGCGCCACCAGTTATTAACGTCATTAAAGATCTGCACCTGGGGTTTCCATTTGTAAACAGGCATACCGAAAGTACATTCGGATATGAAGTGATGGCAACGCACAGGTTCAAAAGGCGTGGAGATGCCATCGTCTTCGGTTTTATAATCCCCGGAAACAACCCATACCTCGCCTTTGTATGCTATCCGTACCTGGGCTGATCCGATCACATGCCCGGCAGGATAAAGGGATATTTCTACGCCGTCTTTATTAACCGTTTTGCCATAAGGGATGGTTTGCAACTGGATCTCACCTAGTCGGTAAAGCAATACTTCCCGCGATAGGTTATGCGCCAGGTAGCATTTATGGCCGAAATAAGCATGGTCTGCGTGGGCATGGGTTATCACCGCATAATCAACCGGCTTCCAGGGGTCTATATAAAAATTCCCGGCAGCGCAGTAAATTCCTTTATCTGTAAATTCGAGGAGCGGTTTCTTTGGCATGATAGATAAACCATTATCGGGCAAATAGGTTTTATAGGAAGGCTAAAGGTTAAGGGCGAAAGGTTTTCTGAAATATATAAATGCGAAGTTTTATTTTGATATTGATTTTAAACAACAAATCCCGGCTCAACCGGGATTTGTTGTTTAAAAATGCTTTTATTTTTGCTGTACCGCAGGTGCGTTACCTGTGTATTTATTGTCGAGTGTGATATAGTCGGTCAATATCTGGCCTGCTTCACGTTTCAGGAAATCGAGGTCTTCGTTTCTGGGTTTTGTCTGGCCTTTTTTCAGCACTGGCAAACCCATCGCTAACCTGCGTTTGTCTTCATCCACCTTAGCTTTTTTCTCGTCTGTATCGCGTTGTTTTTTTAACTCTTCTTCGTTTAAGGTAACTGTTTTATCGGCATCGTGCTTTTTAATTTCAGCGATGTCTTCTTCAAGGTATTTGTAATTATCACTGGTTGCCATACGTTGTTCATGCAGTTTACGTAATTGCGGCAATACGATACTGAAATCGCCTACTTTGGCGTAATCTGTTTTAGCTATAATGTCGAACGGCATTGCAGACGGTTCGGTATCTTCACCATATTTATCCATCGGGATAACAGACGGGAATTGGATATCAGGCATTACACCTTTATGCTGGGTCGAGTTGCCCGTGATGCGGTAAAACTTTCCGGTAGTTAAATTTAATTGTCCGAAAACAGATTGGCTGCCGGTTGTAGTTGGTTTTTTGGTCTTACTTACTAACGCTTTTGCACGCTCCATAAGCGATGAATTAACTACCTTATCTAAGTCGATTGGGCTTTGTACAGAACCTTTTCCATAAGTCTGTGAGCCAATGATGATACCACGACCGTAATCCTGTATCGCACCCGAAAATATTTCAGTTGCCGATGCGCTGAAACGATCGACTAAAATTGCCAGCGGGCCGGTATAAGCGATAGAAGGATCTTCATCTTTATCAACTTCTACCTGGTCGCGTGAATCGCGTACCTGTACTACCGGACCGGTTTTGATGAATAGCCCGGTAAGGTCAACAGCTTCCAATAGAGAGCCGCCACCATTTTCGCGCATGTCCATCACAATACCGTCAACGTTTTGTTTTTTCAGTGAGTCAATCAGTAATTTAACGTCGTGCGTGGTACTCTTGTAATTCGGGTTGCCGCTCCTGTAGTCATTAAAGTCGATATAGAATGCAGGTACAGAAATAACACCTATCCTAAACTCTTTGCCATTGCTATTGTAAGTTTTGATCTCTTTTTTGGCCGATTGATCTTTCAATATGATCTTCTCGCGCACCATTTCAACCACTTTCGGTTTGCTGCTCACACTGGTACCTTTTGGTAAAATTTCAAGCCTTACGATAGTGCCTTTTGAACCACGGATCAACGCGATTGCGTTTTCTATTCTCCAACCAACTATATTCTGAAACTCGCCTTCTTTGCCTTGTCCAACACCTACAATGCGGTCATCGATATTAATCATTTTGCTTTTATCAGCAGGGCCGCCCGGTACAATGGTTTTGATGGTGATGAACTCATTTTCCGACAGCAGCGAAGCGCCTATACCTTCCAACTGGCGAGACATATCGATATTGAAATTAGCTGCGTTGGCCGGATCGAAATAGTTGGTATGCGGATCTATGGCGTTGGTGAATGCATCCATAAATAGCTGGAAAACGTCTGTATTGTTCAACTTATTCGCCTGGGTGATCAGGTTTTCATACCTTTTTTTCAGGGTTTCCTTGTTCTTAGCCATATCAGCATTAGCTAACTTCAGGTTAAGCAGGTCGTATTTTACACGCTCTTTCCATGAGCTATCCATGGCAGCTTGAGAAGCAGCCCAGGGAAGGTCTTCACGGTCAAAAGTGAATGTCTCATTTTTGGTGTAATCGAAGTTATCGTCAATCTGGGCTATTGAATACCTTACATGCTCCAGGTACCTTTTCTGGTAAACATTAAAAATGTAAAATATATTTGTAAGGTTGCCATTCTGCACATCATCATCAATCAGGATCTTGTATTTTTCAAAATCAGCAATATCCGAAGCCAGGAAATAATTGTGGCTTTCGTCGAGCATTTTGATGTAGCGGTTATAAACTACGGCAGATAAAGAGTCGTTAAGCGGCACTTTCTTGTAATTGTAGTTAGTTATCAGTTGTGCGACCGTTTTGCAAACGATGCTTTGCTGTTCGTCAGGCTGTATATCGTTTGATCCGGCTACCTTTATTTGCTTATGCGGGGCCGCCTTACAGGCAAGCGCAGCACCTAAAATAAGAACGAAATATAATTTCTTAAACATATCTTTTGTACTCTTTAAATCTGATTTTATATGAAACATCAATACTTGTGCCTAAATTTAATTTGCGAATGTAAATAAAAAGAGACAGGCAAACGCTGTCTCGGTTATAGAATAGCAATTATACAATAATGTTTTATTTGTTTTGCAATAGCAATTGCATTTTAATGTATTGTTACAAATTACACAAGCAGGTTTATAACGCTCAAATACAGCTAAATCTTATTCTATTTTGGTAATATTTAATGTGGCAGGCGAGTAGCCCTGCTCAACGGTTACAGGCCAGGGTTTGTTTTGCTTCAGGAACGACATTTTTCTGTCGATTTCGGGCAGATCGTTCGAAAAACCTTTGGTGCTGGCGAGGTATTGTGCTTCGCTAAGATCCTGGCGGGCGAGCACAAAATCGCCAAGTTCGGCTTTTATCATTGCCAGGTCGATCAGGTTTGAAATAGTATGCTTATGGTCGTTTTGCTGGCGCGATATATAGTTACTTTGCAACAGGTACCATTTTGCTTCGGTAAGCTTATTTTGCTGGATGTACAAATGTGCCAATTCGCTGAAATTATAGCTGGCATCGCTGTTCATGTGAAAGCGCATACTGTGCTGTGCTTTTTGTATGGCAAAATATATAGCAGCATCGTCGCTGTATTCGCTGCGGTCAAGTTGTATTTTACGGATCTTGATTTTAGTGTTGAGCGCGGCATGTGGGATACGCGCCATGGAATGATCTTTTATCTGTGCAATCTGGGGCAAGCGCTCGTGCTTGAAAATTTTTAAATCGACACGGTACCATTGGGCCGATGCCGAAAAACTTAACACACAGAAAGCAACAAGCAAAATATATTTCATTCGTTATCCGCCCCGGGTTTAATTATTACGTAAAAGTAATAATATTAAGTTACAATTTAAATTCCAGCCCCTCTAAATCTCTCCCAAGGAGGGAGACTTTAAAAGTCTCCAAAATTAAGTGTAATTGGATTATTAATAAATTACAAATCCCATGCGCTTCGAACGCCGTTACCTTAAATTTATTTTTGCTACTAATATATTAATACAAAGTTGTGACAAAGCACTATAAAAAACAATCCCCCGGTTTTTCAGGCCGGGGGATTGTTTCATCAATTAAAATCGTTTCAGCCTGTTGTTTTATTGGCCGCTACCGCTGCGTTGTACCTGCATTGGTGTTACGCCGGAAGACTGTCCGCGGGCAGCTGTTACCTTTTGCTTGAACACCTGGAATTTTGACGGCTCTGCCGAATTTCCCCAATAGTTATTGGTTTCATCGATATCGGCAGTCTCGCGCATAGGGTCAAGTTTAAT
>Ga0116227_10013758_pt1 | contig 12597 bp, 6 predicted proteins | sample S1TSphgellanicum_FD_89693 | JGI IMG/M metagenome (GOLD analysis project Ga0116227, IMG submission 89693) | Host-associated microbial communities from peat moss isolated from Minnesota, USA - S1T2_Fb - Sphagnum magellanicum MG | ecosystem: Host-associated > Plants > Peat moss > Unclassified... | reverse complement strand
TGAGAATTCTCAGAAATTTCATGAGAATTTTGATGAATTGTATAAAAATTTGTAAATCTGTATAGAGGATTAATATTCTAAAAAGTTTCCAAATTGGAGCAATGAAAATGTGATGAGAATTCTTAGAAATTTCATGAAAATTTGTAAATCTGTATAGATGATAAATATTCTAAAGAGTTTAAAATTGGAGCAATGAAAATGTGAAAACTGATCCATGTTGCTGAATGCCAGCCGGTATGAAACTCGTAGGAGAAGAAAAAAAGGAATCATTTGAAACTACTAAAAACTAAAGTTCTCGAAGCCGAATCTAGTCCAAAATTTTAGGATCATACTTCTTCAACTTTTGAAGAGGAAGTCAACTTAGGCTCACTTTACACAAGGAGTCAAGGCCAAATGTTCAACTCAAATCAAGCATTCCTATTGGTGCAAAAGTTGAAATCAACCCCCCAAGGGCTTTATACACTAGAGTCAAGGCTGAAATAGAAAAAAATCTTTTCAATCTGCCTCAAGTTACTAACAAATGCTGAACTTTATGGCCTTGTTGTATTGGCCCTCGAGGCTGAAACAAGAATACCATCAAATTTGAGAAGCCAATATGCAACCCTTGGGGCCAATGTTGTAGCATTTATTAGTAACTTGAGGCCAAACAACAAGCCCAAAATTGCTCAAAGTTGGCCCCAAGTTTTTTCAACCCTGACTCCGAGTGTAAAACAGGCTTTAAGATATCTTATGAAAAAGGTATAACGATGCAAAAATAATGGACAAGAAAAATATATGGAAAACTCGAGTCAAAATATTTGAGAACACCATGTGTGGGAAACCTTTTTTTTTTTAATTTATTTAAATTTATTTTTAAATTTAAATTTAATATAAAGTGAGAAATGGCCTTACTTTTTTATAGTTGAATTTCAGCACTAGCCCACTGAAACTGACCATCCCATATGAGATATTACTACATGTGTGTGTGTGTGTGTGTGTATTTATATTGTATAAATTTTGTATATGTACATGTATATATGACATCACGCTCAAAGTCAAGGTAACCTTGAGCCTTCTTTCCTACAATAGTTCCTTGATGACCCTTCCAAGGTAATTGCCTGTAGACTAAGGAAGATGTTCTATGGCTTTCTTTCTTATGGTGGGTGCCTGGTTGGCTGAGTGGGTAGGTAGGTAGGTAGGTAGGTAGGTAGATAGGTAGGTAATGTCCCCAACCAATGTGTGGAGTTTTTTTTTTTTCAATTTCTTAGGATGACGAGCATCCCTAAGTAGATTTAGATAGATTTTGTCATGTCGACGATATTATTTCACCGAACTTTTAATATTGTAACCAATAAACATAGATGTGACGACACTCTCCCAAACCAAATAAATAAATAAATAAAATTATGTCGTCTTTTAGGTGATTTTAAATGAAAATCCCCCCCTCTTTTTGGTGGCTAGTGGAAGTGGAGGGTTTTTTTGTCGGATGATGGATTCCTTGGGTTTTGTGCCAAGCTCCAACACTTTCCATAGACTTATGATTTTTTTAAAAAAAATTCGGGACCATTAAAAATATATTTGAAGTGAAATGAATAGTTTAGAGAGTTGACATTAGCATTAGAACGAAGTAGTATTATGATTGATTTTTGAAAAAATTAATTCGAGAAACATCTAGTTGAAAAAAAAGAAAAAAAAAGTAATATTTCTATTTGTCAAAATTGTTGAAAATTGAACTCCCATCTTGTGAAAAACTATTTATTTAAAGTGCCAACCATTGGGTTGTTATTACAAATACATATTGAAAGATATATTTTGCATAGATGTTTTTCATGCGTTGAAATTTTGAAAATTTTAATTTGAAATTGTCTAATTTCATTATTAAAACAAATAAATATTTGACACAAAAAAATGTTGAACATCACTCATAGGTATGATAATAAGGGACACATGCCATCTATGAGTAGATGCACAAATGAGTGGTTCATTTTTGTGACGTTTTTTTTGTTTTTGCAATATCCATCTTGTTTTAATCTCTTTTAGTAAAACACATAATCTTCATTTTGTCAAACATGGGGATTTGGTTTTGGATTAACAACTTGTTTATGAAATTATATTTATAATTATTTTTTGACAAAAATACACCCATTTTTAATAGTGGACTTGTGAAGTCAAAAAATATGGATTGGTAGCCTAACTATAATGGTATAATATTAAAAGGTTCATATTGAATTTCATTCTAAATTATTTATAGTGACTCAATATGTAATGTAACATGAAATAATACTTTTTTATGTGAAATCATTCTATACAAAATCATAACCAATTTTTTATTAAGGACTTTTGAATGGTTAGAATTGAGCCATATTTTCATGACTCCTTGGAATTGTTGTCTTTTCTATAATTTCAAAAAAATAAATTCACAATTACATACTTTTGGAATCTTTGTTTGGGCTCCTATTGATATGGACTTTATTAATTTTGATACATGAATATTTTTACTATTTAACAAGTGATGCTAGATTATACTACCAATTTTAACACTCTAAAATGGATTGTGTGAGGACTATTTTTTTTCAAAAAAATGAACCATTCATTAGTGCATACACCTCTATCTCATATCACATCTTTATAAAAAAAATTACATTAAATTGGCCCATTACACACATTCCAATCTTTTTTATTTCAATGCATGTTTCCATGTACTGTTGTTTATTTTGTTTATGGTTGAAAGTGTGGGTGGCATTGATGAAGATGCATGTGATGTAAACACAAATTTTCATAGAAACTTGTCAAGCATTGAAGGTGCGCATCTACAATGTGGCAACTTGTCAAAAACATTGTGGGTTTTGAAGGTATTTGCTTGGGTATGTGATGTCTAATCATGTCAATATGTTATGAACAACAACAAGGTTTTTTAGGTCTAATTTAAGTAACTGTGAAGGATGTTCAAGTTGGTTTGCAAAAAATAATTACATGAACAAAAATATTAATGAAAGGGAGATGGGTGGGGGAAGCCATGCATTGATGGTGGGATGCAACACCAAAAGCTAAAAATTAATATCAAAACAAGATTTGCCAACAAAGTGACCATATTTGAGGAGAGGTGGGAATTCAAGCAAGTCATGAAGTTGTTTCATGGAAGGTATATAAAACTCATTTTATGGCAAACAATTCTTAAAACCTTCAAAATGTGGGCCATTAAAAAAGTTATTTGCTCAATGTTTGAATCATGTTGTAACAACATGTGTGATGAACTAGTTGAAAAATAACAAGCTACTATTAGATGCATTGGTTATTGTAATTAGCTTAATTGTGGCTTGGAAGTTGAAACAAATCCTCTTGCTAATGGGAATGAAACTTTTAACTAATTTGATGTTGAGCTCCACCCCTTGAGCAAAAACATGTAGCAAAAAGTTGTTGAGGTGCTCAAACCCTACATCTAGTTTTTGAAAGATTTTGATTCCCATCAAGTTTGCAATATGTTTGCCATCATGATGGATCCCCATTTCAAATCCTTATGGGTTATGAAAGACTATGTGGGGTGTGGGGATGTAATTCATCTTGTTATTGAATATGATGTAAGAGTGGTCATTCTTGTTTTAATGAATTTTCTTCAATTGACTAAACCCTATTGTTTAAACATGTGCAACACCACATGACAGACCTATTGTTTAGCTTGAAGAAAATAATAATAACATGTATGGTGTTAGAACATATATTGAAAACTCTTCATGCACAATTTTTATTTTGGAAATTTCATTTATTTATGAGGTTATTTTTATCCCCATCTACATGTGCATATGGACCCATTCAAAGGTCAATTTTCAAATATTGGATTATATATATATATATAGATATCCAAAGGTTAAATAAAAAATTGGATAACCAAACAACATTGGTTTAAACATTGTTTCATTCAATGCTTAGAAAAGTCATTAACCCCAAATGATTAAAAAGGAAGAAAAAAATGTGGGCAATAAAAAATCCATTTCAATTTTTTTTAAAAATTTGTGAAGGCTTTTCAAGAACTTGTAAATGGTCTATTGGCTAGCAATGCCCAATCTAATTTTGGTGAGATTTTGATCAAATAAAATCCATGCATTGGGCTTCTAACATTAACTTTGCACTTGTATCAATGAGAGTGGAAGGGTTCATAGGTGGTGAAATGAGTTAAATAGAAAAAAAATCTTTAATGCCAATAATATTAAAAGCCCTACTTTCATGTATTTGAAACCAATATGGGACATATACTTGCATCTACTTACATTTCAATTTAAAAAATCTAGATTCATATTTAAAACATTAAACATAATTTATTAAATTATAATAAAATCAACATCCTCATATTGATCATTGAACTAAATTATATTTTTTAAAAATTACATTAAAACATATTTTATGGCTACTTTCACTTTAAAACCAAACATCATGGATTGGCCTACTTTAACATGCTTGCATTTAGGGCAAAAGTTTGAGAACACAAATGAAACATTACTAAGATTTCCAAGATTTTTTTTTGAAGCTCATTGGGATACTTGGTGAGTAAAGGGAATAAAAACTTCACTCATCCCAAAAAAGAAAAAAAGTTGAAAAACTCAAAAAATATCCAATGAAGCTCATTCATTAATGCCCTCATAGAAATAAGTCTTCCAAATTGTTAAATAAATTTTGGACAATTATTACTTATGACACACAAAATTACTTAGGCATGGGTTTGGGCGGCATCTTCGGAAAGTTACAATTGCATAAGCATTAGGTTTCTTAAAGATTAATAAATGTTTAATGTTTGAGTTTCTCCTTAGGTTTTTTTGCTAATTGTCCTATGAATGTTTGTTTTCTCTCACATTGAACTTTGATCACACTAAACTAATAATGGTAGTCATGTTTAGAAGATGGCAACATTTAAGGTTTTAGATCTTGATTGCTAGTTTTACTTCTTCAACTTTTAACTTACCTTTTTAAATTGTGGGTTGCGGTGTTGCTTAATAAAAACAATGGCATTTAAAGATGTATTGCAAGCACCCATTATGTTAGGTGTACATGTGCAAGTTGAGGCAACATGTGGATAAAATGGTGTTTCAATAGAAGAGGACACAAACATGAATAAGGCAAATGGGTTAATGGAGGCTTTTAACAATTTAAAGTAGTGATGGAAGATTCAACCGATGAACTATGCAATGCTAGGAAATTTTTTGCTTCTAAGTTTGTATTGCAATCATTAAAATATATAGACTGAGGAAATTGAACAAATGTTGCAAGGAGGAGATGGTGGTCAAGGTGTTCCACTGGGAGATCAAGTACCACACTCAACATATGGTAATTGCTTGTGCAAACTAGAATAATCAATTCTCTAATGGATATGGATAGAAATATTATGCCTTAAGGTATAAGAAAATTGCAAATATTTACCCCGCACAAGATGTTGTGAAGGACCACAATATACCAAAAATCAATTCCTATGTTCAACCCAAAAATTTCAATTGGGTTGAAATCCCAATTTGGTGCACCTTGATAACATTACCCTTAGAGTATAGACGGTTAGGAAGGATGGTTGTTCATCACGTGGGTAAAGTTTTGGAAGAAGACTTTAACAAAGGAATATTTTAAGGTTTTGTGTGGTTATGCACCCAAAAAAGGATGGGTATTTACAATTGGTGTGACAAAGGGAAGAAATGAAAATAGCATTTACCTTCGAGAGGTACCCATTTAAGGCACCATTTCTATAACATCCTTTCATATCTTATTGGTGACTCTTGGGTCTTCCAAGCTTATAAACTTTCATCTAACCTTCCTTGAGGTTGGATAGGAAAAGAAGGGTTGAAACAAGGAAATAAAAACATCAAACAAGAAAATGAAGGAAGAAAATAGATTGCAACTAGACAAAAACATGGAAAAAAGGCATTATTATTGTGTCCTTGCACCTTTCACAAAACAATAAGACCAAACCACTAGTTGAAAATGAAGGTTTCACAAAAGTGGTTAAAAAAATTCATATAAGCCTACTAGAGGTGAAATTTCAACTATTGGGGAGTGACTGATTTAAGAGAACTTGGTAGAACCTAATCAAAAGGAAACTACCCAACTTTCACAAGATGCCATTCAAACTTTAAGGGCACATGTGATAAAAATGGGAACTTAAATTTCAATAACAAGGTCCTTTAATCTTCAATTTACAAAGAGCAAAAATCATTTTGGTCAAACAAGTATAAAATGTGTTAATTACAAAAAGAAGGGTTCAAATTGAACAAATAGTAGAGATTATTCCCATGGCTTGGTCACTAAAGAAACTCGGGTGTAACAAAACATCCATTAATGAAATGGAAAGTTCCTAAAGCTCAAAAAGCACGTACAGAGATGAACAAGAATAGGAGGAGGTTAGAGAAGGACCATAAGGTGATCATGTACTTAATGGATACACAAGTGAATTAGGAAAAATCAATGGCTTATTAGAGTCATAAGAAAAGCTTGAAGAAACTACTAAAATGGACAAAAATGTTTAGTTGGTGGTGGGTTGATGTAAGGTAATTGTCCAAACATCTAAGTATTCCCAAAGGACATTGACCTTGAAAAGGGTTTTACAACATTCTTGTGTATCTTACTATACAAACCAAGAAACTCAAATATGAAGGAGATTAAGATTCTAGAAAACTTTGACAAAGTCTAGGAACACATCACGCAATTTGCAAACATGATGACCAAAAAATCAAACGGTGTTATTAACCACTTAACACTTGGCATTGTTATTTGGTAAGTTGTGTGGTTATGGTTGACCAAGGTGTGGTCCCCCTCCCAAGTCACTCCATTCTTTTTGTTCTAGTCTTATTTGCAATGGATTATTTTCTCTTTTTTAAAACAAAAATTGTCCACCCATTCCAAAAGGGAAAGAAATTTGAAGAGGGGAAAAAAAAAACCAATGTTCACCCATTTGAAAAGAGAGAGACTAAAAAGAAAACTAAAAATTACATGTGTCCATGGCTTTCAAAAACGAGGAAGGTAGGAGTTGCCTTTTTTTAAACTAATGGCCAAATTGAGAAAGTAAAAATGCAAAAATGAATTTTTTTTGGGGGGTTTCAATTTCAAAAATTTGAATAAATGGAGTATAATTTTTCATATTTTAATAACTTTCCAGATTTATATATTTGGTTCCAATAGGTAGTTATAAATATAGAAAGATGATTTTTTCAAATGTTATTTTCAAATTTGCTGTATAAATAGATGTGGCTAAATATTTCTATGGATGATCACCATTTTACATGAGAAAGAAAGTAGTTGGAGGGGGAAGAAAAAGTCCACCCATTCTAGAAGGGAGGGAGGTTGTAAAAATAAATAAATGTTCATGCTTCTCAAAGAGGATTTTTTGTTCTTCCATCTATTACATAAGAGAATGTAGTTGGAAAGAAATATAAACTTATACACTTTCTTCCAAAGAAGAGAGTGGCTAGAGATCACCAATAAATGTCTATAGAAAAAAGAAATAGGTACCCACACTATTAGGCATGGGTATTAGCCCATGTTAAAAATGGTGGCAAACTATTGTAGGATTATAATTTTCATGCAACCAATGCAACAGCTTAACATGCACCCATGATGGCACATCATTTTCCCTTTGTGGATTTTGGTGTTCCCACTAAGTAATCAATGATGTTCTCAACATATTACCCAAGTCTCCAACATGTTTTTCAAGATGCCCCAAATTGCATCACATTTTATTCCACATATTTTGCCCAAAGTTGATTTCCATGTAAGTATATAAACTATAAAGGAAAACATATCTATGTTTGTATTTTGGGGAGAGTGACATGTTTCGAAAAATGTGTGAAAATAACTCCCTCATCAAAAAGAAATAAAATGAGCGCATTATCTCCCTTAAAATAAAGGAAAAAAATTCAAAAGAGAAAGAATGCATTCCAAAGGGAAAGGAAAAGAAAATAGTTGAAGGAGAAAGATCTTGGAAGGAAAAAGAAGAAAATTGTCCTATTGTTACAAAGAAAAAAAAAATTATTCAAAAAAAATAATTGTTCATCATACTTTTGTCAAAGATATTTAGGCCCACCTTACACTAGGAGTCAAAGCCAAGGTTGAATTCAAATCAAACATTCCTATTAGTGCAATTACTAGAATCAACTCCAAGGGCTTTACACTAATTATCATGGCTAAAAAAATAAAATAAAATTAATCTACCACTTTATGACTTCAATTTGGGCATCAAGGCATAAAAAGGATACCTACCAACTTGGGAGGCCAATTTGCAACCCTTAAGGCCAATGTTGGTGCAATAAAATATTGTCGTTTCAATGAAATCCACATTATATGATCAAAATAAACCCTAAACCAAACCCTATATCTTCTATTTCCTCATTTCATCTCTTTTCATTTTCCTCTCATCTTGTTAGGTTTTTATACGATCTTTCACATTTTAGTTAGCTAGAATTGTCAATAGATAATTATATGAAGGATTATGCAAAATTCTCCCTATACTAGCTTTGAGAAAACTCTTCATTTGAACAATTTTACATGCATGATAATACATACATAGGCCATGAACACTTCAATTTAGATTATATTCATCAATTCCATTCTAATACATAACATGAAAAATCAAGGTCTTACATTTTTCTTTCCCTTTTCAAACTTATTAGTTTTGAGCTTTTATAATCCAATGTATTTTCAACTTTGAATAAATACTTGTCAACATTGTCCCCACAACATTTACCACCATTGCAAGTTTCTAGGTACTTATGTAAACTTGATGATATTCTTCAACTCAATATTTTGTAGTTTGACATTACCCTAATGATTATATATTGTCATTCATGTCTGATGATCAATGTCTTCCTTTCAATTTTGTGATGTAGCCAAGGTGGTAATCATCCATAAGGCGATTTAACCAAATTTGGTTATTAAAAAAAACATTAAAAAAAACATAAAAATATTCATACATTAATGGATACCTATTTGAAACTGTGTATAGAAATTTGGCAATTTCAAAGGAATTTAAAGAAAATTTGGCGTTTTTAATTTAAGAAAATCATTGAATCCATGACAAAAAATTTCCCAAATTTTCACAAGATTGCAAAAAGCTTTCATAGAAAATTAAAGTTTGGGTATGATCTTACATTTTACATTTATAACTCCAAAGCTCAAAATATATGTGTTTCTAATATTCTTATAACATTTGTCAACACTTATGACATATATTTCCAATTTTCATTTTAAAAATTAAATAGCTATTTTGAGATCTTGTTGGGTTTATCCTTTTTTCTTTACATTCATGCCATGTTTATGAATATTGACACTAAGAAAATAGTAATTCCCATTTTCCACTTTCATCTTTAACATTTAAAAAAACTTAAATGTTTAAGATACCATTGTTACACCATTTATATTTTTGAAAGGAAGATTAACCTTGAATTTAATGTCTTGTAATTTTCCTATTTATCAACAAAAATTATGCATCATTTTTTTCCCCCAATTTTGTGATCTATGTGAAATGGTGATCATCCATAAGAAAATTTAACCAAATTTGGCTATTAACAAAACATGGAAAGAAGAAAACTAAACATCCTTATTTATTTTTGACTACTTCCTTAAATATTTGGTCATTTTTCCAAAAAGGATTTGATTTTTAAAAAATATCCAAAAGTCATTGACTAATTTTTAAAAAAAATTCGCAACAATGTGAAATTTTACCAAAAAATAAAAGAAAAGGATTGTTATGCATGCAACACCATGGCCTCAATGTTTATAAAGGAAAATAATAATAAAACAAACCTCGACTCAATGTTATATTTAGGCATGTTAGAAAACAAACATTGGACCAATGTTATAAGGTCATGTTGGAAAACAAACATTGAATTAAGTAACAAGCTCAACTTTGATTTACAAATATTGGAAAGAAATATGTAAGTTCCAAACATAGGACATTTGAAATCCAATCAATATTGCCAACCTTGGGATTTTGGATAATGTCCCTTGCGCTCCCCAAGGATGTTGTATGGACCTCCATGACATATCAAATTGAGTGTCTTGAATAAAATATAGGTCGAAATTATGTTGAGGAGGTTTAGGGGACGCCTAGGTTTGGCTTAGACAAAGATGGGAAAATGCCCATATGTTGATGAGGAATGATGGGTGAAGGGAATGACAAGCCAATGATGAAGGTGTTCGAAGCAATGGAAGGTGAATATATATATATATATATAGATGTGTGTGTGTATTTGGGCACCGAGGCACAATGGGATTTTATTTTTATTTTTTTAAATTAGGTGACAAGGGCATCAAGTCCAACAAGGGATGATGGAAGGCAACAAGGGGTGCCAAGGTGAAATGATTTTTTTGGGGGGTGATAGATGAATGATTAAGGATGACGAAAGGTGATGGCACCTGAAGAAGGACAATGGGGACTAACAAGGGAAAACAATTGGCACTAAGATGGACGATGAAGAGCAATAGGGGACAATCATGGGTGTTGGGAAGGATAACAAGGAACAATAGGAAGCACAACAAGGGCATCAAGAAGGACACCAAACATGTTAGGAAAAGCAACATGCACATTGAGATAAGGTAAGTTGAACCTTAACCCAAACGAAAAACAATAAATTTGAGAAAGAAATGGTGTGGGGTTTTTCTAATTACAACATGTCAAGACATCCCTCTTGGCAACCTTAATTCCAATAGCTAATATTGTTTTTCAATGTGTTGGCATTGCATTTATATGCTATTTTGGTTCTTATATTCTTTTTTCTTTCTTTTTTAATTTTACCATACTCCCTAAATGGATTCATAAATTTATTTATTTATTTAAATGTTAAAAAAAACCCACAATGTCAAATTTTAATGTAATTGAAATCTATTAGATTGGAGATTTGAATCTAGGTTTACAAGACCAAACACCTAAACGCACACATGGTCTAAACACATTGGGACTATTGCATACTTGTTATAATTATGTATCTCTTGTTAATAATATTGCCTATGCCAAAGTTTTCAAAAAATAATGTTGAAGTTCTTTAGTTGACAAACATTTGTGATATCCATTCAAGGATTATGGTATTTTTATAAAAAAACTTATATGATCATTTTGTTAGCTTTTTGTCATATTGTTTGCTTCTCTTTGTACAATATTTTGTAGTTTAATTAATGTTGTCCACATTTTTATGGATTTTTTCTTTTAAATTATTTTTTTTTCATGCTTTTCTTAATTCTAGATAAAGTGCCAATAGCAAGGATCAAGGATATGCACTTGCATCTAAAAAAAGATGTCACCATACAACTTTGTAAAATTAAAATGTGTGACCAAATAGGGTTTTGTTTGATTTGACATAATTGTTTATGGGTGTTTACATGGCAAGAACATGTGATCATCCTTACATCACACATGGTTGTCGATTTGCTTAGTGTCCAACAAAAATGATAATGTATTTCCAATTTTTTTAGTATTAGAAATTTTCTTCCTGTGGTTTAATTTTATATAATATTCCTCTTGTAGATTAGTATATAATGAGTGTTTGTTACATATAAGAAGAAGAATCTTGGGGTTTTTGGCATATTGGGTTGTCCATGTTGATTATAACCTTATTGGGTTTTGACGCATAATACTTTGTTTTGGATTTGTATTTGAATCTTACAATGATGTTTACTAATTCTTCATTCACAAACACACCTTACACACAAACTAAAAAATCACATTGTTATCATGTTTGTATTCACAAATAAACTTCATATGGCAATAGCATATGTCATTTTTAACACTTTAAAAATTGATTGAATGTGATTTCTTAAAAACTTAAGGTGCTTTCTAATGTGGGAAAATTTAGTAGATTTAACACAACCCAAGTAGATGCATTTTGAATAGTCATTGTTAATGAATGGGCCAATAAATTGGTCAAAAGATGCATTGAACTTATATTGATCAAAATAAATCAATTGCTCCTCATACAAATTTAGTTATAGTTATAGAATTTTTATAGATGTAGAAATTTTTTTTTTGCAAGACAATATTTTGGTGTTTATAGAATACTACCATAATACAAATTATATTCACATGTATAAATATATCTCAATATTTTTGTGATGTATTTGTTACATATTACAAGATTGGAATTTCAAATTTTCATTAAGAACCCTCTAGCATTGCAATATATGATTTTTCCCCTAAAAATCACACTAAATTATATTTAAAACAATATTTTCTAAACTCTCAAGCAAATCATCACTCACCTATAACTTAGGACACAAAGGACCCATTTTGCCTACTTGTTGACAAGCTTTGTTGTCCTTCAAAGAGGGTAAAATCCTTATAATTAATGACAAAATATTAGTAGTCTTTCAAACCTAAAGGGCAATAATCAAATGAATCTTTTGTCATGAAGGGCATGACCTTAAAAAATAAAGTGTCTATACATACATACCACCATGGTGCCATGGTAGTAGCTTCAGCACATACATTATATTACATTTTTAGAAATGTTAAAATTTTCCCCAATTTTTTTTTTCCCCTCAAAGAAAAGAAAATTGTGAAGGCAAATAAGGGGGGGGGGGGGAAAACCTTTGGGAAGTTAAAAAAATGTAAATGGTTTAAAAAGACATTATGCTGAAGGCGCCCCCCGTCAATTACCC
>Ga0116227_10013757_pt1 | contig 12597 bp, 9 predicted proteins | sample S1TSphgellanicum_FD_89693 | JGI IMG/M metagenome (GOLD analysis project Ga0116227, IMG submission 89693) | Host-associated microbial communities from peat moss isolated from Minnesota, USA - S1T2_Fb - Sphagnum magellanicum MG | ecosystem: Host-associated > Plants > Peat moss > Unclassified... | reverse complement strand
TATTTTTTTTTTTTTTTTTTTTTTTTGTTTTTTTTTTTTTTTTTTTTTCTTTATTTTTTCTTTTTTTTTTTTTTTTTTTTTTGTTACAAATTTCTTGATTTAGAGTTTTACAACATAGGTATAAGATGCAATATTTGTGCATTGACAACTTCATTTCAATTCTTAGTAACACTTATTTATTTTGAAGGAGCAATTTGCAATGGAAGATAGTTTATATTGAATAGATTTTATTAAGTATATACTTGGAAATGAATGGAGAGATTAAACATAGAGTGAATTCTTGTTACGTAGTCCAAAGAAGTTTGCATCAAAAATATTTTGCATTGAAGAGTTTAGTGTATTGAGGAACATGCAAGTGCAAAAAAATTTCTATGGAACATATGTTTGCAAAACTTATTATACTTATATAAAAGTGGAAAGGTTGAATGAAGAGTAGTTTGGTACTTAAATGGGCATTCAACAAAATCAACAAAAGATGTTAACATGGTTGTTTAAGTCCATCACAAAAAAATGAACATCTCAACATTTCACAACATGAAGTTGATTTGTTGAAACATGTTACATAAGAGAAAGATACCTAGAACGCAATGTAGAAACATCCAATTGGTTGGCTCTACAAGCAAATCATGAAATCAATCAAAAATCAAATGAAGAATTGTTGAGGACATGAAGAACCACAAGAACAAAGGTTAAAGGAAAGGTTTAAGTTTAATTTTCAAATAAAGAATAAAACAAGATTATGTGACTTAAAAATAAGAACATAAGAACAAAGAACAAGAACATGAAATGTGCAAAACCAACGTGGAAATAGATCTTTTTTATATTAACATATGCAAACATGAAAATGAAAAGAACATGACAAGATTATGGTGCAAGATTGTGCCTAAAACTAGTGTTGAACAGACTAAAGGAAAAGAGGGGTCATACTTCTATTTATACACCTTTGGCGACATAGTTCAAAGAAGCTTCCAAGGAAGCTTCTATGTGTGCATCAAGTAAAGAAGTTTTTTGAAAACCTTTTTAATTGAGAGTCAACTATGAATTAACCAAAAATTAATTGAAAGTTAATTAAGATTTAACTAGGAGTCAATTAAGAGATAATTAAAATCAACTAGGAGTTAACTAAAATTAATTAGGATTTAATTAAGAGTTAACTAAAAATTAATTATGAGTTAATTCGAACTTAACTTGAAGTTGATTATGATTGGGAATTAACTTGGACATAATTAAAACTTAATTAGAAGTTAATTAAGAATTAACTAGAAATGAACTAAAAGTGAACCAAAATTAAATTAGAAGTTAGGTGTAAGTTCAATATAGGTTATGAATGAACATTCAAAAGAATGAACCCCATGTGGCATTGGCATTCGTGATAAGAATAAGCAAGAGAAAGATCGCATGTGCACAAGTGCAACACATACATCAACTAATTTCAACAAGACTTGTGGCCACCCATCATGGCAATAATCAAGAAATACCATGGTAACAAAATTGATGCGAATTGCTTATAATAAACTAGGATGTCTTAGTCCTTATGAGAAACTTGGAAGATCCAACCTTTATGATTAGTTTACAAATAGAGGAAAAGTTAAAGTCCATTTAGTTGAATTAAGCACACAAGTTCAAACTAGGAAATAGATTTTACCAATCCTTGAAAATTACCTTGTACTTAGAGATTCCATGGTAGCCATGTTACAAAAGATGAAGGAGGCATGTCAACCTTTAGCAACCTTTACTATCCAACCCATACTATGTGTCCAATGATCGAGATTTTAACCCTTGATGTGATTTGTGAGACCAAACCTAGTGGGTTTAAGGTCATTCGAAAATGGACTCGCTAATTCATGAAACATTACATGAATTGGACATGATTTAAGGCTAGTACTACAATTGATAGCAAACTTTTAGTAGATTGATGGGAGAAAGGTAAATTCATGGCTTATTGTGTTGCTTACTTAACCAAGACCTACTATATTCCCCCTTCACTTGTCGTCAATAGTGATCAAACTAACATCCATTTGGCACCTATAGTAGGAAAACATACATGGGAAAGTAGGGGCTCCAAACATATCCATGTACTTGGCATAAAAGACAAATGACAAGTGAATATGGTGGTATCCTCATCTACAATAGGAATATTCCTACCATTACAAATCATCTTTACAGGCATTATAGTAAGGACATTGCCCCCAAACAACCGAAGAAAACTAATGTGTGTAATAGATGGTGGGATATCACTTCTAGTGAAAATTATTAATCAAATTTTGATACCACCAAGTGCTTTGTGAAGAAATTCATGGTTCCTTACCACTAAGTTTATATTGAATTATTGGGATTGTAAACACATCAAAAACTAATTTGGTTGTTAGATTGTTGGAGTGTACACAAAAATCAAGAATTTTTTGATTGGATCAAATAAAAACATCCAAATATTTTGGTTGTTTTTGTTCTAGCAAACCATACTAGCATTCTCCAACCAATTGATGTCATTTTGTAGCACCCACTCAAGCATGCATTCAAGATGGAGCTCAACAATTGGATAGTTGGGGTCATTAAACAATATATTGAAAGTGGCCAAGATCCCAATGTTGACTTCAAAATGAGCAGTTTGAAACCACAAATTTGTGAGTGGTTAAATAATGCATGGAAAAAGTTAAGAAACAAACCAACAATGATTTTGAAAGGGTGGGAGAAAACATGGTTTACAAAAGCTTGAAACAATGAATTTCAACTTGCTACCATAAAAACAAACACAATTGTTTCTCTCTTTACAATAACACATGATATTGAAGAAGACATGGAGATTGACGAACCATGCACTAATCCAACAAAAAAAACATTAGTTGTTATGGAATGTTGTGTAATGAAAAATCAACACCACCATCAATTCTAACAATTTTTCCTTCTTTCAAGTGTAGGTGTTGGTGGTTTGAGACTACAAGCACTAGCTAGAAAGCCAAAGTCAAAAGTTATAAAAAAATTCAATTTTGTTCCTCCTTTTCCATCATTGATTATAGTAATAGTAGGAGAAGAAGAAGGTACTTAAAGCTCCACCCATCATCAGCCTTGTATCATCTGCTGCAACAACTAGTTGTTGTTGTTGTTGTTTCTTACTTTAGATTATTGTAGCAACTACAAGCATGGCACTTGTGAGGAATTATGGTCAGGGTTTTTGGTGCAAACTTCCTCCCCCATTGAATCTTGTGAACCCATCACATCTTCCTCCTCTTGTTCTTCCACCCTCTCCTCCTCCTTTGCTATAGTGTAGGCAAAAATGGGTGACAAGCACAATGTTTTGAAGAAGGTGTGCACAATTAAAGATTATAAATAACTTGCCATGAACTTTTCATGCACAAACTATATAGTGGTTAGTTAAGTATTTCATCATGCAACTGGAAGGTGGTAGTCAATTAGAAGAATGGTGATGAAAGTGGTGATAATCTTGCATCTTCTATTGTGCAAGAACAATCATGACTTCCAAAGGGCATTCTTGCTTCTTCCTATGGCATGCATCAAATTGTGATAGGTCTGAAGAGTCCATGATATTGAAAGTATTGACTTCAATGCCAAGGGCTTTTTGAACATTTGACAAATAATGGCCAAATTTTGTGAACATCTAATATATGATGATTAAAGTTTCAAGAACTTTCCAACTAATTATGTACCATTTTTTCAAAAAATTGAAAAAATAAAAAATATATAATTAATGTCAAATTGGCCCAAATACTACGAGAGACATCGAAAGAGAGAAATGGGTTTTGAAGTTGTTGTGCAAGTAGCATCCCAACTGTCTTTCTTTCTTTCTTTCTCCAATTCATTCTTTCTTTTGTAAAACGCCGCCAAAAAAATTCTATTGTATTTTGAAATGTTATAAAGCAAATTTATTTCTTGTATGAAGGCAGGGCAATTTCAAAATATAATTGTTTGCCTCATTTGAAACAAGTCTAATCATGTTTCAAAATTGCATTAATCATCTTGCATCTTTTAGGTTAAAGATTTCCTTATGTAATTTTTAAAGATTTTAAAAATTAATTAACATTGATTATATTAATCAATATAAAAACACAATAACATTTCATTCAACAAATCATAGTTTAAAATAATACATATGATAGATGGGCATGTTCATTGAAAAAAAAGTATCCAAAAATCCAAAAATTATTAATTTAAGACAATTACAAAGTCTAAATGTATGAGACTATCAAACTTAGAATGTAAAATGTATCATGTAAACAAAAACTACAAGAATGTAAATCAGTCAATCAGAACGTCTGTTAAAATGTATTAGTATTTTGAACTTGAAAAACAAAACTATAAAAGGAAAACTATGATAGAATGCAATCACTCGGGAGGTGGACCTTTCATTTTAGGAAGTAGATTTGTTGCCACATTAACATAAGATATTGAAAGGGTTATATTGCAATTTGTAAGGTTGGAAAATTGATGACCTCCAACATGTGAGTTACAATAGAAGGTCCTTTTTCATATTTACTCATCATGTTAGTCAAAGCATAACACCCCTCAAAAGAATTCCAAAATTCCAAGTCTTGTTCAATAGGAGCGAGTGGAATAATCAATATGTTAGAAGTAGTGCTGCTAGCATTCTGCACACAAGTAATTGATGTAAGCTTGGACAATTTAGGTTGCACATTTGAGCTTGGTTCCACAAATTTTTTTTATTGGACTTTTGCGTTGCATCTATTGTGATTGAGTTAGATGTAGATGCATCTAATAGTTGCAAATGAAAGAAAAGAAAAATTAGTACTTAAATATGTAATAAACAATGCAAAAGACATAAAGGCATTAAAACCTAAAGTTCAAAACAAACACCATGATCAAAAGACCAAAAATTAAATTGTACCTTGAGCTTTTTGTGCAAGTTTTTCTCATGGGCAAAGGCTTCCTTGTAGGTAAGAGGGTGATCTCCATTCAATTCTCTAGAGATAATACATTGCAAGGCACAACAACAAATCCTTTGATTTTTCTGATCATACCCAAGGTGAAAGCATGGTTAAGTAAACAACTTTTGTACCTTGTCACAAAAGTAGACACAAAAGATTTTTGATGCATTGAAAGTAGAAATATTATTTTATTCATTGATTAATATGAAGATAATATTTCATTTTAATATTATAATTCTGAAAAATGAACATCGTCATCTAGATTTAAATAGATTTTACAAAAATTGCATCTACTTATAGGAAGTTTCCGATCTTACAAAATGGGTTACAAGTAAATGAAATATTGAACTTTTTTTACTTTCAAGTTAATGGAGCCTTAAAAAATACTTGTGAACTATCAAATTATGCATGTTATAATCATAATACATAAGATTTTTAGTGTAAAAGTAGGCTTAAACACCAAATTGACCAAATAGATTCAAATCTACTTCTCACCTAATTTGTGATATCAAAGGTTTTCAAATTTCGTATTCAACTTACTATAAACTAAATGGATGGCCATGTTTTTTCATATTTATACTTGCACAATTTTTTAATCTACTTTCATGTGTTTATATAAAAAAAATTGTCATTTTTAAACTGCATTTTGGGTATAACACTTTTTTTGTCTACTTGACCATGCTTTCACCCCCTAACAACACAAACAATAACTCATCAAACAATAGAAATTTGATAGAAAGAAAAATAAATGATAATGTAATAAAACCTACAACTAGTACATTTATTTTGCATAGCTTTTGGCATTGCAATGACTTGAAATTTTCATCCCATATTCTACTTGCATGAATGCATTTACCATTCTTGAAATTGCAATGCCGCATGTAGTGTTGTTAGTAATTCTTTTACCTTTCAGCGTTGGGATATCATTGGTTAGCTTCTTGCTTAATTGCCTAAGAATGTTTTTACCCACTAGTGTTTTCATGAACCAAACTTGCTCAACAATATTAAAGGATTTAACCTTGGGCATTAGAAAAAGTGGATGAAGCAAAGGTGCATCATCAAATGTAGGTTGATGTAGCATCATCACTTTGTATGTTTTGATGATGTTTAAAATATAGCAGTTTACTGTTGGTTAATGGTGTTCCACATCACAATGATCAAGATCAAATTTCCAAAGTTTTGATTGCCTTTGCTAGTACTTACAAAACACAAAATAAACAATAAAAAACTTCCATAATAGACAATAAACAAATCCAACAATTCTCAACACTAGCAATGAAAACAAAAACAAAAATTAAAAACATTACTTCAAAAATTGACCAAATTCATCTTCATGCAAAAATAAGTCAATATCATTGACATTCCTTAGCTCTTGGGTTCCACGAATAACAAAGTTTAGCGTACAAAAATACCCAAAATGAAGGTTGACACCTTGAAGTGATGACGCACCCCTGGGCTCCTTAATGGATTCAAATGTGAGTCTAAACTGAAGACAACGGAAAAACAAGGAGTTGGGCACGCTCCTTGGCTCATAGCATTTTGGGGGGTCAAAGGGCGTGCTAGGGTTCCAGGATGGGACTAGGAAGAATGAAAAGCACTTAATCATTCACTCAAATCTGCATGAACCAAACAACAAGTTAGTTAGTGCATAGTTGGAGCACTTTTGGTGCTAGGACGAGTCACGGGCAAACTCGGATTCACAAGACTCACCACAACTTAGACTCAGGGGAAGTCACCACCTTCCCCTTTATAGTATACTCTGTGCCTCTCCACAAGGCCCACATCCAAATGGCTTTGTGTCCCGAGATTCCCAAGTGGGAGTCTCGAAATTGCCAAAGTCGGGACTCCCATAACTTTGGAGCTCCATAACTTTGTGTGCAGACCTTGGATTGCAATGAAGTCTCAAGCAAAGTTGTAGTTCTCGTTGAGAGCTTTCCAATGGTATGTGGCACGTTACCTGCACACAATGAAATAAGGTCGATTCCCAAATTTTAGTGGTCGGGAGTCAAATTGTCAATTTGACTCTCGACTTTTCTTTTGGCCATAACTTGTGTTTCAGATGTCCAAATGGGTGACGAGAGCCCATTTTAGACATCTAAATTTCAATAGCTTTCCAATCATATAAATAAATTTTCTAATCAATGGGTTTTGGCCCCTGTAATTGCTCCTTAAAGATTCAGGAGTCTTTTAGTGGGGGAAAGTGTTGCAACTTTAACCTTGGGTTCGCGACCAAGGCAAGGGCTTGCAAGAAGGCGAGATAAGAAGGAGACCCGGGAAGCACATCTTATTTTCCCGGGAGTGCAGGAGAGTGTGAGAGAATGAACCTTCACATTCCCAAGGTAACTCCCATTTGGGGAGTTGAAGTCCCAAAGGACTCCCAAATCTTTAAGAAGCGATTGTAGGGGTCAAAACCCATGGATTAGAAAAGTTCGATATACCATTGGAAAGCTATTGAAACTTAGATGTTTAAAATCGGCTTGCATCACCCATTTGGACATTTGAAACATAAGTTATGGCTAAAAGAAAAGTCGGGAGTCAAATTGACAATTTGACTTTTGACCACTAAAAGTTAGGAATCGACCCAATTTCATTGTGTACAGGTGACGTGTCACATACCATTGGAAAGCTCTTGACAATAACTATAACTTTGCTTTAGATTTCATTGCAATCGAAGGTTTACACACAAAGTTATGGGGCTCCAAATTTGCAGGAGTCCTGATTTGGCAATTTCGAGATTCCCACTTGGGAGTCTCGGGACACAAAGCCATTTGGATGTGGGCCTCATGGAGAAGCATAAAGTATACTATAAGGGGGAAGGTGGTGGCTTCCCCCGAGTCCGGGCCGTGGTAAGTCTTGTGAGTCCGAGTTTGCCCGTGGCTTGTCTTAGCACCAAAAGTGCTTCAACTATGCACTAATCAACTTGTTGTTTGGTTTGTGTAGATTTGAGTGAGTGATTAAGTGCTTGTCATTCTTCTTAGTCCCATCCCGGAGTTCTAGCACACCCTTCTACCCCCCAAAGTGCTGTGAACCAGGGAACGTGCCCAACTCCTTGCTTTTCCGTTGTCTTTAGTCTGGACTCACATTTGAGTCCATTAAGGAGCCTAGGGGTGCGTTAGGTGAGGCTATTTAACATTTTACTTAGCTCAACATGAACCTCTCCTTCAACAAAAAAAGGACATTTGATTGTGAAATGCCTCTCCCAAGGTGAACACCAATAGATATGTTAATGGTTTCATTCATAGTTAATTTCACTCTTCCAAAGGCGTTGTAAGTATGTATGTTGAATTTTGGACCCAACTTATTAGTCTCTACAATTATTGTGGCCTCTTTTTATAACTTTACCAAATGCTCAAAAGAGACTAGTTATCAACTATGCTACAAGCAAGCCACAAAAATAATCATATCTATAAGACCTCATTCAAATAAAAAACTAACAAATGAAACAAACACAAGAGTAGAAAGAAAACCTAATAGGGGGATAAAGCTCCCCATTTTTCTTTGTAACTTGTAGCAAAAATTCTAAAAGATAATTGACAAATAGTTTTGGTTTAGAAGCATGTAATTCAATAATCAACAATGAATTATCCAACTTCTTATACTTCCGCCATGCATTGAATGCATTGGCAGCCCACATTTTGAAATGAATATTATGAAGACATCCACTAGCCTTCACATTCTCCAACTCTCAAGCATCTAGATCCTTGAAATGATGGTTGATTTCTTCATTACTGTCACCATCGACATAGAGATTCACTTCTTCATCAATAGTAACTCCATAAGCATAAGGATTGAGGTAATCTTTTTGAACAAGCGAGTCGAACAACCCTCTAACTACATGAAAAACACCTTGAGAAGGGTAATCATGTACATAATTAGTTGCCTTTTCAAAATCAACATCATTTACATTAGCAACAAATAAACAATTTATAAAATCCGTGATTAGCAACTATAACAACAACAAGTTAATACCATCAAATTGCCACATATGAGAACAACAAATAATAACTAAAAACAAGAAGCATGAAATTGCTTTGAAAAGCAAAACAAAAACTTATGAAAGAAAGGTGTAATCATAATTTAATGAGCTAAAAGGGTGTTAAATCGCAAAGAAAAACAATCAAAATTGGATAGATATTTATGTTTGGTATTTAAACCCATGGCAATCATGGCAAATTATTATTATTTCATTCATATGAATGCCAAGGAATTCAAACTAAAAATTCATTTGATAAAATTCTAAGTTTAAGTTTTGATTTAGGACCTTTAAAAGTGAATGATAATGCTTTGGATATGAGTTCATTTTGCAAAGGACTATCAAAAGGACTCATATAATAAAAAAATTTAAGAGGATAAAAACCTATTAACCACAATAAAAAAACATTCATACCATAAGATATGTGGAATTATAAAACTTTAAAAATTCAAAGAACTTTACAAAATTGACCAGAATTTTAGAATTTCAAAAGTCCTTTGCCACACATAAATGGGGTAAAATGTACGTGATGTGTTAAGAAAAGTTTTAGTTTATTATACAAGAAAACATAAAAATGTAAAAAAAAAAAAATTGGTTATGACTTGAAATTATTGTCAATTTTAAAGACAAAACACTTAATTTACAAAGAATCATGACACTTTCAAAAATTCATATTTATTAAAAAATGACGAAGAAAAAAACATGTCATGTACTTGAACAACTATAAACATTTATTATAACAAGTTGTGAAAAAAAATTGTTCCAAAATTCATTCAGATGATTTTTTTTTTTTGAGAAAAAAAACATGAAATCTTTTTTTACAATAATCCCATTAGCTCATTGTATCTTGTTTGCACCTAGAAGAACATTAATGTCTCGACATTCGATCCGTGTAATATTGATTCATTTTTAGAAACAGAGGGAGGAAAACAAGTAATGTGTACATTGGTGATTCATTTGTTGCCTTTGTACCTTCATTTAATCTAAAGACTAACATATTACAAAAACACAAAATTATGTTCGATCTTGATGTTTGCATTAGATGATCAACGACATAGCACTCCATAATGACCAACTATAACACAATAAACAAAAAAATTATACAAGCCATATAACAAAATAAAAATTCCAAACAACACAAACAAAAAACCAAACAACTACAAATTGCCAATACCTAGAACATTACAACCAATAGAAGCATTAGAAACACATGGAAACAAAGCAAAGAAAGAAAAATAAACAAATGAACACAAAATGCAGAACGAAAAAAGAAAGGAAAAATGCCCATGAAAATGGTAGAACTCCATGTTTTAGTTGATATGAGAGAAAAATCTAGAAAACTTTGCAAGAAAAAACACCTTCAATGTGACAAAAACAACGAGAGCTTCACAAGAACAACGCTTTCCATGCCAAAAAAAAAACAACAAAGTTTCATAATAGAGACCCGTTTTGATGCCACAACAAAATCTATAGACCTTCGACCTAGCACTTTCGACATGGCCCGACAACAAATGCTTCAAAACAAAAAAATTGGCACCATGAAAACATCCAAAGCTTCACTAATAGAAGCAATGGACAGGTGGCGCAAAAAGAGGCTTGTAGTGACCCAACCTTTGTTTTATAACATTACCAAAGCCTATCAATCATCCAAAATGGATTGCATTGTAATCGTCAATTGGTACAACCTAAATCTTGACCATTGAAACTAAGCCCATCACATCATTTGTTGTCTTAGGGTTTCTTGCATTAGATTTGAATTATAGATTTAAGTTGATGGGATCTCCACCGTAAGTGGTAGGATCCCAATATTCCAATCGTCAACATTAGGTTTAAAATAACATATCGCATCATAGCTATCCATGTGGCTAGATGCATTTCCACCATAGGATGCTGTTTGGTGGGTCTTAGCCGCATGTTCAAGATCGGTGGATGTCCACTGTAGGATGATAAAGGGTTGAATCTCCACCATAAGTTTGATCAGCCACATATCCATTGTAGGTTGGTAGTTGGCAACATCCATCATACACGTTTAGCCTATGATGGGAAATTTAAAATAAAATAAAATGTAAACTTGCAATCGTTAGATTTAGAAAGATCTAACAGCCAATATCAATTCACATTGTTTTTAAAAAAATATTTCAACTGTTGAATCGTAACTGGATCTGACCATTCGATTTCGAACAAAAAGAATCCTAGCCACTACTTTATCCAATTTATCTGACGGTGGAGATCTAAAGGTGCCTTTTTTTCTGACTATCGCAACCGTTTACATTTCCAATCGTTGGATTAGAAATTTAACTAATTGTAGCCATTCAATCTAGGGTACAAAAAGCAAGCCTAGCTAAATTAGTCTATTTGTCCAGTTACGAATGAAACCTGCTACATATCATCCACTTACTTTTCATCTAGTGTACCTTCATCTATGGTCTTTTATTTGTAGTCGTCAATTGTGAATGATCTACGCCATCGAATTTAGGGCTTCTGGGGGCCGCAATCTGGCATTATCTACATTGTTCATCTCTGGATTAAAGGATGAAATCCTAGCTGTCCATCTTCCCCTAAGTTCACCTCGTTCGTCTTTGTCCATCTCTTCGCTCGCCTTGTGCGCGAGCTCTGTCGGAATTTTGCGCATTGTCGTCTGACATTTGTTTCGCACTCATGATTTTCAATGAGGGCAGAAAGATTTGATGATCTATTTGTTAGTGAAAATTAATGTATGTATGTTCTTGATGATACAACTTCTGTAGTACGTCTACTATTTTTGGTGATATGTTTTCGCGTTCTTTTCCTGTAGCAGATTTGTAGAATATTTTTTTGCATTTTGTTTTGCTGTGCACGTGTTAGGACAGCCTCTTCGAGTGCAATGAAGGTTTTGGTTGCAGTCCAAAGGTGCGAATACGCAGCCAATGGCTTTTTAAGGAGTTACTACGTATTCATTTTCCTATGAGAAAATGTCTCGTCTTCTCGTTGTGTTGGATAAAAACAAGTCCCAGGGAACTCGAATTTGACTTAGACGAATATCTTTGTGACATTCTCCATTCTGAATATTTATGCACGCACAATTAGTTGCTTTCGTTTTGTTAATTACACTGCAGTTGCAGAACAACTTGAGAGATGTTCTTTTGGGCTTGGAGTTGTTTATGTCCTAGTCAATTTATAACTTGGATTGTGGGATCAGTTGTTTTAGTTCTGCAGCAGGCTAGCATACAGGAATCGAGATCATTGATGTTAGGGAGCCATCATAGGTGTACTATCAGTGATGAAATTTACACCACAGTGGCTTTTCCCAACGAAATTTTTAGTGTTGTCAATTTTGTACTGCAGTTTTGTAGATTAAGATGCAATGCTCAAGAATTTGAGCTTAATTGTAGTCGTGGCATGTGTATGATCCAGTCAATGAATGCTTATTATCACATACAGTCAACAAGACAGACCTGCAGATTTGCTTTTGTAGTTAACCAAGGAATAAGTCAAAGAAAATTCGACAAGGCTTGTTCTCTTAATATGCACATCAAAAAAATCTTGTTTGAAAATGGCTTTCAACTTTGAATATGCAAGTCTACCGTTGATTCTTGTATTTTCTTGTTGCATCGTGACTGTGAATTTTGGAAATAAATTTTTTGGCAGTTTCTTTACGTTGGGTAACGGCCTCGGACGAGGGCATTACCAGAATGCGGGTCCTGCGCTCGGCATTCTGGAAATTCAAAGCCGATCGCCGAGCGC
>Ga0116227_10013756_pt1 | contig 12597 bp, 11 predicted proteins | sample S1TSphgellanicum_FD_89693 | JGI IMG/M metagenome (GOLD analysis project Ga0116227, IMG submission 89693) | Host-associated microbial communities from peat moss isolated from Minnesota, USA - S1T2_Fb - Sphagnum magellanicum MG | ecosystem: Host-associated > Plants > Peat moss > Unclassified... | reverse complement strand
TTTTTGTTTTTAAATTAAAAAATGGAAAAAAGAAAAAAAAAAAAAAAAAAAAAATAAAAAGGAAAAAAAAAAAAAAGTATAATTTTTTTTTTTTTTTTTTTTTTTTTTTTTTTTTTTTTTTTTTTTGGGCAATTGCCACACTAACAAGCTAATAACATACATATTAACCTTTGTTGTTCACCCATGGGCCATGGGGCACCTATTTTTTGTGTCATGTGTGTGCATCTATTGTCCTCATAGAGCATGAGGAGAAGGGAGCTAGTTGGGATTAGAACTCATGACCATCATTGCTTTTTGGTTAAAAGGGTAAAATCATTGGTCCATGGAGTTTTGAGTTAAATAGATTTATTCATTAATATACCAAACCTGTGAAGCTTAAGGCCCCAATACACCAAAACCCTAGAAATGATCACAACTAAAAATTTTAACCCTAAAACATCTTGAATTGGCATGGGGGTGCTATGGCATGCCTAAAGTAAGTTAGGTTAAAAGCATTAAAATTTTATTTTTTCGACGAATTTTTTTTTTTTTTAAAGTGTGGAAAGTTATTATTGTCATAATTTTATTTTATAGATTTACATATTTTGATTATTATCAAGATTGAATTATGTATTAAAGGACCAATTGTGAGTTTTTCTATATATTCCTACAAGAAATTGCCATTTTGGGTTACTAAAATGTGATTTGTCTAAATTGTGTCTTTACAATCATTAATTTATATATTTATATATTTCAATTAATAGCCATATTTGGCTATATATTGAAAGACCAATCCAAAGTTTTTCTAAATATTCCCACAAGAAATCAAAATCATCATTTTTACAGAAATGTGAAATTTTTTAAAAAATTTAACCTATCACAATTTTAGAATCCTAAGCTTTAAAAGGTCTTGGAGTATTAAACCCTAATTATACCCTAACATACCAAACCCTAAAAACATCACAGTTTTTTCAAATTGAAGAAGCTTCGCCTGGCGATGGCGGCCAAAGGATTCCACATGCTCTTCATGAGCATGTGCGAGTGCGGAAGCTTGCTTCTGATGTAAAACGGTTCCGAGGAGAAAGAGTTTGATGTGAAAAAAAACTGGAGCGCATTCTGTTTTGGTGTTCGAATTTTTTTTCGGGGGAGGTTCCGGGGAGCAGTCTGTCTGGATTATTGATTGAGAGGAGACGATGGGTGGTGCTGTGCTGTTCGAGGGTGCCAAAGAGTCTCCGGCATTCCGACTCATGACACAGATGGTGTGTGTGTTTTCCCCTTCTTCCCTTTTCTCTCACTCCCCATTTTGTTCTTCTTGTATTCTTTAGCTTCTTTCAGTGCAGGGTTTTTGTAGGGACTTGTGGATTTTGTGATGCTGAATTCGAAGTCTTGATCTCATGGAAAGAAGGAAATAAATAAATGTTCTTAAGCATCATGCTGTTGTTGCTTAGGTTTTTTTTTCTTTAATGCAAGTGCAGAATTCATTCGGGGGTTCTTGGAGAGAACCAAGATTAGACCCAATAATAAGCAAGCAAGCTCGGTTGAGAATTTGGGAACAGTTTTTTTTTTAAATTTAATTATCCTGTTGTTAGCCAGAAATTCATCAAACGCTTGTGAATGCGTGTTTTTGGCAATGGAAAAGATTCTAGTCATGTGTATCATTTGCAGTTTCTCTTCTGATTTGTTGCAGGGCTGGGCAGAAGGCTCTGGATTGGGGAAGGACAATCAGGGAATGAAATCACACATTCGGGTCAAGAACCGAACTGACAATTCAGGTACTATTGATACACCATGATTATTTCAATGGATTTGCACAATGATGAATCCTGATTTTGCAATGAGGAGTTCTTGAATTTGGGGCTTTTTTTTCTGGAGCACAAATTCCAACACAGTGGGTTCTGACATCAATGATTCTTACATCGATATGGGTGGGTAGCAATTTATTTTTTCCCCTGGTTCACTCAGGACTGAATTCTGAGATTTTTTGTGTGTTGCAGGTGTGGGTGCTGCTGAACACCAAGCAGTGACTAGGTGGACTGTCAACACGCATGTGTTTGATAACATTCTCAAGAACCTCAAAGTGGTATGTATCTCCTCTCAAAGCGCTTTCTTTTTGTGAGTTTGTAAGTTGATGTTATGGTTCTCTTCTTACTCATGTATGAATTTCTGAGATATACTGTCCAGTGGATAAGCCTTTCAATATTGAGATGGTTGTGTGTTCTCAGAAGAGTGGGTTGGTGTCAAATGTTGCCTTTCTTGTGTCTGTTTTTATGTTCTTTGGATTCCCAGGGTGTAGCTCAAAGTGTGGATTTTGAGATGGCAATCAAGCCTGGGTCTGTGAGAATCATTGCAACAGAGATTTTGCTTGGTGTTGACTTGGGTTAGCTGGGTGGTTGTGGTGGCATGTGAACAGCAAGCTGCAGGTTCTGATACCAAAGAAGGTGCGTTTTTCTTCTGTTTATGAGAAAGAGACGATCCTTTTTGTAGGCTCCTTCTGTTGAATCTCAATAAGGTTTTTTCATGGGGGAGATTTATCTTCTGAAGATAGTTCATAAATGTTGTGGAATTCACAATGCTGCTGGACATGATGTTTGATAATACATTATATGATGAATGTCATTTCTGCAGAGCTAAATTCAGAGGCAGAGAGTGAGCATCAGGAAGAAGCCACAGAGGTTGAAGCAAAGAAAGTCGCTCGTCCTCAAGGGAGGTGAGTACATGAGTGTGGGTTGAAGATTATCATTACGCAACTACATTATTGCTCCCATTTACTGAATGATCACCAACATTGTTGAACACCAGTTCTTAGGCAGATGTCATATGCTGTTGAGATTTGATCCCTGAGCAGTAGATGGATCTCCCTGCATGCATGATCTTCTAAGAAGAAGGGAGTCAACATGAGGATACTCCATCCAACCCAGCATGATTGATGTAGATTGCAACTCCTCTTCTTGATTGTGTCAGTGCCAAGTCAATGTACATTTCTGTGGTTGATCAGATGAACTGATCAATTGAAGTACCCTGTCAAAATTATGAATCTTGCTATGTGGCACAGGTACAAGAGGAGAGAATGTGGGAAAGTGGTTAATCATTACTCTGAAACTGACCTTCAATCCATTCTGGTGAACATTCCATCTTTCCTGTCTCACTTGAGAGGGAGATGGGTGGAGTTGACATTAGGGCACACAGAAAAGTGGTTGCTTGAAAGTAGCTCTTTGTCAAGCTTGGGAAGTCTGCATGTCAATAATGTGATGCTTACATTATCTCTTTCACATTGTTTGGCAGTATCTTTTCTCAACAGTAAATCCTGTGTTGGCTTGTGGGTTGTTACTGGAAAACCACGTGGAAGTGATTGGTTTACACAATGGTTGTTTTACACGACAGGGTTGCAAGAGTGATGAGAATGGAGCTCAAGTTGCAATTGAAGTGTCAGCAGAGGCCCCTAAGGCAAAGATTGAAGACAAGGACCCTGAAGTGTCTGTGACTGTCAGTACGAAGAAGTCAAAGACGAAGGTAGACAAGATCTCAACAGGTGGGCACCGTCATCTGTATCAGTTTCTCTTTGTGATTGTTGTGTATTGTTCATTCAAAAGCAAAGACCTGTATTGTACTGATTTTTAAGACTTACTAGAAACAGATTCATTTTGTGAGGGAGATTGTGGAGCTGATTTTTTTATGAAATGCAATATGGAGAGGGCATTCTGTGGCTGACTAGGAACCTATAAACTTGCAGTTGCATGAAACCCAATTGTTACAAATGTTGTTATTGTTGCTCTTGTTTCTCTTTTCTTTTTGGTTGGGTTTCCTCTCATTTCATACTTGCAGATTGGGTGCTGGAAAAGATGTCAAATCTGAAATCTCCCTAACATCATTATTTCAGGTTGAGTTAAATTTGTAAGTGCTGAGAATTTCTCAGTACTTATGAAGATATTTGTTTGCTATTTGCAGTGGTTACAACACTACTGAACAGAGAGAACAATGTATCCAAAGAAGATGTTTCTCCCAACAGAGTGAATACTGAAGCAGGTTCACCAGTTACAGAATGGTGGGGTTCAAAGTATGGGTTTGTCAGAGGTGGTAAGCTTGGTTCTAAACTCCACGATGGAGACAGGAGCATCAATGAAGATGCTCCTGACCGAGCAGCAGACAAGACCACATTGAATGCACGTACTGCATTCTGTGAACAGGATCAAGAAAGCTTGTACAAACTTGTTCAGGTCAAAAAACTTGACACAGTACAGCATAAATGGCCTATCCTTGTTTGAGAATTGCTTTGTGTTATGATGCCAGATTACTCACCAGCTTGCCTACGCCTTCTTGGTGCAGGACAAGGCTACAGCAGGGAAGAGGGGTTTAGGAATCGGTGACTGCACTCGGAAACTGGGAGGAGCTCATTTCAAAGGACAGAAAACAATTTTTGGTGATGATGGTGAGAGTGATGGAAATGAAGCACAGAAGGACCAAGAAAACAGTCTTGACCAGAGCACAGATTCTGAGAATTTGCAGGCTGGTTCAGAAGATAAAATATGCAGGAAGAAACAGAAAATAGGGGATGGAATCAAAAAGGGGGGTGTAAAGCAGGAGGGGGGATCTAAGGTGAAGTTGAAGGACCTGATGGCACACTTTCTGTCAGAGGTCTGATTCATCCTCAATTCTTGTTTCATTTCAGCAATGCTTTTGAAGGGTGTCTTGTTCCAGTCTGGTATCCAGCAGGTATCTTTAGCATAACACTGAAAGAAACCCCCCCCCCCAAGATTGGTATGGAACAAGGATTCATGATTTGTAGCTTGCAAGATTCAAGAATTTACTAACATGTTCTTATGTTCATATTACAGGCACCGGAACAGGGTATGAAGTTGAAACGACTAAAGAAACAAGTGATTGCCACTACTGGCTTGATTTTGGATTCAGAAGGTGATCAAAGGGACACCTTCAAAGAAAAGGTAAATTTGTCTTCATAATCTGAATTGATTTTAGTTTCTTAAGGTGTGTTTACATTTGTGATGGGTTGCATGTAAAAATTCTGTGGACTGTTTGTGAGACCTACAGGTGATGTTAAAATGTGACGAGTGGGTTTAGGGTTTAAAGTCTTGTGTGTTAAGCTACAAGCCCAAGATAGACCTCGACCTTGAACTGTGAAAGGTAGTGTATCTGTTTGATCCATCTAGAAAGCATAACAATGATGGTTCCTGTTTCATGGTAATTGTCTGAGAGACACCATGAGCGACATCCCAAAGGTTATAACCACACCCATTGCCATGTCACCTTCAAAAGCGTTGTTGTGAAGTTCTCTGATACTGCTTCTGGAAATGTAGTATTGTGCTTTGGAGCATCCATTTTCAAAACCAGTTTCAGAGAACTATTAGACGCAAAAGAGGGGAATGACACAACCACACAGAATGGTTCTTTTGTTCTGTGTTCACTATCTTTTGTCAGTGCTGTGGTTTCTTGACAAACATTTTGTGATGTTCTTTGCAGTTGCTAAAGAGCTCGAGGTTTGTTGTGGAGGGCAAGAAGGTTTTCCTTGCAGGTGCTAAGAAAAGAACTTGAGCCATATGGCAAATGTTTGTTTAATCAGTTTTCTCCTCCAGTAAAATTGCAGGAGGGCCCCATGTTTTTAGGATCATTGCTTTAGCCCTCCTCATAGTGTAGGACCACTATACTGTAACTTATGTTCAAACCAGGAAAGCAGGTAGAAGTCCATAGTAAGGCATTGATGGGTCTGGATCCCTCCTCATATCATTTTTTATCAATCCAAAAATCGATCTACACTAGAGTTTAGTATAAACAGCAGAACCTGTTATGCTTTTAGCTTGGCATGGCAGTGAGGTTTCGGGTGCTCAAATCGTAAACTGGGGGGGATTGTTACAAGATGGATCCCAAGGGAATCTGTTTTTTAGCTGAAAACAGCAGTTAACTTTAGCTGTTTTGAATCATAGAGAATGGGATTTGCACATGAAAAGGGTGCATACACCAGATGTCGGCAAAATGGATTACATGTGATGGTGCAGCAGAGCATGAGCTTTGTAGGATATTGGCGTGCATATATGACATCGTGAAAATCAAATTTGCATATCTACTTGTTCCAAATCAAGATTTCATAATATTTCTACTAGCCATTTTGAGAACAGAGATGTGATTGTTGAAATGGAAAATCCCAATTTCTTAAACAAAATCACAATGTATGTTTCTGGTAGCTGGTTAACAGCCTATATATGTTGGCATGACAACTATCTACATGTATTGTGGTTGGCATTCAAACTTCTCCAATCTACTGATGTAGTACATCTGATGAACATGTTGTGATCCTTACTGAATTTTTGGTTGTTTTTTCTGTTGGATTTTGAGGTGAAGCCCATTTTGGAAGATAGGAAATGGATCCATTGCAATTTTTTCATTAGGGTCAACCATTGACCATTCATAATTGAGCACCAAGTAATGTAAGAACACAACCATTTGCGTGCGTGCAAACTCAATACCAGGGCACATATGAGGTCCACCACCAAATGGCACGTAAGTGAAAGGCTGTGGCCCTTGTCATTCAAACCGAGATGGATTGAAACTTTTAGGATTTGGGAAAAAAGTTGGTGACATGTGTGAGCGCCCAACATGCCAAAAAAGCTGCAACATCATGAATGGGATGGTTATGATTTAGATGATGTTTAAGCCATACAACTCATAAGGAACAACATTTTAATCCAACATGGTGTTACCTATTCAATCTTTAAGATCAATTGTATTTGAGTTGTAAGCAGATTTGATTTCAAATATCATGTAGTATAGCCGTCTAGAATTAGAATGTGGTTAGGAGTCAAACAATTGTCAAATGATCTAGATCACCAAAATAAACCTATCATGAGGCAAAATCAAGAGGATCTTTGCCCTACTAGTTATGGTTATTGAAGTCCATATGCATTTAATAAAAGTTGTATATCGAATGTACTTAGTAGTCTTCAATATTTTGAAACATTAAAAATTACGAATGAATGGAAATAATTTGGAATTATTTCAAGCATTAAGTTAATGGTATATAGCAAGTTGCCAAATTGCTACTTATGCAACTATCAAGTTATGTGAAACCATTTATGGGATTAAAATGAAGCCACTGTTGTCATGTTCAATGTTCAAATATTAAGAATTCTACAAATACTTATTCAAGTCTAACCATACCTTCCAACCTTTGAGAATGGTGAATCCTCCATATTCAAATTCTTTGATGGCCAATCGATTCCCCATTTGTGCTATAGGTTGAATACGCATGGTTTCTTGAATCACTTGCCATGTATACTTCATTTTTCGTGTGTCATCCCAAGTTAGCAAAGCCCCAACCTTTGCTGCTTTTATTTCCCTTTGTTCTATGAAATGCAAAGAACAAAAATCCTTAGCTTGGATCAAATATTATCTAGTAAAGAAAGAAGAATAAAAAATGTGCTCAATTTCACACAAATGTTCTTGGTTTGAATGAAAAATATTACTTGGTTTTAAAAATGTGTCCATTCTTTCAAAACATTTTTGTAATAAAGCCAAGTTATTATAAACTAAACACACACACACACAAAAAGGGAGAATACCTTTTATCACCTCTTGTAAGCAATGTGGGTTTAAAAAAAGGTATTTGAGTACAACAGCAAGTGCAGAGCTAGTTGAATCCAAGCCTGCAGATAGGACTAATAAAATATTGTCCTTGATTTCTTCATTTGTGATTGGGTGGCCCCGATCATCGTGTGCGCTCATTAATGCTGATAAAAGATCATGATGTGTTGAAATCTTCCCTTCTTCTAGTGCCTGTCATAGCAAATATGTTATGTAGAATACACAACCAAAGGAGCACACATGTATCACATGTATGTAAACTCAAGAGTTGAGACCAACCGCAAAATGGCATGGGAATGTAAAATTAGTTGGAACTCAAAATGTTTTAGAAACAACTTTGTCACAAGAAAATGAAAAAAGTTAACATAATTTAGCTAGTTTCCGTACCTTATTATGCCTGCAACTCATAATTTTGTCGAATGTATGAAGAATGCTTTCTCGAGCTAGCCTAGCTTTGTGGTACATAGTGCCAGGAAAGTCGAGTGGTAATTGCACCATCCCTGTGAGGAATGTTCTAATATCATGTGTCAAGGAATGGAATTCTGGGCCTTCTGTCTTGCTAACAAATAGATCAATTGCCAAAGAGAGTGTGAATCGCTTTAGTTGTGTTCCAGCCATAATTTCATCTTTCCCTTCCCAAAATTCAGCAAGATGAGCTTTTGTTATTTTATGCATTCTTGGCATGAAGTTTTTCAATCCTTCAGGACCCAAGAAGGAGGTGAGAGCATGGCGAGCTGACCTACACACTAAAAAAAAAACAACATTTTAACATCGTTCTTTCCCACATATCATGATCCATGAAATTTCTAATCCAGATACAACTTTGCTTTATTTTAGGAGAAGATGAGTGTATGACCATGTTTTTCAATATTCATTGTATTAAGAGGCTTTAATTAAATCCAACAATTACTTTTATCCCAACACCAAAGAAAAATTGAACGTGATCAAGATATTATTTGGAAGGTGCTCATACTTGTGTTTTTTTCCTGTTTGGGTAGTCAAGCTACCACGTCCTACGAGCTTTTTCATGGATGACGGCCATGAGTTTTGCACTAGCTTGTCCTCATTTGAAAACAAAAACTTGTTCCCTTCAGGTGCATCTAAGGACACCACAGGAGAAAATAGAAGATTTGTCTTGAATACCTGCAAAATCTGAGAAATTCATCACAATTTCTTCAACTTGTCTCCAATGCATATATAGAGTTTCATGTTGCACAACTCATTTGATTCACACCCTTTGCATAGAATCAAGTCTAACTAAACAATGTTAAATAATTATATGCAAGAAACATCAAAAACTTGCAACCTTTTTTTTTAACTTCTAAATTGGCCATGTAAACACAACTCAAAAAATTGCATTAGTTTAGTATAATGTCTTTGTATTTTCAGGGACTCAAAAGATTCATAAATTGCAAAATACCACTTGCCTTAGGAACACATAAACTTGTAGCATTATGAACTTGATTAACTATATTTCTGGGCATTTACTCATGTATCATTAAATAAAACATTATTAAGGATGTTCATTTGGAGTATAAACACAATATTAAGGTTCTAGAGACTACAATTGCATACATATTTTAAACATGGGACAAACATTTCACTTGAATTATTTAACATGAAATGCATAGCTTGTAAACAAGATTAGATTATTGATCCATGTATCTAAATTAACACATTATGTAAACTTTACATGAATGGGATGAAATCTTTCTTATAATTTCTAGTGTTTGTTGACATCACAATCGGGTTATCATACACACCAGTAACAACACCTTACTGTTTTGAAATATTTTATGAGAACGAGAAACAAAGACTTTAAAAGAGATTTGTGTGATAAGTAGAGCATGAACTTGTCCATATTTGGCAACACGAGGATTGAGAAAGTCTTCAAGAACTTTGTTGGCTTTGGAAGCATAAAATAACTCCAAAGTCTCTCCCAGAAAAGGGAGCCCAGAAGATCCTGGAGGTAGAGTTGTAGTTCCTTTCCTTTTGATTGTCCCTTGCCAAAAATTCCACAACATGGACAAAATAACAACTACTATTGCAATTCCCAGAGACAAGCATACAACATGTAACACCACCAACACACAAAACATGTCATAGATGTTACAATCAATGTGTGACCAATGACCCATTCCAAGCTCTCCTAATAGTTCCAACCACAAGTCATAAAACCTTCACATAAAAATGTCGTACTCTTGATAGTGAGCAATTACATATGTATAACATGTAAAGTTCTTTCAAAAGAAATTTTAACCTTCAGTATGCAAGATTAAAGCCTTAGCATACTAGAAAGAGGTCCAATTCTATTGCAAGTTGCATTATTAGACAAGACGTCGAACCATGAATGTGTGATGCTTGCAAAACCATATTGTGTACAATGAGATGACATGAAGTTGAAGAAGGTTTGGAAAGAGTGATGAGATGAATCGGTATTGCAACACATTTACAACATGATCAAACACCGAAATATGAATGGTCCATGATTCCTTTTGAAGAAAAAGATACAAGGAATCTTTTATCCCTTTATTTGGACATAGAATCTCCTTTTATAAAGCAACAAAACAAGGTATTATTACAAGTACAATATCAAACATTATTTAATGTGAACGACATTATTCATTTTAAAGAAGCGGATGTAAGGAATGTTTTTGGGCCTTATCTTTTTTCACATTGGTTGATACTTTGTGAATTTAGCACCAATCAAAAGTCTTAATGGTATATATTGCACATATCTTGAGTGGGAAATATTTTTGGACAACTTACTACCTTACCCAAAGGTCAGTTTCGCCATTAAATAATCCTCAAAATAGTGAAATGAAATTTTGTGAAAACATAAAGTTAAAATGTTGAAAATCATCAAAATTATCATAGGCTATGCTCTGAATGACTTCACTACTCATATCACAATATTATAATAGATGCTGGAAATATATATATATAATTTCCAAATTTTGAAAACGAATTAATTTTTGAAAAAAAAAAAAAAGTTCTTTTTGTCAATGTGGAAATTGACCTTAGGCTAAGGTACTCATAAATTTGGTTTGTTTCATGTTGGGTTTCTTAAGATTGTATGACCAACAATGATCATATTTGTTAAACAATAAAACAAGAAGACAAAGTTTCCAAATATTATCCAACCAAATCCCATAAACCTATGTATAAAAGGTACTTAGGTAGCCATTTTGACAATTGCCCACAAATGAATTGATGTTGTAACCCAAAAAAGACTATGTCCATATCTTTGGTGCTTGAAAACTTCACTCTTTTGGACTCGGTGTTGTGAACCAAATATGAAACTAAAATTTGAAAACATTTTTCTATATTTTTGGCTATTATTGAAACAACAAAATAGAAATCTAGAAAATTTTATGTCTTATTTCTCAAATTATAGCAATTGAAAACTCCAAAAACACATTCCATTTTCCTTTTTTTGTTTTCAAATTTTCTTTTTGATGAAATTGTGCCAAAGAAAAAAAAGAAAGTGGACTTTTTTCTCTTTTTTTTTCACTCTAATGTCCTCCTTTTGAATGACTGGACAATTTTGTGGTTCTCCAACCCAAGTGAAAAAAATTCTTTTCCCCTCCAATCACATTCTCCTATGGAATGGCCCGATGATTTTTTTTCTTTTCCTCCAACCTCTTTTTCTTTTTGAAAAGGTGAATTATTTTATTTTATTTTTCCAACACCCCTTTCTTTGGGGATGGGTGGACATTTCTTTTTGTCCCCTCCAACAATCTTCATACCGTTAGATCCACAATTCTCCCTTATATTCGAGAATTTCAATAGTCAAGAATAAGCACACATGATGGCTTTTATAAAGAGGGGGAAAAAAAAAAAAAGGTCACAAAGTTGCCATATTTCGAGGGAAAAATATTCGAAATTGCCAAATTTGGACTGTAGGTTCTAGCACATCACCAAAATATGTATAGCCAAATTCCAAAACTTTTCTACTTTTCTACTCTCAGACCGTTAGCCAAGTTTGGCTAAGTCCTCTCATGGATGATCGCCACTCGACCAACCCCAAAAAATTGTAAACAAAAAGCCACGGAATGTATGCGAGGGAATTATCAATCCACATAAAATATAACTATCCTTTGCGGTATACTCATTACTTAGACACTTTTTTTTCACCTGACAAGACAAAACCATCGTCACATTCAAATGTGATGAGCTTGTCGTACATTATAATACATCAGCACAATACAAAAACCATCGTCATTGTGAAGTGTTTTTTCAATGTCTTTCAAACATTAGATGAGGTCAGATGTGACAAGGAGTTTTCATGAGCATGCTTAGCTTTTTCAATGTCTTTCAAACATTAGATGAGGTCAGATGTGACAAGGAGTGAGTCTGCATGAGCAAGTAGGCTTATGGTTAGCGACGGTCCAATGGGAACAATTCTTAGAATTGAGGTAGTGATATAAGAGAATGTGGTGTTCTTCACACAAAAAGCCATGGCTCATAATATGTGAGATAAACATTGTGGTTTCATCCATTTCAATATAATATGTGGTATTTATTGTGGCATTATATTACATTAAAAATGGCAATTCGATATTAGGTATTGGCACATATTATATTTGTGCCATATTCACAATCACCAAATTGTCATATTCATGTAATATATGTCACAATAAACATCACAAATTGTACATTGTAATCGATGAAACCGCAAAGTTTACCTCACACATGTGTTTTAAGATTGAATGAGCATTTTGGGAAATTCTAAACAAAGACTTACAATACAATCTTCAATTCAATTCGTTGTACAAAATCACATTGAAATTTGTTTCTTAAGCAAGTTTTGTGTGAAAATAACCAGTATTGACCAACGGTTAGGGGAAAAATGATGGGGAAATTTTTTTTTTTAAATTAATGAATTAATTATGGGGAATTTATGACTTTAGTGACCTTTGTGAAGAGTATGGCTTTCTTTTGGGAAAGCATGGCCCAAAGTTGCCACATTGTGAGGAAAAAAATAAATTTGAATTTGCCATATTTAGACAATAGTTTCTACCCTAT
>Ga0116227_10013754_pt1 | contig 12599 bp, 6 predicted proteins | sample S1TSphgellanicum_FD_89693 | JGI IMG/M metagenome (GOLD analysis project Ga0116227, IMG submission 89693) | Host-associated microbial communities from peat moss isolated from Minnesota, USA - S1T2_Fb - Sphagnum magellanicum MG | ecosystem: Host-associated > Plants > Peat moss > Unclassified... | reverse complement strand
ATCACCCCGACTCAGGGCGGACAATCACTTGAACACCCTGACCAATGCAATCGATGATTCCTCCAGTGTGGAGAACGCTGCTAAGCAATTCCTGGAGAAAGTCAAACTGATTGCTAGTATACACAAGGACGTATTAGTCAACATTGGCCAAGCACAGAAGAAGCAGAGGGGTACGTACACGAACCGACCAAGCAAGCATTTGTTTGAAGGATTGGTTGCAGGGGTGGTAAAAATGAAGATTCCGGGCAAAAGAAGGGCGCTTAGTGCCAGCTGGGAAGGCCCTTACCAGTTCATAGGGCATGCTAATGGTAAGGGAGATTTCGACTTCGAAGAAGGGTGCCGGATCTGTGTTGTCCAGGATGCTGAAGGATGACGGTGGGAAAGGTCTCACAGGGACCTACAGATTTACTATGTTCTTCCTGATTGAAGCTGAGGGATTCAGCTTTTCCAAAAGGGGAGAGGTTACATATGTAGCCGGATAATGGGTGATCGTTCCAGAAAACTCTCTAGACTGAACTTGACGTGTGAACGAGGGGACGGTTTGGCCGCCTCTGATGGAGAATGACGGCGGATCTCTGATTTTGTGTTGATGGTATTTCCTTTGCATGGAATGCATGGCTCTTTGATGGCTCTTTGATGAGGGATTGCGGCGCCTCATTGATGAGCTTTGGAGGGAAACAATCTGCAAAGGGCTAACCAAGCTTCTGGATGAAGCCAGAAACGGCTAGACGAAGGATAAGTAGGACCTTAATTTAAACTGAAGTAAAGAAGAGCTCCAGAAGGAAGGTAGTCGATCCATTTTTTTGGTGATGCCGTAAGAGAAAGGAAGAACAGAAGCTTAGCAAGCGTTCTAAGTCGGTTTGCATTGTTTTTCTCTTCCGCTGCGATCTGCAACTGACGGACGCGAGCTTTTGAATCTAGGAGTAGCAGTTAGATCAAGATAATCCCAGTAGCATGGATGTTTGTGCTGTCGGAGTATTTGGCGTGAAATAAAGATCGAACAGTTGTTTTGAGGGTTCGGTTTTGTGTCTATCTTGTCATCTGGTTGTGTAGCTACATGATGAGAGATCCGGTCTGAGGGTCATGAGCCGAACCGCACATTGTTTCGGTAGATTTGTAGTTTCAGATGAGTAGCTTGTGTGCTTAAAGGTTGCGGTGTGTGCTTCGGGAGAGTGGTATTGTACTGCAGCAATACTAGGAAAGTAGCTGAGGGTGATTGTCCCAGAAAGAATGCAGTTGTGGTGGCAAGAGGGGTCGGATGGGTACCTGTGTGAGTTCTATGTCTTGGATTCGTTCGTGTCCCCCTTCTTTTTGGTTACACCAGCAAGTTATATGTGTATTAGTGGTAATTAATTTTATTTAAAAAATCATATATATGTATGATTAAAATAAAAAGTTCTTATGAAACAAATAGTAGGAGTTACTCCTATCTTTTATATTGAAGGTTGTTTTTGCTTTCTTTCTAGAAAGATCCAACTTTCAATTTGCCTCTTCAAAAATCTACTAACATAATATGACCCCACATTTCTTATCAAAGTGAAATAATTACAAACTAGAAAACCAACTTAATTTTTGTGAAAATGAAAACATAATTAAACATGCATTACCTTCACATGTCTATAAACCCTAATTTAACAAAACATTAAATTAATCAAACCCTTAAAATGGTAAATGTATTGATGGCAATTATTTTAATAAATAAAAAATATAAATAAGTCAAAATAACTAATTTTTATGAAGTAATAATCATTTTTAAAAAAAAACATTATTGGAATAATAAACCTTATAGGAGGCAAAGGAAGTAATGTTCTCACCTTTCATAGTGAAATTTGTTTCAATTTCCTTTCAAAATAAAACAAATGATTTGAGCTTGTTTTATATATATTTAATTGAACGCAACTCCTAGTCCTACTTAAATATTTTATGATTAAATTTAGTATTTAGAAAGTGGGTTGCAAGAGACATTTAGTCTCATAAATGTACAACACATTTCCCTCATCTTCAAAAAATGCCTATACTCATTTTCGTCCAAGAAATTAAATATCACTAATTGTACATCATGCATTAAATGGACCAAAGTTGAAATGGAGTTATTGAAAATACCGAGCCCAAGTGCAATACCCACATTTGGGTATTAGCATATATTTTCATCAAGCCCTCCTTGCAGAAATTGATTATGAAACGTGCCATGCAACATTGACATTTGGTTATTTGTATATTTTTTGATGATTATAGGCTTGAATGGAATAATGAATAGGTAAGTGGGTAGTGGACCAAAGTGGTTTGATAATGTTTTCACATATGCTTAAAAATTATTGAATAACAATTTGAATTGTTTGAATATTCAACATATCAAACATTCAATAATATTTTGTAAAACTCAATGTTATGTATATTGATAATCGAATTATGAATGTAAGTATTCATTAATTATTGAAAAATGAATATTCAGTAATATGTTTCAGATTTCTTCATTTAATAAGTAATATCAATCACTCTAATAATATTGAATAATGAAAAGACTATTGCAACATTTATTAATACCATATTTATTACATTGCATGGATAATGGAGCAAGATAAAATGGTTTAGGTTTATTGCATAGTCCATGCACATGTTTGCATTTTTTTTTTATTGAAAACACATATATTATAGCATAAGGGTAGCTTTAACAAAAAGTAATTAATTGTTTGAAGATGCAATATTTTCTTCCTATTGTCAAATTTTGTTAATTTCCTTCACAAAATTAAGTTTTTGAAGAAAAATATAGTTTGAAAATTTGGGACATTTAAGAAAATACAATTAATGTCAAAACTACTAAGGTATTGAACCATATCATAATCAAAATAAAGATTTTTGTTATAATATATGATGTTTATTTTTTCTAAACATAATTTATATTCAAGAAATTTCAATTTATTGTAATTATAGTGTATTCAAATAAATAATAAAAATTCATTTTGAAGGGAAATTTTAATAATGGTTTCATAATTGTAATAAAATGACATAATATTCAATTTTTTCCAATATTTAACTAGCTAATATTATAAAAATGTTGTTTCATTCACACCAACTATCTTTACACATCAACTAAAAATGTAAGTATTACATAAAGCAATGAGATTTGTGGTTGTAGTACTTACATTAGGGGTACATCCCAAAATGAATAGCCATTGTTAGAAGTTTTAACCAAACATACATAACAAAATGAAATACCTTAATTTTGATGTGGATTTAATTGTAACCAATGAATATGGAAAACACATTACAATACCCCCATTTACATTACAATTCTTTATTTATAATGTTAGAAACTTTAAATTAATCCAAGACTTGAATTTTTAAAAATCTAGCTCATTACAAATTTGATCCATTAGTAATACCAACCTTAGGTTGGTAAAGGTTTTGCCAAAAGGTATAAATCTAACCATGAAAAGATTTTTTTTTTTCCTATAGGTAAATGTTTAAGAAAAAAAATATAGAGGTTTGTTGACAAGTAAAGATTTAGCCAATAAACAAAGATGTTCTACCAGTAAATAGAGGTTTAGCTAGGAACAAATAAAGGATTTTGCCAAAAAAAGATAGAGTTTTTGCCAAAAGGTATAGGTTTAATCAAGAAGATATAAATGTTTTGTTAATAGGTAGAGGTTTAACTAATAAAAGATGGTTTTGGTAAAAGATAAATTTTCATTAAAGAATATATAAAGGTTTTGCCAATAAGTAGAAGTTTAACCAATAAGAGATAGATGTTTTGCCAAAAATATATAAAAACTTTTTACCAAGAGGTAGAAGTTTAATCAAGAAGTTATCAAAGTTATGCCAAAAGGTAAAAGTTTACCCAAGAATAAAAGGAGGTTTTGTTAAAAGGTAGATGTTTAACCAAAAAAATATAAAAGTTTTACCTTGAAGTAAAGGTTTAACCATGAAAAGATAAAGGTTTTGTTAAGAAATAAAGATTTAATTAAGAGGAGATAGAGGTTTTGACAAAAGGTAGAAGTTTAATCAAAAAGATATAAAAGTTTTGCCAAAAGGTAAAAGTTTAGCCAAGAAGAGATGGAGGTTTTGGCAAAAGGTAAAGTTTTAATCAAGAAAATAGAAGGCTTTGCCAAGAGGTAGATATTTAGCTAAGAAGATATAGAACATTTGGCAAAAAATAAGGTTTAATTATGAAAATATAAAAGTTTTGCAATGAAGTAGACATTTAACCAAGAAGATATAAAGGTTTTGCCAAAATATAGAAGTTTAGCCAATAATAAATAATGACTTTGTCAAGAAAAGATAAAGGTTTTACCAAGAGGTAGAAGTTTACACAAAAAAATAGAATTTTTGTCAAGAGATAAAAATTTAGCTAAAAATATATAAAAGTTTTGTTAAAAGATAGAGATTTAGCCAAGGAAAAATAAAGGGTAATTAAGTAGGGTGGGTAAATAGGGGGGTTGAGAACTAATTTGTAAGTAAGGCCAAAATGAAGGTTAGCAAGGTAGTTATGTGAGAAAGGTAGATAGGTGGGAAAGTAATATAGAGGTCAGGGTTGGGGGAAAAAATGGTCCCAAAAAAATGACCATGACAAAATAAAGATCAAATGTTAGTAGCCAAAAAAGGTTGATTATGGTGCAATGTGGGTTAATGCAAGGTCAGGAATCGGATGAAAAAATGCAGCCCATCCCATGGAGAAAACGGCCAACTGGTGTGTTCATGGGTGTTAATTCACTTTGGCCATAAATTTGGGCCCAAATCCGAAGCAAATTTCCCTTCTAGCAACACTTCAAAATGGCATGTGAACTTTTATTGCCCTAATTCACACACATTTTCTTCCATTTGAACAACTCATTGAACAACAAATGGTTCAATTTCAAGATTCCATTTTGGAACACTGCACCATCATACCCTTTCCAACATTCTTTTTGATGGGATATTTGAAGCCCATTTGCTTGAATTTTATCATGTTCTAGCCTAGGGGTGGGCGTTTGGCTTATAATTTGATTAATCTTCCCAACCTTTTAATGATCTTCCCCAATTTTGTTTACAACATTTAAAAGGCAATTTGGATTACCCCATCCCTTAATTGCAAGTATCCCTCAATGCGTGTGAACACATCCCATCGACCTTATGGGTCCACTTATTACATTGTGCTCATGGCAACAAACGCATGGGAACCCATGATGTAGTTCATGACACCTTTGCTGCCATTGCACGAGATGTTGGCATTCACATGGTACTAGAACAACTACATGCACTTCCTTCAACCATGGTCAACTCCTTTTGTCAACAAGTTGACATTGTGTTCACCAAAGATGACATTTGCACCCTAGCTAATGTTGTCATTATTGACCCAATGTGAACGAATTTACTTTCCCGATTTTGTGTAATTCAAAGATTTGTTGCCTTCAATGCAATTCAAGCCAAAGAAAAGAGCTATTGTGATTGACACCTCCCTAATCAAATCCTCCCTTTAGGAATTGAAGTATTTGGATATCTATACAAACAGGTTGACATGTTTTCACACCATTGTGCCAATGCCATTTGGAGCTTGAAAGGGCCAAAGGGCCTTCATCTTTCTATCTTGGTTACTTTCATTTGTCAAAAAGTTTCAATCACGTTGCAAAGGATGCAAGCTTCCTCCATCTTAAGTCGAGTATAGTTGTAAGTTTAGCTATTTCTCAACTTCCACCCCTTCGAGACACACCTTTCATCACTACGGTTGACCTATTGCAAGCGGTTGGTTTTTGACATGGAGAAATATGGCTGACCTAGTACATGCACTTAGTTTTTGACACAAAGAGACTTGGACATCTAGTTTGAGCTTACTTGATGTCTCCTTATCCTTTTTCTTATTCCTTTGTACATTTTCCAAATCTACGGTGTGTTTATAAATAAAGTTTTGTAGGGTTTCATCATTAGTGTAGGATTTGGGAGTAAGAATTTGGCTTCAACCTGGAAACATCATTTAATTGACAGCTGGAGGCCTACTCTGATCTTTTGACCGCTTTTTTATCAAATTCATTTTGCAGTGAAATTAGTGAACTAGCCTAGGTATTTTACATTGCATCATTTCTCATGATTTTGTTTGATCTCACCATGAAGTGCATAGCCATTGTATTAATTAGTTCATGGGTGTGCTCACATTTTATTTTCGTTTTTTGGAAGGGGCAATATTGATTGGCCCATCACCAAATTTTTTGGAACTCTGGGCACTGCCCAACATAAGTACCTCTTTGGACCCCAAGTTGAAAAATACATGTGCTCCTCTATGGGCAACCTTCTCAGTTTACATACATGGGAGTTGAACTTTGGGCAAACTATAAGAGGTAAAATTGAGGTGCTGTTGGGGACGTCCGGAGGAACAATTTGGGAACTTGGGAACGTGACAGTAACGAATTGAGAAACACATTGAGAACAAGGGCAGAACCCAACAATCGCTCCCTCCCCCCTCCTTAAAGAAAAAAATTGGTCTCCTCATGAGGGCAGGCTGAGCCTACTAATTGGGTGCATGAAACTTCACTTCCAAAGCTGTCTGTCATCATTTTTGGCCTGGGGTAATTGGCGGGGGCACAAACTTTCTTGTTTATTATTTGAAAGATATGCAAAGTGGGGGTTCTGGGAGGGGGGTTTTCTTGTCAAATTGTGAAGAAGAAGTTACTGACTGAGCATGCGATTGCTAAAGTATTTTCCAATGTTTCTTATGGCTTGAAGCTTGTGACATGGCTTTTTAAAAAGTGACCAGAAAACAATGGTAGGGCATCAACTAACGCCCACTTTGAATAAGGTCGAGGGTCCAAATTCCTAGGAATCAATTTAGACTCTTTTTAAGCAAATTGAATTCTTGAGTTGCTCCCTGTGTTGGATCCTAGCTTGCATCTTGGTTCTTCAAATCACGAGCTCTTTTTGTTTTTTTTTGGGGAACGAACTTACTTACTTACTTACAATTTAGCATCATTAAGTGGGCCAAATTGATTGTTGCTCCAAAATGGCATCCTATACGTTTAGCCTCAATTTGTCACTTTTTGGTCTTGAACCCTAGTCTAAAGGCTGTAGGTTCAATTTAGACCTCTCATCCAATAGGATTACTCTGTTGCATTGGATTCTGGACCTTGGACCCTCATTTGAAGTGGCCCTAAGACCCTGTCCTCCCAGATGAATTTGAAATATGAACCTTGTAAAATCACTTGCAATTGTGAAAATTATTTAGTCTACATCACACCATTTACATCATGTCTCCTATTGTGCTTGGCAGTAATTAGATGGGGTGCCTCACAAGATCAATTTTTCTTTTTTGCTATTAGCCAATTTGATTGGCCCATCACCCCAAAAAAACTGAAACTTTGGAAACTCCCCAAAAGAGAAGGTTCTAGTTTGAAGCGTAGAATTTAGTGGACAGTCCACTCTCCACACAAAACACAACTTAGAAAAAAAAATCACCTCCCACCACCCTCAAGAAAAAAAAAGGGACGACCCTTCACATCATGGCACGCTTCTCATTGGTTGCATGGAAATTCAATTCCCAAAATTGGTTGCCACTATTTTTGGCCTGAACTCTCCACCGTCCCACGTGCAATTATTCCATATAACCTTTTTGTGGCATGGCTCCACTACATGAGAACCTTGCCTTTTTGACCACTTCTTGTTTCAATGACGTCACTAAAAGTGAAAGTTGACAACTGAGTATCATGCATTCCATATTTCTGAGATGGTCTTCACCATTAGTTGTCAGTGGCAGGCCTTGGAAACAACATGCGCAGAGACAAAACGTGTGTACAATTTGTCCAGTTGGAGATACCTCCAAACTAAAGGCCAGGACACAGTCCTAAAACTTATTCCTTTGCGCTCCAATGGAGTGACTTGGAATACCCTGGCATGTGAAACTCTTACTTTACTTTCTTTCTTTTTTTCAGATGGAAAATAATACCTCAAAGCAAAGGAAGAGTAATACTAGTCTGAATGCAAAATGGGCCTAATTGTCAATTGCCCCAGTAGCCTAATACCGAAAAAGATTATCTTTAGGGACTGCGAAAGCTCCGCACATTAGGTCTCGGTTAAGACACGCCACCTCGATGGGGAATCTTCACTTGGCCAAAAGTTGAAAAAGGAACTCCCAAATAAAGTAACACGAAAATTGCAAGTGCCCCAGATCTGACCCCCATCCCATAGACATGTGTGTCATAGATGATTGATTGCAGCCCAAATAATGGAATCGACCCCCTTTCACGCCGTGGGGTGGAAGAAACAGTAGCACAAAAATCGGTAGGGGTTGAATTCTCACCTTCCTTCCAGACAAGTCTATTGAGCCCTGCGTTTAGGTTCGATGCTTTAGAGGTCATAGTAAGCTCAGTTCTTTGCATTGTGAGGATGTAAGTGAAGAAGAGACGGACGCAAAGAGTGTCGTAGATAGGCAAGACTTGCAAAGCCTGTTTTGTACTTGTGGCAGCCCTGTAGCCTGCATACCATTTTCATAGCTTGTATCAGTCTTTAAACTTGATCCAGCCGTTGCGATCTGTGTCTTTCGATGAAAGCCATGGACCTACCTGCTGTCCAGGTGAGGGTTATCAGAGAGGTAAACGACGTTGAAGAACTGATAGCTGAACTCACGTCACCATCCTGTACGTTGGAGGCGCTGAAGGTGGAAAAAGGAGAGGGTGTAAAATCGGCATTCTTCAAAGGTGGTGATATTCGAGAACGATTTGCAAGTGCTCTTGGTGCAAGCAAAACTTTGAAATCACTTGATGTAGCGTTTTGTTCTGACATGTTGAAGGTGGACGACCTCTGCACGCTTTTGCTATCTAATGAGGTCCTAAAAAGTTTGACGGTCTGCAACCGGTTTGCGGAATCGCGTTCTGTAGCAGGTGGATACACAAGCTTGAGGTTGATGCTAGAGCAAAACTCCACATTGAAGCGGTTGGGTATTGCCCATTTAGACGGGGAGCGTTGGAACCTGACTGAGCTTGCAGGTGCATTGGGATCGCAAAGCCTATTGGAACAATTAAGTATAGAGTTCCATAATGAGATTGAGCTCCCGTTAAATTTGGAGAATATCTTCAAAATGCTTGCAGTGAACACCAACTTGAGGTGCCTGGAGCTAACATGCAACGAAGACATATACGTCCACAGCATCGAGGGAGTGCAGGATGCATTATTAGCCGCCTTCTCCCGCAATGAGGGTTCCAACCACCATGCAAATGAGACGCTCACGAGACTAGTTCTTCCTCTGGACCTCGTCTATTTTCTTGCACCTATTTTTCGTTCAAATCAGACGATACGGGAGTTGGTTCTCGCTGAAAAGAAACTTCGAGATGAGTCAGTAGCAGCCTCTCGACCAGCCAGAGTTCCTCGAATGTTTGTTGGCACCAAGTCGTTCGGAAGAACTGTGGATTTACACCTTCCAGAATGCATCGTCAGTTTGTTTCAAGCACTTGAACAAAATAATACGCTCAGATTGCTTGACTTGTCCAGGTGCTCTGCTGTCCAGGAGCGACAAGATCTCTATGACGCAATTCTAAAATGCTTGGAAACCAAACCTTGGCTACATCTGAACTTGCAGGGCACTCCATTGTCAAAAAGTGAGTCTAGGTTCACTACCATTCAGCAGAAGTTGCAACAGAATGCAAAATTTCGGGAAGCCTTTGTGTATTGGAATCCACAATTGGTCAATTCCACAGGTGCCAGAGTTTTCCTTTGTGGCTCTCCACGAGCAGGCAAGTGTCGCTCACATCTACCCCCTAGGTCATGTCTCACATTATATTTTTTGAACAAATTTTGACCAGCAAGGGTGGATATTATGTGAGTTGCCATGGACAGGCCATTCTATTAGATATGCATTTCTTTTTCTTTTTACTTGCCTAGTTATATTCAGGAAATTGTCTAGATGGCATGCAAGAGGAAAATTTGTTGAAGAATTGAGCATAACTTGGGATCTTTTTGCAGGGAAAACGGCATTGCGACAATCATTGATGCGAAGTAATGCTCTAAAGCATTCAGGGCATGTAGCTTGTATGCCCCTTTTTTCACTCAACACGTCTTGGGCACAAGATCGAAACAACTGCGTTTTGTTTCATCGACACCAAGATGAACGCACCAGAGGCATTGAAATCTCTTTGGTGAAGGATAGTGATATTGTTGTATCCATATGGGATCTTGCAGGGCAGGAGGAATACCACGCCTTCCACGATTATATGATGCCCAACTTTGGTGATGTTGTCAATCCTTGCTCTTTCTTGTTCTTATTTGACCCTACCAGGGAGATGCATGTGGGTGAAAAAAATCGATGCCGCAGGAAGTCCAAAATGCTCCAGGAAGAACTTATTTATTGGCTCCAATTCATAGCATCGAACACTCCAACATCAATTGCTTTCCCACCTCAATTGACTGTCATCTTGACACATGCTGATAAAGACCTACATGGTGGCCTTGTTGAGTGGGCAGAACAAGTTGTTCAAAATGCACGAACAACATTCAAAGATATTGTAAACATTTCTCCTAAGATCTATGCATTAAATGCTCGATCTACAAATGATGTGCAACCAGTGCTTGATTTTGTCTTTAAAAGCTCGCACGAATTGCTAAAAAGGGTGCCACTAGTTTTTGCTGAGTGTGCAATCATGCGTCGTGCACTTGCTAATCGAGCAAAAGATTGTTTGATAAAATGGAACACCTTTTGTGACCTTTGCATTCAAGAAATGCCAGGTCTAACCCAAGGAAATAATGAACAAGAAGGTGTTGAGAGTAATGTTGTGTTGAAGAGGCAAAAAGCAATAGCTGCAAATTTACATGACACAGGAGATATAATATATTTTGAAGGTTTGGAATTTGTTGTTGTCAATCCAAACTGGTTTTGTCATGATGTAATGGGGTTTCTCATCAATTTTAGAGGCACCCCAAATGCGATTGACAATGGGTTTGCCACTAAACCTTACATGGAGCGCATATTGGCAGAATCCTTGTCAAGGGACACTAGAAATACTCCCTCCAAAAGGGGTATCCTTCTTGAACCTAATGATCTCATGCAGTTGATGCTTAATTTGGACATTTGTTATGAACGAGATCCTGGCAACTTGGATGCTGGCATTTACATTCCAACCTTATTGGATGCTAATTTTTCTACTACTGAGAGAGAAAAAATTGTTGAAGGTATTCGTGAATTGACATGGCCTCCTTCTCAAGAACAGAATCCAAAGTGGGTTTTTCTTGGCCGTAGGCTTGAATGCAAGGATCGCATTCGAACCTTTCTCACTCCAGGATTCTTCCCTCGACTCCAAGTAAGGCATGAACACCTTTGCAAATTATTTAAAATGATTTAGTTGGTCCAATTTGTGTTATTGTTTGTAATTTTGTCAATGGATGGTGATCGTTTTGTTGTTAGTGACATGATGATAAGTAAGAAGAATAGTGAGAAGTTCAAAGATTGATGCCAAATATTGACTTGTGTTTTTTTTTGGGGAAGGTGGCGTTGCACAACTCATTCATCAACAGAGATCGTATATTGAGTGCTGATTTCGAACTCAACAAGGGTTTGATCACTCTCAACTTCAATGGCATTGATGTTTTTGTGGAAAGTAGTGGCGATGTCGGCTACTACATTGATGTGTTAGTTCGCTCTTCTTGGAACCATGACAAGACTGTGGAGATCATTAAGAAAGACATTCTGAGAGTCATACATGAGACCACTCATAAATGTCGAGGTGTTTGGCTCGTTGAAAGCATACTGCGGCCGCAATGTGTACAAGAACTGACTTTGTTGAAATATAGGTGTGTTTTGCACTTACACTTGATGGTTAATCTTATCAAATTTATTGTAACCTTTTGTTTGTCACAAATTGATGTAGTTGTCCATTATATTCAAAGGTGGTTAGCAACTCATAATGTGATCATGGAAATACTTTTATTCTTGATTATTAATTACATGAAATTTTTCAAATCATTATATGCCCATTATTTATTTTGGTTACTGTCAACATGAGCCATTGAATAACATTACTTGTTCTTCGAAACCAATTATTACAAAAATAGTGTATTAACCGTTCAAATTTATGGCATTGGAAAAAAGTTTGTTGATAAATGGTTTGTAAAATTAAAAATACAGGATTCAAAATCTTATTAAGCAAAAATATTTGCAAGAAAAAACAAACAAAATATATGTTTTAAACTTGTATAGTTTGTGATGTCATGATCTATGATAATTTCATTGGATACAAAGTAAAGTTTTCTAAGAACCTTTTAATTGAATTACTTTTACCCTTGAGAGGAAATAATTTGTCATCTTAGAGTTGTTGCATGCGATCTTATGTCCTTGTTGGATTATTGTGGTGGACTACTCAGGAAAGATCAAGTCGTGGCAGTGGAAACATTGAAACAAGAATTGTTCATGCTTGGTTGTGATGATGCTATGAAGCATTGCTACACTTGGAGGCGTGTGGTGGGACAAGGGGCCAGTGGCCAAGAAATAGTTGTCCTTGGGAGAAGCTACGATCCTATTGTCAAGTTGCTAGGGGAGAAAGAAACAACTGCTTTTATGGAATGGCGGAGATCCCAATTGGAAGAAGTTTCTTCTATGTTCAAGGTTGTTGAAGAGTCAACCACCAAAGACCATGAGGAGCATGTAGCCTCTT
>Ga0116227_10013752_pt1 | contig 12600 bp, 8 predicted proteins | sample S1TSphgellanicum_FD_89693 | JGI IMG/M metagenome (GOLD analysis project Ga0116227, IMG submission 89693) | Host-associated microbial communities from peat moss isolated from Minnesota, USA - S1T2_Fb - Sphagnum magellanicum MG | ecosystem: Host-associated > Plants > Peat moss > Unclassified... | reverse complement strand
AATTTTATAAAAACATAAAAAAGACCCCTCCATTATTTCTTTTTCCTTTTTTTTTAAAGGAAAAAAAAAAAAAAAAAAACTTGAGTGTGAAGTCTTGTGTTGGATTGGTTGGTTAGTTGATGTATTTTTAGAAAAATTATTAGTTGGTGTCACTGTGACCCAGGTTGTTTTTTTCTTTTTAAATTAATTAAATTTTTTAAATTTTAAATTTTTTTTAAAATAAATTTTTATGTAGCTGAATTGGTGATCATCCATAAAAGGGTTTAGCCAAATTTGGCTATAAACAGGACATGAAAATAAAAGAGTTCAAGCAATCCCTTCACCGTTTTTTTGGCTAGACGCTAGAAAGCAAAATGAAGAGAAATCTGGCGATTCTCAAAAAACAGTTTGTCGAAATTTGGCTAAATAGAAAACCCCAAAAATAAGAATTTTTTAGCCATTTTGGAAAACAATGAAGTAAAGGTTGTTTGTTTGTTTGGCTTCTGCAGTTTTGTGGGTGTTGAAAACAAGCGATGGCGGTTTAGGGTTTGTGGGCGCTGGTTTCTTTTGGGTTTTCGGAGAATCGTGGCGAGAGAGAAAAAGCTCAACAAATTATTCTCCGAGAGAGAAAAAGTTTGACACATTATTGTGTTTTTCGTTCGCGGATTCGCGAAAAAACAAGGTAGCAGAGTTTGGTTTTTTTTTTAGGATTTATCGATCCATGTTTTGAGAGAGCGCGAAGGTTGTGGGAGCAGAGCAATCGAAGAAGTCGGGGTGGAGATTTGGGCTTCGTGGTATTCGTGAGCTACTTACCTATTCGCCAATAGAAAAACCTGCCGGAAACTTTGGCTGGGTTACTTGTTGCGGAAGAGGTTGCTTTGGTGAGAGGTGATTGGGTATCAAATTCGGTTCGCAACTTGGACAAGGGTGCTCCACACACAAGACGAAATTCAGTCACAACTTGGACAAAGGGTGCTTCACACACAAGACTAAATTCAGTCGCAACTTGGACAAAGGGTGCTTCACAAGTCGAAATTGAGTTGCAACTTTGACAGGGGTGCTCCACATACAACATACAAGACAGCTGAGTTTGTAGCCGCGAATTTGATCGAAGAGGATGGGTTCTGAATCGCTGATATACAGCTTCATAGCCAGGGACACAGTGGTGCTTGCTGAGTATACACCCTTTTCTGGCAACTTCAGCACAATTGCAGTTCAGTGTCTACAGAAGCTGCCTGCCAACAATGGAAAATTCATTTACTCTTGCGATCGCCATACATTCAACTATCTTGTGGATGATGAGTTCAGTATGTCCCCTTCCTTCCTTTCTTCCCCCTCAGTGCTCCCCTTTTGATTTTTTTTTTCCCCCCTATTCACTTTTACTGTCCCAAGCCACCATCTCAAAAAACAATTTTCTTGCTGCTGTTCAAACTGTTTCTCAATTTGTTTTCTTCTGCAGTCTTTGGTTTCTCTTTTCTCTTAGGGTTAGGGTTCCTCTAGTCATTCTCTCAATAACTTGCAGTCAAGAAGCATAATGGAAATCACAGAAAGTTGCATCATGTTTACTATTGTACCTTCCATCTGTGTATTGTCCATATGTGACATGAATTGCATGGGTGTGTGTTGGAATTGGTTGTAGCATATCTTGTTGTTGCTGATGAAGGTATTGGGAGGCAAGTTCCATTTACATTCTTGGATCGCGTCAAGGAGGATTTTAAGAAACGCTATCAAGAAGGGAAGACAGACTTGGCTGTCGCCTATAGCCTTGACCAGGAATTTGGGTGCGATTCCAAAAAAAAGCAATGTTGCTGTTGCCTTTGAAGTTGCAGATGTGGAAGAACAAGCAGCAAGTTCAACAATTCATTTGTGGGTTATTTTGGGTGATGCATATCCTATCCCTTGTCTGTGTGTATGATTTTTTTAATATCTATTTTGGGGATCCTGGGGGTCAATTGCAGACCCAGGTTGAAAGAGCAAATGGAATACTGCATTCAACATCCAGACGAGATGAACAAGGTTGCAAAGATCAAATCTCAAGTTGCAGAGGTCAAGGATATCATGATGGAGAATATTGAGCGGGTATGTTTTTATCTTACCTCCAATGCAGGGTTGCAGGGGTTGCTTCTGGATGGTTGTAGATAAATCAACCGGTTCACCTTTTTTTCTCATGAGTACAATGGAAGCTGAGATGTTACCTACATTTTTGCAATAGTTGCTGGAAGTACCCAAGTAGTAAGATTTATCTGTAGAAAGGGTATGTACTATAGAGTACATGATGCAACTTCCATGATTCAATATTGCTCTCTTAATTTCCCATATTGAAGCTTAATTTTTCAAGAAGAGTAAATAAAAGTCAAACTCATACACTGAATGGCATGAATTGCATTTTATTTGGTTGGTGTAGGATTGAACTCTTGTACTATGCACCTGATAGTTGAACTGTGTCTTCTATGCAGGTACTTGATAGGGGAGGGAAGATTGAGATTCTAGTTGAGAAGACTGATTCTCTCCGGAACCAGGTTTGCTTGCCCTTTTATATTCTTCCTTTCTTCCCCTACACATATACTCAGTTGCAAGAACTGGGAAGAGCTTTTTGGTGTGTTGAATTGGGTATGTCCTTGAGAGTGCATGGGAAAGGCATAAGTAAGCAACACAAATGAGCAATCTGGTTGAATCATGGCTGCCCATACACTTCATAAGAAATGAAGCAATTTTGCTCAAAATGATTTGGAATTGCTGTTTGGTCTATGAAGATGGAAAAAAGCAACAAGAGGTTTTTGTAGTAGTTTCATAGTAATCATACTACACAGATTGATCCAATTGATATCCTATCAATTTTAGAGACTCCTGTCTCTAGAACAGCTCAAGAATTCTGGGTTCTAGAATTTCAGCAATTCCTGTCACTATGATATACTGCTATTAGTTACGTGCTACACTGGCTAAGTGTTCCTGTAATTGATTCTACAATGACTGGTGGGATTGTTGGGTTCCAGGCTGATGTTTTCCATCGGCAAGGAAGACACCTCCGGCGCAAGATGTGGCTACAGAACATGAAAGTGAAGCTTGCAGTCTTGGCAATCATCATTGCAGTGCTGTTTATCATCTGGAGGATGATCTGATACTTCGCGAGTTACTCATTCACAAGGCTTGTCAATACTCAATTCTTCTTGCATTTGTTCTGATTTGAGCTAGAGAACCAACACAATGCTACAGTTTTTCCTGCAATCTTCTAGATAGGTGCACTCATCATCATCTGGCTTTGCTGGATGCCAAGGATTTGTTTGCCAGAAGACTGGGTGATCCTGAACTTCAACCATATTCAGTGCTTACTTGCCTCTAGAGTCTCTATTGACAATAGCCTGTACAAAGTATACAGTTCTCTTTGGTAGTGAGTGGAATCTTGTGATACATATATTTTTTCTGATTCCAAATCAGGTTATCACTGAAAAGAAGGGATTTGGATTTCTGCTCTAGGAGTGTGCACAAAATCAACCAGTATTTGGGACTCAGATTAGAGCAGCAGTTTTCTCTACTCTATAGTTGCTCTATTTGTAATTTCTTCCTGATGATTGTGGTTTCAAAACTGGTGTGGGGGTTTTGAATCTTGGCATGTGAGGAGGTTTCAGCACAATGGTTTCCAACTCTGGTTTGAAAATCTCATCTTCCTCAGAGCTGTGACATCCATAAGAAGTAATGGAACTCCAGACATGAAATTTTTTTACTTGTATGTATATGTAAGTAAATGTCATACTCTGATCCCTGATCCTCAACATATTAAAGGCTAAGAACCTGCCACAGGAGCAAACTCTGGTTTGGACAAGATTCGTACATACAAAGAAAAAGCAGACAGAAAACTCATTCAGAGGTTAAGAGAAATTACCTGCAGAAATATACAACTCTGTTGGGCAATTTATATGTCTCGTGGAGGCTCAGACAGTCCCACCTGTGGCTGTCCTATAACTACATGTTTTCAGTGTTGCTGTTTGTTTAATTTTCTGTGTGTGTAAGTTCTGATCACCGGGAGTCAAAATGTTCTCAGATGCCCATTCAATGACTGATTAAAATGATTAGGGAGTGCAGGATAGAGAAATCCAGTACACTTAAAAGCAGATAAGAATGGTGGAGCAGCAGCAGTAGAGGGCAATTATGTTCTCTAAAGCAAATCAAAGCAAGTATTACACACTTGGATTACAGGTGTAGAAATGGAAACCACCCATCACAAATGCACTTTAGATATTACTGAACATATTCTCAATCCAATTGTCATATTAAGGTATCAAATGGTTCTGGAGACAACATAAAAGCTCTCATGGACTTCAACAAATATCCATACTCTACAATCAAGAAAATCAAAACAAGGCTAAAATTTCTCCTATTAAGTCAAAGAACAACTTCTAAATAAGGACTTACAGAACTGGGAAGAAAGAATAACACAAAAGGGTTAAACCTTCTATTAAGTCAAAGAAAGACTTCCAAATTAGGACTCACAGAACTGGGAAGAAAGAGTAACACAAAAAGGGTTGGCGCTTCTATTAAATCAAAGAAAGACTTTCAAATTTGGACTTTACAGAACTGGGAAGAAAGAATAACACAAAAGGGTTTTAACTTCCTATAATATCAAAGGACTTTCAAATAAGGAGTTCCAGAACTGAGAAGAACAGAAAAGGGACAAAACTAGAATGGAAAAAACAAAAAACACAAATACATGCAGAATGAACAGAAGTGACAAAATTTACTCGTTCAGGGACAGTATCATGCATGATAGATAAGTTTATCTATCGCAACTTCCCCACTAACTTCATCAGCTCCCTAACAGTGAATATAGGCTAGTGTAACCGCTACCCTGGATAGAGAGTTCCAAATGCAAGTCCAGAAGCAATGGGGAAATCTCAAGCCATGATACTAGCTAGCAAGTAACAGCAATACAAAAGGAGAAACATGGATGGCAAAAAAAGAGAAACAAAGCATACACAAAAAATAGGAAAAACAAATGAAACCAAGTGGGCTTCAAAAAGCTCCTCAATTACAAGATTACAATCGTTTGGAAGACTCTGAACCCAGAAATTCCGAAAAACAAATTCTCTTTATTGAACAACCCTCTACTTCTCTTTTAACTGAATCTTTAGAGAGTAGCCTTTATTCTTCAGAAAAAATGATAAGGCTGACCATATAAGAAACAAAGAAATCCTTACAACAGTGCTGTTGTAAGCAGACATGGCCACCTTGGAAAAAGTGGTGTAAGGAGCTCCCAAAATATGTCTTTGATGAAAGGGAACAATCACACAAAGAATACTCAAGAATCAACTACTGACAGGAAATGCATTAGAATCAAAATTCCTGAACAGGTACAGAATACACTTTGATAAGGGGAATGGTAGTGGTTGCAACACCAAACTTCCACTCCCATTCACCAATAAGCTGTGAAATCAAGCTTTCCCTGAACCAAGGGAAACAACAAAGATATATACCAACAAGTCAATAGCCCAGTATGAGGCTCATGGCTCATAGTAGTGATTGTTGGTTCAAGCTCCTGTGGCTACATTCTAAGGTGGGCTATTCCATATCCAGATGCTAAGGACTTCCATAACATTGAATATTCTTATTCTCACCAGTTAAGAAGCCCATATCCTGTTGTATACCTAAACCTGTGCCCTGATAAAACTACTAGTCCTCTACAGGAGGCTGCTATATCCTTCTACAATGGATATAAGAGCAAATAAAGCATGTAAAATGGGACTGAAATCACAGATTAGGGAGGACTGTACAGCTATATATATGTGTGTGTATTTGCATGCAATGTTTAATCAAGATCATAGGCAAGCAAGCGGCGAGCAGGTGGAGATGCAGACTTTGATGAACTGGAGGATTTGTGGCAAACAAAACCATGGCATATGGAAAGCCAGATGACAATTGCAATGACAACAATGATAGCCAGGACAATCAGCTTCACTTTCATATTCTGAAACCACATCTTGCGCCGCAGCCGCTTCCCTTGCCGCTGGAAAACATCAGCCTGCAAACCAACAGGTCCCCAACCATTGCATGAAGCAAAAACAAGAATATATATGGCCAAAACTGGTCACAACTACACCTTAATTTCCACTGAATATTTTCAACAGTTGTGAACCCTATGTGTTTTGTGTTTTCCAAACTTGTCTGCACTGTTTGACCACCACTCAATTGTAATACCAGAAGTACTCCGGTGCTTTACAAGTTAGTGGAAAAGGAAACCTCTAAATATGGTTGTGAGAGGTGGTAAAACCAACCTGATTTCTGAGAGTATCTGACTTCTCAACTAAAACCTCAATCTTCCCTCCCCTGTCAAGCACCTGCACAGCAGCATATACAATCTTCAGCAATCTAAAAATATGGTGAAGAAACATCCAGGTCTAAAAACTTATAGCAGGTTTTGTAAATGTGTTACAACTCAACTAATCCTCTATGTAACTCAGAAAACCTCAAAGATAGTGATGCTGTAACAAATAAGAAACCCAATAGCTTTGTACTGAGGCTCAAAAGTACAGACCTGCTCAATATTGTCCATCATGACACCCTTCACCTCTGCAACTTGAGACTTTATCTTTGCCATCTTGTCTAGTTCCTCTGGATGCTCAGCACAGTATTCCATATGTTCCTTCAACCTGGGCCTGTATAAATTTGTCATAAGCTATTCATCAGAAGAGAAGCAACACAACAGTGTCAATGCTGAATAATATGATGGTCCTTGAATCACTGTATTCAACATCTCAATGACCAACTGGTAACCAGTTGAGCACCGACACCAGAGGTTTGATACTTCTACAACTGCGAAGGAAAAGGTTTTCACACCCAAATTCCTTGTCAAGGCTGTGTGCAACAGCCAAGTCTGCCCTCCCACCCTGGTAACGTCGCTTAAAATCCTCCTTGACACGCTCCAAGAATGCAAAAGGAATTTGCCTCCCAAACTCTTCATCAGCCACAACAAGGTAGGCTACACACAGCTCCACCAACCACAGTACAAGATCTTGTCAGAAACTATAATCCTACATTCCTTTTTGCCTGCAACTTCCATGCATACCAGCAACAACAAATTGCCATGACTGCCCACTGACTTCATCAGCTCCTGGTCATGAGTGGGTGTGGATAAAGTATTCACACAAACAAATCTACAAAACCTGTGTCTTGAGTTTCTGTTGTCATTTCCAGAAGCAATGGGAAGACTTAGTCACAATGTTGACTAGCACTCAAGAGACAGAGAGCTGTAAAGACAAATAATATTTCCTGATACAGGGAAGATTGGAGCACATCCTGGACTCTGAGTACTACCTAGAATAAGAATACAAGAGAATGCCAAATAGAAGGATGAACTGATGGTGCTGCTGAAACTGGGTAACCTCAAAAGCATGCATGAGTGTAAGTATTGACTCTAACAGGCCGCAGGATGCTCGGCACTGAACTGTGACAGCTCAACTTCCACAATCCATGATACTAACACAACTATATGATCATATGGTTGTATATATGATTGTCTGTATGATTGTATTTCTTCTGCATAGGCAAAATGTAGAGGAGACTGTGTGGACTCAATAATGGAATCAACATCATGCGCAACCCAAGTTCAGCCACTCCATCCAAGAGGGAAAAATGAATAGGGGGGACGTGGAACAGGAGGAGGAGGACTACATACTGAATCCATCTTCAAGGAGATAGTTGAAAGTATGCCGGTCACATGTATATGTGAATTTGTTGTTGTTGGCAGGCAGCTTCTGCAGACACTGGACCGCAATCGTGCTGAAATTCCCAGAATAAGGTGTATACTCGGCTAGCACCACTGTGCCCCTGGCTACAAAGCTGTATATAAGCGATTCAGACCCCATCTCTCTCTCTCTCTCTCTCTCTCTCTCTCTCTTCTCAAGCCTTTTCTTCTCTCTCTCAAAAACTAGACGTCTTCTTATTCTTTTCTAACAATTGTTATTCCTTCTCCAGCGACGACGTCCACTTTCACCCGGTCGCAAAGAATTCTGCTACTCTACACCTGCCTCAGGATCTTTGATCTCAACCACTGCAAAACCTCGACAACAACAACAACAACACATCCCAAATTCTTCCCCGCTTTCTTTCTTTCCTCTGCCAGATCTCGAATCCTTCACTCCGCTTCCTTCACGTAGCCGCCTGCCTATCAAAATGTAACGCGGTCTAGAACGCGGGATCTAAACCCTAAGAGAAGAATCTTTAACAACACAAAACGCACACACACTCCCCCCCCTCCTCCCGGAATCTGTCCCTTTTTCCGCTCTTCTCTGCTGTCTCCCAACCACGACCTCCGGCCCTCCAAATCGCAGTTCTAGAAGCGTTCTCGGAAAACCATGGAGAAAATACGCAACTCAAGCTCTGCAAGCGCCGCGCAACAAGAAGATCCGGCCAAAATTTGCCGGAGAAAATCGGAAAGGAACAGGAAAGAAGCGAAACAACACGGCCGTGGTCGACACGACGGTGAAGCTCTCTACCCGGGATAGTGCCGGGCGGTGAACCGTGGGCCGGGATTCAGCCCGGAGCTACTGACAGCAAGGACTTCGTTTCGGGATCTGATTTGCCGAGGTGGAGCTGCTAGCTGGCCCTATTTTGGGGACCTCGTTTACGCTTAACACGTGTCCGAAATTTTGCGGACGCGTGGAGTCAGTAGAGTAGCTATCGCCGAGTGATTATTTTTGTGGCGAATTTTTCGCCATTTTGCGAAAAATTATTTTGGCAAAAAATAGTATCATATCACAAATTCCCCGAATTTTTTTCAATCGCCAAAAACGACTTTTTAATTTATAAAATTTCCCACAATTGCCAACAATATGAAACAGCGCCTTTTTTTGTTATGCGAAATTTCGCGGAAATGCAAAAAGAAACTTTGTTGCAAGCAATATTCCCTTTTTTTATTTTGAAAAAAATTGCCAAATTGTTTTTAAACAAAATTTCTTTTTAAAAAAAAATTGCCACATCTGAAGGTTGAATTTAGTTTGAACTTTGGTAGCATTTTTTTAAATGACTTTTTTTAACAATTTAGACAAGTTTTAGAAACATTTCACCATTTAATGCTAAATCCCTCTACAAAGGCTATAGGCAATGAAGCAACATAGAAAATTGAAAAAAATATCACTTAGGGAGAATGAATTTGTATGAATTAATGGCTATGATCTAATTTGTACTTTGCATCTAATGATCCTCAAAGTGCCAAGCCAAGGGAACTTTGGTCACTCTAATCACCATTGTTACCCTTCTATTTGCAACAACTTCAATGGCTTGAGCGCCATAGCCTTGGTCATTGAACTATTGTTCAACTTTTCACAATCCTTGGCATGTATAAGCACCGGAGAGCTTTGGAGGTCATGCTCATCTTCTTGAACCAACTCTTCTTTTCATCAACTTGCTACCAACAACTAAAGTTTTTATTCATCTTTTTAATGGTTTTTTTCACATGTAAGCTTGTAAGTCCCAATGCAAAGCTTGGTGACAACTTTTGATGCTCTTTTAGTCTACGAATGCTAGAGCTTTTGATAATTTTATGGTGTTCAACCTAGACCTCTTCATTTCCTAGTCCTCTAAGTAGACCTCTTTTCAATATTCTTAGCCTAGCATTTTCTCATCTTTGAACTTTGTTGCTATCATGTTCATCTTCTAATCTTGTAGTCGAAACTCACTAATTATTGCTAGAGCTTTTGATGGTCTTATAATGTTTGATTTAGACCTCTTCCTCATCTCTTAGTACTTTAGTTAGTAGACCTCTTACTCACTATTTTTGGCCATAAATTCCTAGGTTTAAACTTTGTTAATGCCATGTTCATCTTCTAATCTTATTGTTGGAACTTTCTGATTACTCCTAGAGCTTTTGATGATTTTATGATGTTCGATTTAGACCTCTTCCTCATCTCCTAATATCTAGCTAGACCTTTCATTCACTATTCCTAGCCTTGCATTCTCTTAAGTTTGAACTTTGTTGTTGCCATGCTCATTAGTCTTGTTGCCAAAGCTCTTTAATTACTAGCTTTTGATGGTCTTATGGAGTTCAACCTAAACCTTTTCTTCATTTCTTAATGCTCTAGCTACACCTTTTTGTTGTTTATTTTTTGCTTTACATTCTCCCAAGTTTGAACTTTGTTGTTGCCATACTCTTTTTCTAGTCTTGTTGTTGAAATTTTTTGACTATTATTAAAGCTTTTGATGGTCTTATGGTGTTTGATCTAGACCTCTTCCTCATCTCCTACCTATATTTCTTTGTTTTCTATTATTGGCCTTGCATTCTCCTAGGTTTAAACTTTACTACTATCATGTTCATCTTTTGGTTTTGATGCAAAAGCTTTTATTCATGTCTAGACTATTTTAACCATTGGAGCTTTAGATGGTGGTATGGTGTTCAACCTAGACCACATTTTCATCATGATAGGGCCCCATGTGCTTTTGTTTATTCAAGCTTCATTTTTGTCATGTTCATCATTTGGTCATCCTATTGTCAAATATCTTGTTCATCTCTTGGTATGACTATTATTAAATCTTTTGATGGTTTGATGGTGTTTGATTAAGACTTCTTTTTCATCTCCCTAATCTTCCTACTAAAGCTTTTGCTCATATTTTGGTCTTCAAGGTAAAGTTCTTGTTCATGGTGTTGATATTCTCATTAGACTTTTTGTTCATCTCTCAATCTTCAAGCTGGACTTCAAATGCATAGGTTCTATTCTAACTTCTTTGGCCACTCTAAACCTCTTCATGTTCATCTCTTGATCTTCACAAAACTAGAGCTTTTGTTCACCCTCTAATCTAATTATTTTAACCATTCCAAACCTCTTGCTCACCTTTTGGTCTTTGAGCTATTTAATTCCTACTAATTTTTTGTTCTTGGAACTTTTTTAATCTACATGGTTAAATTGCATATTTGACCAATATGTACATATGTTTTCATCCTTGAAGTTTTGAACTACAATTTTTATGTTTTATTGTGAGCTTCCAATTGGCACTTAGGGAAATTTCCATGCTAATGCTTTTGATATGCCTTCGATCTGCCAATGATGTCCTTGCCCTATTATTTTGATATCCACATTGATGTTTTTCATGCTCCAATAAATCTTCATGTTGATGTTCTTCATGCAAGTTTGATATTTGTGTGAATGTTGTTGATGTTTGTTTGATTTTCACAATGTGTTTATTTGGTATTTATTATTATGCTCCTTTAATTTCACATTTATTTATACTCCGCCCACCCTTTTCTCATGCTTGGAAATTCTTAATTTGGGCCTTATAGGCATGTTAGGACATGCCTTATAACATGCATTTTCATTCTTATTTTATGTTGTACATATCAAGCCATTTTTTGCCTTGTTTCTTCTTGTTATGCACCAAACCTACTACTAAAGGTCTCATCCTAAAAACCTTGTGCACTAGTTCAAATGTTTGCTTGGATAATCGTATGAAATCTTTCACCATACTTAATCTTTCATTATAAAAGGTGACCATGATGTTAAAAATTAAACTCGTTGATAGTTGTTCACATGGCATTTGTTCCAAAGTCTTGTGCTTATTGTGTTGCTTATAATGTCACATGGGAACCATACCCATTTAGAATTAGCATGTGATGATTGGTTTTGGAAATATCACCTAAGACTATTTTTTTGAAAAAAACCAAAAAATTGGAAAAAGGGTAGGTTGTCATCCACACCTTCATTTGCATTGCCATGCAAGTACATGGTATGCACATTTTGGTTGGAGTCTTCCCACATACATTCACTCTTGAAAATGTAAAATGTAAGCACAACCTTTCCAATTACATTCACTACACAATTAATGATGAACCATTTGATTTCAAGATGCTACTATAAGAGATCATGTGACCACATCTAGTTAGTACCCTTGCACCAAATTGTCAACCAACCTAAATGCCAATTTCATCATAATTTCATATTTGATCGGGATTAAAGTTGTGTTATGTGTATAGGCCTTACAAGTTGTTGTAAAATGATGCACAAGATGCATTGATTAACCTTTTGTGTTTTACAAATTTCAAGGGCCTCAACCACTTGAATGCTCAATTTTGGATGTCATCTTTTCAACCAAGACATCAATTGTTTCTAAGTATTCCTTCTTGAAAAGGCACAAGTTTAGTTTGGGTGAATTTAGCCACTTTCATTTTTAATTGTGCTGATGTGATGCTAAGACCCACTTTTTGCATGGTCAAAATCCATTCTACAACTACTTAGTCTTTTTATTGTTAATAGCACACCAACTAAATTTAGCAAAATTTGATAACAAGATAAATTATGAAAGATTTTTATAAAAATAACTGGCTACCCAAGTTGAACTCAGTATAGAAATTTGGAGCTTTTTTTCTTGAATTCTAGACAGATTTTGGCTATTGAAAAATCTCAAAAAACACTTGATTTTAAAACTTTTAATTTTTCCTTTTTTGGCTATAGGGTAGAACTGCCCATCACAATTCAACATGTACCTATCATCAAACACTTTATAATATTTTTCTAATTTCTTAACCAAATTGAACAATTTTTGTGTTATTGGATGCACAAATTGAAGGGCTACAAATGTTCTTTGAACATCATAAGTAAACAAGCAACACAACAAAACACAAGAAGAGAATGAATGATAGTT
>Ga0116227_10013750_pt1 | contig 12601 bp, 17 predicted proteins | sample S1TSphgellanicum_FD_89693 | JGI IMG/M metagenome (GOLD analysis project Ga0116227, IMG submission 89693) | Host-associated microbial communities from peat moss isolated from Minnesota, USA - S1T2_Fb - Sphagnum magellanicum MG | ecosystem: Host-associated > Plants > Peat moss > Unclassified... | reverse complement strand
CAGAATACCATAAAACAAAACTTAAAAGACGTCAACCCATATTTGTTTAACAAAAACAAAAAAACAACCAACACCCCCCCCCCCCCCCCCCTCAACCCATCCTCAAATTATTATCCAAAAGAATGTTTACCTGATTCTTTTCTCAAACAAACAACATGTTTAAGCCCAGTCAGAAAATAATTTAATTTAATTTAAATGAAGAATTGGAACCTATATGAAATAGGTTTTACTATTTTCATTAGTCGTGACCATTGAGTGGCTTTAGACAAGCTTAGTATCTATTGCTCAAAGTCAGGTGATTCAAAATGCATTTAGATTCAAGAGTCTCCAGGTCTTAGGTTTTCAAACAAGAAGAATGGAGGTACGTTGCATTGTTGCATTCAGTGGGGAATTGGTTAGCGACTCAAATGGATCGAGTGAACCTTGAGAGTTCTGACCTTAAAGGCCATACTTCAATAGATTCTTGATTCTTAATGATATGCATTGGAGTTAGGTAGTTAATGGTTTTTGGCCATACACTTGGATGTGTGGTGTAAATTCAGGATTCTGTAACAGCTTTGCCAATTTGTGTATGCATAAGCTAGTAGAAAATCTAATTTTGCTTAGGCCCATTGTATGTTGTCAAGTTTTTTTTTTGTCTTCCAATTTTTTTTAGTATCAGAGCTTCTTCTGTTCAATGACAGTGTGGGAATTCCATCACATTTGGGACATAAAGATGATTAGGACAATATGTCATCATCCAGAGATTAAGCTGAATAACGTTACATAGGAGATCCATGAGCAACAATTAATTGTCAGGTTTGATTATCCAAGAAAACAAGATGAACCCCAAGTAGGAGCTCTAATTCTACGAATATTGGGATTTGGTATAGTGGTTATTATGGGTGTTAATCCTAATGAAGCTCGGGTTGGAGATGTTGTAGTGCAGATAGCACATAATGGTTATTATACCCGTGCTCAGGTTTGGATGAGGATTAGGGATGGAACAAGGGGTTGGGAATCAACCTCCAAGTTACAGAGGCAATACCACTATACTTCATACCTTGCATTGAATCCTAACTTCCATTCCTGAAAGACAGAATAGGATACCTAAGATAGGAGACATTTGGATTCCTCGGCTTTGTGTCTCACCTAACCACTTTGTCAGGCTCTACATACCAGGTGTGGAAAATGTGTTCTAGATTAGAGACCAAGTTGTTAAGATGGAACACTTGGGTTCAAGATCTCGTATTTTGAATTGGAGGATATGGTGGGAAGCGAAGCAAAAGTTGCAATACCAACTAAAATCTACAAATGAACAAACTTTCTCTACCCTACCATCTGATATCATTCCTTTGAGACCTGTAATGAAGGAGGATCAGTCTGAATTTCTGACCTAACACTGAGTTGATGAATTACAGTGTCTGGAGGTATGGAAACTCAACCAAAGTTTCGCAATTTAATTTGACATCTAACAGGATGTCAAGAAAACCCTAAAACCTCACTTACTAGGATTTAGGAAGCTTTGGGATTCTCATTTCTGAGGGACGTGGGTGTGTCTGCCTCGAAGCAGAAGCAAGATGTGGTGCTTTTAACCTGATCCATTTTGGTACCTATGACCTATTTGCAGAATGGTGGAAAATCAATTCAGCATCTGATAGGCAGGAGTGGATGTCCATCTAATCTTATGAATACCACTTCTTGATCTAGTTATTTCTTTAATCCAGGATATGAAGCACGGTGCACAACTGCTGGATATAGTGTCAACCACCTAATACAAGGGAAGTGGAGATAGTGGATCTGCAGTAGTGATGCACTCCCAACCTCCTCAAAAGACTCAAATGTGAGTTTAAGATGAAGACATCGGAAGAGTAGGAAGTTAGGGCATGCTCCCTGGCTTGTCGCACTTCGGGGGTAAAGGGGCGTGCTGGAATTTTGGGACGGGACTAGGAAGATTAACAAGCACTTCAATCACTCACACGACCTACACAAACCAAACAACAAGTTGATTAGTGCATAACTGGCGCACTTTTGGTGTTAGGACGAACCACGGGCAAACTAAGACTCACAAGACTCACCACGGTATGGACTTGGGGAAGCCACCACCTTCCCCTTTATAGTATACTTTGTGCCTTTCCATGAGGCCCACATCCAAATGGGAGTCCCGAATTCCTAAAGTTGAGACTCCCACAACTTTGGGGCCTCATAACTTTGTGTGCAGACTTCTGATTGAGATGAGATCTGAAGCAAAATTATAGCCCTCGTCAAGATCTTTCCAACGATATGTCCCACACCACCTGCACACAAGGAAATCGGGTTGATTCCTGACTTTTAGTGGTTGGGAGTCAAATTGGCAATTTGATTCCCGGCCTTTCTTTTGGCCATAACTTGTGTTTCAGATGTCCAAATGGGTGATGTGAGCCCATTTAAACATCTATGTTTCAATAGTTTTTCAATGATATAAAAAACTCTTTAATCCAATTGGTTTTGACCCCTGCAATCGCCCTCTGAAGATTTGGGGGTCCATTGGGACTCCAACTCCCAAAATGGGAGTTCACTTGGGAGTCTGAGGGTTCATTCCTTCACCCTCTTTTGCACTCCCAGGAGCATGAAATGTGACCCCTGAGCTTCCCTCTTGACCCACAACCTTGCAAGCCCTTGCTTTGGTCACGAGCCCAAGGCTAGGGTTGTGACAAGCATATTGAAATTGGAAGTTGCAGCATGACGAGCCCACAAAGCATGGATGAGTTGTTTTGGGGTAAAGACCATGAGGATGTTAATGATTGGGCAGAAATACTTACCATGGCTGCTAAAGTGCAAAATTTGAATGTAAATAAACTTTTCAAAATTGCAAAGTTGAATTTGAGGGGTAGGGCCAAGGAATGGTTTAAGAGGTTGCAGCTAGTACCAACTAATTAGGTTAAGTTAAGGACTTTAATAATACAGAAGTATGGGGATGTAGATGTTGATGACAAAGGAGGAGACCATTTGGCCACCACCTATCCTACGTTAAATGAGCCAAGGCCAAAATGTGCCAAGTGTAATAGGCCTCATAGGACAGAAATTTGAATAAAATATACCTACTGTGCTGGATTAGGCCATTCTGAGGACAAATGTTGGAAGAAACCCAAGGATGGGAAGCCTCATTTTGGAGCTACGAACTTCTTGGAGGTGTTGCTGAATGATGAAGAAGCGACCATGTGGTAGCTCAATAAGCTTTGTGGGAATGAAAATCTTTTTCTTTACACTTGAGTGCCTAGGAGGAGGATTCCTATTGACGTAGCACCAGGAGGGGTTGTACGAATATCTGAGGCCGCGGGAGAAGGAGTAGGTGTAAACTGAGACACTTCAGTTAGGTCCAAGATTCTATCTCACTTCATAAAAGGAAAGATTTCATTTTCACCCATGAAACAATACTCATGATTCCAAGAAAACTAGAACACCTTGAAAATCCGGTGAAGTTGGCAGACAGAAAAAGGACTCAGAAGCAACTAAAAATCAGGTTTCCATGGTTTCTATAGTTCCAACCCTAAAAAGGATCTACATCAACAAAACACATTGGAGCAAAATTTTGCATTTACTTGCGGAAATAAACAACTATGTGGTTGAAGGATTGGTGGATACTGGTACATCCATGTTTGTTATGGCGGCTGTTATAGTCAAAGAAATTGGGTATAATGCATATAGTTAACGGTTCTGAAACTTATAAAATTGCGTCAAGAGTAGTGACACAAGCTTTGGGTAGGATTGACAACATACTAGTCAAGGTTGGGGGCGTATAATGCATTATGACCTCCATAGTAGTGGATACAGACAGTTACGATGTATTGCTTGGATTGGACTTTTTGATAAAAATTGGTGCGATCGTGGATGTGGAACGAGGTTTAATACAAGTGAAACATGGTCCAAAAGCTCAGGTGGAAGTATTACCACTGACTATGGTAAATATGCTACAGAAAATGAACTCAAAAACTCTGATGTGAAATTGATGTTGTTGCTGCTTTGGAAAACACACATTTCAATGGGGCTTCGGACATGGCTACTAGGAATCCATACCTATATGATCCCATTATGCCCAAACAGGTGGATGCGCCTATGTTAGACTCTGACAATGAAACGGATGATGAAGAACATTATGATGAAAGGTCTCAACTGGTTGAGCCGAATGGTGATGACAATGAGTTTGGGAATACCGAACTCAAAGATTTGGTGCTAGCAGAAGGCCCACAATAAATTCTACAATTGATACTACAAGGGCAAGTTGATGATTTTATGGAAGAAGAAATCACAAACTTGACGACTATGCTAATTAGATTAAGTGGGCTTTTGATGCAGAGGAAAGAAGGCATGCCATCTTTAAATCTAGAGGTTGTGCAGAAGTTCCTGTACTACTACAAGTTCATCAAACAGACAGTATTGGCACTCCTAATGATAGTAATGGGAAGCTAACATTGCCTAACAATCAGGATGTGAGCACAAGGTGGAAGGAGATCTGCCAGAAGATTTAGGTTGATCAGAATCTAAATGGGGAGAAGAGACAGTAGCTCTGGAAAGTCTTGGAACATTACCAAGATGTGTTTGCTTGGAACAAAGGGGAACTAGGATGTTGCACTGTTGGAGAACATTCCGTAGACACACAAAGGTTTCCCCCTTGCAAAGTGTCTCGTGGTCGACTATCATACTGGGAAGAAGCGGAGGTGAAGAAACATATTAATGTGTTAGTAGATTTGGACAAGATGAGGCCTAGTAATTATGAGTACGCATGTTGTGTTACCCTACCAGTAAAAAGGGATGGGAGTAGGTGCTTCTTTGGAGATTATCGACCACTCAATATGCAAACCTGTTGGGACTCATTTCCAATGCCTCTTGTTGACGATGTGATTTCCCAACTGGGGAAATCAGCTTGGTTTACTGCATTGTATTTACAGTCCGGATTCTGGCAAATTTGTATGGCTCTTAAAGATATGAAAAAGGCAACATTGATTACTAAGACTGGGCTGTATGACTAGACAGTTGTACCCTTTGGTCTCAAGAATACAACCAGTACTTTCACCAGAACAATGTCATCAGTTTTTAAGGAATTGGGAAACAAGTTCCTAAAGATATTTGTTGATGATCTCAATATACACAGTAAAAATTGGGAAAAACATCTTCAACATTTGGAAGTTGTACTTTCCAAGCTCAGAGAAATAAACTTGAAGTTAAACCCGAACAAATGTTGTTTTGTTGCTAAAAGTATCACGTTCTTAGGTCATATGGTTAGTAATGAAGGTACCAAGCCAGATCCTGGTAAGATTGATGCAGTGTTGCATTTTCCAGAACCAAAGACAATTACCAACATCAGGTCTTTCCTAGGACCGACAGGGTACTACCGAAATTATGTTCAAGGATATTCACGGTTAGCTGATCCGTTGTTTGAGTTAACAAAAAAGGATGTTGCTTTTGTGTGGAATCTGGACTATTAACAAGCATTTGATGCCTTGAAAAGAGCACTTGTAGATGCTCCCGTTGTTATGGACCGGACTAGTGTGAGGCAAGGCAAGGAAACATGGCTACAACCAAGCAGGGAAATATAAGACAAAACAAGACAAGATAGGACAATACTAGAGGACTAAAAGCTCTATTGATCCATCAACTAGTGTTGGTTTGCTGGAGGGCTGTCCCCCCAACCATCTCTTTTTATAACCTTGAACCATCCTATCTTGAGATGCCGATACGTGGCTACATTGCCGAGACATGGTTGCACTACTGCAACGTTGAGACATGGCAACATTGAGTGCAGCCACTTTGGAGATGTGGTTGCACTGCTACACTGCTGCAACGCTGAGACATGGCAGCACTGTTGTACCCTGCTTTTGTGTTGTCGGATCCAGGCCATGACATTATCCCCTCCTCAAGCGACATCTTCCAGATGGAGCCAGTTTGTTAGGATACCATTGGTGGAACCGATTAACTAAGTCTTAGGCATAAACTAGGTTTTCAACAGGCTCCCAAGTAGGTTCAGAAGGAAGGTAGCCTCGCCAAAAGACAAGGTACAGGAGCTTTCCACAATCTTCTTGGAGTCCAGGACCTCCTGAACTTCAAACTCTTCTTGGCCTTCAATTTCGACTGGAGTTGGGGGTTCTCGATGACGTTCTGGGATCTCGTTTTCTTGATAGGGCTCAAGCAAGGAGACATGGAAAACATTGTGGATTTTGAACTGGGGTGGAAGCTCCAACTGGCAAGCCATTAGACCAACAAGTTTGGCGATTTTGAAAGGTCCAAGGCGCTTGTAATCCAACTTGGCACATGGGCGAGTGGTAGCAATGTTCTTTTTGAAAAGCCAGACCTTGTCTCCAACCTTGAAGTTTGGATGGTCCTTGCGTCGGCGGTCTGCTTGCTTCTTTTGCCATTCCTGTGTTAGCTTGAGTTTTGCCATAAGGTCCTGTTGAACCTATCCAAGCCTTGTGGCCCTTTCTTCAGCCGAGGGGTTTACAGAGTCTCCAGGAATTTCAAGGCTAAACCTGGGATGAAAGTCGTAATTGGCAAAGAATGGACTGATACCGGTCAATGCATGCGTTGTGTTGTTATAAGCAAATTCTGCTTGAGATAGTAGGGCTAGCCAGTTGTCCTGTTGGTAGCTCACAGTGCAGTGAAGGTATTGCTTGAGTGTCTGGTTTGTCCGTTCGGTTTGTCCATCTGTCTCGGGGTGGAAAGTTGAGGATAGCTGAATGTCAACTCCAAGGAGCTCGAATAGGTGCCGCCAAAACTTGGATGCAAACTGAGGGCCTCTGTCGGACACAATTTCTTCGAGGAGTCCATGCAGTCGGACAATCCCGTCCAGAATTGACTGAGCTACCTCTTCTGTCGTGATCGACTTGGAACAAGGGGTGAAATGGGCCATTTTGGTGAGACGATCGACCACAACCAGTATTGAGTTCTTGGCTTTGACAATAGGGAGGTCCGTGATGAAGTCCATTGCAATAGATCCCCAAGGTCGGCTAGGAATCGGTAAGAGTCATAGGAGTCCAAACGAGCGATGCCTAGGATCCTTAGATCGAACACATGTATCACAAGACTTGACATACTCTTGTAGCAGCCTTTTCATCTTGGGCCACTAATAATTCCTTGACACTAGTTCGTGAGTCCGTGCCATTCCGAAATGACCGGCCAGGGTGTTGTCGTGGCATTCTCTCAGGATCTTTAGGCGTATAGGTCCTTCGGGTACATAAATCAGGTTGTTTCGAAGGAGAAGTCCGTCTTGCTACTCAAACTGATCCAAATCATCACGAGGGTCTTGCAACTTTAAGATTAGAAAGATTTGGGTGCACATACATTAATGGTCATATTTGGGTGGACGTGTGAATCCAATGTAATATGCATTATGTTTTTGACTACAAGATTCATTGAATTAATCAATGGGTCAATTTGTATGTCCAAAATGTTTATTGGTGTGTGTTGTGCATCTAGCTTCAAAATGATGATACTTGGGCCCATTATCGGTTTTATTGGTGTTAATGGTGTATTTGAGCTATTAGGAGTAACACTTTGATGGAACCCATTGATTACATGGGCATGTGTTGATCTTTGACTGTTGAAGCATGTACATTTGGGGGGGGGGAGGGTGCATAGGGCACTTGGACAAAAGGGTCTAAACACGCTGTAAGGAGCCACACATACCCCCTTAGACCATTGTTTTTTCGCAGAATATTTTTAATTTTTAAAAATATGTCTTTCAAAAACACATTAAAAATCTTTGAAGTTTTTTTTTATACTATTATGTTGAGGTGTATATTAAAAAAATCTCAAAATATGTCATAAAAAATATTTTCAAATTATGCTTTTAGTGTTAAAACTAATTTTAAATAGCATGGTTATAACTCCTTAAAAGTGTAAATTACATTTTTTTCATTAATTAAATTGATTCCAAATTTTTATTATATGTACCTAATGTATTCAAAATAATAATTTATAAAAAGATATTTTAAAACTATTTAAAAACTTTATTTACAATCCAAAATTCAAAAAATTAAGTAGTAGTTACAATTATTAATCATGCATGTTAGTATGATTGCACCTAAAGTCATCAAATACATGCATGTTTGGGTTTGCATCACCATTGTTGAATGGTCGTGCCCACCAAACCATCGCATCTTGGAAACAGAATGTCATCCAAGTTGTCATCATTAGAGAATTCAAAGGGGTCATGTTGGTCTTCGTCCTCATCTGACACTAGGGGGTTCTCATCCAATATGTCATTTTTGTCTACACTTTCATCAACATTGGACATTGAGTCCTTAAAAAAAAAAATCGTACCGTGTCATGGGGTTCGCATTAGGTCATTCTCATAGGAGCTTGTTATTAATGTAAATGTACACAAAGTCTTTTGCCTAAATTGATGTCAACCAATTTCACACTTTGTTATGGACAAATGAGTATGAATTTCAATTTCATTCACACAATGATGTAGAGCACACTGACACCAAAATGTAATGGGTGATGGGTGTGAATGTGCATCCACCAACTCCAATCAAATCCCACCACTCATGTGGGAGCAAGTTAAGGTCATTCACTAGGGGGATGTTAAAAAAATGACTTCAACTTTCAACAAAATCTATAAAATCTTTTAAAGTTTTAGCATAAGCTATCAAGTTACCAACTATTTTTCACAAAACTTTATTTAACACCTTTTCCACATCTTCTTCATGATGGAGGTGAGCTTCACCCAATAAGTAGGGATTGAAAAAGGCCCTTACATAATGTAGATCAATCATCAACATCCTCCATTTCTGGTAAAATTGATCTTCAATCACATTTGCAAGGCTTGATGGTAATTCAAAGGCTGGATCTTGTAATGGTGAAACATGGTATGAAATGACATTGTTGCAAAACTTCTATTCCACCTTCCTTGTCCTATGGCATCAAATACCATGGATTCCACACATTTCACCTTCTTTCTATCAATAAAACACAAAAACAATGGGCTTGATTAGTGGAATTAGGGTATGTAACAATAGGATCAAATTTCACCTTTAGGGCTATAATTGAAATTCAACACCAATTGTAAATGGAATATGATGTTTTGAAACTTCAAACACCCATAGAGGTTTCAGCCCTCCTTCCCAAGGTATATGGCAATGGTTGTTTGTTAAACAACACAAGGCCCACACACTTTAAAGGAGAAAATGAGTTTGGATTGCAAGGTTTGGTTTTAATTACAAAACATAAGCAAATTTTATGACCGAATCAATGGTGGAGATCAATCCACCATCAATTGGATGATCAAAATTTAAAATGAATGGGTTTAAGTCACCAACCCCTATTAACAATTGATGGCGACTAAAAGATTAACAATTGACATGTTTCAATCACCTTAGGAATGGCAACCAAAAATTAGTGACCAACATGTTTTGGTCACCTTCAGATTGACAATTGAAAACTTTTGGTCAGTCCATTGGTAATCGAAAACTTTTGGTTGCCAATCCTATGGTGACCAAAAACTTTCCATTGTTAATCTTGTGACAACCAGATTCATTTTTCACTGTCATATGTAAGGGGGGTAACTCAAATGCAAGGAAAAAAATTCTTGCAGCCATCCTAACAAATGCAATCGACATGTCAGGACAAACACTAACATGACACTCAACACAAAATGGGTGTGTCACATTGGTTTTATTACCCAAAATTCCTTGTGAACATTTTGATGGACAAGTAATTAATAGTTGATGAACCAACATTGATAGTAGAATTAACAATAATACATCCAATGTAAATTTAATCAATGACACATGTTGAACATGTAGTTGAAAAAACATGTAGTAATCAACAAAACATGTAGCAAAAATTTGAAATTCTAAATGTTTATAATAGTTTTACTGGCTAGTTACTATTAATTCATTAGAACGAGGTGTTTTATTAGCTATTTATTGTTTAGGTGATTTGCATGAGGCATTTTAAGTTCAAAGTTTGAGTATATAGAAGGTGATGGTAGAACAAAAGATACATAAGATCTCCATCTTTTCATATTTACTTTCTGAATTTCTAATGTACAAATTTAGAATTTTGATTTTTGAATATAACTTTGTATTTTCATTATGAGTTGGAGCACATGTTTGCATTAAATAATTTGTACTTGTTCAAAATTTAGGAATTTTTTTTTTTGGCATCAAGTGGGAAATAGAAAACCATGTTAATAGGTTTTGATAACCTTGGCACTTGATAAAAACTCAATTAATTAAAGGTTTTTTGTTGTAAAAAAAAACCTATATGTTGATTTTATGAACCCATAGATGTTGAGATGTATCATTTGCAAGTCTTAACAAACATTTGGTAACATTTTAAACCAAATTTTTTTTCTTCATAAAGGGTTCATCAAATATAGTAGGGCAAATGGTTTTACTCCTATGAAAATTCATGTTGATTTTGCACATTATTGTTTGGTTGCAAAAAAAAGTTGATGTTAACTAAGAAATTTATGGATAAGTATGTTGATTCATATCAAAGTCAATAATCCAAGAAGAAAAAGGCTAAGCCATATGGGTTAGTAGAGTGAAAGAACAGTAGGGTGTCACAATTTCAACAAATTTTTCAAAGTCCTTTTTTAGTGTAATTGAAAATTAGCTTAAAATATGAATATATAGATGATATTGAAAATAACCATTTTTTCCATTTCCAATTTCAAATCATGATGTTATAAGACATATAAAAATATCTCAAAAGAGTTTTTTTTAATAATTTTTTAAAATGCTTAAAAATGTTTTTTTAAATAATTTCAATTTTTGGAATTTTAAAAAGTCCATAACATGATAAGTTAAAATCAAATTCCATTCATTCAATGGATCTTTAATTTCTTGGTCATAATTCATCTAATATCTCAAAGTTTTAAATACATAAAATTAACACATTGTAATATACAGTCCATATCCATGAATTTTGCAAGTGTGACAAAAAATGAAAGTGAAATTCAAAAGTCCATTACTTATTGGCTATCCACGATTTTGATTTGATTTTTTTCATTTTTGGAAGGTTGATTATGATAACTTTAGATACATGAGTCCCTTTTTTTATCATTTCAATGGATCTTATTTTAATTATTTTCCTATACCTAAGGAATACAGGAAAAACTACCATTGTGACATCCATATAAGGTCACCATAGTGTGCAAACCAAGGACCTGTAGTCGATGCAACTTTTAGTTGATGTACTGACTATAGTCTCCAACTATCTACGTAGATATGTAACACGAAATTAGGTCCTCACCCAAGTATGAACGCTAGCTGATCTTGAGGTTTCTGTGTTTTATTTGCCGTCCTCTTATTACGACGCCCCATTACTACTGCATGGAAGTGGGGGAAAAACGGAATGGAAAGGAGGTAGCTTGTGATAGAAGCTTAGTAGAGAAGCTTAATGAAGAAGCAACAACAAGTTTTTCAGGCAGGAAGATGGGAAGGGAAGAAGCGGGAGGTCTACGGAAGGAAGGCTTCAGGTCAAGAGTAGTGTGGTGGAATTTTTGGACAGCAGTAGCAGAATTGGGTGAATAGTGAGTAGATCGGCATTGGAGACAACGAAGTTAGACAGAGAGATAGTGGGAAAAAGATCAGGAGGTTGAATTTAGGAGAGGAGAAGAAATCTTTGGTAGGATGATCGTTAGATCAAGAGAGAAAATTGTCTAGAGAGGAACAGAAGACGGATAGCTTGATAGAGATGTTGAAGAGAGATCTGGTGAGCTTGGAGGACTGCTAGAACTTTCCGCTGCGCCTGGTAGTCAATCAAGCGAATGCAGAGGGATTAGAGGAAGGCTGGACAGAACTGGGAATTGTCTTTTTCCCTTTCTTCTCAGTGAATGTTTGATGGAGGTCAAGCTCCTGTTTTCCTGAAATGTATATGATCTGTAAAGAGGGAAGTCCCCTGCTTGTTGTAGTTTGGTGTGTTTCGTGCTTTTGTTGTGTACAATCTGAGAGCACCAGTAAGTATATGATCAACAAGGACAATCGGAGACTTGATTCATGAGAAGTAGATCAGCGATTACTCGCACGCTAAAGGGCTCGAGCCCACAGTGACTTTGCTGTGTGTTTGAGGACCCTCTCTTTTTGGTTACAGATAGTCGACTAGACTACCGAGCAACGGTCATAATCGACTAGACTACCAAGCAACGGTCATAATCGACTATTACTCAATTGTAGTCGGGTTAATAAAAACTCAAAATAAACATAACTTGCTATTCGTGAGCGTAACACACTACAGACTGTTGCGACTCGTGAGCGCAACACACTACAGACTGTTGCGACTCATGAACGCAACACACTACAGACTGCTGTCTACTACACAACACAATTGTTGTCACTAATTTATCATGGATGATGGAGCCCCCTGCCCCATCGATCAGCATCTCAGCTTCGACCAATGATGGAGAGGTTGATGAGGCGCCTCATGAACCGCTTGACTCGTAGCTTGTGTCGATCAGCGCTAACAAAACATCGCTGGTGTGGCAGTACTTCGCCATGGTCAAGGACGGGCCGATCACGCGCAACAATATCCAGTATGTTTATTGTTGCTTGTTGTGCCTGAAGAAGTGCCCACACAAGTTCCTGGACAGCTTGGTTGCCATCTACAATGACACAACTGGCAATGCTCACAAACACAT
>Ga0116227_10013749_pt1 | contig 12601 bp, 14 predicted proteins | sample S1TSphgellanicum_FD_89693 | JGI IMG/M metagenome (GOLD analysis project Ga0116227, IMG submission 89693) | Host-associated microbial communities from peat moss isolated from Minnesota, USA - S1T2_Fb - Sphagnum magellanicum MG | ecosystem: Host-associated > Plants > Peat moss > Unclassified... | reverse complement strand
GAACAAGGGAAACTTGCAGTCCCACTCCTCCCCGAAATCCAAAAGAGAAACATTGGGGCTGTTGAGTGCATGTTGTGCCTTCATTAGTTGCATGTTATTTTCATTTTCAAAATTGTTGATCACCTATTTTCAGCTAGGCTAAATGGCCAGGGCACAAACATACATAATTGATGCTGGTGGACTATTTTCTTCTGTCTGCCTGGATATCCAAACATTTCTACCTTCAAAAAGAAAACTATGACCAGCTTTGGTATTTAACAAAAACAATCCCTGGTAGTCTTTGCTGCAGAGATAGAAAATCCCACACGAGATTATCAATCTGAAATACGAAACTACTTTAAAGCCCACCTTAAGTTGATAATGGTTTTCAACAGTTTCATTATCTAAAGATAAAAATGAAATATGTCTTTGATTGTTATTGTCTAAACCAATGTTTTTTTTGTTTTTTATTCTTTTCAATTTTTGTGGTTTCAAAACTTTGGCAATTTTTTCCTTTTTTGAGGCTTCTTTCTCAAGTTTACACAAGAGAAAAGAATTTCCAATTTTTTCCAAAACAATTTGTAGGCACCCTATGAAAATTCGCCCTGAACAATAGTCGAATTCTACCTAGTAAATAGCTCAAGATTGGAGGAGTATTGGAGGTTGTGCAGTATTGGTGTTGTATGAAATACAAACAGTTAAAATTGAACGCTTGTCTAAAACTATATAACCGGGACTAGGACATTTCCAAATCCATAAACTTGACTCCTTCAAAACTGAAACTTATTATAATAAGTACTTGCGATCTATGATTAGAGTATTAGCCCAGGCCCAAAAAAGGTGAGCAATAGTTTTAGATAATAAGAATTTCTTATAACCAATAGACAGGCTGGCCACTGAGCACTCAGTTAGCGTAACTGTTTCGTTTTGGGTGTGGCGCTTGGCAAGGGGGAATTTTTCAATTTATTTATAAAAACATTTGTTGCATGTGGACAATGGACAAGGATAGAATGCTCCTTTGTGAGCTATTCACTTAATCTTAATTTGTTTCCCAAAAGTTCTCCCTGCTCACTTAGATAACTGGACAAAGGGAAGAAACATTTCCTTTTAAGTTACACCTTTATTTTTGGGGAGCTTGCCAAGTTTCTGTTCTTTTGGTGATGTGGGGTTAATCAAATTGGCTCGTTGCAAAATTTCAACCTAGGACGCACCCCATCTAGGTAATGGAAAGCACAATAAATAAATAACAATAGTATATATTAACAATATATGTTAATATATATCCATGCTCTTAGGAAGGCTAATAGTTGACACCAAGAACAGGTGACCAATGGTTCGACACTTCTTTATCCAATATTTATTTATTTAAAGAAATGAGATTCATCAATTTTAATTTTAATTTTCTGAAATTTCAACAATTGAGGAATAAGTATGCAAAGTACATTTTGTGTGTGTATTTGTAATAGTAACCCGATGGTTTTGTAAAAAATTGTTGAAGTATGGGACTTGTAATGGGATGCATGTGTCCATGTCCATGAAATGCCATATGAATATACCAAATAACCCATTTAAGAGAGATTCTAGAGGGATGTATCTAAGGGTGCGGGGACCAGAGAGACCTATGCGTGATATTATGTAACATGCACGGGGGTGGTGTAAATAAACTGGAAACAAGGGTGAAAATACTAGAGTTGTTTCAGGTGCTGACCTTGTTTTATTAACTGAAACTTGGTACTTCCCAGGCCAACATTTGTCACAGGTTGAAGGGTTTGATTCACTTGCGGTAGCACGCACTATGCAGCTTGGAAATATAAAAGCGACAAAACATAGCGGGGGGGTTGCTGTTTACTTTCGTAGCCACCTTAGGCCAAACCTGTCATAGTGGAAGGAAGGAAGCCACGATTCTTATCTATGGCTACGGGTTAGCAGGGGTGCTACCCCTGACTTCTTTGTCTACGTGGTGTACGTTGCCCCTATTGGCTCCAAACACGAGAATGAATCTCTGTTCCAAAACTTGGTAGTAGATATTGTTGAAGTTCAAACTTTGGGGGGCATAGTACTATTGGGAAGGGATTTTAATGTGCGTACTGCAGCATTACCAGATACCCTTGACACTAACAACCTTTGTGAATTGTTACAAGCACTTGAGCTCACTGAGACTAAACAACCAAGCGTTGTGGTTACACGACAAAATCGTGATGCTAGTGTTGGCGGCTGGGGCCGCGAGCTCCTGGACCTATGCTGTGACACTAGGTTGCTCATCCTTAATGGCCGGATACCTGGCAACCAATCAGGGGAGTTCACTTGTTTGGCAAATGGGGGGCGTAGCACTGTTGATTATATTGTTGGCTCACCTGCAGTTTAGCAAGTTGTTACACACCTCGAGGTGATAATAGATGACACCCATTACCACGTGATGGGGGGCGACTCTGACCACAGGTCGTTGCGCCTACGATTGAACATTGATTGCAGCTTTGTTGAACTATAACATATGGTGATAACAAAAAAATTCTTCTTGCCTAGGTTCAACTATGATAAATCAAAAGTTGAAGAGTACTAGCTTGCCTTAACAGCGAGTCTTGGAAACCTGTGGATTGCTAACTCGATTGGGCATCTGGGGGAAAACGAATTAGCTAACCTACTACAGCGATGCGTGGGTGCTATAGCAAAGTCTACTTTTGGCAACTAGTTTTCGAGAGGGAGTTGTAGAAAGAGACACTACCATAAACCCTGGTTTGATGTTGATTGTCGTATAGCAAAACGTGAATTGAAGCTCTGGATGAAAGCCAACCTCGATTCACATGCCGCTAAACATCAGAAAAGTAAACTCAAAAATTTATTAAAAAGGAAAAGATTTTTCTGGGAAACTATAAAAGCTCAACATATGTGTGCGCTTGCTAAGGTGGATGCGCTTTTGTTCTGGAAAAAGTACCAGCCAAGGGCGCCCATTATGGACAAGATCAGTGCAGCTACGCTTTTGGAGGGCTTTCGCACGCTAGTTGGCCAGTCTCCGCCACCCATATAATTACGGATTGATCATTAAGCTCAGGTGACCAAATCTCCACCTAGCCACACCCTGAATGCAGATATCACACTTGCTAAGCTACTTTAGGCATTGAAAAAGTTACAAAGGAACAAGGCTGCCGGTTTGGATGGTATGAAAGCTGAGTTCATTTTGGATGCGGGAGAATTGCTACACATGCCACTATTGATAGCATTCAATTGCTTTCTGGCAAAGGGCTTTCCTAAAGCCCTTTCCACTAAGGTGGTCCACGCGCTCTTTAAAGGGGGCGATGCCTCTAAATTTGACAACTACAAAGGGATAACGGTTGGGCTTACCCTAGCAAAGTTGTTCGCTATGATCCTTGACAAAAGGTTGAACGAATGGGCTCAACAAAATGGGTTACGTGCTAAAGGTCAAGCTGGGTTTCGCAAAAATTACTGCACTACTAACCAACTCTTCATATTATGAACTTTGATAGAACATAACAAGGCAAAAAAAAAGCCACTCTATTGTTGCTTTGTGGACATAAAGAAGGCGTTCGATACTGTGTCGCATGAAGTGTTGTGGCAAGTGTTGGCTAGCCTTGGGGTGAAGGGATGCTTCATGCAATGCCTACAGGCGATGTATGCCAAGGATACCATACGCATGAACCACCCAAGTGAGGGTGTCACCTCTAGTTTCAGGTGCCAGCAAGGTGTGAAACAAGGTTGTCCTCTCAGCCCCCTATTGTTTGGGCTATATTTGGATGCCTTAAAGGGGCGTTTAGACGGTAGAGAACGCGATGCACCGACCTTAGCAGATGTGCACGTATGGTTGTTATTTTTTACAGATGACCTTGCTCTAACATCGAAGTCAGAGGTGGGATTGCAATAACAGTTAGACGCACTCCAGTAATTCTGTGTTGAACGTGGACTTACAATGAATGTGAAAAAAACAAAAGTCATGGTGCTCAATTTTGTTGACCCATGCCAAAAGTTTGTGTTTGAAGGTGACATTATTGAGTGTGTGCAGACCTTCAATTACTTGAGGATCCTACTTGAGACCACCCCGAACCTGGATAGTGCAGTGGAACATCTAGCAGTTACCAGTAGGCGCTCGTTATTCGCACTGAACTGTCACTATGCATAACTACATATTATGGACGTTAAGTTACGTTGTGAGCTCTTCAACACGTTGGTGCATTCCAGAGCAAGTTACACCTATGAGATTTGGGTGGACTCCGAGAAAATAGAGGCTATTGAAGTAGTGTACTGAGGGTTCCTCAAGTCCCTACTCGGGGTGCAAAAAAAAACCAGCACGTTCATCATGCTGGCAGAATTCGACAAATTCCCCATTGAACATTTTGCATGGGGACAAGCATTACTGTACTATAATCATGTGAGCACGGTCATTAAAGACTGCATCTTAGGAAAGGCATGGGAAGCCCAGTTCGCTATGTTTGTTACGAGAAAGAAATGTTGGGCTGGATTCGTGAAAAAATGGCTACTCTAGAATTAGCCCCAAAAGATGGCAGGTTTTCTACCTCCGACTCAACCATCGCTGGAAACGACACTTTAGCTTGCAATGACCCGTGGGCTCCAGGCGAGGACTACTAAACTACCGTTGGGAATAGTTTCTAGGTCAACGCACATACATCCGACCTGTCTAGCAAGCCTAGTGCAGCCAATTGGTGGTAGATCTACAACGAGAGGCCTGATCAACCAGGAGGTTGGGACCCCACCCCCTCTAGGTTTTCCCCACACAATGTTGAATGTAAAAAGGGTGAAGGATAATATGCGACTAGCTTTCATTGAAAAGCTTTTTACCAACCGCGAAATTGGGACCAGTGTGTAAATAAGATACTTGCGCTTCAAGGGTATGTCGTACGAAAGCGAAAAATACTTGTGTGACATTAACTGTGCCTAGCTGCGGAAAGCTCAGGCCTGATTTCAATGTGGCAACATGCAGCTTGAGGCAGTGCTAGGTGCGTGGAAAGGCGTGCCACACACAGAGAGGCTTAGTCGAGGTTATGACTTGGGGAAGGTAAAGGATGAAGAGCACTTGCTCCTTATCTGTTTAAATACACAAAAAGTTAGGGAATGTTTTTGTTCGACCCTACCCCTCACCCACACGAGCACTCTTGCTTAACTCATGCAGACTACGAACACGGTCGCCTTGGCCACATTTGTGGCATGTTGCTAGTACTAAAGGACAATCTGTCCTCCATGATCTACCTTTCGTCTAATGGGCTCTTTGGTCACAAACGAACATAAAATTGTAAACAGTAGACAGAATCCCCACACGTCGACTAAATTATATTAAAGCCAAATCCAATATTTACACCTTACCCTAAGATCTCCTTGGAACAACTCCACGAGGCAAAATAAGGACGAGTCCAATCTCCTATGAACACAAGTGGTGGAAATTTGACTTGGAAAATTGTTGCCTGGAAACATAAAAGCTAATACATAAATAAGGTACTACATCAAGTTTTGGAAAAAGAAATTCCAAAAAAATGGGGCTCAATAACCAATTGAACTTTTGTTTAGTCTTTGTCCAAACCAATGTTGTGCTTGTAACTATCAACAACTTTATATACATGTAGATCCTATGTAGGTGTAAATCATACACAACACTTGTAATTAATGTTTTGGGGGATATAAGTGAAAAGTGTACCTATTAGATATTATATACCCTTATTGTCTATTCACTACACCTAAATTTGCAATCCAAATTAATTATTTATGGGTGCATCTCAAAGCTCTTAGTTTTTTTTTTTAACTACGGGTCACTTTGATTTGGCCCCTCTTTTAAAAATTCTATTACTTGTAATGCGCCCTAGATTTTACAATTATTCCAGTACTATAAACGAGCTTTCCTCTAGCCCACTTATATATAATACAAGCCTATGCTTTTGGACAAAGCTTTAGGGGGGGAAACAATGGTGCTCTCAAAGAATATCTTGGGTGCATATTCTTTGGTTCATCATGGGCAGTGATGTTTTTTTGGAGAAAAATCACCTAAAGAAAACGCTTTCTTTCTAAAGGATTATTTTGCTGCAAATTTCTTATTTTGAAAAAAAATTCGTCAATAAACGGCCATAAATTGGTTGTTTGAGGAAAATGTAGCCACACTCACACTCATAACTATTGATTACAACTTTTAAAAGGTTTTTGAAAATGTATCCCCAGAATAATCTAAAATTGTATGGGAATTCTTTCCACCCTACCTACATCAGGATTTTATTTTTAAAACATTAATCATGGGTGCATGTTGCCCTACCTCATTGCTTGAGCAAAATTTTCATTCCTACCGATTAGCATGAGCTTAAGTCAGGCCTCATAAAATTAGGCGAACGCCTAATTTAAACAAAATAAGCTAAATTAGGCGTTTCCTGTGCCGACAAATTAGGCGTTTACTAAAAAAGGCCCTTTTGTGGTCATTTTGTTGAATTATTCGATCGGATTGAGTAAGCCAAGCATTTCGCCGATGGTGCCCATCTGTTTCGACCGGATTGAGTAAGCCAAGCATTTCACCAATGGTGCCCATCTGTTTCGATCGGATTGAGTAAGCCAAGCATTTCGCCGATGGTGCCCATCTGTTTCGTCTGGAACATGCCCTCCAGCGACAGTGCCATCAGGCATGTACGATAGGCGTCCTTCTCGCACTTTAAGATTGAGAAGTCGCTCTCCACGCACGTCGTGTTGGCAAAGGTGCTCGCCAGGCCATCACAAAACAATCGGAGATGGTTCAGGGCGGGCTGGGCCAGCAAGGCATCCCAAGCGTCATTGAACATTGTTTGGAAGCTATGATTGTCAACAATACGCTTTAGAGGAGCAAAGCCACGAACCACCTCGACGAGCGCACGATGCTCCTACTCAATAAGATCGACCAGCTCCTTGCCCCAAGCCTTAATCATCATCTCACGGCGGGGACCTAGGACGTGTTCAATGAAATAACTCGTCCGCATCTTGTAGAGATGTTGAAGGAAGACGGGTGGCACGAGCTATGCTGCCGCGTTGTTGCGACAGTCGCGCTCTCCTTGCACGAGTGACAAGCCCTTGACAAGGCGTAACGCGTACACAGCGATCTCGCGCAACACGCCGATCTGGTCTTCATCGGTCAGTAACAGGAATAGGTCCTTGACCCAGGTCCCCTGATCCTTGACATGCACGAGGACATCCTTGAACGTGACCCACCACACGCCGAGTTCGAGGTAACTGTTTTCCTCACGATCACCCCACTGCATCACCTCGTTGTCGTCTTCATGCTGGATGTCGACTATTAGGAGAATGTTCTGGACCAGCTGCTCAATGTACTCGGTTTGCTGCGACAGGCAGAGGTTGCATTGTTGCAAATTGACGAACGTGACATTGCACGCCTTGGCGAGAGGGTTGATGGCGCAGGCGATGATCCAGTACTCGACAGTCGACAACGAGGCGTGTTACCGCTGCTCTATCCATTCCAGCAACTTAATGCGGTGTGTCAGTAGCCACTGCAATTGGCCTTGGAAGTGTGCCTAGCGATTTGTGTCCTTTGGGCACTTGTTGCCCATCACGAGCTGTAAATTGGCCTGTTGGCGGAGATGCACCGTGAAGCTATGTGTCGTTTTGGTGAATGCGCCATTGCTGATCATGACCGTCGCGTCCTGAATGACAAGGTCCACCTGGTGCGTGGGACACCATACGCGCAGGACCTCGTTAGCGGACTCCTTGTCCATGAGTGTCACAAATCCGCCTTTCCATCCGGTCATGGTGTTCTCACCGTCCGTGCTAACCGACAACAGCTTGTGCCACCAAGAACTGCAAAGCTAGTCGAGTAACTTGCAAATCATCTTACAGATGTTTATGGCCGAGTGGCGATTGTAGAATGGGACGACGACCAAGTGGATGTTGAACAGGCGGCCATCGACACAAACGCGGATGCGCACGTCAAAGAATGACACGCCTTGATGAGTACTCCCATCGTCGGCGAGCGAGAACGCCTAGACATTGTGGTGGTTCAGGACATCCAACAGGACCTGCAGGTTAGCGCCGATGTTGACGCAAACCATCTTGCCGACCTCATGATCGTTGAGGCCCACCAGTTTCCCATTGCCAAACACGTCCTTGTGTTGCCCGATCATAGCTGACGTCTGCCTGAACGACAAGCCGACTGACATGTGCTGTAATGTCAGATTGTACAAAATCGCGTTGCTGACCTTGGCCACGTACAAACCGTCATCCTGTTGGTGGAACAACTTCTGGCTTGAAGAACATGTCGCCAATGATGACCTCGACAATACCCTTCGATATGGGGATGGTCAGCACCGTCTGCATTGAGTTAAGATATTGGTGCATTGATTCCTGGACGCGCTTCCTGGCATCGAAGAATTTCTTCTTTTCTTGGTTACTGAGAGCCTTGTACTCAGCGAAATCATCAGGGTGCTGCGACGTGAGATGACCGACAAAGTTCTCCTTGCGAAACGACGGATTCCAGTATTTGGTGTTGTTGGTCCGATTGCGCTCGCGACCATCATTTTTCGTGGCGCCAGAGCGCCCGAACCGCTTGCAAAACAGGCAGACGACACATGTCACAACGCTATTGTGCTTCGATTGTGTGATCTTGAGTCCAAATTCAAGCAAATGTTTCTGCTGAAACGACGTTGTGCGAGACGGTGTACCGCTTGTCTTCCTCTTCTTCACGGTTTGCGCCATGTCAATTTTCCTGTGAACGCGTTGAAGCGGCCGAAGGCGTTGACTTGCCGAAAACTGTGCCAGGCGAACTCCAGGCGCCACCACTGCACCATCAATATCACTCCTTGGCGGCTTGGCCCCAAATTCCAATGCACGTCAATTATGATTTTTCCTTATTTTAGGCGTTTGGCTCATTTTAAATTAGGCTAATTAGGCGTCTATTTTTAGAATGCCTAATTTTATGAGGCCTGGCTTAAGTGCTTATAACAATTCATATTAATTAGTTCAATTAGTCAGGGTGCATCCCAAAGCTTTAGTTATTTAATTAGTTTTGCAATAAGCCACTTTAATTGGCCGATCACCAAAATAAATTCCAAAAAAAGGCAAACCCCCACCACCTCCCCCCAAAATAAAGTTGTATGCATTTATATTGTTTTACACAGCTATGTAAAATTGTGTAAGTGTATTTGTTTTACATTTACACTTGCACAATTTTACAAAACATAAAAATGACTTATTAGGTTTAACAATTATGCTTACATGTTTCAGTTTATACGATTACACTTATGTAAGCGGGTGGCCTTATACCCTTACACAAAGTATATAAAAAGTCCATTATGTCATTTAGACTTACACAAAGTCTAAGTCCTAATCCATATTCACCTACAACACTGATCCAAACCAAAGATGAGAATTATTGTGGGCATACCTATGGTTTTTATTTATTTATAAATCATTCATGGTCTCCATGGGTATGGCTCTTTTCTAATTTGGAAAAAATATATGGAGCGAAATAGTTCATTGGTAATTTGTTTACTATAGGGATTCATAAGACCTATTTCATAAATTACGCCTCTATTAAGAATATGATTCAGAATAATCATTTATCTAGAGAACTAAAATTTTCTTCAACAATTCAATAGTTCAATAATATTTTCTTCAATAATTCCCAAAGAAAATCTTTCAGAGGTGACTGTTTTTTCCTCTCAATTTTTTGGTTTTCAAACTCTGGTGAATTTTTCCATGTTTTGGGCACTTTTTCTCGAATTTACACTAGAAATTGAAAATCTCAAAAAAAATCCACATTTTTTTGTAGCCACAATTGAAGAATGTGCCCCGAAAAAAATTCACTGGTGGCAGTACCTACACAACTGGTTACCAGAGATAGGGTCTTCTGCCAGCAAATCAAAACTGCTTTTCATGGAGAGGTTACCAAAGCCAATTGCACAACCAATTGGTGTGCAGCCCATGATTCAAAAGATAGTATTAACAAGAGTATTCAAGATTACAAATTATGGATCATGCCATATGACCATGCCTATGATCCAGAATCCATAATCTTGCCAATTCAAGTTCTCATAATCAATCCCTTACCAAGGAAATGTAAAAAAAAGCAATATATACCGGTAATTGGAGCCTTTTCCGTTCACTGCTTGCGTCTCAAGGAATGACCATTGGGAACACATCAAAGCAAAGAGGCTCTTGGGGAACTGGATCTTATAATGACCTTCCTCCACCAGACCACGGGATGGGAGGTAACTCCAAATGATGTGGTTGTCAATTTGCCCTAGGCCTGAATTTCTACCTAGTTAATGTTCAGCTCTGTGCTTTAATTAAAGAGTAATCAACAATCATCTGAGTTCTGGGCATCAGGGTTTTCTTTCAGGAACTTTTGTTTGGAGGCAAAGGGGCTATCATCCACTGGAAGATGTAGAGAAAGTGGCAATCATCTTTGGGAAGATTGAGGCAAATCTGGCTATAAACTAGATATGAAGTTTTGTTTAAAAATCATCCTTCCATATTTTTGGCTACACAATGAAAACTAACCATTGAAATCTGCCAACTTATGTTATTTGTTTGCTCACTTCTGGCAATTTAAAACCTCCAAAATCACTTCATTTTAGATTTTAGAATTTAGAATTTCTCTGTTTGGCAAAATTTTGCCAGAAGGAAAAGGCCTGCTTAATGTCCATGTGCCCAAAGTAATGGCTTCAGGAATTGAGTAAAATGTGTTTTCAAAACTTGTCACTCATTCTTGCAATTTTGGTTCTTTTCCTCAATGATTCCAACATATTGTTCTCAAAAACAAACTTCCTATTTCTTTTTAAAAGTACATGTGCATTAAAATTAAGGTTTTGGAAGGTAAAACGAGTTGAGAATGTGTTCACACTTGAGCGTCTACCATTCAATTCAAGTATGATTTTGTTTCATACTTGACTCTTCAAAAATGGGATATACTTTTGCTTATGGCTCCTTCCTTACCAGTTCTTCTGTCTGCCATGTCCCCTCTTCCTATTAAAAAGATTTTTAGTCCACACCCACAAAACTCCCAGCTCCTTCAGATTTTTGCAAAGAAAAACATAACATAGAAAACGGTTACAATCATTGTTTGAGTCCAAAATCCTTCAGATGGTTCAATTAATAAAGTGTAAAATACACAAGGGCCATGCCATGGTTTTCCAATGCAAATATTTCAATTGAAAATGTAAACATATATTGCAATTCACACATCTAGTGTGGCATGTGCTGTAGGCACAAGTGTGAACCCAATACAAAATAAGGGAAACTCAAAATATGAACCTAATTTTGCAAGGTACAAATTCAATTTTTGAAGAGTTAAATATGAAAAAAAATCAGCCTTGAACTGATTTTCCTTTCCATAACCTGGTTTTTTGTAATTTTATTTGAGTTTTTAGCAGAAAAATCACTTAAATTTTAATATCTCTTGCATCTTAGGTTCAAAACTTACAAAATAAATTTCATTAGATCTTCTCATTGAGAGCTTTCCAACAAAACCAATGGCACATTCCAATTCCTCTAAATTTTTTTGTTTTGGTTTAAATTTAATGTTTAATGAAAAAATCATTCAGTATGCAATAACTGTTACATTGTGAGTCCAAACACTAGGAAACCAAGCTAACACACCTTACTCATCAATAGCTTTCCAAAGATACCAAGAATGCAGTTCAAAACATGTTGGTTTTAAAGATCTCAATGTCACAAAGCCAATCAAACTTCCTTACTTAATAATATAGATAAATGAAAGAAGGACAACATTTGCCAAACCATATGGGATAAAAGTGAGGTGCTTTTCGGAATGTGTTAAGGAATACAATGGGAATTTGAAGAACATATTGGGAGCATCATGAAAAATCATTGGGAACATTATGAGAACTTGATGAAAACATAGTGTTAACATCATGGGAACTCATTGAGAACTTACTAAGAAAACATTGGGAACAATTGGAAAATGAAAAATCCCTCCTTCACCTTCACTCCTTGCAAACCCAAAAAATATATTGGGGCTGTAGTGAGCCTTCTCATTGGTTGGCATGCAATTTTTATTTTTAAAATTGTTGGTCACAGATTTTGGCCTAGATTAATGGCTGCGCCAAAAAAAACTATGGGATAATCAGATACTGGTGCGCATATTAGGGGGTACTTATTGTGATTTGCATTAACTACATGGGGGTGCCTCCAATGCTCAAATTTTCTTTTAAGCAATGATCCAATTTCATTGGCTTGGCCCACCACCCAAATTTTGACACCATGAAGGGTTTCCAACACACATGGTTCTATTTTGAAGCATTGTGTTCCTCCCCTTTGGTTCAGGTATCATATATATTAATTCTCTTGTTTGTCTGTGACAGGCCATTCCGACCCGTTAATCTGCGAGCCCGATTCTGCAACCCCCCAGTTCACAAAAACGAGGTCCCGAAAACCAGGTGTGGGTCGTGGTGGCGGAGAGAAACTGGAAACGAGGTCCCATTGTTTCTTTTCAAATAATTTAGATAGGAACCAAGCAAACTGTCGTGGTGTTCAAGGATGTGTTTGTTGACGCACTCCCAACTCCTTGAAGGACTCAAATGTGAGCCCAAGTAGAAAACAGCGGAAGAAAGAGGAGTCGGACCACGCTCCCTAGCTCACAACACTTTGAAGGGTAGAGGGGCGTGTTGGAGCTCCG
>Ga0116227_10013748_pt1 | contig 12602 bp, 8 predicted proteins | sample S1TSphgellanicum_FD_89693 | JGI IMG/M metagenome (GOLD analysis project Ga0116227, IMG submission 89693) | Host-associated microbial communities from peat moss isolated from Minnesota, USA - S1T2_Fb - Sphagnum magellanicum MG | ecosystem: Host-associated > Plants > Peat moss > Unclassified... | reverse complement strand
GAAAACTAATTACCCATAATTTTACTTTCTAACGGAGATCAGTGTTTGCAGGACAACCGAAGCCATCACGAAAAGCAAGCCAACATAAAAGGAAAGGTTAAGTTCTTTACCTTCATTAAAGAACAGGAATGCTAATATGATGGCATAGACCGGCTCAAGATTAAAACTGAGGTTTACCGTAAAAGCCGATATTCGTTTTAAAGACTCAGCAAAAAGCACGTAAAGCCCTACCGTACAAAAAGACGCCAAAAGAATCAGATAGCCTGTATCTTGTAAACTTGGCAAAAGGCTAATGACCGGAAAAAAATGGAGATATACTGGAAGCAAAATACCCAGGCCCATAGTCCCGCCAACCATTTGATAATAATTGATAAGCCTGCTGTCATAACTTCTGACCAGCCTCTCGTTGAAGATAGTATAGAGCGCTGCAAAAGCAGATGATATGACACCCAAGCTTATGCCCAATTGATAAGAGGAATCAAAATGGAAGATCAAAGCTATGCCGAATAAGGTAAGTAAGCTTAACAGTACTTCGGAAGGCTTAAACCTGCCCCGGTTGATTAGCGGTGCAAAGATGGCAGTGAAAAAGCTAGTTAAACAGTAACATACAACGCCGATGGAAATGTTAGCGTATTTGATACTGGCATAGAAAAATACCCAATGTATCGTAATGAACATGCCGATCTTAGCTATATCAAATTTCTCCCTGATTTTGATATTGGTTGCGACCCTGAATAATTTGAGCACCAGGAAAAGGATAATGGCAGAAAAGAAAACCCTATACCAAACTAAGAGTCCTTCATTGAGGGATATAAGCTTGCCAAAGATACCGGTAAAGCCGGCGAGGATTACAGCAAAGTGTAATACCAGATATGATTTTTTCATAAAAGAATTGTCTGCTCGTCCAGAAAGACAAGTATTAATAATTAATATATAAAACGGGATTGTAGCTAAAAATAGATTCAATCAGTTAAGCTGATAAAAAACTATATCTGCAAATATTTTAATTATTAAACCCTTGGTGGAGGAAGACAGCTCTTTCTATTCATATCTTGTTTTTGACAAATATAAAGAAATTTGTAAAAAAAGATGAGATTGGAATTTTTTTGCTGATTATTTGCGCCATCTTACTATTGTTAAAATAGCGCATGGTGCATTTTCGGCTGCTATCTAACAATAAATAAGACAGTGATCAAATTCGCACATTTTCAAAAGTGCAATCTCCTCATTGAATAGGATACATTAAACTAACATCAGCAAAATGCAATCATGAGTTTCTAACCGCGATTAGAAGCTTATAATTGCAGATAAACAACTTAAGATAATATTTATGTTATTGGGTTTTTAGGATTTAATAACTTTCTCTCTATTTACCAGCATTATTACATTTTGCGTGTCAAAAAAGTTACTATGGTCTGGATTTACTGGATATTCCGAGAGGCTTGACCAGACTATTCCGTGCGCTTAGGATCACTGAATTGTGTAGGCAATTAAGAAAATCGCAATTAATAATCAACAAATTAATATAGTCAAAGTGTTCCGGAATGAACTGTTTGCTATTTCGGAACGAGGTGATCAATGGTCCCGGAATGTCCACATAAAGTGGTTGAATGGTTCATCAATGCGCTGTTGACAAAAAAATGACCATTTTCCTTTTGACTGTTTACAACCTTTAATGAGGTATAATATTGCCCGTCAAACCGATGGGCCAATAACATGATCCCTATATCCAGCACCGCTAAACCTGTAATTATGACATGAACAGTTTCCATAATAATTTGATAAAAGGGCAGGCCTTTTTCAAAGCACTGCCCTGGTAGTTCATTGTTTAGTTATGTTCCGTAAGCTAATTGTATGTTATGATGCAGCCTATTTAGGATCGGTTCAGTAGTTGCGCGGTCGGTCAGGATACTTTTCTTCAGCTCTTTGAGCTTCTTCCCCAGGAACTGCACTTTGACCTGGCTGTATAACGCTTCATAGCCTTCGATCTGCCAGGCCAGGTCGGTTAAGATGCACTCATAGTTTTGGTGCATGGTTTCCAAACGTTCCCGGTAGTCCGCTGCCTGTTCTAAACAACCGCTTTCCTGATGTTCCATGCTCCGTATGCTTTCCAGTTGAAGCAGGGCACCTATCAGGTGCTCGTGCCTTGTTTTATTAATACCCTGCATAATTGCTCTTTCAGTTTATATATAACCCTTAAAAAGTGTACCTGGCACCAATCTGCATCTGCCAACGTGAAGCCACAGGGTCAACTGAATATGGCAGTCCCGGGTTGATAAACTGGTACAGCGGATAACCCTGGGATGACCTGGCCGGGATGTAAGGCACCAAGCCCACACTTGCCGTCGAGTTATAGGTATTCGGTGAGAAGTACACCTTGCCCCAGTTCTTATCAATCAGGTTGGTCAGGTTCATAACATCCAGGCTGATCGTCAGCGTATGTATTTTTGAGGCATTCTGGTCAGTTCCAAAGTTGATGTCTTGTGAAAAGTGAAAGTCGGCATCATTGTTCCACGGGGTTCTTGCTTCGTTTCGTTCTGTAAAAGTGCCCCTTCTTGAGCTCAGGTAGGGATTGGCATCAATGAACTTGTCAAACGCGTCTGCCTGCTGCTGTGCCGACTGCGTCGGAGTAGCGGCAAAGAAGTTGATCGTTTCGCCCCTTGCCGGGATGTAAGCCAGGCCTACCTGCTGTGGGTCGTTCTGCGGCGTATAGTTCACAAAGCCGTAGGTGAACGGGCTGCCCGACTGCGCTGTCACAAATAAAGCAAAGTTGCTCACCCATACCTTGTTCCAGGCTTTGCGATAGTTTACACTGGTTACTATCCTGCTACGGATATCAAAGTTGGAGTTGGCCAGTTGCGGGTTGTTGGGGTTCAATGCCTGGTTCAGCTGCCAGTTGGACTCGAAAGAGTTCCTGATCCCGTTGGACACATCTTTTGATTTGCCATAGGTATAAGCTGCGGAGAAGCCAAAGCCGTTATCGAAGTTCTTAGAGATTTGGCCTGTTAAGCTGTAACGATAGCCCTGAGAGGTATTGGACATTTCATAGGCATTGGCAAACTGCGGGTTCCTCGGGTTCTGGCCCGGGAAGATGGGCTGCTTCCTTTGGGTAGCTGCCGTATCATAGGCATAATAAGTCGGGTTATCCGTGATGTTCACCTGTTTGAACACAATGTCATGGATGGTTTTGGTATAGATGCCTTCCACCGTGTATTTAAAGCCGTTCTGATCTTTGTAATCCAGCGCCAAACTGCCGCGCAACACTTTGGGCATTTTGAAGTTGTTGTCGATCACATCCACCTGTGTCTTTCCGGCATTGGGATCATTCGTGATCTGCCCGTTCTGACCGGCGAAGTTTCCTATCCCCTGCCCCGGCGTATGGCTTAGCGGGTTACCATTGAATACGTAAGGCGGGTTGCCGTCTGTTTTTTGGTCATACGCCCCGTAAGTATTGCCGTTGTTATAAAAGGCATAGCCTAACCAGGCAAAGGGGATACGTGAAGTGAACATACCTAAACCGCCTCTCAATACCAAACTCTGATCGCCCCTGGCATCGTAACGGAAGCCGATCCGTGGCGAGATCTGTACTGCGCCAAGATAGTTGCCGGTGATCTGATTCAGCGGCGTGTAGGTATAAGTAGTACCGAAGCTGGGATCGGTAAAGGCGTTCTGTGTTTTCAGGCTCAGGATCTGCTTGGAAGGTACCTGCTGGTAATCAAACCTCAATCCCGGCGTGAACCTGAACTTATCTGTTACCTGGATCTCATCCTGTATGTAGGTGCTGTAAAAGTTTACATTGAACTGTGCTCCGGGGTTGTTGAGGATAAAATCCCGGCTGTTATTGGTATAGTTATAGCTGCCCTGTACACGCTCGGGGTTATTGTTCAAAAAGTCATCTATGCTTTGATAGGTTACACGTCCGTTCCAGGCGTTAACAAAGCCGTAATTGATCTTGTAGAGTTCATTATGGGTGCCGACTGTCAAGGTATGCTTGCCTAAGTTCCATACCAGGTTATCGGTCAGCTCTATCGTGCTTTGCTTCATATTGAAGATCGAAGCCTCCCTGTCCGTACCGAAGAAGATGGTTGAGCCGGGTGTGTTGCCTACGATCTGTACCTGTGGGAATGAAGGATCGCTGGTTGGCGTACGGTAATCATGGACAGTGGAGTAACCTACCACCGCGCTGTTGGAAAAGTTATTCCTGAACCTTGTCTTCAGCTCAGCTACCGTCGAGTTCTGGTTGTTGTTCTGCTTATAAGCAATGCTGCCGAAACGGAAGTCGAACTGGTCGCGTTCCATATTCAGGGCCTCTGAACGGATGTAATTGTTCCGGATAGACAGCTGGCTTTTATCGTCGATGTTCCAGTCCAAACGGTTAAAGAACTTGGTGGAACGGGAGTAAGTATTGAACTGTCCTGCTGTTCCGGGATCGAAGTTGTAGTTCTTTATGGAGTAATCAATTATCTTCTGGGCGTCAGCCGCGCTCAGGATACCTGCCGTTGCCGGGCTTCCTGCGACTTCCAGTACCGGGTCTTGTCGTCTCGTTACCTCTTCGTTAGTAAAAAAGAACAGTTTGTTTTTAATGATCGGGAACCCTAAACGGAAACCGGTCTGGTAGTTATAATAAGCTGATGGCAGTTTGCTGTTCAGTTCGCTGCCGGTATGGTCGGGGCCTACTAAGGTGGAATTAGCGCCGAAGCCATAGACCGAGCCGTGCACTTCGTTGGTACCCGAGCGCGATACCGCGTTGATGCTACCGCCGGTAAAGTTACCGATCTTCACATCATAAGGGGCGATATAAACCTGGATGTCTTCAATCGCATCTAAAGATATAGGATTGGTACGGGTTGATGAACCAGGCATACCGGATGAACCGGTTTGGCCGCCTGCTGAAGGGCTAAAGCCAATCGCGTCGTTGTTAATCGCACCATCAATGGTTACGTTGTTATACCGGAAGTTAGTGCCTGCAAAGGAGTTGTCTTTTGAACCCTGCGGCACCATCTTGGTAATATCCGTAATGCTCCGGTTGATCGTGGGCTGGTTCCTGATCTGGTCACGGCTGATGTTCTGGCCGGCACCATAGCTATTGGCCCTCGGGCTGCTCTTTTTGCCTTTAACCACCACTTCGTTCAGCGTTTTGGTATTATCCGTCAGCACAAAGTTCAGTGTCAGCGGGTCGCCCAGGCTGATTTGCGGGATAACTCTTGTTTCCGTGTTCATGCTCAGGAACTTTACCTCGATGGTGTAAGGCCCACCTACCCTTAAACCCGGCAGGTTATATCTGCCGTCTTTACCTGTCGCTGTCGCGTACCTGGTGCCCGAGGCCGTATGCACCGCCGTTACCGTCGCACCAGGCAACGGCTGATTTGTTCCGTCCAAAACCTGACCGCGCAAGCCCCCGCTCGTCTCCTGGGCGTATGCTATCTGGCTTGTTATGCAAATTATCAGGCATAGCGATAGCTGTATGATGTGTCTCATAATCGTTTGTTTTTTTTTATCTTTTGAATATTTATCTTAAGGCTGACAAGCGGCTTTAAACTGCCCGTCATGTGTTGTTTTTGTTAAAAAGTGAATGGTGCCGGTACCTGGTCAACCACATGTAACACCCCATTGGTAGCCACTATATTACCATGAATAATATGTATCGGGGTCGTATTTCCTTCAGATATAATCGTAAAACCGTCAGTCTCCACATAAAAACCCTCGCCACCGATTGCATAGCCGCCAAGAAATGAGGATGTAAAGAGCTTTTGTGCTGAACCCAAGGTGTTTACCTGTAGAATCAATTGCAATTTTGACGGATCGGCATTGATAGCTGCGACGTCCGGATAACCGAATTTTTTGAAAGCATCATCTGTAGGTGCAAATAATGCCCAGTAAGTCGAATTTACACCAATTGTGGAGTACTTGCTTTCGAGATTTAATGCTTTAATAGCAGCGGCCAAAAGTGTTAGGTTTGGCGTTTTTTGAATAATATCAAGCAGTGAGCCTGTTGGTGGCAAGGCTACCTTTTGTAATTCCTGCACTACGCCATCGTTCAGATCGGTACTGCCGCCGGGCACTAGAGGAATCCCGTTAAAAAATACGCCGTAATAATTTTTCACCAGGTTGGGTTTATCAAGCGAGTCAAGCCCGCCTACGTCTTCCGCGTAAAAACCAACCAGGCTGGCGCTGCTGATCCTGCCATAAACAATGCCATATTTCAAGGCCATCGCCAAAGCCTTCGGATCATACCGGTTAATGCTGTCGAGTGTAAGCCCTGCGCTGATAAAAGCGGAATCGACCGGGGCAAAAACCGTAAAAGGACCGCCATTGCTGAATGTTTCCGCATGGTAAAGCCCGGCCCTTTTTAAGGCCGCCTGATAAAAGCTTAGTTGTTTATTCTGGCTGATATACTGAAAAACTGAAGGCCTGGCTTTGTTTTTCGTTCCTGTATTATCTTTTTTACATGATGCAAAAAGGAATAATGACAGCAGAAACACCAGGCTGATCATCGCTTGTTGCCTCATTATGTTCATTTGTTTAGTATTACTAAATTTTACTTCCATGATAAATTCTTTATGGGATAAGTACCCGGTCAATGATATGGATCACGGCATTTCCGCAGGGTATGTTAACGTTATTAGTGACGGGATTATAGGATAAAGGGGCTGCGATAACTGACGGGACACCTTGATTACCATTCCCTAAAAAAGTAATCGTGTGAAATCCCCCCGGATCGCCGCCTATGATTACCTTGCCGGTATTCAAAGTTGTTATGCCCGCAGGGTTAGCTTTGGCGAAATGGAAGAAATCGCCGTCAAAATACCGGCCCTTTATGATATGGTATTTTAGCAGACCGGCGAGTTTTGCCGGATCGGCCATCAATATGCTGTCTAGGGTACTTACACCCAGATTCATCCCTAATTTCGCGGATTGTTGAAATGCATTGTTTGATGGCGCTAGTAATGTATACACATCAGTGCCCTGCAATAACGATTTGTCGAGCCCGGAACGTTGCAGGACCGCCGCAAACAGGCTAAGCGTGGTGTCATTATGAAGATAAGCTACCGCATTGGCGTACACCTCCGGGTTCATTACCTTCGGCATCACCTGGATAAAACCATTAGAAGCCGGATTATCTGTACTAGTCAATCTCACACCATTAACCGTGGTAACCGTATCAGCGCCATCAAGGTATTTGCTTACATAAATATTACCGCCGGTATGTGTTTGGTAAGGTTTATTTTCAGTTAACGGGATGTTTTTAAATGCTATTTTTCCGTCCAGTATACTATAGCGCATGGTGTTCAGCATGACTGCGGGCGAGATGTAAGCGAAGCTGTAAGTTGTAGCCGGATAGGCGATATGGATCAACGCGTAAGCGTCATTATTGGGTGCTAAAAAGGTATAAGGACCGGGTTTTGCCAGGCTGTCCTGCAGGTTAACAGAGGTAAGGGCAGCATAAACAACACCAAAAGTAAAATTGTCGTTCAATACAAATTTTATCGTACTGCCATCCTGCACCCGGTTTGGTGCCTGCATTGTATTTTTTTTACAACCGGCCATGCTTAAACTTAACATTAGCAGGCAGGCAGCCGCTTTTAACCAGGCAGGTGTTTTATGAAGGTTTATCGTCATCGTTCAATAGGATTAATTGTTTACTACAGGATAAAAAAGCTTGTCAATTTTATATACCGCGCCGTTGGATGCAACATAATTGTACACCGGGTGTAAGGGGTTAGCATCCAGCGGTATCATCACCAGCGGTAATTTCGGATCGTTGGTCCATTTAACATAAGCAACTCCGTTTTTTCCGGAAAAGATGAGCGGCGATTTAAATTTCAATGCCGATGGGTCCCCGGGTATTCCCAAATAAAAGGAAGTAAAGCCGCCAACGTAAGTATTATAAATCCCGTTGTTGATCAGGGGGCCGAGCAGGTCATTATAAAGCAGCCTTATATTGTAGGGTGGATTATTTATGTCGTTAAATAGGATATGGCGCCCGAGCAGGCTGTCCAGTGACGAATAAGTAATGGAAGCAAAGTCGTTATAATCCAATGTAGGCAGATACCGCGTGGCAAAGTTTCGCAGGTCGTCCGCCGTGTGAAATCCGGCATCGTTAAACGCCTTGTTTGTCGGTGCAAATACAGTAGGTAACATTTGCGGATGTCCGGCTGTTGGGGGCGTGGCAAATAATGTAGTCAGATCACCAAGAATATATCCTGTATTAGCAAGAAATACACTATCGGCAATTGCCACTGCCTGGTTAAACATACTTAGTTCCGGGTCTGTGCTGATAATATCACTGATGGTACGTTCAGGCAGTTTTGCCATGAAATCCGAAACCGGGTAAATGTACCCGTTGTATGCGGCTATGGCAGGCGCAGTTTTATTTACAGGCACACCATTAAAATATATTTTACCGGTTTCTTTAAGATATAAAGGCGCTGATGCCGTTGATATTGCGCCGGATGGCAACGTAGTTGATTGCTGCCTGAGCGTTAATATTTGCAGGGTAGTGATATTATTAGTTAACAGCTTATCGTCGAAAGTACCCACACCGATCTGATAGCTGATCAACGAACGCAGGGAATCGATATTCAGCTTATTAATCCCTGCCGAATCCAAACCATTGGCTTTCATCGCTGAATCGGTCAGGGCAAAAATAGTGTAACTGCTGTTTGCACTGATGCTTGAGGACAGTGAAAGCCTGTTAACAGCCAGGTTGAACAGGTGCAGTGCCGGCTCACTGCTCAGGGTTTTTACCAAATCCTGGCCCTTAAAAGGTATAGGGGCACCGGGTACTGCGATCTCGTCTGATTTCTTTAAACAGGCGCTCAGCAATATGATCAAACCAGCCGCCATTAAGGCTATTGGCTTAAAATATCTTATATTAATTTTCATATTTATGATGAAATAATTATTTGTGAATTCTTACGCTATCGGGTATAATGACCATGCCATCAAGCCCATGAACTACTCCATTGACGGCGATATGATCGGGATCGGTCACATTAGCCTGCGGGCCATAGATGTAGGAGTTGCCATAATATGGCGGGTTATCAAGTTTCGCTTCAATAGTCTGGTAGTCTAATGATTTAATGCCATAAGCAGCACTGGTACCGCCATAAGGCGTAAAAATCGTAATCGCATATTCCGGTGTGAAAATAACGGGGCTATAGAGATTTGCCGGCTGTGCATCTGTTACAAAATCAGAAAGAAAGAACCGGTAGGGCGACAGGATATAAGCACCAAATAAAAACTTTTTATAGGTGAGCGTATCTATCGCTGCAAGCGAGGTTTTGTCTAACCCGTTATTGATAAAGGCATCATTATCAGGCGCCATAACCACATACGGACCCGTGCCGTCAAGCTTATCCAGTAATCCGAATTGCTTCAGCGCCTGGGTAAAATAACTGTATTTCGGGTTGCTTTGCAGGTATGCCTTTACCGAGGTGGCGGGATAATACAATACCTTGCTTAACGCTATCAAATACCCATTGGCGGCTGCAATATTTGTTTTATTTACCTTTACGCCATTAATATGCAAGGGGGTTATAGCTGATCCGGACGGCGCGGAAGCGGAATTTAAGGGCACCGAAAAATAAACTACCGGGCCCGCTAAGGTTGGATAAGGCGAATCAATAGTTTGCGGAATGCCGGCATAAGCGATACTCATGGGGATGATATGATAGCTAATGAGCTTTTTAAGCGCAGCGGTATCAATTTTTGAAAGGCTGTCGGCACTGATGCCAGAGCTGGCAAACGCATCGTTATCGGGGACCAATACAGTGTACGGACCTTTGCCCTGCAGCATTTTATCCAAACCTGTGCGCTGTAAAGCGATGTAAAACATGCTGAAGGCATAATTATTTTTTATAATGGTCAGCAGTGGCCGGCTATCGGTTGTGGTTTGCGGCAAGGTATCCGGCGCTTTAACGCAGGCTGTTTGTAAGACGAGCAGCCATGCTATTGCGATCAGGAAATATTTCTTATTTTTCATGATTTGTTTAGTTGTTAGGTACCTCGTTAAATCCACGCTGTATCTGCATCAGGTAAACCCGGTCATACACAATCTCCATGATGTTTAAGGTAGAATAAACATGGAAACCTTTCCCGGTATTCACCATAAGGTTAAGCTGCGGGGTACTGTTACTTGTGACATAGCTATTAAATATGCTGGGGTCTTCGCCGCAGTTTATAAAGAAGCCCTGGCTGCTAAACGGGTCCAGCATCGGGTCATCGGCATTAAACAGCTGAAAATTAAAATACGGCAGGGTACCAAGCGGGTTAACAAATACATGGCCTGTTATATCAGCATAAATTCTGGGCAAACCCTGGTAAAAAAATGCGTCCTGCGACAAGAAAGGCAGCGGCTGATAATCTATCGTGGCATCCATTTTTGTGGTGAGGGTGGTTAATACGGTATTGTTGTACCCCGGGTAAGGATCATAATTGGCTCCCGGGCCGTTTTGGCCTCCGCCAGCCGATGCCGCGTCATTAAAAATATTGTAAGTGCCGGTAATATTTATTTTGTCACCCATGTATTTTTTCAAGCCGTGCAGCATATCACTGGTTGCTTTACCCGATAGATTGATAAAGCCTACATAAAGCTTACCCGGGTCAAATGCCTGGTGGGTGAACTGCTCCTGCCGGATATACACACCGTATTTGTTATTGTCCAGGTCGCGCGATACTACCTCGAGGGTGTACACTTCACCTTTCTCAAAATTGACCGTGGTATCTACCAAAATGCTGCTCCTTTGTGTTTCAGAAAGGTCCTTAAAGCCGGGATTACTTTGCGGACGCACGACAAACATGATGCGGTGCCTGCCCGAAGGGACCTGTGCCCAGGCAGAAAGGTCGAGCCCGTTGATGACCGGTGCAACCTGTACATGCGCGTTACCAGGGTATTCGTAATTGACAGGTGTTAAATTCACAGTTGCCGGATGGGTAAAATTCCCCAGCGTGCCATTACCGGTTGAACTGTTTGCCTCATTAATTGGGTATGACAGGCTGAATAGTTGCCTGGTGCCCAGGTAATCCCCTATAATGCCGGCATCGCTTGGCACGCCGGACGCATCGGTTTTAGGGTCCATCAAAAATGTTAAAAAAGGTGTCGCCTGCTGGTTATGCAGCGCATCAATGGTACTGGTCAGGTTATTAAAAACCCGGATGTAGGCAGGGTCCTGTACCAGCGGGGCAAGCGCATATTTTTTGCAGCCGGCCAAAACAAGGCCAAACAGCAATAAAAAAAATATCGGTTTATGTAATTTCATATAATGCCTATTTACTGTGTTTAATGACAACTATGGTCGCTTTTTCAGAGGGTTGTGCCGCGGTAAAGGTTTTACCGACCAGTGCCAACGTATATATCCCCGTTTCCGCCACTTTATACTTAGGCGTGGAGTATAAATTTTGATTAGCTATAAAGGACTGCAATACATCGACCGGGACTATATCAGGTAAAAGGGCACCCGGTATTTCCGGTAGCTTACCCGGGCTTGACTGGTAAGCCCTTATGTATCTTGGAACGTTGCCGAACTCTGAATAAACGGCCACCTTACCCCCTGTTACAGGCTGTAGCGTATATATAATAGAGCTGTTATTAGCCGGCATTACGCCGGGCGCCAGGTTTACATATGCGCTGTAATACCGCATGGTATCACCATTCATACCGTTAACTTCCGGTAAAAACAGCTGGTGATCGTTAGTGAAGGTAACATATGGCAAGTCGGGGCTCAGGTTCAGGAACCTGGATTCGAGCGCGTAAAAATATTGCCCCCTGCGCGGGATGCCGTTTGTCCCATCATCAGGAACAGCTCCGGTTTGCGGGTTTGGTGCATAAGAGCTATTGTAAATAGACCCTGACATGTCATTAGACTCAAATAAAAGGGCTGGCTTTCCATCGGGCTTATTGTAGGCCCAAACGGTATAATTATCATAGGGGTATAGCTTCAGATCGCCCTCTGCTAAAACCGCGCCATTTTGGTCAATGGCCTGTATGTGGTGGTTGCCCTGCACAAAGATTTGATAAAGCGGCTGCTGTGCCGGTATTGAGGTAAGTGAGCCAATGTAAGGCAGTTGGCTACTTAATGTAGCTCCGTCCACTTTAATGGTGACCTGTTTGCCGGGTATGGCATTAAGTGCCTGCATACGGGCATAGGTGCTGTTTACACCCGGATCAAGCTCTGTAATTACCCGGTATGAATTTGCGTAGGTAACAGCGGGGTAAGTATCGCACCCTATATAATTCATCAGGTTTGGGGTGATCACTAAACTATAAACCCCGCCTGGTTTAAAGGTCCGTACCCTTGGGGTAAGGCCTTCCTGGGGTTGAATAACATTTGGTGAACAGGGATCTAAACGGACGATGGTTGGCAATTCTGCCAGTTGCCTGTTTGCTTGTATGCCCGACCCATTTGATACAAAAAGCTTAAACTGGTACGTGCCGTATGGAATTTCCACGTAGCCGGAAGTTGCATTCAGCCCGATATTTTTTAAAGCCGGATCAACCGGGCTGCCATCGGCATAGGTAAGGGATACCGGGCCGTTTAAGCCGTACGGATCGGCTGCAGAGCCCAGGTTGATGATCCTTATTTTAAAATTCTGCGGGTTTG
>Ga0116227_10013747_pt1 | contig 12603 bp, 8 predicted proteins | sample S1TSphgellanicum_FD_89693 | JGI IMG/M metagenome (GOLD analysis project Ga0116227, IMG submission 89693) | Host-associated microbial communities from peat moss isolated from Minnesota, USA - S1T2_Fb - Sphagnum magellanicum MG | ecosystem: Host-associated > Plants > Peat moss > Unclassified... | reverse complement strand
TGGTTCTTAAAGAAAAATTCCTGTTTGGAATTTCTGCTTTTGGCATTTTCAGAATGATTTTGCTTCGGGTCATGTAAGTGGGGAGCTTCCTGTAAGCCCACTTGTTCTTAGTCTTTCCCTGTTTTTTTCCCTTTCTGTCTTTCTTTGTTTCTTTGTCTGGTCTTTGTTGTGGGGTCTGTTGCTAGCCAGTAGTATGGCTGAGTCTTCCCATTGCTTTCGGAATTGCAGCAGAAACTCAGTTTGCAGGATGGTGCTTGTCACCGGCCTTTACCCATTTTAGGGAGCTGATGAAGTCAGTGGGGAAGTTGTGATAGTTAAGTCACTATCATACATACTACTGTTGATGGTCCCTGAACAGGTGTGAGACTGGCACTTTTGTTCATACTGGTGTGTGTTTTTCATTTTTCGTTTTGTTTTTTGTCTCCCCTTGTTTGGTTCTTTCTGTGGCTTCCTGAGGAAGTGTTGGCCTTGTTGTTACTTCTTCATTGTGAGAATGGAGATTTCTCTATTCTTATGAAAGATATTTGACCTCCCATCTTCAAAGTTGTTCCCTGTGTTTCTTGCCAAACATAGTTCCACATACATGAGAACAGACATTAAGGCTTAAAGTTCATCTTCAGTAGGACATGGTTGTGTTTCCTCTATGCCTGGATCTTCTCCTCATCTTCTCACAGTTCACTTGTTTTGAGCTGTCTTTTGCTGTACAGCTGTGGACACCAGATGACAAGTTGTTGGTCTTCATTGACAATAAGTAAGCTTCATTCAGCTCAGTTCATTCCAATATACTTCATTTGATGTAGGAGCTGTGCATATGATTTTCCTGTGTAGGAAGTTCCACTAAAGGCAGATGGAGGCCTTCTTCCCAACAAACTTTAAATTGAGGCATGCATCATAAGTTTGTTGTTTCATAAGTTGTCACTGGCTGCTGCAGAGTGGAGGCAGTGATATCTTCACCCATCCTCTGCAAGGCTATATTTGATATGTATTTGGGGCCAGACTCAATCTTTCGCAAATATCGAAACATGGCATTCACATTTCACAAGGATAGTACTACCCCAGAAGCACTTGCAACATCTGCTATTCAAGCAGGTTAAATCACATTTTGGTACTTTTCAAGGATTTTGTTTCATCTACTGTCAAGTATCAGAACTGAAGTACGTATGGGATGCAGGTGAATTTATGAGAAATATGCCTAAATGATGCTGGAACTCTTTTCAATAATAATGAACTGGTTCAAGGCATGATTGTGGTCATCTAAAGGCATTAACTGTTGCTCAAGCCTTCGGTTGTCCTGGAGAAAGTTTCAAGTGGAAACTATAGACAACCTATCTTGTGATTGTGAGAAGGTGCACTTGACAACAGGTCTCAACAGCATTTTTCATCAGAAGCTAGAACAAGTGCTGCTTTGGCACAAGAGTTCTCAAGCCTGGAATTAGTGCTTACTTGCCACAAAAGGCTGTTTCTCCTCGTAGATGTGTCAGGAGTACACATAACCACACACTGTTACTGCTATTGTACTTTTCTCAACCTTGTATGTGAATAGGAGCTGAGAGAAAGGGAAAACTGAATAGCCTTGTTTCCTCTTATGGTTATGATCAGCACATAGACAGACTCATCTTAGTGTACTTCAAATCTGCATACTGCAATATGTCATCTTATGTGTCATAGCAAGGGTTTGGGAATACCTTGTTTGCTTGTCCTTTCCAGTGCTGGGAGCTGCTGAAGGAAAGCAATGGCTAGTCATGGCAGCTTTGCTACTGCTATTGGTGATGATGATGATGGGTCTGAAACTTTGTGAGCATGATGAAGGTGATGGGTCTGGAACTTTGTGAGTGACTCTCATAAGGTAATCACTGCAACATGAATGCACATGTTTTCATGTGAGCTTGACCACTTGTGACTGCATTGGTGTGGTGGAGATTTTCTCTGTAATTTCCATACATATTTACTGTCCTTTCTAAGGGACTTTGCCCCTCACCCCTCCCACTAATTTGGCTGGTGGATCTTTGGGTTTTCAATTGTCCACACTTCCAACTACATTTAACAACTAGAGAGCATACAGCACAGGTACCTCTGTAACTTCTGAACCTCTCATTCAAAAGAGAGAGTCTCGAAAGTTGTAAACAGTGTGGGCAGTCAGGGTAGTAAGTTGGAATGGCAGTGTGTTTTGTTTGCATCTAATTTTCTTTACTTCATATATTTTTTCATACTCAGAGTTATTGAACTGGGAGGATTGGAAAAGATTGCAACTCTTACAACGCATGCAAGTTTTCTTTTTTGGTTTCATTTCTTGCCTTAAAGTTTTCTTTTTTGGTCTCATTTCTTGCCTTACAGTGTGTCCCACATGTTCTTTAGTAGCGAATATGAGAATTGCCTTGTTTTTCTGAAGTGTACTGGAAAGTTTTTTTCCCCCCCCCTTTCTTCTGTGGCATTTTGTCGTTTTTAATATCCAGTTTTCCTGAAGTGTAGGATCTGGTTATTCTTACCTGTGTGATATTCAGATCAGCTACAGATATGTTGTTCTCAAGACATCAGAGCTTTCAAATTTCACCTTCATTATCTGGTGTAAATCATGGAGTTTGGAGTTGGTCTCATATTGTGGATCCAGTTCATAAGATTTCCCTCAGGACTTTCTCTCTTGTTTTTCCATGGCAAATTGACCCAAAAACAACTACCTGTCAACAGAATGCCTTAGGATTTTCTCTCTGTTTCTCCATGATGAATTCACCTAAAGCTGAAAATCCATCAATAGAATGCCTTAGGATTTTCTCTCTTTTTTTTCCGTAACAAATTTATGAAAAGATAACCTGTCTTTAGAATATTACCTTAGGATTTTCTCTCTTTTTTTCTAATGACAAATTGACCTAAAGATGACAAATCCCTAAATAGAACACCTTGTGATTTTCTCTTTTTTTCCAATCACAAATTGACGTAAATACCTGTTGAATAGAATGCAGCAAACATGCGAAATGTGAGCATTCAGCTTGCACTTGATATATTGTGCTGTGAAAGCTAAAGTACAAATACAAAGAATTCTATAGAAGTTTCTAAAGACACCAAAACAGGAGCTAAGAGCCATTTGCATGTGACAAACTCATGATCTTGCAAAAAGTGGTAAAGAATTGGTAGAATGTTTTTTAGTGTATGTGGAGGGCACCTTACACTCAATAATTTTTTTTGCATCAACAGAAGAGGCACCTTATGTGTAAGTTCCAAAAAAAATGAGGAACACTATTGCAGAAGGTGCCTCCTCTCCTCAAATGAATCACATCCATTTCAAATTCTCCCAGATCTTTAATGCTGGGTAAGGACCTTGAACAGGGCTGTTCTTGGAATCCAGGTCCTCCACTCAGCTCTCACCCCATGCCAGGCCCGCATTCCCAGAATGGCCCCATTCTCAATCCTTACCCTACACAAAAACACTCCTTTGGACACACCTGCAAGAAGAAGCTTCCAATTGAAAAAAAAAAGGGGTTGGAAATATTAGCAATGAGCTTTGCCCTAGTGAAGCTGGCAAAGCATCTGCAGTCATTTTACTTGTGTGACAAAGTAAAAGATTGCACCATATTGTGAGTACATGCTAGAGTATGTACTTCTGATTGGTGATCACCCAAAAATCTACAGCCGTGTTAGAAAGAAAGCTCTCAATGAGTAGGGGTACATCAAGGTGGTTTCCTAATGTTTAGACCTATGATGCAAAAGTTTTTGAGTATTGAACAAATTTTCATTCAAAATTCAATAAAATATAAACAAAAAATTTAGGAGAAATTGAGGTGTACTCTTGATACCATTGGAAATTGTTCAATGAGTAGCAATTTATGGAGATGATTTCATAATTTTTAAACCTAAGGTGCAAAAGATATTGAATTTTGAGTAATCTATGTCATTAAAATTTCAAATTTTGAGTTGGGTAACTAACTCACACTTAAGCCAACTACACAAGTCACACTAGTTATCATTAACCCCTTTACCCCACTCCTCCTTTTCTTCTTCTACATGCCTTCCTTCCACCCCTGCCCCTTAAATTCCCTATGGTCCAAAGCATATGTAGAAATGGTTCTATCATTGAAGATGAGAATTCCACTTGCATGGGATATTGTGTCTATTCCTTATCTTGGAACATTCATATCTCATCATGTGTCCCAAGTGGCCAAAATATCCTTTGAGGTGAACTAATGGCCCTTCACCAAGCAACCTACTTCTTAATGATCAACCCACATACATATTTGCAAACCCTGGTATTTCTTTATATTTTTCATAATTCACTAGTAGGAGGTGTGACCAAATTCACTAAGAATTTCATTAGATTTTTAATGAAAATCTCAATTTCATTACACAAAAAATTTAGTGAATTCACTATGTCCCCCTAGTCATTGGGGACTAGTTGTTGCAAACATATTAGTGAATTCATCCATTTAAATTTAAATAATTATTTGAATGATATTTTAAAACTTGACCTTTCATGAATCACCTTTGTGAATTGCTTCTACTAAATGTGGACATGAATGGCTCAAGTTTCAACCACAGTGAACTGGCTACAGTAGCCTAATTTTGATTCATTTCCTCAAAATAAGATCACACACAAATATCATAAGGAATGACATGGTTGAAAACCTAACCAAATTTGGATGTCTACAATCAATCCTACAACCTAATGATAATTTCATATGTATATATCACCCCTTTATGTACTAGTTACAAAATGACAAATTTTTTTCCATACCCTATTTGAAATATACATACACAGCTTCCTCTCATTCATATTGGCCAAATCATCCATGAAATCTCCCCTCAACACCCCTCACTCCACAAATGGTTCAACAACTAAAACCTTGATCAAACAATATCCAATGACTTTTGGACCCACACAATAGTTTCAACAAAACAAATAATACAAGTAATTTGTTTTTGAAATGCCCAAATACATGGGGAATCATTGGAAACATCTCTTCTAACATACCTTTTTCCCATCCGCAATGTGCAAATTATGTGGACCCCTTCACACCCATGTGGATACATGGTCATACATACTATCTTCATGTCAGCATCTAGTACCCCATGATCTAGACATAAATTAACATAACAAAGCCTTATGGCACATTTGAAATTTCTTTTTCATCAACCATACTATTAGATTGAGAGTTTTTGATTTTGATTTAGATTTTTTAAAACAAAAATCCATCGTGCCCTTATTGATCATTCTTGCTCCCTCTTACTTCCACCTAAAATGCTCATGCCCTGCTCAATTATGCCCATAATTCCTTCTACTAGATGACCTCCCTAAACATTTTCCCCTCCCAAGCAACCCCACCCCTTCAATTTGCATCCAATTCATTGAATCCACATTTTGCCAAAATTTGTTTCTACAAGGTGTTATCAATTGAAAACTCAATAAACACAACCATCTCTTCACATGGATGCCTAGATGACTCCTCCTAATCTTCATCATTGGTGAAAGAGGAGTGCATTTGCACACATCTTCTTCTTTACAAGTGCAATTCCAAATTTCACCTTCTTACATTAAAAATCTACAAATTGACCTACATATAGACTCCATCCAATCATTATCCACCATCATCTTCAATAAATGTAAACTTCCCTATCAACAAATCCACATGAATATCATCACCTCAAAACCCTTCTTGTATTTTCATTTGCCTAATATTCATTCCCCTTCAAAATGGTACCACACTATTCTATATTTGCATTGTCATGTGTAACATAGAGCCTTTTGAAAAAGAGACTTTTATTTGTTAATGTTGACTAAGGCATTTGTGTGTTTCTTAAGCTATGTAACTCTAAAAGCCTTTCAAGCATAAGTTTGGTATCTTGGCCTCTTTCTATAGTTGGAATTTTTTCTTTATGAGTTCGCCAAAAAAAAAAAAACATTTTTTCATACAAACTTAGGGAAAGAAAGAACTAACTTGAAATCCCTCACCAATTTTTTTAATTTTATAAATGCCCTCCCAAACCTATTGTTCAAACTTCAAACCTATTGATATTGTGACCAATGTTGTGTTTTTAGTTGGATCGGAATTTGATGGGCCTACATAGGAAAGGACCCACCATAAAAACTTGGACCTTGCCAAGACCCTACCTTAAGATTCAAACCTCGACCTAATTCACCAAAAGCGAAAGGTCAATCAAACTTGGGTTAGACCCAACCTAAGGGTCTTATGTCCTTTTACATAATGTCAGAGTCTTAAAATTTAGATAAGGTTCAAGTAAGGTCTAAAATGTAATTAATAATTGAGCTTTATGCATTTTGCACTTCCTTTAGAAGAAGCCCTTCCCTTTGGGCACCTTTGAAAATTTTCTCATTAAATGGCTTGGCATTGCACATGGAACCAAACTTAGGTCCTTGCTATCAGCTTTGTGCATTCTCTTGTTACAACTTTGGGCAATTTAAAAGGCCATCGGTGCACTCTCTAATGCTCTATGCTTTGTGTTTAAATTATCGAGAAGACCTTTGATACACTAAATGTTCAATCATCAACTTGGTTATCTTAACAATTTTAGTAATAAAAATTCTGCTCAAGTATAGTGAGGTGATAAACGAGCACCTCAAAAGCCAAATATTTTCAACACCCTTTTCTCCCATAGCCTATTCTTGAAAAATATAAAAATAATCAAACAAAAAGATTTTGATATTCTTGTTTTGAGAGTGCAAAATGCACACTTTCTATCTTATATTTACCAAAAGTTTTAAGTTTTATAGCCATAGGCCAATCAAAGAGACTCATTGCACATATTTTTCAAGAACTGTGGGTCAAAGGGTTCACATACCCGCCATGTACCCTCCGGTTCTCTCATGGACAGAGAGGGAGAGGGACTCAGCCCAGCACTACTACTGGTGAGTTAGAGGTACCTGGATTCTACAGACAAACTAGAGAAGGTATTATTCACTATGGAGGGTTGAGCATGTGCAATATAACCCAAATAACATTTGATTTAACTCATGGGTTGAACTCAGTTAGTACCTGAGTTGATTTGTACATTAGTAGTACCCATTAGGACATGGACCAAGTGGAGAGAAGTGGAAGAATGATTTGTAAACTTATTAAAATCACTATCACACTTGTTAGTAGCACAAAATATTTGCAAAGCTTTCTTTGTAAATATGACTATAATGAGAGAAAATCTAGAGTAAATACTAAGGTTTTTTAAATTGTAGTTTGGCAATGTTAGTGTTGCTTTGTATTCAAGTTGTGCAAACTAACAAAAATGAATCTAGTTTATTAAAAATAATAATTTCGACAACCAAAAGATACGTGAACTTGCCAAGAAAGAAGAAAATTTTAATTAAAAAAATCTAATTGACAAGATAAATATAGCTAATAGTTAATGAGCTCAAACTCAATATAACTTGTCACATTAAAAAAAGGCAGAAACCACAACCTTCTTCAAGTCTAATAATGCATAGTAGAGCTTAAAATAAGCCATATAAAAAAATTTAATCAATTGACACCTTTATTCTAGCATAAAAAGGTTGTTTTGTAAATTTTTTTGGCCTATAATCACAATGTTGTAAGGGTTTATATAGAATGTGACTATTTAAATCACAATTTGTTAGTGTCACAAAAAAAAAGGCGGTCACCAAAGGCGTGATTAGAAAGGGGGTTTATTGTATATATATAGTGGGTTTTATTATTATTAGTCCAACCAAATATCAGAGACCAATTAATATGCAAACCCATCCAAAATTTTACCTTAGATATAAGTATATATACTTATGGCTTGTACAATCTAATAACTCTAAAATAAATGTGACCTCAAAAAAATGATTGTTATATTATTAGCTCTATAATTCAAATGGCTGAAAAATCTCAATGCCTAAGTAAGAAAAAAACCACAAAGAAAAGTGTTAAGAGTGTTTAGGTTATTTTATAAACATATCCCAAATCTGATTCATTGCATGTTAGTTTGTATAAAAATTCTGATATATGTATATATATATACACATTCTTAAAATTTAAAAATAAAATAAAATAATCTATGAGCCATAGACTATGGTGGGAACTTAGGTCTAAAATAGATTTACATGGTTAGCTGCCCAATGGTTGTGGTGTAAACCCCAATATTGATAAATAGACACCTACACCATTTTTTTGGGTGGGTATTTCATGTGCTACAAAATGGAATACTTGCAATTGAATTTGGTAAAATATGGATCTCCCCCCTTCTTGTACATGTTACACTCTCAAAATGTTTCTACAAGTTATTTCATTATTTTCATTTGTTCACAAATTGAATTGAATAGGTCAAAAAGGTTGGAAAAAAAAGCCCTTACTCCAATCCCCCTACCAATTAGAGAAGTTTTTCCATATGGCAATTATTATTTGTCATCATGGCTTTGCCAAGGATGATAATGTCTCTCCCTCAGAAAGATGACCTTTACCATGATGCCTGGCACTACTGATCTATTAAAAGCATTATACATTATACCAATGGCAAGTAGCAAGTGCCGAGCACTTGTGCCAAACCGCCTTGCAAAAAATGGTTGTAATTGGGTTATGGGTAGGATATTTTCCAAATGGCTTGTTCTTATTTAATCTATCACAAAGCATACTCAACAACCTCCCTCTTGTCATAGTACTTTCTTGTAATGAAACACGAGATAATAAAAAGACACTTCACTTTGGCAAGTTTACATGAATGAATAATCAAAATAAACGCATGCTAATAATGTACATAATCGTTTAGTAGTAGTAACACTGAGTTTATGAAGTTAAATCTTTAGAAACAAGGGGTGTGTCACAATGTGGCCTTGCCATTTACATTAAAAAGCACCTTAAGGCAAAAGAAGAATTCTAGAAACTCAAATATTTCACCATGCAAAAATATACCAAATGTTCAAAAAATCCTTTGGAAGAAACCAAAATCCTTCAAGATATATTATAACTCAATAACTAATCTCAAGTTTCAACACAAGCCAAAATATCATCTTTCAAAAATCGTCATGTAAAAATAGACCTATTATTTACCTGGGGGCCAAAATCCCTTAAGCAACTATACTCTATAATGAATCTAAACACAAATATCCTTGCCTTGGTAGGCAACACCAACAAACAAACGGTAGGTATATGAGTATGTGAGTGAAGTAGAAGAACAAAAACAACAACTGGAACCAGAGGGGTCCCCCAAAAGAAAGTTGTCTTCAGATTCTAGAGTGTGGGCTCCAGTAGTGAGTGAGTAATAATATGTACAGAACACTTTTGTTCAGCTTTGAAGTTTAGAGATCTCCTTAGAATTCCTTTTGATTCCAAGGCAGCCGCTGTGGATCTATGTATATGTATGCACACTGGTGGACTTGCAAACTTATCTCTTTGGTTGCGAGGGAGGAAGTGGGATCTTCAACTAAGAAGAAGAAGACGTGGAGAGTATTGGATCATGTGCAGATTTTGTTGTTTTCTCTTTTGGTTTTTCATAGGATAGCCAAACACACTGGATTGGATTGGAGTCCTCATTATCATCTTGTCTTTTGCCTTTCTTCTTATCCTCTGGAGTGCACTTTTGAATCCCTTATTTTATTTTGCATTTGTTGCAGCGTGAACACATAAGCACAAGCTCCTTCCATATTCCGGGGGCATATCGCCTCCCTCCCCCTTATCACCTTCAGCTTTATATCTTTATTGTCAAGCAGCCAAGCAGCCAGAGTATTTGCATGTGTTAGACCATTTACTCCTGCCTTGAAACCTGACTCATCTAATCTTTCGTACTTGTTCCACCTTTGGCCACATCCCACACACAAGACCCGTCTGATTTCAAATTGGGTTTTCAATCTTTACCCTTGATGGATATTTTGAAAGACGACAGAAAGTATGATGGATCCCCAATTGCCTCTTTCCATGGAACATGCATGAGAGGCTACTACTACTCACTACTACTTGGTATTCATTCATCGATGCTTGTGACTTTATAAAATGTGCCTGGAGAAAAGTATCTTACACTTTTTGAATTTTTTTGTTATATTGTCAATTAAGGTGTCTGTGGTTGCTGAATGTGGATAGATTGCTTTTTTTAGGGGTTTTGGGGGAGAGGATAAGGGAGAAATCAAGGTTGAAATCTTCATTCAAGGAAAGTAAATTTAATGCCAAGTTTTGTCTCATTCAGGATATATGAATTGTTGTTCTCCAAGTTTTTTTTTTGCATCATAAGTTGTGTGATCCACAAGAAGAGGTGAGAAAAAGTGACGTAATAAGATTTAGCCAAATCTGGCTATAAACTAGATATGAACCACAAAACTTTGATCATCCTTCTATATTTGTGGCTAGCTTACTGGAAGCAAATATAGCATTCTGACATTTTATTTTATTTTTCTAAGTTTTGGCTATTGAAACCCTAAAAAAGAACTTAATTTCCAAATTTTACCACTATTAAAAAGGATGTTCAGAATTCTCAACGCTCTCCAAGTTTCATATTAGATACACTTCAGACTTTGTTCTATTGAAGAGAGGAAGCCTTTCAAATTCAAGCCCTCCTTTACAAATGATGAAGATCCATGATCTTTTTTCACCCACCCATCATCATCATTGTCATCCCACAATATAAGGCATGGCATTTATAAGTTACAATGCTTTAGACTCATTCATTTGAGGAAAAAGTCTTTTCAAATTCAAAACCCTAAACCTATTTTCAAATTCAAATCTTCTAATGATGAGGAGGAGTCATCATCCAAGATCTTCTTCACTCACACAATTAGGGGGGCATAAACAAATACCCAAGAGGGCAAAAAATCCATTTTTACATGATTTGATGAAAATATGCAGTGTTGTAAAAATTTATAGTCATAAAGTGAAAGAAAACCCTTTTGGGAAGGGTCTTCTTTTTTTATAAAAAAAATGTGACCCATTAAAAATGGGTCTGGTGAACATGGGAATCTTGTCAAAGTTTTTTTGCATCTTTAAGCTTATGTGAAGCTCTCAAAAAGGAGAAAGCACTTGTCTCTAGAGGATCAAACTCTCATCAAATCAACTATTAGAAAGGTGCTAGCTAGAGTCAAGAAAAGAAGAGTACCTACACACTAGAACACAGAGGCTTTGCTTGCTTGCTTGCTTGCTTGAGGTGCTGACAAAAAAATTATGATTGCGAAAAGGAGTACTGCGGTGATGGAAATTAATATGCGGAAGAGAGTAATAGCATTATAGCAGACAGCTTGGCCTCCTGAAACGATGACAAGTTTGTCACGGCAAAGCTGCCTATTTTGGGAGAATTGCTAGTTTTGCAGATATGTCTCTAGCCAAGGGGCTGTTTCCCGACAGGGGTTTTCATTACAAGAAAGGAACAAAACAAACAAACAAACTAGCCTGTCCCCCTTCCTCCCTCCCTCCCTCCCTCCCGTCTTTCAGGGGAGAGTATTATAGCAGCAGCATCCTTGACACACCCCCACAACAAACAAACAAAATTGTCACCAAATTTTAAGAAAATTGTGTTACTCGGGATAAGCAACTTCAAACAATTGAAAGCAAAAAACAAAAACCCCCAATTAAAAAAATATTAAAAAAAAGAAAAACCCCCTAGGTTGGAACTTTGGCACTTTTGGTAAGTCTACATTCCAAAATTGGGGGAAAAAAAAAAGACTGGACTCTGTTCACCTATTGAAGCTAGTCTCTTGCAATAGTTGTATTCTTGCTTGATTTGAGAAGTACCAAATATAATTGGCCTTGTCAAAGAACAATGACATTTACCTAGATATTTGTGCAAATGGGATTTTCCTTTCAATTTATAAACTAGTAGTTTCATGAAATTCCAGCAAAACTTGAACCTCATCTAGAATTTTAATGGAATAGGTGACTTATGACTTATCACATGATATATGAAGTGCACAAACAAACATTGTCAAAATGCTATCATGTGTCTATCTTTTTAAATAAAATATGAAATCTAATTATTATTTTTTTCATCAATTGGTAAATCTTCTTCTATTATGCATTTTCTGGAACACATAAGAATATAATATCTTATTATGAGTTTGTGCTCAAACATTTCATAATCAAACATAATAGCAACAATAACTTAATCCACTCTACAAGTGTGAAATGAATAGAGGAAATTTTTTCCCGACAAAAAAATCTTGTCAAAGAATCTAAGAATTAGGTGAAATTTTAAGAAAGTAAACTCCCCAAATCTTTTTGTAGAAATTCAGCTATTAAAGCGAAGAAAGAGGTTGAAAATAACATGGGTCAAAAGACTTTCTTGCTTCCTTGTTGAAATTATATATGTGATACCTAGTACCTACTTGTGTTTGTAACCTTTCATATATACATATATATGTATATATCACCAAATTTTGAATGTCACAAATTATTTTCACTTGAATTTTCCCCCCAAACTAGTTGGGTCATTGATCAAAAGAGTGCAGTCTTGCCTGAATGATATTACTCTGGTTCTCCTATCTATCTATGAAGGAAGGTAGTTTGTTTTGTTTTGTAGTTATGAGATCCACTGAACCAGGATGCTTCAGATCGTGTTCTTGGTGTCACTGGAAAGCTCTCGAGGAGGGAGTTGGGGGGGGGGGGGGCATGGGCATGGTTCCATGGGATTTGGACTTTTGGGGGAAAAAATTTTTGAATATTGAATGATTTTTTCACTTAAAATTAAATT
>Ga0116227_10013746_pt1 | contig 12603 bp, 15 predicted proteins | sample S1TSphgellanicum_FD_89693 | JGI IMG/M metagenome (GOLD analysis project Ga0116227, IMG submission 89693) | Host-associated microbial communities from peat moss isolated from Minnesota, USA - S1T2_Fb - Sphagnum magellanicum MG | ecosystem: Host-associated > Plants > Peat moss > Unclassified... | reverse complement strand
GAGCCGGTGCGCGCCTCGCGCAACGTGCGTTTCACCGTGGACGGCCGCACGATGTCGAGCAGCACCGCGACCATCCGCGCGTCCCACTGCGTGCCGGCGCCGCGCCGCAGTTCCTCGAGCGCCGCAGCGACCGGCAACGCATCGCGATACGGGCGTTTGCTGATCATCGCATGAAAGGAATCGGAGACGGCGATGATTTTCGCGAGGATCGGGATCGCGTCGCCTTCGAGGCCGTCCGGATAGCCGCGGCCGTCCATGCGTTCGTGGTGGGAGCGGACGGCCGGCGCGACGTCCTTGAGCGAGGGAATGCGCTCGAGCATCTTCGCGCCGATCTGCGCGTGCGCGCGCATCGCCTCCCACTCGTCGACGTTGAGCGGGCCGGGCTTGAGCAGGATATCCGTCGGCGTCGCAATCTTGCCGACGTCGTGCAACGTGCCCGCCAGCGTCGCGAACGCCTGTTCTTCGGCGCTCATGCCCATCGTCTTGGCAATGCGGCTGCACCACATACCGACGGCGCGAGAGTGTTCGCAGGTCGCCGCATCGCGCGCTTCGATCGCGGAGAGGAGGGAGGCGACGACCTCGTCGCGGCTGACGAGTTTGGCCGGATTGACGGCCTTGCTGACCTTGGGTGGCCGCTCGGCGCGGAAGCGCTTCTCGAGCTCGCTCGACCGGAGCGCTAGATAGGAGATCACTTCGTCGCAGTTGCCGCAATCGGCGATGAAGGCGGCCGAGATCACGGCGCAGGCGATCACGACGATCCGGGAATGCTCGAAGGCCTCCTCGGCGTCGGTCTCGGCGTCAGCCCAGGCGTCCACGACCTCGCGATCGTCGATGTCGAGCTCCTGGCACAAACGGTCGAGGAAGGCGTTGGTGAAGACGCTGGCAGCGAACGAACCCGGCCGGGGCAAAACGGACGAACGGACCACGGAAGCGACGATTTCCCGTCGCCTGTCCTCGATGTACGAGGCCAGTCGACAGGCTGATTCCCGGCTAATGGTCGATCCGCTCATTCGGCTCCACTTTCGTACCCGCCGCAAATCGCTCGGCAACCCAGAGCAAAAGTCCTATGCGGGCAAGTAAGCCTTCGGCGGTACCAAGCAATCCGTCCTCTGTCCGCTAAGCCACATTTCGGGACTTTTGGTCTAGTTTTTGTTAAGATGCCCGTCCAGTAAGGGTTTGCCCACCGCGACGGGGTGACGAGTGTGATGGGGCTCACTCTGCGAGAGCGAAAAACACCCCGTACGTCAGTTTTCGGACGCTTGCTCGGAGGACTGAGAGAAAATGGGACGCTTCCTTGGAAACCCGCCGAGCTGGTTGCCGACGAACCCGTAGCCGAGGCCACCGAGGAAGAGCGCGGCGCCGAGCCAGAGCGCCGGCGGATACGGCACCGCCGAAATGACGAGCGCCGGGTAGCTGCCCAGGGTCGGGCGCAGCCGAACCCCGCCCAGATCGACTCCCTGACCGTTCGCGGCGAAGCCGATGCCGCCCGGGATCAGCTTGCCCGAGTCGTCGTCGACGGCGAAGAGCAGCGCTTCGCGACCCGCGAAGCCGTGCGTGCGCGCGGCTGCCGAGGCGGATTTCGAGAAGTAGAAGGCTTTGATCTGGCGATGCAGCGCCGGCGTCGCGAAGGCGTCCGCCGGCAACACGGCATTGGCCAGCGGCACCTGCTGGGGAAAGAGAAGCACGGGCGACAGGAACGAGGGATTGGTCGGCTGGGTGATCGTCAGGTGAGCGCCGCTCTGGTCGCGCGCTTCGACGTAAGCCGCGGGTTTCGAGACCGCCTCGACGACGGTCGCACCCACGAACTGCCGGCCACCGGGAGCGATCTCGAGCTCCGGGGCGCTGCGCCGCCGGAGCGATACCGTCGCGTCGCCCGCCGCGATCGACGCGGGTCCCGCCACCGGAAAGAATGCCGCGGCCCCGACGTCGGGTAAGGGAGCGACCGTCCCCGGTGCGCGCTGGACCGTTTCGGTGTCGGGCCCGAGGAGGCCGGACGCGATGCCGGCCGCGATGATCACGAGCGCGCCGGTCATCGCGAAGGTCAGACGCATCCCGAGTTCGCCGTCGTCGCCGCGCCGGGCGCCGAGCGCGTACCCGCCCACCGCCACCGCGGCGATCCCCAGAGCCGCCGAGTATTGCCACGTATGGTAGCCGGCCCACGCCGGAGTCACGTCCTGGGCCAGAACCAAGAGGATACCCGCCGCCGCCGTCCCGAGCGCAAGCACCGTATTCGCGGTCGCCCCCGTCGCCCTGAGCCCTGAGCCTGACGAAGGGTCGAAGGGCATCCTGAGCCCTGAGCCTGCCGAAGGGTCGAAGGGCATCCGGAGCCCTGAACCTGTCGAAGGGTCGAAGGGCATCATGAGCCGCCGGAGAGCAGCGGCTCGACCGCCGCCTGCATTTGCGCCAAGGTCAATTCGCCGTCGATGCCCCGCACGATCCGGCCGGTCGGATCGACGACCAGGGACGTCGGCAACCCGACCGCGGCGTAGGCGCGGCCGTACTGTTGGTCCTCGTCGACGAGGATCGGGTAACTGAGGTTCATCTCTTTGGCGAAGGCGGCCGCGGCGGCGCTGGACTCGCCTTGATCGATCCCTAGCACTACCAGGCCCCGCGAGCGGTCGCGGCGATAGAGTTCTTGCAGGGCGGGCGTTTCGCTCCGGCACGGCGCGCACCATGAGGCCCAGAGGTTGACGAGCACGACATGGCCGCGATAACTCTGCAGCGAACCACTGGCGCCGCTCAGCGTCTTGACCTCGTAACTCTGCGCGGGGGCCCCCGCCAGCATCGCCGGGCCGCCGCCGAGGCCGCCGGCCGGACCGCCGCCCGCTCCGAAGTACGACCGTACCGTCCACGCGACGACCGCCAAGGCAACGAGCGCGACGGCATATCCCACTAGGTTTCGAGGCATTCTGATGACTTCGCAGACGGCTCCGCCCGCCCCCGTATCCGCGCGCGCCGCCTGGCGGCGCGGCGCGCTCACGCTCGCCGACGGAACCGGCATCGCGCTCTTCGAAGCCGGCCGCAACGACCCCGCGGCGCCCGTGATCGTCCTGGTACACGGACTCGGGCACTGGACGCAAGCGGCGTGGGATCTGCTGGCCGTCCGGTTCGAGCCGACCCATCGCATCGTGGCCTTCGACCTGCCGGGCTTCGGCGAATCGGGAAAGCCGGATGCCTCCTATACGCTCGCGTACTTCAGCGCGGCGCTGCGCGGCGTCGTCGAGGCGCTGGGCCTGCGGTCGTTCGCGCTCGTGGGCCATTCACTGGGCGGGCTGATCGCCGCCGACTACGCCGCGACCTATCCCGGCGATCTCCGCCTCCTGACCTTGATCGCTCCGGCCGGCTTCATGCGGACGCCGAAACTCGCGCTGCGCATCGCTGCGAGCCGCCCGGTCGTCGGCCTCCTGCAGCGTCTACGACCCTCGCGCGGCTTCGTGCGGCGCACGTTCCGCACGGCGGTCTTCGACGAGCGGGCCCTGCCCGAGGACTACCACGAGCGCGCCTTCGAGCTCTCGCAGGACCGTGCAATGACGCGCGCCTTCGTTCGGGTGTACGCGGGCGCGATGCAAGAGCTGCTTCACATGACGGCCCTGCACGCGCGGCTGGCCGCCTGGCGAGGGCCGACGCTGATCGTTTGGGGCCGCGACGACCGCTACGTACCGATTCGCGCCCTGGCCGGCACGCGGGCCGTGTATCCGCACGCGGACGTCCTCGAAATCGCCGACTGCGGCCACTGCCCCAGCCTCGAGTACCCCGACCTGACGGCGGAGCGCATGCGGTCGAGCGGCGCCTGACTCACCAGTCGCCCATGCGCTCCTCGTCGACCTCGCCCTCGAACGCGACGGTGCCGGGCGGAACGAGCGCCGCCACGAGCGGGACGCCTTCGTAGCGCAGGCGCAGCGAATGTTCGTGCACGCGCTCGGCCGAGCGTTCGTAGAGTTCGCAGAAACGCGCCAAGACGTCCGGCGCGCAGAGCGCCCGCAGCGGCGTCACGTTGTAGGTTTGCCGGAAAGCCGTGAAGGCCGCGTCGAACTCTCCGCGTGAGAATTCGCGGCCGATTCGCACCTCGCGCCGTACCCGTTCCAGCCGCTTCGCCCTCCGTCGCCCGCGCGGGGGACCCACCCGTTTACCTCGCGTACCTGTTGGCCGATGGCCGCTCGCATCCTCGACGGCCGCGCGCTCGCGAACGAGTTGCGCGGTCAACTCGCGCTCGACGTCGCGGAGTTGCGCACTCGCGGTGTCACCCCGCGATTGCTCGTGGTGATGGTCGGCGAGGACGAATCGAGCCTGGCCTACATCCGGGGCATGCGCTCGCTCGGCGCCAAAATCGGCGTCGACGTCGCGGTCGAGCTCCTGCCGACCGCGATCGACGATGCAGGCCTGCGCGCGGTGCTCGCGCGCACGGCCGGCGACTCGTCGGTGCACGGCGTGATCCTGCAGCAACCGCTGCCCGCCCACCTGTCGATCCGCGAAGTCGCGGGTGCCCTGCCACCGGGCAAGGACGTCGACGGCGCCAATCCGGAGAATCAAGGGCGCCTCGCGTTCGCGACCGGCGCGCGCTTCATTCCGGCGACGCCCGCGGCCGTGATGCTGCTGCTGGAGCGCAGCGGGGCCTGGCCCTTGCGCGGCCGCGACGTGACCGTGATCGGCCGCTCGAACGTCGTCGGCTTGCCGGTCAGCCTGCTGATGATGGCGCAGGACGCCACCGTTAGCGTGACCCACAAGGAGACGGTCGACATCGTTTCCTACGTGCGCCGGGCCGAAGTCGTGGTGGTGGCCGCCGGCGCGCCGCATCTGGTGACGGCCGACTGGCTGCGGCCGGGCGCCGTCGTGATCGACGTCGGTACGACGGTCGTGGGGGGCAAGTTACTGGGCGACGTGGATTTCGCGAGCGCCAGCGAAGTCGCGGGCGAGATCACGCCCGTTCCCGGCGGCGTCGGTCCCGTGACGAACATCGCGTTAATGCGCAACGTCGTGTCCGCCGCGCTGGAAGCCGGAGCTTAGTTCAAGCTGAAGTGCTTGCCGAAAAACTTCTCCTGGGTCGCCCGGAACGTGCCGCCCGGCGCGGCGGCGGGTTGGGTTTGCGGCGATTCGCGTTTGCGCTCGAGCAGCGCGCGCAGCTGTGGTAATAAACGGCGCAAGAAGCCGAGTTCGACCGTCAAGCGTTGCTCCGTGCTCGAAAGTTCGAGCAGGCGCTGCTTCATCGAGTCGGCCACTTGCAGCGCGTCGCCGATTCGGAACGACGCCTCCACCGGATTTTCGGGCAACTCGATGTCCGCGTCCATGCCGGAGAACTCGACTAACAGCCGCAGATAGTCGCGAAAGACGGCCCGAATCTCGCCGATCAGCGCGTCGATCGCGGCTTCGTCCTCGGGCGGATCCTCGGGCAGATAGCTGACCTCAACGGTCAAGAAAGGTTCGCGCGTTACGACGCGCTCGACGCGAAAGCGCCGGCGCCCGACCGTGCTGATATAGTAGCGGCCGTTATCGAGCGGCGTCACGTCGCCGATCTCGGCCGTCGTGCCGACTTCGTACGGCATGACGTTGGGGTCGCCGGCTTCGTCGCCGTCGCGGATCAAACAGACTCCAAATGCCTCGCCGCCCGCGAGGCATTCGGAGACCATCTGCTTGTACCGAGGCTCGAAAACGTGCAGATTGAGAACTGCTCCCGGAAAGAGAACCGTGTTGAGCGGAAAGAGACGGAGCAGTTCGACCGACACTAGTGGCCGGTCGCCGTGAGCAGACGCGATTCCGCGACGCCCCAATCGACGTTAGCGAAAAAGGACTCGATGTACTTCGAGCGCTCGGCGGGTTTGTAGTCGAGCAGGAAGGCATGCTCCCACACGTCCATCACGAGGATCGGCTTATAGCCCGCGATGTTACCGTCTTCGTGCAGCGTGATCCAGTGATTGGAAATGCGGCCCGATTTGGGGTCCTGGTAAGCGATGGCCCAACCGACGCCGCGCATCCCGCCGACCGCGGCGAAGTCTTTCTTCCACGTCTCGAAATCGCCGAAGCTCGCCGCCAACGCGTCGTGCAGTTTACCCGGCGGCGTGGTCGTCCCGCTCGACGTCATATTGTCGAAGTAATATTCGTGCAGCACCATGCCGTTGTATTCGAAGCCGAGGCGCCGGGTCAGCTCCGCGAAACCGGGATCGGCGCCGGCTACTTGCCCGGCCGCGATCTTCGCCGCGATCTGTTCGTTCAACAGATTCGTATTCTTGACGTAGCCTTCGTAGAGGCCGAAGTGGACGGTCAGCGTTTGGTCCGAAATTCCTTGTAACCCGGCCAGGTTCCACTTCTTCGGAGCATACGCTTCTTGCGTCAGAGTCGCCATTGGATGTTCCTCCAGATGCCTCGGGGGTCGTGATCGAGTCACTTCGGCTTCGACGGCCGCTCGCACAGTCTTGTCGCGCCGGACCGAGGCGGTCAAGAGGTTCCCCGCGCACGGAGGCGACAAACGTAGGGTTGTGAGCGATCAGGATTACCTGCGGCGGCTCCATCGGAACCCGTCGCCGCTGCTGCTCGAACTCGAACAACTCGGCCGCGCGGAGGACATCCCGATCGTCGACCGCGAGACCGGCCGTTTGCTTTCGACCCTCGTCCACGCGATGCAGGCCAATCGGATTCTGGAGATCGGCACGGCCTACGGGTACTCGACCCTGTGGATGGCCCTCGCGATGCCCCCCGCCGGGCGCATTTGGACGATCGACCCGGACGCGGACCGAACCGCGATCGCCCTGGAGTTCCTCCGGCGCGCAGGCAAGTTCGAGCAGGTCAACGTGCTCAACCAGCCGGCGCTCGAGGTGCTCCCGACGTTCCCGGTCCGCAACCTGGACATCGTCTTCATCGATGCCGTGAAAACGGAGTACGAGGAGTACTTGCAGCTGACGGTCCCGCTGCTGAAGCGTTCGGGCCTCGTCGTGGTCGACAACCTGCTGTGGGACGGCAAAGCGGCGGCCGCGCCGACGGCCCACGACTCGGCCGCCACGCACGCGATCCGCAACTTCAACCGCGCCTTCCTGAACCACCCGCAGCTCGACGCCACGATCGTGCCCGTCGGCGACGGCGTCGGCATCGGAGCGCGGGTCGAATGATCGAAGCGGACTTCCGCGCCGTCATGCGGCGTTTCCCGACTGGGGTCACGATCGTCACCACGGTGCTCGAAGGCAAACCCAAGGGCTTCACGGCCAACGCCTTCTCGAGCGTTTCGACCGAGCCGCCGACGGTTCTGGTCTGCGTCAACCGGCAAGCGCGCACGCATCCGCTGATCTCGGCGGCCGGCCGCTTCTGCGTCAATGTCTTACGCCTCGAGCAGCAGGAGCTGGCCGAACGCTTCGCCTCGAAAGCGATCGAGGATCCGTTTGCCGACGTCGACATGCGCTTCGCCACGACCGGCTCGCCCGTGCTCGGCGGAACGCTCGCTTATTTGGATTGCGAACTGGCCGAGGAGCACACCGCCGGGACGCACACGATCTTCCTTGGGACCGTACTCGCCTGCGGTGTTTCGGACGGCGCGCCGCTGGGATATTTCAACGCCGGCTATCGGGATTTCGGATGCACGATACCGTAACGGTCGAACATTTCGCGGTGGGACCGCTCGGCTGCAATTGCACGATCGTGGCGGACGTCGCGGCCGGTGAGGCCATCGTGGTCGACGGCGGCGACGACGTCGACCACATCGTCGCGCGGCTCGCGGCCCTGGGCGTACGCGCGACGTATCTGGTGCATACCCACGCGCACATCGATCACATCGGCGCGCTGGCGGACCTGCGCGAACGCACCGGGGGTCAGGGCCTCCTGCATCCCGCCGACCTGCCGCTCTATGCGACGTTGAGTGAGCAGGCGCGCTGGCTCGGCGCGCCGCCGCCGCGGTCGATCGAGCTCGATGCGGAACTGAGCGGGGGAGACGTGATCCGCGCGGGCTCGGCGTCGCTCGACGTGCTCCACACCCCCGGCCATACGCCGGGCAGCGTATCGTTCGCGCTAGAGACCGGGCATCGCACACTACTGTTGACCGGCGACACGCTCTTTCGCGGCTCCGTCGGCCGCTGGGACCTCGGCGGAACCTCGCTCGAGGACATCGTGACCAGCATCCACGAGCAACTGTTCGCCTACGCCGACGACGCCGTCGTGGTACCGGGCCACGGTCCCTCGACCACGATCGGCTTGGAGAAGCGCGAAAACCCATATCTCTAGCTCATCCGCGCTGCCTGCGAGCGACGGCTAACTCCGCTCTGCTTCGTTCAATTATTAATTATCCGCCTTCCTAAACCGATTGCGTTTAGTAGGATGAGGTCTCGAAGAGTTCGCCCGATCGGAAGAGCAGAGCTCTCCGAAACGTCCGATAGCGTGCAAGCGCTGCGCGCCCGCAGTTCCGGCCGTCATGCCCTCGTCCGGCCGCAGTGCAAAGCATTCGTGACGTCGTGATCGGAGGGTGAGTGTGGGCGAAGTCAACATTCTTCTCGTCGAGGATGACGACATCGACGTCAAAGCGGTCAAGCGCGCGCTAAAGGATTTGAAGATTCTCAACTCCCTGACGATCGCGGGCGACGGCATCGAAGCCTTAGAGATCCTGCGCGGTCAAAACGGCCACGCGCCGCTGAAGCGTCCGTTTCTGATTCTCCTGGACCTCAATATGCCTCGCATGGGCGGCATCGAATTTCTCGACGAGCTCCGCGGCGACCCCGAGTTGAACCAAACGCTCGTCTTCATCATGACGACCTCGGAAGACGAACAGGATCGTTTCCGCGCCTACGACCGGCACGTCGCCGGCTACATGCTCAAGCACAGTCCCGCTCGAACGTTCATCGCTGCGATTTCACTGCTCGATCACTACTGGCGCGTAATCGAGCTGCCCGAATGATTGCCGGACGCGCGCTGACGTTGCTGTTAATCGACGACGACGACGTCGATCGCAAAGCCGTCTCGCGCGCCCTGCGGTCGTTTCGATCGCACTACGACCTTCAGGAAGCGCCCGACGCGCGCAGCGGCATATTACTTGCGAGGTCGCAGTCCTTCGACTGCATCTTATTGGACTACAACCTGCCGGACATGAACGGATTCGACCTGATCGACGAACTGCGCGCCGCCGGGATCCTCACGCCCATCGTCGTTCTCACGGGTTCGGGTAATGAAGCCGTTGCCGTCGACGCGATGAAGCGAGGGGCCCACGACTACCTACGGAAGTCGCACCTCGGACCGGAGATGCTCACACGCGCGATCGACAACGCGATCGATAAAGGTTCTCTGCAGCGCAAACTCGTCGACGCGCACGACAAACTCGAACGCTTGGCGCTTTACGACGCCTTGACGGGGCTGGGCAATCGCAACCTGTTTTACCACCAGTTGCCGCGCGCCATCGCGATCGCGCAGCGCGAGCGGTCCAGCTTTCCGCTGCTGTTCATGGACCTCGATCGCTTCAAGGAGGCAAACGACGCCTTTGGGCACGAAGCGGGCGACGCGATTCTGGCGATTATCGGCTCCCGCCTGCAAGAGATCTCGCGGACCGCGGACGTCTATTTCCGGCTGGGCGGTGACGAGTTCACCGCGATTCTGCATTCGGGCTCCGACGGCGGCACGGCCGCGCGGCGAATTATCGCGGCCGTCTCCCGGCCGATCCAATTCGAGACGCAAATGCTGGACGTCAGCGTCAGCGTCGGCGTGGCGAATTATCCCGCCGACGGCACGAACGCCAAAACGCTCGTCGGGTCCGCCGACGGCGCCATGTACAAGGCAAAGAAGTCGAACCTCGGGTGGGCCTCGGCCGCCGGCGTTGCCGTCCAGGGATGAGCAGCGACGTGTTCGCACGGTCAGGTCCGAGCGACTCGATAAGCGGCCGCATCTGGCAGCTAACCGCCGTGGCGTGCACGACCCTGATCGTGTTCGGCGTCTTGGTGTCGTGGAGTATCGAACGTAACCACGAGGCCACCGCGTGGGTCGCGCATAATCAGTCGGTCCAGACGGCGCTGGGCCTCTACCGGCGCGAAATCATCGAAGCTGAGACGGGCCAGCGCGGCTACCTGTTAACCGGCCAGAGCGAGTATTTGGCTCCCTACACGGCCGTCCTCGCCGAGAACGAAGCACGCTTCGAAAAAATGCGCGCGTTGGTCGGCGATCGAAACGAACGCGTCGCACTCTCGCGGCTGGAGTGGATTCTCCGCCAAAAATTGGGCGAACTCGGTTTCACGATCGCGCTCGCGCGGAGCGGCGATCGGGCGGGCGCGCTCGCCGTCGTCCGCGAGGGACGCGGCCGGCGCTACACCGTCGAGTTCGAACGGCTCGCCGACGGCATCGCCGATCGTGAGACGTCCGCGCTGGCGGCACTGCAAGCGGACGCCGACCAAAGGAACGATCATTTCTTAGCCGGCGTCGTCGGCGGCGGCCTGCTCGCCATCGCGCTGATCGTCGTCGTCGCGGCCGCGAACGTCAAGCGGATCGAGTCTTCGTTGAGCGAACTCGCGTCGGGGATCGACGCGCTGGCCGAGGGCAACCTCGCGCGTCGCGTGGACGTGGGCACCCGAGACGAGATCGGCCGGGTCGCGGGTGCGTTCAACGAAATGGCCGAGAATCTGCTCGTTTCGAATCGGGCCCGGGCGCGAGTCGAAGAGGAACTGCGGCGCAGCAACGACGATTTGGACCGCTTCGCCTACAGCGCGTCGCACGACCTCAAAGCGCCCTTGCGCGGCATTCGGAATTTGACGGACTGGATCGCGGAGGATATCGAAGGCTCCGCGAGCGCCGACACCGTCGAGAATCTCGCACTGGTCCGCAGCCGCGTGCAACGGCTCGACTTGCTGCTCGATAGCTTACTGCGCTACTCGCGGGTCGGGCGCTCCGGCGCCGAGGAGGAGGACGTCGACCTCGCGCGCATGGTCGCGGAGATTAGCGACTACGTTGCGCCGGCCGAGGGTTTCAGCGTTAGCGTCCGCGGCGAACTGCCCATCCTGCGCACCGACAAGGCTCCCTTGGAGCAAGTTCTGCGGAATCTGATCGGTAACGGGCTAAAACATCACGACCGCGCCGCCGGCAACGTGACCGTCAGCACGCGCGATCTCGGCGACGCGCTCGAGTTTCGGGTGGAGGACGACGGTCCCGGCATTCCCGAGCGCTTTCACGACCGGATATTTCTCATGTTCCAGACCCTCCGCCCTCGCGACGAGGTGGAGGGCAGCGGCATGGGCTTGGCCATCGTCAAGAAAACGGTGGAGCAGCACGGCGGCAGCATCCGCGTCGAGAGCGCGCCGCCGCGCCGCGGGACCGCTTTCATCTTCACATGGGCGAAGCGGCAGCTGAAGAAAACGAGTTGACGCCTCCCGCGTGCCCGATGGCCCTACTTGGCGAGTTCGCGCCGGGCGGCGTCTCCGATTTCGGCCGACGTGTACGCATGACCGCCGATGCCCCAACCGCCATCCGGTGCCTCCGTGATCAGGACCCACGTGCGTCGCGCGAGGCTCGGATCGCCGGCCGCCGCGGCCACGATGTCGGTTAGCTCTTGCGTGATGCCGAGCTTCTTCTCACGGCTGAGCACGCCGACGGGAGTGAGGACTTGGACCCGGACGTAGGTGTTGTCCCCGCTCACGTTCGACACCGCATCTTCACCCAAGTCGTGAACGAAGGCCGCCGTGTTGTCCCGGAAGAGTGAGATGTCGGGGACCTTCTCCCACCGCATCACGGCAGATGCCAGATCCTTCGCGAGCTTGCGCTTGTCCCCGAACGTTCCGGCGACGGCGAACACATCGATCATGGGCATGGATTGCTCTCCTTGATGCGGATTATGATGGTCGTCATAGCGACGTTCTCGATTATGTCCTATGATTGTCGTCATAGTCAAGGGGGAGAGGATGCCGCAGGAAAGCCGGGCCAGCATGGTGCGTAGCGCCGCCGCCCTGATCAGCGCTCGGGGCGTCAACGCGACGTCGTTCTCGGACGTCCTCGATGAAAGCGGCGCTCCGCGGGGTTCGATCTATCACCACTTTCCGGACGGGAAGAGACAACTGGCGGAGGAGGCGATCCGCTGGACGTCCGAACGCGTCCTCGCGTACCAGCGCGCGTGCCCCGCGCGCACGCCGTCGGAGGTTCTGAAATTCTTCATCGACCTCTGGCGGCGGGTGGTCGAAACGTCCGGTGCCACGTCGGGATGCGTGGTTGCGGGCGTCGCGGTCGACACGATGGCCGGCACGGAAGCGATGGAGCCCGTCAGGTCGACGTTCCGAGCCTGGGTCGCGCTGCTCGCGGAACAGCTGGAGAGAACGGGCATTCCGAAAGAGCGAGCCGCCGCAATCGCCACGACGACGCTGGCCGGCATGGAGGGCGCGCTGATCCTGTGCCGGGCCGAAGGCAACGTCAAACCCCTCGACGCCGTCGCGCGCGAACTGATGCGCCTGTTGCCGGCCGAACGCCCCAGAAAAACGCGGTAAGAAGCGATGCTCGAGCGGACGCGCTCACCGGCCGCGAGTTGTGGAGCCGCGCGCGTCGCGGCGCACGGCAGACCATCGGCCCGGTTCCATTGGCAGAGCCCGATCGTCCACGACGGCTGGTGTACTGTTCGGATCAGAACGGAGACCTAACGGCCTGCGCGCTACGCTGATCCTACTGTGGGCG
>Ga0116227_10013745_pt1 | contig 12604 bp, 9 predicted proteins | sample S1TSphgellanicum_FD_89693 | JGI IMG/M metagenome (GOLD analysis project Ga0116227, IMG submission 89693) | Host-associated microbial communities from peat moss isolated from Minnesota, USA - S1T2_Fb - Sphagnum magellanicum MG | ecosystem: Host-associated > Plants > Peat moss > Unclassified... | reverse complement strand
ACAAAAAAATGCAGAAATTTTTTTTTTTCTGCATTTTTTTTAAAAACAAAAATAAAAAAAAAAATCCCGGGCCCCCCCCGCTCAAAAAATGGTTTTTTTTAGAAAAAAAGGGGGGGGGGGGGGCGGGGGGGGGGGGGGGGGGGGGGGGGGGGGTATATCACTGAACAAAATGAACAAACAACCTTCCTTAAAAGGTAGGACGATTGTAGCAAACAAGTTGCCAGTTTTGGAAGTTTATTGCCTCCCAGAAGAGAGTTTCCATCGATGTAAGATTTGGGCATAAAATTTTGGATGAAATGGGATGAACTTGTGGGTGACAATCCAAAACCTAGTTGTAGTAAGAATAATAAGAATAATAATATGAATTTTTTTGGGAAAAAAAGAACCGCCAAAATTTGAGTGCCAAAAATTAGATAGTAAAATTTAGTGGGTGATTTTTTCGGTTATTGAAAATTAATAATTAATAATTTGGACACCATAAGTTACCAAACATTAATATAACATACTATGGACATAAGCCCTTAAAACAATTGGGTGTGGTGGCAATATCTGGACCACAGATGTGACCCATCAACGGTCAAGATGCAAACAGAAAACCAATTCTTGATTTTGTGTCGCTGCTGCAAAGAAGCTCTTCTCTCTCTTTCTCTCTCACTCTCTCGTTGTTTGCTCGCCTCTGCACTTGCGAGCTCTTCGTTCTTCCCTCTCCTTCCGCCTCCGAATTTTTGCTGTCAGAAAGGGAGATGCATAGTTCTAATAACCGATTTGCACTGATGATCTGCTTCTGTTTCTGTTAGCATTTTTTTTCTCCGTTGAATTCCGATCACTGTTCGTTATTATAGACACAAACGATCAGTGTGGTGGTTTTCTCTTCACTCACATTCTCTCTTTCGTTGCTGGCTCGATCACTGCACTTACGAACTTCTTCTTCTTCGTTCCTTCCTCTTCCGAATTTTTGCTGTCAGAAAGGGGAGATGGACAGTTCTAAAAACTGATTTGCATTGCTGATCTTCTTCTGTTTGTGTTCGCTTTTTTTTTTCCCTGTTGAATTCGGATGACGTTGTGTTCTGCTTCTTTTGTTGTTGTTGCTGCTGCTGCTGCTCTTGTTGTTGTTGTAAATAGCTTTATGGATTTGTGGATTGCTGCATTGCGTCGTCACGGGCTCTTTTTTTCTTCATGGAGAGCTTTTGTCCAGTAATGCCTACAAAAAGTCTCTCCGACGCTCTTGTTGTTGCTACTGTTTTTGTTCTGTTCTCTTGTTTACGGAATTTCTTCGCATACAGGCCACTCCTTTGGAGTACTACGTTGCGTTTCTGACGTTGTAACTGGCGAGATGGATTGGAGCTGATCGGTGCTTTGGCTTCATTAAACGGGCTGCTTGATGTTTGTCTCTTTCTTCAGGAGACAGTTCCAGTGACGTTCCGTTTCTTCTAGTCAGTTTTCATGATTCTTTTTCTGCTTGTTGCGCAATCAATCCAAGTCGATATCAGGTACAGTCTCATCGGTTCTTTCCAAATCTGTTTGCAGCCGTAGCGTCTGTGACCAGCTTTGTAGTAAGGTCAGGGGCACAGAGAGAGAGAGAGAGAGAGAGAGAGAGAGAGAGAATCTGATGGGTCCGCTCAGGAAGAGGAAGGGGGGAGGGGCAGGTGGTGGAAAGACGGAGGCCTTATTAGCTCCTCCTGGGAAGGAGCTTCCGGATTGCGTAACTTCTGCAGACAGCCTTGATAACAACAACAAAAACAACAACCCGCCGCGCTCTTTCACCATGAGCGGAAGGAAAGAATCAGTCACTAAACCATCAGCAGCATCAGCATCCGAGAGTTGCAATTCTCTTTCCAGGTCTGGGCGCTCTTTGTGTGTGCTGAGCAATCATAGAAAATCTGAAAATTGTTGTCTCTTTTCTCACATGCAAAGTGGATGGCTGACTATCTGCGGCCTTTTTTTTCTTTCTCTCACGGGTTGAGAGAGCTTCTTGTGCCAAGCAGTAATTATGGCGCAAGAACTGAGGAGAACGAGAAGAGGATCTTCCATGAAGTAGTGCCGCTAAGCAGCACCACAACTTCCTCAAGGTCAAGCGACGGTTCAGGCAAAGGGGCCAATCGTGGACAAACCATGAGCAGAAACACGAGCAAGGAAGCTCCAATCGATCATAAGCTGCTAACTCACAGCAGCAGTGGGATGTGGAAATCTGGTCATGAGCAGCAGCTGAGAAGATGTGTACAGCAAGTTACTACTGCAACAAGGGAGTTTGAAAGAGGAGGAGGTTGTGGACAACAGTCGTCTGGAAGGTCGACACCCAGGGCTATTTCTGCGCCCACTGCAGAGATAGTGTTGGATTTGAAAGGGCAAGATCTCTCAAGAGGATCATCGCCAAGGGTGATGAATACAGTCACAGGAAGGTTCAATCCACGGGCAGCTGCTTTTGCAAACATGGAGATCATGGATCGGAGAAGGTCTGAGAGCTCTGGACAATCGACTCCACGAATCCAGGCAGCTCTGAACCTGGAGATGGGTCATACAGGGCAATGTGTCACCTCTGAGGAATTGACTTCAAGTGTGGAGTTCAGAGAAAGTGGTGGTTTCTCTGAGAAGTCACCTTCACAGGCATACAATGCAGAAGATCCGGTAGTTGATCACTGGGAGTGGAACACTACTCCTGGAAGGTCAACTTCAGGCCAGACTTCTGCTTATCCAATGTCTGTGATGATGGATCGAGGATATGATGATGACACAAGAAGGTCGACTCAGAATTTTTTTTCTGCAAACCTTGCGATGCGTACTGGAGATCTTGATACATGTGCAACGACAATGGCACCAACACCCAGGACCCACTCCAAGCAACCCACAACAACAGTGCCCCCAAAAAAGCAGCAGGAGATGATGACTTCTTTGCAAAGGTCCTCAACCACCACCCCAAGAGACCAGGTTTCTGTAAATGTTACCACCAAGGAAGCAAAATTGAGTGCTGATGGTTTGTCTGGGAAAGTGGAACAGGACACAAAGTACTACCCTAATATGAAGGCTTCTTCACTGTCCTCAAATTCAGCAATGCCAATCAAGGATGGCCAGAAGAAATCCCTATTATCCTTTGAAGTCTTCAGGGATGAGTCTCTGAGAAAAAGTCTTGCAGGAATGCTTGGAAGGTCAGCATGCAACTGTGTCTCAGGTTGGAGCTCTGTTGCTTCATCTCCTGATAGGAATCAGTCAAGAATCTCCCCAAGAGAGACACTGTCGCCACAATTAGAAGCACTGAAATCTGCCATCTTCACAAAGGAGAAGGTTTCTGATCATATCAGTTTGCAGAATGTGACAAAGTCTGGTGGCATGGAAGAACACAGAAGTAATGGAGATCCGCATTGGGAACATCCTGGTTTTGACAGGATTCAAAGTACATTTCATGGAAGGTTGTCACAGCTTGAAGGGAAAGTAAGTCAGATTGCGGCTGAGCTTCAAAACACTAAGGTCTTGCTGGAGGAAAACCATCATACGTGTATGTGCTCTAATGCCCTTTTCACTGACATTCAGATCAAGGTTGCTAGTATTGAGAGGGCATTGACTAATGGAGTCAGTGATGTGCTTTTAGCACCCAAGCTCAAAAGGGTGACAGATCAGCAGACCTCAGGGGTCAAAGGAACTTTGAGACTCAAAGAACAACCCATACACATCAAGGCTGGAAATGCAGAGATGTCTGGGCACATGAGGAGAGCTGTTAAATTGGGTGATGAAGACATTAAAGAAAGCAGTTTGCAGCAAAGGTGGCTCCTGAACAACAGACCGTCATCCCTTCATGAAAAGCTTATTGGGAATCAGGTTGGTCTATATGAGAAACTGAAACACGGCAGAGAGCTTCTTCAGAATAAGCTCACCATAATTGAAGGAAGGGACACTAGGGTTCCAACTGGCACTTGTGATGATGAAGGGGCTATGGTGACAGCAGAGCATTTACTGTCATTTGATGAGGCTTACAAATCAGGTGGTGATGTCAATGATAATGGCATGGTTAAGAGCCAGACTCATGGGGATGCGAAGCTCTCTTCAGAGATACCTTCTCTCTCAATTTCAGGGGTTAGCAATCAGTACATGGACTTGGCTCCGGAGCCATTGGGAAGCAGTGGCTCCTGTGAGACAAAGAAGACAGATTGTCAAAACAATGGTGGTAAGTACTTCTCAACAGAGGTCTTGCTCTGTCCCTTGTCATACAATTAGATCTGCTAGTCCACCCTATGAGTTATTGTGAGTCCAGATTTTGCATCTGTGTAATGGATCTTGAAGCAATCCAAGAAACAAATTCATGTGGTTATATGAAGGACTGCAGAGATCTATCCCACGCAGAATACTGAAGTGGAGATGAGGCAACTGCAAATTCTGAGCAGCCAGAATCACTTCTTAACCCTGATGCAACAATTGTGTATTTCCTCAGGAAACAGCTCCTTTTCCATAAGATCATCATGCACAGTCAACACTCAAACAAACTTGATGGGAAAAAGCTCAGGTAGTGGAGGTGGGTTTTCAGGTGGGAAGAAAAGGAACATGCCGATGACTTTGTTGCCATCTAATATCTCAGAGAACCTTACCTGTGATGAGGTTCCCCTCTCGGAGGAGGAGATGGATGAAGATCGTTGCCTTCCACTTGGTGCTCTTGAAAGCCCAACAGGGGTAAGATCAGAGGAGCCAACATTTGATGACGAACATGAGGAGAGTCTTCACTCCATCGGTGATAGGATTGCCACAGCTGGATGGTTTGTTAAGGAAGGAGAAGGGATTGCTCTGGCACATGATGATGGCTGCTGTTCCTATTATGATGTTCCTAACATGGAGGTAAGTATTTAGGAGCTTGCTGCAAGTTTTTGAAGCCTTCCAGAAGTTGTACTCACTGTTTTCAGGTCTTGTACTTTAAGCAGTTTTTGGATCTCAATCTGTTAATCTGCATTAAATACTGTTCCTGACATTGGGGCACAAACATGGTGAGACTTTACTGAATATGCAGTTGTGATTGCAGGAGAAGGCTAGATATAGATTCCCCGAAAATGCACCCAAAGGAGTGTGGGGGGACTGCTGGGTGGTACATGCAAGTGGAAGTGATGGTTGTTCCTCTCAATATCTTATTGCAGCAATGGCAGGTGGAGGAAGAAATGCTGCTGCATTTTGTTCTTGGGACTGGTATGACCGCAGTATAGCAGCCTATCACTGTGACTCTGCACCTTCCACATCAACCTCTCTAGGGCCATTCATTGCCAACAGACTTAAAAATGCAAACTTTTCTACTCCTGAAGCAGGTCTAAATAGGAGGTCCTTCTTGACTACTTGGGCACTTGATCGGAATATTTCTGGGTTACGAGCAAAGGCTGCACTTTGGTGGCATAGACCATGTGGAGCTCTTCTGGCATCTGCAAGCACCAGACTCAAAACTGTGTCCCTCTATGATGTTCGTGATGGAGAACTTATGATGAAATTGGATACAAAACATGTTGTCGCCTCTATGGATTTCAGCAGCCCTGTACAGTGGTGCAGTAACAGTAAGTATTATAATGACAAAAACCAGACAGGAACTCTAGGACTTCATGAATGGGGTTAGATGTGGGGGTTAGTCTTGGACAGATTGCCATTGGACTTTGCACTTACCCATGTACAATATGGATGTTGCCCTGGAGCTTACATGTGGATTTGATGACCTCAGGTAGGATAGTGGTGGTGGAAGATGAAGGATTAAGTCTGTGGGATGTGGAAGGCCTGGGGGCTCAGCATCTCCACAATGTGAATCTGGTTGGGAAGCAGCCACGTGCATTGCATGTCCACAACATGGATGTTGAGTGCAGTGGTGGTGTCCATCAAAGGTAACATTCCACATTTGCCCCTCGAACATTAAGTGTGTTTGAGAGTTTCCTCTTCATATTTGTTTCATTTGTCACTTAAGAAAGCTTGGTGACTCAAACCTGTGAATCAGGAGAGCGCTGGATCACCACCAGTTTTCTGCGTGTTAAATTGTGGAATGGAATGTGTATTCCACCACTTCAATGATGTCAAATTGACTGTAACAGTAAATTTCCGGTTGAGCTAGCTTATAATCATTACATTCAGACCTAACTGTGACTTTTGGACTTGCAAAAGCACAAGGAACACAATTAACTTGAAATCAGCTTGAAAATGGTTTCAAGTTTCCAATGATTTTGAAGGGAAGTAAAAGGACTCTCTTCCTGATGAACACACAGGTTAACTTCATCTGAGCACCACAATGATGGAGTGCTTTGCACCAACAAGGCAGTCAATGTATTGGACTTCCGTGTGCCTGCTGGAATTGCAATGAAGATTCCAACCTTTGGGGAACAAATTTACTCAGTATTCGCAAATGGGGACATGGTTTTGGCCGGGACTGGCAACATAAAAACCAAAACACAGACAGAGGTCTTCAGCAGCAGCAAGGAAAATACACAGCCATCAATCACTCAATGCAAGGTGAACCAGTGGTCAATCAGACAAGGGAAGCCTATGAATGTCTACACATTGCCTGAAATGGAGGGAAAATCTTCAAAGACATCAATTAACCAGGTGTGGGGGGATGCGCAATCTGTGATGGCATTGAATGGAAATGGGCTCTACATTTTTGATGTGGAACAGCGCATGGAATTACAGCATGTGATTTGCCCAGATAATTTGGCCTTCAGGACATTTGATTATGCTACCTCCCGCCTTCTCCTTATCTCAAGGGACAGGCCTCCACTGTGGTGCAACTGGCCATGAGAACTGGTATTTAATTTCATTCCAGAGCATTTTGTCAACAATACATGCAAACATCTTGTGTTTAGTAGCACCCCCTGGTGATTATCATTGCTGATGATGTCCTCTTCATTATCACCACTGTCAGTACCATGAAACTACATTTTTAACATTTGGGGCATCTGACATACTCTGACAAAGTACTGCCAATAGTGCAAAAATAGCTCCCACTCACATCAGATCCTGTTGATTTGCAGAAACAGGGTATTCCGATATGCTTCTGGGAAGCTCAAATAAGAAGCATTCTGGACGGCATTGAAACTGTACCTGATGAAGTTCTGCTATCCATATGTACTAGTGTATGTATGGGAAAATGGTCTGAAGCAATCTATGCTAACCATGATTAGGATCAGAATCCTAATCATGACCGGTCAGATTCCTAACCGGAAAAAGAGACCAAATTTCTTATTGCATCCCTGCAATTCTTGTCATGATTCAATCAAGCAAGTTATTGCAATTCAATAAAGAGAATCTAAACATCAGGGATTTGATTGGACGGACATGGTATCAGAACCTGATTTGTGGGTGAATCTTATTGCCAACACCAGATCATCTTTGTGGGGCACTTTTGGTGAAGAATCTACACTCAAGTTGCAAATGGAGAAGGTTGTTGGTTTCAAGGGCATGGAAATGACAAACACTGCTTCAATTTGAACTTGCATGACTGCTTACTTCTTGTAAGATAGCCCATGAATCATCATCCTCTGAATTCACTCCTTTTTTATGCATTTTTGTGCATAGTCTGCTCTTTGCAAATAAATGCACACAAGCATAAATGAGCTTGTATGCTTTCCGTTCTTGCTCCATCAAGGCAAAAGATTTTCACACTTTTTCATTGCAATTCCTTTCCAAAACCCTGCCCACTATGTTCTATCCCACAAGGTGACAACTTTCTAAGGTAGAATTTTTAAGCCAAGTTGTTCCATTCCAAACACTCATCAAGTTTTCAATCATCTATAGTTTGCATTTCGAGTGTTTGTATTGTATTACAGCAAGTTTGTTGTGCACTCATGTCTTCCATCATACCTTGGATGTTTTGCACCCAACACTATCAAACTAACAACATCAAACACACAGATGAGAAAATTGAGACTCCAAAAACACAATTTGGGGATAAACACCATAAAAATGGATTAATGGTTCTTTTTGTTAAGGAATTGATGTTAACTGTGTTAAAATCTCTTATGAAATTTTACATTAGAAGAACCACTTTCAAAAGTTAATGATTATGTTAATAAACTCAATTTCAATGAGTCATGATATATATTTAAAAATAGGTGTTTGTTTATTTTGTTTGTTTGTGATCATATCACTTTGTAACTTTCTCAAATTGTGGGGGCCCCAACTTCATTTTTGATACCATTGAAAAGTGTGCATGTTTATTGTTTCACAATTTTGAGACCAATAGAGCAAAAGTTATTGAATTCAAAGAAATTTTATAATAATTAATCTAAAATTTACAAAATGATTTTAAAACAATTATATACATATTTAAAAAGTCATATTTAAAAAAAGGTTTGAAAATGTTTTGTTTTTTAAATTTTATCTTGTGTGTTAGTTTAATTGCTCATGTAGGTTCAAGTTAATTAGGGTTAAATTGAGTTAGTTTAATTGTTTGGGTTTTTATTTCAAATTCGTTTTAATGTGAACAAAGTTTTAAATATTTTTTTAAATGAAATATAATTTTAGTTTGTGTGATTTTAAATCACTTTTGATAATTCAAGATTTCAGCACACTTTCCTTTTGTATACAAGTTTCTATATGTTTTCTGCACAATGTTAATTTTTACATTTATTTGTTATGGAAGTGTTAGACTTGAATTCTTATATTCATTGTAAGTGAGCGATCATTTTGATTTGAACATGATGTATTATTTAAAGTTTCATGTTATGTTTTGTGTGTGTGATGACAATCATAGTTATAAGTGTCGACATAGAAATGCATGACATATTTTTTTATTATGTTGTTATGTCATCTCTTAAAACATTTATGTTAAGTTTTTTCTCAATTGAGTTCTATAGATAGTCATATTTCTTAGAGTCTTGAAAAGGTTTGTTTTACATTTTTAAAATTTTTTCATAGGTTGTGGCACCACTTATGATGTCATGAAAAACTATATATTATAAGTTTTTCTTCTTTTCATGATTTAATTAATTAAAAATTGATTTTTTCATAAGAAATTTGAAGTTAAGCTTATATTGCCTAAAACACTATTGGGATGGGTGACCTTTAGAAGAGGTTTAATATATTGGGGTGTACAAACAAAGCTCATTAGTGTTCTTGACATGTGATAGTATCAATTTGCAAAACTTAGATCTTGAACACTAAATTAATGATTTTGCATGAAAAAAATTATTTTTAAAGGATTTATAATCAATTTTTTTCAAAAAAAAATGTGGAAAAACCACATAAGTTGGTGATTGTGGCAAGAATTTTTTTTTCCAAGGAATTATAATGAAAAGTCTTTTGAAATTCTACCCAACAAAAAATTGTTTGTGAAATTAATAATTCTATCAAAAAAATTGTCTTCAAAGAGTTGTGATGTCCTTCATGTAACAACAATTTATTAACTCTAATCTTGAACAGTAAAATGAATGATTTTGTGTTAAGAATTTTGGTGTTTACAAAATTATAATCTCCTATTGTGTACTAACAAATTTGTAGATTGTGATTGTCAACACTACATTAGTTATTTTTATGTGAAGAAATTTGGTTTCAAGGAATTGTAATTGCCTATTGTGTCGTAATAAAATTGTAGACTCCAATCTTGAACAATAAATTATTGTGGTTGTGTGAAGAAATTTCTCTAAAAGGAATTGTAAATCTCCTTGTGTATTAATACCAATTTACAAACTCATATCTTGAACACAAAATGTTAATGATTTTATGTGAAAAAATTTGGTGTTGAAGAAAGTGTAATCTCCTTTTTGTGTACCTAGTAGCAAACTTGGAAACTAAGAATATGCCTAGCAATGCCTCACCCTATTTTAATAAAACACTTATGGAGGTCACAAAGAACCTACCTTAAAATTTCTTAAGAACATACGAGCTTCATATGGCATAAACCACTTATCCTACAAGGCATTAGCATCTTTTGTAGCGTACTATCTTTGGTCATTCTCACAATGTTATTTTTGAGCGCCGGCTAGTATTTTTGTGGATGGGGGCAAAGGGGGTCAAACCAACAAAAACATGAGAGGGTTGGGTTGGGATGACCAAAAAACAACTAAATGTTTTTGCTACCGGTTTTTTGAACATCAGTAAATATGGGTGGCTCCTCTTTCCTTATTTCTACGGGCAACAAAATTTAACAAAAAATAAGGAAAAACTTTTTGGTTTCACCATAAGGTTCTATCACCATGTTCTTGAGAGAATTCCAAGAAAAAAAATTGGCAACCTTTGGTGTGGTTGGCTCTCCAAAAGCAATAGCAGTAGTGGTAGTAATACATAGCCACTTAAGTGGATTGTGTTTTTCTTCAAATGTTTTTCTATGAAGGTAACCAATCCACTCAAGTGGTTTTTTAGAAAACTTTTGCATGGTGTTATTTGTCTCATGTCCTACAAGACAAGGGACAAGGAACGAAGATTATGATATTTTGATATTAAGGTGTATAAGTTGTGTTGAACCTCATGGAGTGGTGATGTGGCATCCAAAACTATGGTGCAATTAGGATTTGGTGTTACCATAACACTTTAATTAAGAATCCTTAGGCGGTTTTCTATCTTTTTGCTTGACTCACTTAATTTTCATGTAATTGGTTTTCTAAATTTAAAATTGCCTTATAGCAATAGGAAGTTTTTCCAAAATGGGGTCTCTGCTCTTAATAAACCTCCTTCCTCATGGGCACCAAATGTCCCATGTCCCTTCTAATTCATCGTGTCTCATCGAACCTTATAATTCCCACTACCCATTCGCCTTTTCACACACCACCATGGACCTATTATCCACCCCATCTCTTACGCAAACCACGAACCACACACTTGCCCACTTATTATTTTGATAAATCACACAACACCTACTAACTCCCCTTATTAGCCGCTAACCCTTTGTGTGAATGTGAAGTTTCAATCTGACCCCTTGCCAACCCCTTTTGATAATGCACATGCAAGACCTTTTCCTCCTTCCATTTTATCAACCCTTACAATTGCTCATGATCAAACCCCCTAACCTACCCCCATCTCCCCAACATGTTCACAACCTTCACCTTAAGCCTCTTGTGTGCCACCTATGGGTGTCAATTTACCATTCAAAGGCTAGCTCATCACCAACGTTCTTATTAGGCATCCAATTCATTTAATTCAAACCCCTATGACCATCCCAACTCAATACCCTCCCTTGCTCCCACCTTGCTTGCATAAACTTGGGCTTGGGTTTCAACATTGGAATGATTCCCAAATGCACTCCCAATTTGGGAGTTGTAGTCATGTAGGAGTCTCGAATGTTTAAAGCCTTAGATGAAAAGGTAAACAATCATCAAATGGGGCCCCTAGGATATCATTGGAAAGCTTTTGAAATGTAGATGCTAAAGTTCCTTTGCATTGTCCATTTAGACCTGAAATGCATAAATTATGATCAAAAGAAGGGTCAAGAATCAAATTGGGAACTTGACTCCCAACCACAAATCCCCTTATAATAAGAATCAAATCATCTCCAATTGGGGCATGCAATACACCATTGGAAAGATCTTTTTAAAAGTTATAAGATCTTTTACTTGAATGTTCCCAAAAAAAATTTTGAAAAAAATATGAATGTCCAAAGTTTCAAAATAATAAGAATCCCAATTTTGGGACTCCCATTTGAAAGCCTTGGGAAAAATGTCATTTGAATGTAGCCCCCATGGAGAGTCACAAAGTATATTATAGGGAAGGTGGTAGTGCCTCCTTCCAAAGGTTGTGGGTCATGTAAACCTTGTGCTTGAGGTTGTCCTTATTAAATCCACCACACCATTTGCATTCAACTTGCACTAACCACCTTCTTTCCTTGGTTATGCAAGTTGATTTCATCTTGAATTCTTGCTTGTGAGTTCATTGTAATCCCATCTTAAAATTCCAACACACTTTCCTACCCTTGAAGTGTTACAAACGAAGGAACATGCTTCGATTTTATTTTTTTTCCATTGTTTCACTTTCATACCCACATTTGGGTTTTTTAAAAAAGTTTGGGGGCATGTCACCCACATTTTCCAACACCACCTCGGCTCTCTTTACCTTACATCCTAAATTAAATGGTTTCATCTTGTTTTTCCTAGAATATTACAAATTAAACGAGGACCTCAAGTTTCCATCTAACTTTTTCAAGTTGGCATTTTAATGCATGTCACATTTATTTACAAGTGACCCTTCTAGGATGGTTTTTGAACACCTTCGAAAATGTTTTTCATCCAAAAGATTTTGTGAATAGATTCCCACGATTGTTTCAACTTTATTTTCATATTACGCAAGGTCACATCCCACATTGAATTACGCATGTCTTTAAAGTGGCCTACCTTTTAACCATGACCAAACCTTCCCATGGAATTTGTCCCATTGTCATCGAAGCAGTGTTGTACCGACTCACAAATTGCACTTTTATGCCTTTAATTTCATGATGCTTTTACAACATGTTTTTCCTTACACCAATTTGAAGTTGCAACTAAGGGCAAATGTGAAACTATAATCCACTTTGAAGCATTACGTTTTATAGTTAGTTGTTTTTCTTTTTATTTATTTCCATCCATTACACATGACATTCACATCATACCCCACAAAAACCACCACCCCACCCCTCCCCCCCCCTCCCCCCCCCCTCTCTCACCCCCCTCAACTCACACACTTCATATTATCCCTTCTT
>Ga0116227_10013743_pt1 | contig 12607 bp, 13 predicted proteins | sample S1TSphgellanicum_FD_89693 | JGI IMG/M metagenome (GOLD analysis project Ga0116227, IMG submission 89693) | Host-associated microbial communities from peat moss isolated from Minnesota, USA - S1T2_Fb - Sphagnum magellanicum MG | ecosystem: Host-associated > Plants > Peat moss > Unclassified... | reverse complement strand
CTCCCCCGCCATCCGCCTCCCCCGCCGCCAAAGCGTGGCGGTGTTTGACGAGGGCGCGCGGTTTCGTCCATCCAAGCGCCTGATCGCAACCCGGCTGGTGATCGAATATGTGCGGATCACCCTGTCGCTGACCGTCTTTATCGCCCTGTTCAGCGCGGTTCTGTCGATTGAGGGGGACCTCTCGGAGCTGCCCCACCCCTATCTGTGGATCGGCTTGAGCTTCCCCATCCTCTACATCTGGTTCGCCATCTCGGCCGGCGCCTTCGTCATTGCGTTGAAGTGGCTGGTCGCGGGGCGCTACGTCCCGATCACCAAGCCCCTTTGGAGCGTCTTCGTCTGGCGCAGCGAATTGGTGACCTCGACCTATGAGAATCTGGTCATCCCGCTGTTGCTGGAGCCGCTCCGGGGAACGCCCTACATCAACATCTTCCTGCGTCTGATGGGGTGCAAAATCGGCAAGCGAGTGTTTACCGACACCACCGACATTACAGAGCATGACCTGGTCACCATCGGCGACGATGCGGCGCTCAATGAAAACGCAGGCCTTCAGACCCACCTGTTCGAAGACCGGGTCATGAAGGTCTCCTCCGTGACCGTCGGCGCCCGCGCCACCGTCGGCTCGCTGGCCATCGTCTTGTACGATTCGTTGATGGAGCCCGATTCGCAGCTCGGCGACCTGTCGGTCCTGATGAAGGGCGAAACCCTGCCGGCCGGCACCGCCTGGGAAGGCTCGCCGGCGCGCCCAGCACGGAGCTGACCCAGCTTTAGATGGAGAGATCAATGGTTCGTCGCACGCAGCGACAGCACCTCGCAGGGCTGGCCGCAGCCGCCTTGGCCTTAACGGGATGCAGCCCCTCGGGCGGGGATTCGGCCCAGGCGCCGGCCCCCGGGCCCCCACCGTCGGCCGCTGACAAGGCCCTGCTGGCCCAGCTTCCAGCGCCCTATAACACGGCTGATCTGGACAATGGGCGGCTGCACTTCAACCTCTGCCGCGCCTGCCACACCATCATCGAAGGCGCGCCGAACATGACGGGTCCTAACCTCTATGGCGTGTTCGGCCGAAAGGTGGCGTCTGTTCCCGACTATGGCTACTCCGCCGCCCTGAAGTCCAAGAACTGGACGTGGGACACAGCCCACCTGAACGGCTGGCTCAAAGACCCCCAAGCCTATGTGCCGGGCGCCAAGATGGGCTTTTATGGCCTACACAACGATAAGGACCGCATCGACACCATCGCCTATCTGAAGGTGGCGTCTAGCGGCGGCGGGTTGTGATCGCGTTTCCCGCGCCGACTTAACTCAGCCTTTATCGACGTGTCTTATGGTTAGGGGCTGAATACCTTCAAGGAGGCCGCTTTTGACGACCTGCGCCGATCCTATCCGCTGCGGCCGACCCATATCATGATGGCTCAGAGGCAGGCCAAAACCGAAGGGGTGTCGAGCTTCGACGTCGTCGCCGCCCTGGCCCTGGCGCGCTCGTCCGCGCCGCACGACCGCGAGAAGCTTCTGATCGCCATCGCCGAACTCTGCCGCAGCGACGCCGATTGCGCGCGCCCGGAAATCCAAGGGCTGCTGCGGGACCTGTTCATGGATCTGGTCTCCAGCGCCGAGCACGCGATTCGCCAGCGCCTGTCCAAAACCTTGGCCGACGTCGCCTGGGCGCCCCACGACCTCATTAAGCTGCTCGCCCGCGATCATATCGAAATCGCCCGGCCCGTCCTGGCGAAAAGTCCGGTTCTGACCGATGCCGACCTGATCCGCCTCTTGTTGGAGGCCTCGGTCGAGCATCGGATCGAAGTGGCTCGCCGGCCAGCCCTGGCCGCAGACGTCGCCGCCGCCATCGTCGATCAGGCCGAGCCTGACGTGGTGACAGCGCTGGCGAACAATACGACGGCCCAGGTGAGAGACCGCGACCTGTCGCGGATGGTCGGTCTGTCGGAGCGTGTCGCGAGCCTGCGCGCGCCCATGGCCCGCCATCCGGGCCTGAACACAGAACTGGCCGCCCTGCTGTACGGTTGGGTCGGAGAGGCCTTGCGTGCGGCCATCATCGCCCGCTTCCCCCTCGACACCCTCGACCTGCAGCGCGCCGTGACCGAGTCCGTCCACGACGTTCGGTCGGATCTGGGGCTGGCGCAGGCCGTCGATGGGGATGATAAAGATCGCAACGTTGATCGTGCGGCGATGGAGCGGCGGGTCGTCGCCAAGCTGGAGGCGGCCGGCCAACTGCGCCCCGGCATCCTGGTGCGGGCGTTGAACGAGGGCAAGCTTAGCCTCTTCATGACCGCCTTGGCCGCCTTGGCGGGCGTCTCCACCGAAGATGTTCGCAGCGCCATCGACGCGGAACAGCCCGACACGCTTCTGGTCATCTGCACCCTTGCGGGCATCGATAAGGGCGCCTTTCCCTCGCTCCTCAGCATGGTCAGGCGGTTGAACGAAGGACGCCCGGCCGGCGGCATGGCCGGCTCGCCCATCGCTGAGTAGGCGCCGGAACGCCTCGGTTCACCGGGTCCAAGCTCGCGTGCACTGGGGGCGAACAAAGACGGATCGCACTTTTCCTTAGTCGCCGTTTGACAAGATGGCTCGGTCGCGGGTCTTGTGGCCCGCCGCCGACGCAAGAGCCTCCCGTGCCCCCGCAGCCCGATCAGATTCGTCTCGCCTTCACCGCCAGCGATCGCCCAGAGGCGCAGGAAGCCCGCGCCCGCCTCAGCGGTCGCTATGGCGATCACCCACCGAGCGACGCCGATGTGATCGTGGCGCTGGGCGGCGACGGCTTCATGCTCGAAACCCTTCACGACCACCTGGATTCCGGAAAGCCGATCTACGGCATGAACCGCGGGTCGGTGGGCTTCCTAATGAACGACTATGTCGAAGACGCGCTTTTGGAAAAGATCGCGGCCGCCGAGCAGGCGAGCATCTACCCGCTTAGCATGGTGGCGATCGACGAGGCGGGCCAGACCCATGAGGCCCTGGCCATCAACGAGGTCTCCCTCCTGCGCCAAACCCGCCAGACGGCGAAGCTCAAGCTATCCATCGACTCCAAGGTGCGAATGGGAGAGCTCGTCTGCGATGGCGTGCTGGTCGCCACCGCCGCCGGATCGACCGCTTACAACCTCTCCGCCCACGGTCCGATCATCCCCATCACGGCCCAAGCCCTGGCGCTCACGCCCATCAGCGCGTTTCGGCCCCGGCGCTGGCGCGGCGCGCTGTTGAGCCATACGGCGAAGGTCACCATCGACGTCTTGGAGCGGGAGAAGCGGCCCGTCAGCGCGGTGGCTGACAATTTCGAGGTACGTAACGTCGTTCAAGTGAACATTGAGGAAAACCGCCAAAGACGCCTCGCTATGCTGTTCGACGCCGGGCACAGTCTTGAAGAGCGCGTGCTGGCCGAGCAATTTTCTGGCTGACCTCAGCGCGTTGGGATTTTCCGGACTCAAAACACCTTGTTAAGGCCAACTGTATATATTGGGCTTAAGCAATTTGTGAGCGCCCCAATGTCCAACCCGCCCCCGAACGGTAGCGCCGGCGCAGCCCTGATCCAGCCGCCCAACGGGTTTCGTAGCCGATTGGGCGGACGACTGCCGACCATCGATCCGAGCGCGATCGCCAAGGCCGAGGCCGCCCTGAAAGGGCTATCGGCCCAATTTGGCGAATGGCTGCGCGACGAGGTCGCAAAGCTTGAGGCCGCCTATGCCGTGCTCAAGGCGGAAGGTCCTACCCAGACGGCCATGGACGGGGTTTACGCCCGCGGCCATGACCTCAAGGGCTTGGGCACGACCTATGAATTTCCCCTGGTCACCCGGATCGCCGGCTCCCTGTGCAAGCTGCTCGGCGAGGGCGCGGCCCGCACAAAAGCCCCCGTCGCCCTGGTCAACGCCCACGTCGAAGCCATCCGCGCCTGCGTTCGCGACAATGTTCGCGACAGCGACAATCCCATAGGCCGTGCTCTCGCCGAACAGCTGGAGCATAACGTTAGGGAATACCTGGCGGGCTGAGCGGGCGCCTCAGCTCACGCCACACTGCGCCGTCGTGGCGGCGTCGTTTCTTGAGCGACCGCGTCCAGTCGGGCGAGCAGGTACTCGACGTCCTCGACGGCGCCGTTCTCGTTTTGGGTCAGGAAGCGCTGCATCAGGCGCTCTTGAAAGCGCGGCAGATCCAGGTCGCCGCCCTCGAGCTGCAGGGCATGGAAGGCGTCGACCGCCGCTCGAAATGCTGGATACAAGGCCTCTGGCAGGGCGGCGCGTTGATAGATGGCGCGTAAGCCCAAGGGGCCGGCGTCATGCACCATGACCCAAACGCGCTGATGGGGGACCCCGGTCAGCTCCGCCAGGCCCCATTCCAAAAAGCTGATATTGCCGCTGACCAACGCCCGCAGCAGGAGCGACGGCGTCAGACGCTCTTGACGATGCAGATGGGCGCAGAAGGCCTTCAGGTCGGTTGTCTGGGCCGCCTGATCCACGAGATCGACCGTGGCCCGCTCGCGAACCGCAAGCGCTGTGTTCAGCGCCGTTTCTGACGATAGTCCGTGATAATCGACCAGATGCTGTCGCACCTGATCGCTGACCCGCGAGATCAGCTTTTCCGCAATCGAGGGCGGCAGGGCCTTGCGATAGGCCATCGCCACGGCCAGCGCCTCGCTACGATCAAACCGCGTTAGCGCCGTCTGCAACGACGTTTCTGCAAAGTCGGCGTTGTCGTTGGCGCATGCCGCCCGCAAGGCCGGCTCACAGCCGTGTTCGGCTAAGGCCGCGGTCACGGTGGGAGACAGGGCGGCGCGGCGAGCCACGGCGATTTGCTTAAGGTCGTCGGCGTGCTCGACGATCTCGGCCAGATCCTCGTCTGAAAAGACCGGTGAGAACCGCAGCACCGGCGTCGCCACGCTATCGACATCGCGCGCCAAGGCCAGCGCCACATCCCGAGGCAGGTCGGGCGACATCTTCAACGTTACGGCAAGCGCTCGGCGCACCAGTTCCGCGGCGTCGAGCGCCAGGAAACGCAGCACTTCCGCCGCCGCTTCCCGTTCCTCTTCGGGCAGGCCAGCATCGACACGGCGGCAGAACTTGTGCGCCGCCACGGCACGATCCTCTGCGCTGTCTCCGCGCACGAGGATATGGATGTCTGTCTCTGTCAGAGAGGACCTGATGGTCATCGGCGTTGCGCATCCCCAGCCGGATCGACCCGATCATGAGCGATCAACTGCAGTTCATCATGAGTCGGTAAGCTTAAGGAGAGTTTACCCTTCGTTGCGGCAAGCCTTCTAACGCACCAGGCTCAGCGCGCCTTTTGGGCGCTCGCGAGCAGCCCCAGCATTTCCGACGAGAACAGGGATCGCGCCGCGGTCGCGCTGCTGCTGCTAGCGTCGGGGACGCCTGGATCTTCACTGTTGGAGTCGGTGAGGATAAAATTGACCAGCATCGCCTGCTCCCGCTGACGTTCGGTACGCGCCGCCCCGGCATAGGCGGCGAAGCGACCCTCGCCGGGATCGCTTTCAACCGCCTTGGCGATAGCCGCATCGCCCCCGCCGCCGGTCCGGCTCAGATTACTATAGAGCTCGGCCACCGTGACGGCGCGACCGCCGCGATAGAAGACCTCGCGGTTCGAGGCCGCCGCGTCTGGAAACAGGGCCGCCGCCGCCGTCGTCGGCGTCGCCTGCGCCGCCTCGATCAGCTTGGCTGAGCCTTGAGGGCCTAGGAAATGGGCGGCGTAAAGCTCGCCGCCCGTGGGTTCGCGACCCGTGCGACCTCTCAAGTAGGCAGCGTGATCGCTCGCCAGCTCCGCCGCCATCGCCGCAGACGCATGGGGATCGTAGCGCAGATCCATAATAACCCTGCGGGCATCGTCGCCCTGGGGCACGACGAAGCGTCCATCGGGGGCCTGATCGATCAGTTCGGCATAGCGGGCGTAACCATGGGCCGCGCCGTGGCGCTTCAGGGTCGATAGCCAGGTCTGTTCGACAAATTGGAACAGGCCGGCGGCCGAAGACGTGCTGGCATGGGCGCTGGAAGACAAGCCGCTTTCCCGCTGGGCGGTACGCATCAAGAAGCCGAAATCCACGCCGGTGGTCGACGACGCCCGCCGGACCGCCGCCTCGATGCTACTGATATTGCCGATCTGGCCTACGCCCATGGGCAAGATTTGCCGCGCGCTTGGTTAACAGATCGTTGCCGACACCGCGATTATGCCCCTGTCGCCAACGCTCGCGGATCGCTAGAAGAGCGCCATACGGATACCAACTGGAGCCAAATATGGCCGACGAAGCTGAAAACACTCTGATCATGACCCTTGAGGCTGGCCCTGTCGTGATTCGCCTGCGGCCGGACCTGGCGCCGGGCCACGTGGCGCGGATCAAGGAGCTGGCGTCCGAGGGCTTCTATGACGGCGTTGTTTTCCACCGCGTGATCCCAGGCTTCATGGCCCAGGGCGGCGACCCCAAGGGCACCGGCAGCGGCGGCTCCAACAAGCCGAACCTGAAGGCCGAATTCTCCGATGCGCCCCATGTGCGCGGCGTGTGCTCCATGGCGCGCACCAGCAATCCAAACTCGGCCAACAGCCAGTTCTTCATCTGCTTCGACGACGCCACCTTTCTGGACGGCCAATACACCGTCTGGGGCGAAGTGATCGAAGGCATGGAGCATGTCGATGCCTTGCCTAAGGGCGAACCGCCGCGCGCGCCGGGCAAGATCGTCTCGATGAAGGTGGCGGAGGCCGCCTGATAAGCGCGCAGCGAGGGGGTTTCGATGTCCGACGACAGGGCGATTGCTCGCCTGATCGAGATCATGGCCCGGCTGCGCGATCCCGAGCGCGGCTGTCCGTGGGATCTGGAGCAGACCTTCGCCAGCATCGCCCCCTATACGATTGAGGAAGCCTATGAGGTCGCCGACGCCATTGAGCGCGGCGACCTCAGCGACCTGCGCGAAGAGTTGGGCGATCTCCTGCTGCAGGTCGTGTTCCACAGCCGGATGGCGCAGGAGCAAGGCGCCTTCGACTTCGACGATGTCGCCAACGCCATCTCGGACAAGATGGTGCGCCGCCACCCTCACGTCTTCGGCGACGCCGACTATGGCGACGGCGACGCCAAAGATGCGGTTTGGGAAAGCCTGAAAGCGCAGGAGCGCGCAGCCAAGGGCGCCCATCGCGCCGGCGTGCTGGACGATGTTCCCGCCGCCTTGCCGGCATTGCTGCGCGCGGTGAAACTGACCAAGCGCGCCGCCCGCGTCGGGTTCGACTGGCCGGACTTCGGCACGGTCTTCGCCAAGCTGCGCGAAGAAATGGCCGAGCTGGAGGTGGAGATCGAAGCGGGCGAACTGGACAAGGCGAAGGCCGAGTTCGGCGACGTGCTCTTCGTCTGCGCCAACCTGGCCCGCAAGCTCGACATCGACCCTGAAGACGCGCTCAGAACCACAAACGCCAAATTCATCCGCCGCTTCGGCTTTGTCGAGCGCGAGCTTGCGGCCCGCGGCAAGCGGCCGGAACAGTCGAACCTGGCCGAGATGGACGCCCTATGGGACGAGGCGAAGGGCTTGGAGCGAGGGTAGGAATTTTACCCTAACCATTTAAAATACTTCATAAAATTCGTCATGCTGAGGCGCGAGCTTGCTCGCGTCTCGAAGCACGCGCCCACCCTCAAGACTGCCGCTGCTCCGACGAGGTCACGCGCAGCCGCACGTCCAGGTGCTCAGCCCCGCCCCCGTAACGGCTGCCCCGCACCGGCGCGGCGCCGAGGTAGTCAAGGCCAACCGCTACGCGGACATAGGCCGGGGTGGGCGACACACAGTTTGCTGCATCGAAGCCGACCCAGCCCAGGTTGTCCACAAAGGCTTCCGCCCAGGCGTGGGCCGCCTCCTGATCCCCTCCATCCTCCCGCGCCAGGTGACCGGACACATAGCGGGCCGGGATGCCCATCAGCCGGGCGCAGACGATGAAGACATGGGCGAGATCCTGGCAGACGCCGCGTTTCTGAGCGAAGGCCTCAGCCGCCGAGGTGGCGGCGACCGTGGCGGCGACGTCGAAGGTCATGTCCTCGTGCAGCGCCGCAAGTAGATCGTGCAGCCGCGACAGAACAGCATCCGGGCCGCCGCCAAAGCGCTCCGCATAGGCCCGAAGCGCGGCGTCAGGCTCGGTCAGCGCCGTGTCACGCAGGAACACCCGCGCCGGAAACCGCTCCACTGCTCCAAACACTACGCCGCCCGTATCGTGAGTCTCCACCTCCCCTGTCACCCGCGCGACCAGGCGCTTTAGAGGGCCGGCCGCGGAAAACAGGTGTGTGATGTTGCCAAGCGCATCCTCGCCGGCGCGCAGGCGATAGTCTCCGTCCAGCTCGACATGCCAATTCAGCACATGCTGCCCGTCGTGCTCGCGCGGCGTAAGCCTTAGAAGTTGCAGAACGGACTTGGCGGGCAGGTCGTAATCGTAACGTGTTTCGTGGGCGATCCGGATGCGCATGGGGCGGGTTCAGAGCAGATACTGTTCGGCGATCACAGCGCCCAGCTTGGCGTTGTCGGCCAGGAAGGCGGTAATGAACTCGTGCAGGCCCGACTGGAACACATCCTCGATCCGCGCGCCGTTCAGCCGCGCCAACACCGCCCGCGCGTGGCGCTGGCTAGGACCGCGCCGGCCATAGGCCTCGGCCAAGAGGTCCGTGTGGCGCACGATCACCTCATAGCAGCTGGCGAGCGAGCGCGGCATCTGGCGATTCAACATCAAAAGGTCGGCCACCAGCCACGGCTTCACACTGGTGCGATAGACCCATCGGTAGGCCGTATTGGCCGACACCTCGCGCAGCATGGTGGTCCACTGGAAATAGTCGAGCGTGCCCCCGACGTGCTCATGCTCGGGCAGCAGGATATGGTATTTCACGTCCAGGATGCGCGCCGTATTGTCGGCCCGCTCCACCGCGCCCCCTAAACGTACGAACCAGAAGGCGTCGTTGCGCAGCATGGTGCGGCGCGCCGATCCGTCGAAGGCCAGCGCCACGCTCTTCACCCAGTCTAGAAAGCGGGTCAGGTCTTCGCGGCTCAAAGCGCTCTGACGATACTGGGCGAGCTGCAGGCCGGCGTCGTTGACCGCCTCCCAGGTCTCCGCCGTCAGGGCCGTGCGCACGGCCTTGGCGTTGGTGCGAGCGCGACCGATACAGCTTCGGATCGAGGATGGGTTGTCCGGGTTGAAGGCCAGCCAATCACAGACCGTCTCCTCGGTCGCATCGCCATAGCGCTCATAGAACAGCTCCGTCGCGCCGGCGGAGGCGACCGCGCTCTCCCATTCGGTCGAGGCCCCGGCATAGCTGGCCGGAAGCGAGGCGCTGCGCAGCGCCGTCTCCAACAGGCGCGCCAGATAATCCGCCCGCTCCATATAGCGGGCGGCCCAGTAGAGATTGTCGGCCGTACGCGACAGCATGTTCAGGAAATCCTCAGGTCGTCGTCCGGGGCCGCCTCAAGCATCCAGCACCCAGGTATCCTTGGTGCCCCCGCCCTGGCTGGAATTGACCACCAGCGAGCCGTTCTTCAGCGCCACGCGCGTGAGGCCGCCCGGCGTGATCCGCACACCGTCCGCCGCGGTCAGCACGAAGGGGCGCAAGTCGACGTGCCGCGGCGCCACGCCATTTTCGACGAAGGTCGGACAGGTTGACAGCGCCAGGGTCGGCTGGGCGATGAAGTTGGCTGGATCGGCTTTCAGCTTGCCGCGGAACGCCTCGACCTCGGCTTTCGACGCCTTGGGCCCCACCAGCATGCCATAGCCGCCTGAGCCGTTGACCTCCTTCACCACCAGTTCGTCCAGATGGTCGAGCACATAGGATAAAGCTTCCGTCTCTCGACACCGCCAGCTCGGCACATTCTTCAGGATCGGCTCTTCGCCGGTGAAGAAGCGAACGATCTCGGGCATGTAGCTATAGACCGCCTTGTCGTCAGCAACCCCGGCGCCTGGCGCGTTGCACAAGGTGACGGCGCCGGCCTGATAGGCGCTCATCAGACCCGGTACGCCCAGGATCGAGTCGGGCCGAAACACCAGGGGATCGATGAAGTCGTCGTCGATTCGGCGATAGATCACATCCACCCGGCGCGGGCCCTCGGTGGTGCGCATGAAGACGACGCCATCGTCGACAAACAGGTCCGACCCCTCGACCAGCTCCACCCCCAGCTTGTCGGCCAGGAACGAGTGCTCATAGAAGGCGGAGTTGTGCAGACCCGGCGTTAGAACCACGACCGTGGGATCGGAATGGCAGTGGGGCGGCGCGACCGACCGCAAGGTGGCGAGCAGCGCATCGGTGTAGGTCTCTACCGGCGCCACGCGATGTTGGGCGAACAGGTCCGGGAAGAGACGCATCATCACCTCCCGGTTCTCCAGCATGTAGGAGACGCCCGACGGCGTGCGGCAGTTATCCTCCAGCACATAGAAGCCGTCGTCGTCGATCCGCACCAGATCGACGCCGGCGATATGCACATGCACCCCGTGGGGCGGCGTCATACCCGCCATCTCCAGCCGAAACTGGGGATTGCCGAGCACCAGATCCTCCGGGATCACGCCGGCGCGGATGCATTCGCGTGGGCCGTAGACGTCGGTCAGAAAGGCGTTCAGCGCCTTCACCCGCTGCTCCAGCCCCTTCTCAAGCTGGGTCCACTCCGGGCGAGTCAGCACGCGGGGGATGATGTCGAAGGGAATCAGTCGCTCTTCGGCTTCGGCGTCGCCATAGACGGCGAAGGTGATGCCGATGCGGCGAAACAAGAGTTCGGCCTGTTTGCGCCGGGTCTCCAAGAGGTCGTCCGGCGACTGATCGAGCCACTGCTTCAGACCGCTATAGGCCGCCCGCACCACAGCGTCTCCGCCCGGCGCTTGCTTGAGGGCCTCCGCCAAGCCGTTCATCTCGTCAAAGGCGATCATACGCTTGGCCCCCTCAGACCAATCCTAGCAAAGGCTAACCCATGCGGCGCGCCACCTCCCCCGCTGCGCAGGGGAGGAGAAAAAACGGCATTAACGAGGGTTGGTATTAGACGCAGAGCGCCTTCAAGCTTGTACTGTGGGCGATACAACGCGCATCGGCGGCCGGTTCTCATGGCGGGCACTCTCGTGCGCAGCCCTCGCCATGTCCAGTGTGGCGCGGCCTCAAATCCATAGGCGCCTAATTCGGAGGCGTTCGGGCGAAAATCAGGGCGCAGTGCGCTGGACGCACTGAAATCGCCTCAGGCGATGGCCGACAAACCCTTGTGCTGAATGATCGTCAGCAGGCGCAGCGCGGGACCGCCGGGCTGCTTCACACCTCGCTCCCAATCTGAAACCAGGTTCTTCGAGACGTTCAGGTGGCGGGCGAATACTGGCTGGGACACATGCTCGCGCTCACGAAGGGCACGGATTTGTTCCGGGTCCAGAGGTATCGTTGGCGTAAGACAGAGTTCGTCAAACCTGCGCATGGTCTGCTTACCGACGAGGCCGATCTCATGAAAGCCCTCGACGGTCTCATGCACCGCCGCCGCAATCTCGCTGTCGTAGGCCTTTAGCCTCTTCGATTTAGCCGCCACACTCGATCTCCACTAATTTGCCGCTCTCAACCAGCAGCGTGATCTCCAGGTTCGAAAAGCCAAAATTCAGTTCAGCGAGCGCTTTCAGGCGCGCCTCATCCTTCTCGCCGAGATTTTCCACACCGCTCTTAGCAAAACCGAACGCGAACACCGCTCGCGCGCCACTGCGGTATAGGATTAGGGTCCGATAGCCGCCAGATCTGCCCGCGCTTGGCCGCGCCACCCGCTGTTTGATGAGTCCGCCGCCAAGATCGGCATCAATCAACCCCTTATCCGCTCGCACGACGGCTTCACATAGGGCTGAGTCAGAAATCCTCTCCTTGCGGGCAAAGCGCTCAAACCATGGCGTTTTCAGCACCCGCAGCCGCACACTCCACAGGCGATAGATAACACAAAGGGTGATACTTCAAGAACACCCTCCATGAAAGGGCTTACCGCTAAGCGCAGCCTGCGTTTGTATTGCGAAAGCCTTAGAAACGCGCCGTTCGCCAAACTCAGCCCTTAACGCCCAGCCCAGCGAGCGTATAAGGGCGACTTTCAGTCAAGGTCTTTGCATCGTGCCGCCTTATCGCTCTCGCACCACCACTCACGGCCGCAACATGGCCGGCGCCCGCGGCCTTTGGCGCGCGACCGGCATGAAGGATAGCGACTTCGGCAAGCCGATCATCGCCGTCTCCAACTCCTTCACCCAGTTCGTGCCGGGCCACGTGCACCTGAAAGACCTCGGCCAGTTGGTGGCGCGGGAGATCGAGCGCGCGGGCGGCGTCGCCAAGGAGTTCAACACCATCGCGGTGGACGACGGCATCGCCATGGGCCACGCCGGGATGCTCTACTCCTTGCCATCCCGCGAGTTGATCGCCGATAGCGTCGAGTACATGGTCAACGCCCACTGCGCCGACGCGCTGGTCTGCATCTCCAATTGCGACAAGATCACGCCGGGCATGCTGATGGCGGCGCTGCGCCTCAACATCCCCGTGGTGTTCGTGTCCGGCGGACCCATGGAAGCCGGCAAGGTGGTGTGGAAGGGCGAGACCAAGGCAGTCGATCTGATCGACGCCATGATCGTGGCCGGCGATGATTCGGTCAGCGACGAGGAGGTCGCG
>Ga0116227_10013742_pt1 | contig 12608 bp, 7 predicted proteins | sample S1TSphgellanicum_FD_89693 | JGI IMG/M metagenome (GOLD analysis project Ga0116227, IMG submission 89693) | Host-associated microbial communities from peat moss isolated from Minnesota, USA - S1T2_Fb - Sphagnum magellanicum MG | ecosystem: Host-associated > Plants > Peat moss > Unclassified... | reverse complement strand
TTTACCACTATACATTCCGAATGCAAAGCTGTATAGCACATCATCTTCATAAGCATAAATCCGGCTATTGTAACTTGGCGTATTAAAATAAGCAATCCTGAGATTTCCAGTGATTTTGGAGAATAAGGGTGAATAATCAATATCCTGATAAAGCAGGTAACCAAATTCAGCATTGGCATCACCTTTTTTATATTGAGACATTTCGATTCGGTTTTGAAAACCCCATTTCGCATTTGCCTGCCAGGAGGATTCGATTCTATATCCTTCTTTTTTAACGTCATCAATAAAGTTTATAGGCACATCTAAATCTGTATTTTGCTGTTTGTTTTCTGTTTTATAGCGAAGCAATACTTTAAAGATTTTATTTGGTGTGTAAGCAACCTGACTTAATACCTCATAGCCTTTGGAAGGTGCATCTACTCTATATTTAAGCCATGGAAACCGGAAATAGTCGCCATAAACAGAAAAGGCCCATTGCTTATTCGGATTGATATTTAACCCCGTGTAAATGCCTTTCTCATTAACAGGTTCACTTGATTCTGAAACAGCCTGATTAAAGAAATTATGATAATCTTTGGCATAATTGCGATAGGTTACTGCTGCTGAAACGGTTGGAGATAAGCTGATTAATGCACCATTTATATATGCAAAACCACCTGGAAAGCTTTTTCCACCTTCGCCATATAAATACATATTTCTGTAAGTGTAGTTGTAGTAGATCCCATAATTGGTTAATGAATTTCCTGTAAAACTAAATTTGTCATAAGGTGCAGTTTGCGTGATAAAACTATTTCCATATTTGCTCTGATAAGTAATAGCACCAACTGAAAATTCATTTTCATGGTATTGGATTACAGTTCCATAGATCTGCTGAGTAAGATTATTTTTGTTTTTAATTTCTGTCGGAGTTCTATGTAAACCCGTTTGGTTGATCGTTGATTGAACGCGTGCTCCATCAATGCCAATGGCCTGGCTGGCATCTAATTTTCTAAATGAAATAAAGGGAGTGATATCAAGACCATTTAAAAGATTAATGGTGGCAGAGGTGCCTCTTAAAAAAGAATATTCATTAGTAGAATTATAAGGTCTTAATCCAAGGTCCTTTTTTGCAACACTGGTCACATCCGGACCTTTGCCAAATGAAAATCCAGACCATAGTGTTAAACCCTGTCCAAATTGCATGGTGTAATCTCCAATGACTAATTTCTTTACTTTTCCAAGTTTAGAAAGTGTAATATTCCCAGAGTAAAAGTCAAATGGCTTACCAATGAATTTTTCACCTGCATCCTTATCCAATGTAATAGCTGCCGATAAAATAGTACTATAGTGATAACGGTACCGGGTTTGAAAACGTTCTGGTGAGCCTAAGTAACGATTGCCAGGTAAATCTGTAAATCCTTTTTGCTTTTGTAATGTTTGAGCAAAACGCATGATTAAATCATTTTCACCTAAATGAATGATATTACGTAAGGATAACTTCTCATATTCCGTTGTATTATTGGTTGTTACAAAAGGCAAGAGGCTTTGAACTGTTTTGGTATCAAAACCATCAATAGATTGAAGTTCTAACACGTCTGCTAAATTTCCACTTTCTTTAATGTGACTGAAGAAATTACTAATCTGTAAAGGAGAAAGGAAAACCAATGTTTTTAATTCTTCAGACGAAGTTTTATTTAGATTAATAGGGTGCTTCCGATATCGGGTTAGGATATCTATAAGTTCTGAAAAATCATAATCATCTGGTAAGTTATCAGCTACACTCTCCAGTATATCTTTAACATCGGGCTCTTGTTCCAAGATTTGAGCATTTGCAATGAATCCCATCAAAACAAACAAAGTAGTTAGCATTCTAAAACGCATAGCCGATTGCGATTTGAGGTGCATAACCTAGATTGGCATCATAGTTTGTTGCCATATCCAATAGAAATTGTTTGTAGTTCAGTCCGAAACCAACAGATTGTTTAAATGGTTTTGCACTTATTCCTCCTCTGAGACTCAATAAATCAACTATTTTATATTCTATTCCTAGTTTAACGTCTATAGGTTGATTAACAATCTTTGTAACCGTAGTAGCAATCAGCACTTTATTCGTAGCCAGATAACTTGCTCCAAGGTTAAATGATGTAGGAATTTTAGCAGAGATGAGTTGACTATTAAACTTTTGCTTTGATGGATTGTTGGTGAAAGCCCCTATACTAAAATGATCGTCAAAATGATATAATACTCCAAAGTCAATTGAGAAGCCAGTTGAAGCGCCATAATGATCAATTTTTAGTTGATGATAGTTCCCATTAAGTCCAAGGGACAGTTTTTCGCCAAAGCTCTTTGCATAGGTGAAACCAATTTTACTTTCATTGTATACGGAAAAACCATAACGTTGAAAACTTGCGCCTACATAATTGTTTTTAAAAGGAATGACTCCAACAATACTCTGTGAGCTGATCTCATCGCTTAGAAGATGTTTAATGTAGTTTAATGAAATTGCAGGGTGATCTAAAAAAGTTATTCCGGCAGGATTAGCTTGTATTGCCCAAATATCATTAACGGCTGCTCCGTTATCAGCCATGGCAGAAAGCCTGGGGCCTAAATTGTTTTGGGCATGAAGGTAAGGCGTGAATAGAAACACTATCACCAAAAAACACAATATTTTCATAATCTCGTATTAAGCGGGATGTATAAAAAATAGAGTGATTTTGATTATATACTAAATGTATAAAATAAATTACTAATTTGAGGTTTTAATTAGTTTAAAATTGTAGTTTTTAAATATTAATCCATTTTAGCGGCAAAAACTTCTTGCTGATTGGAAACCATGCTAGCTGCTAAAGTCTCATTTAAAAACTGAGAATTATAATTCTGATCTGAATTGTTGATGAATAATACGCTTCTGCCTGAAATCATATCGATAATTTGATTCGCCAGTTTTGAAGAAACTGCTGGACAACCCTGACTTCGACCCAGTCTCCCCAATTGATCAATGGTTCCTTGTGACACATAATTAGCGCCATGCAGTACAATAGCCCTTTCCCTTGCTTTATCATTAAAGCCTAAATCCATTCCATCAAGTTTTAAAGAGCGGCCATGTTTGCCATTATAAACTTCGCCTGTAACATAAAATCCTAAGCTACTTTGATTGGAATTGGGTGTATTGGAAAAACAATCTGGTTTATCTCCACCGCTGTTTTGCCCATGAGCAACCCAGGTATTTAATAGCAGTTTATTTTCTTGCAGGTCAATAATATAGAATCTTTTTTTACAACTTTCCTGGTCAAAATCAGCAATTGTTAATATTGATTTTGATGAATTCAATCCAGAATATCTTAAATTATAAAAACCAGTTAATGCTTTTTCAAAAACGGTTTCGCTTAATCCTGCAGAATCAAGTTTAGTTTGATGATAAATATTAGAAACGTAAAGGTTATAAATACTGTCTTTAGCAGTTGTGATTATTGATTGTTGTTTGTTTTCAATTTCTACTGATCTCCAGCTGGTACCAATAATGCTAATGGCTACTAAAAAAATAGGAGCAATGCGCAGGATGCTTCTTCTCATTTATAATATTTAGGTCAACACTAAGGAATAATACGGTTAATATATTATTTTATTATTAGCAAAGACTTGTATATTTTAAGTTACAAAGTGTTTTACGCTACTATGACTATTTACTTATTTGCAACAAAGCTGGGTAAAATCTGTTATTCCTGAAATAATCATCAGATGAAAATTTTATTAACAGGAGCGAACGGTTATATTGGTACCCGGTTATTGCCTTTATTAATTGCTGAAAATCATGAAGTGGTTTGTATGGTGAGAGATAAACGGAGGTTTATTTTACCATCAGATGCGAATGGAAAGGTTACTGTTATTTCTGGCGACCTACTTAATATTAATACTTTAGGCGAGATACCTAAGGATATAGATGCTGCATATTACCTGGTTCACTCCATGTCTTCCAGCGAGCAGGGATTTTCTGATATGGAAAGGAAATCTTCGGAAAACTTTTCTGCTGTAATCAAAAAGACATCTTGTAAACAGATTATTTATCTTACCGGAATTGCTAATGACGAACATCTATCGAAGCACCTGGGGTCCAGACTTGCTGTAGAAGATGAATTGAAATCCTCTCAAATAGCCTGCACTATTTTAAGGGCTGCCATTATTATTGGTTCCGGGAGTGCTTCTTTTGAAATTATTAGGGATTTGACAGAGAAAATACCTGTAATGGTGGCTCCAAAATGGGTAAAAACACTATGCCAGCCGATCGGTATAAGAGATGTTTTGGCTTATTTAACAGGTGTGTTGTTAAATGAAAATGCTTATAATGAAACTTTTGATATTGGAGGACCTGATGTTTTATCTTATCGGGATATGCTTTTGGGCTATGCTAAAGAGCGAAAACTTAAAAGATGGATTATAACCGTACCAGTACTTACACCTCGGCTTTCATCACTTTGGTTAAACATGATTACGCCAGTACCTTATGCTTTAGCTAGAAGTTTAGTAGATAGCATGAAAAATGAAGTGGTTTGTAAAGACAACAGGATTCAGAATGTAGTGCCTAGAAAATGTTTAACCTATAGCGAAGCTTTACATCTGGCTTTTGAAAAGATTGATCAGAATTCTATTGTATCCAGCTGGAAAGATGCATTGAACAGGGGATACCTGCATACCGATTTTATGGATCAGATCAAAGTGCCTCAAAATGGTACTTTAGAATACAAGGTGAAGATGCAATTTGACAGAGAAGCAGGAGAGGTTTTTGAAAACATCTGGAGCATTGGTGGAAACAGGGGATGGTATTATATGGATTGGTTATGGCAATTCAGAGGTTTTTTAGACAAGATGTTCGGCGGCGTAGGTACCAGACGGGGAAGAACGAGTAACACAGATTTACAAGCCGGAGATGTTCTTGATTTTTGGCGGGTGTTACTGGCTGATAAAAAGAACAAACGACTTTTGCTTTATGCTGAAATGAAAGTGCCGGGTGAGGCCTGGCTGGAACTTAAATTAATTAATTTTCACGGCAAAGCATTTTTATCTCAAATTGCCACTTTCAGGCCTCGGGGGTTATGGGGCAGAATGTATTGGTATGCCATGTGGCCATTCCACTTAGTGCTTTTTAGGGGCATGGCCAAACAGATTACAAAATATCGACCAGATAATTAGCTGAATTTATTTACATTTGGCTATAAAAATTGTTGATATGCCAAACCAAGATCATGATTATTCGTTCTGGACTAAATATAAACGCTTTGCTTCAACAGAAATCATCATGTACCTCATTATGATCATCGGAATAGGACTTGGCATTATTATTTTAAGTTAAGTACTAGTTTTAAATGATCTGCTGCATTCACATCATTAATGAACTTAGAAAATTCAGTATACTTTTCGGCAGGGAATGTACCATCATGAAGGATCAGCTTTCTATAGTAAATTAATTTATTCTCTTTCTTACTTACCTTTCTTTCATATTCGCCAAATGAATTGGTGAAGTTTTTGTCCTCAATAAGAACCAATTCAGATTTTAAATTTTCTGGTAACTCATATTCTATCCGATCTTCATCTGTAAAACCACGATTGATGTAAACTGGTAAAGTACGACTTCCTAATTCTTGAACGGTTGGCTGCACATTAAATGCATTCAGTTGCAAAAACATTTTATTACCATTTACAGGCGCATAATTTTTAATGCTCAGGTTAATATCTTCCGTTATTTCCGGATTAGTTGCTTTCTTCTCAGTAAAGCCAACACTTTCAAAATTAATGTTATCAACGTTATAGGCATCCTTTAAAAGCTTGTGTTGCGCTGTTATTGGCTCATTAATCAAAGATTTACGGTTATCATACTGAACTCCTGAAAATACCGTATTCATCTTTCCTTTAACATTGCCGTCAGGGCTGATGGTAAACGTAGCTTTCCGAACCTGCAGGTTATCTTTAGTCATTAACTTAGGCGTATGCATTAGTTTGCCACCTGCAGGCGTACAGGCAAATACAATTCTGTCATCAGTAAAATCACTCAGAAATCCGAAAGGGATTTTTTGATTGGTACATTCCAGCCAGGTAGTATCACCTTTAAGGGGCATACATAAGATAGCATGGTTGCCCTGGGCCATACTTGCATAAGTTGGATCGACATTTCTTTTTAAAGATCCGGCTTCTACCACGCAATAATAAGATTCAATGTCTGCTGCTTTAAGTAGGCTCTGCATATAATTTACCAATGCCTTGCAATCTCCATAACCCAGGCGATCAACCTCACTGGCAGCAATAGGCTGGAAACCACCAATTCCGATTTGAACACTAATGTAACGGGTTTTTTCTTGTAAAAATTGGTAAATCTTTCTGGCTTTTTCTTTATCATTCACTTCAGCTTTAACCAGTTCTTTTACCATTTGTATGGTAGCTGGAGGCAATGTCATTCTATCTCTAAGCAAATCATCATATACCCATTTACCCAAATTTTGCCAGTTATCATAACTTCCCTTATGCCCATAATAATAAAACTGTTCAGGTGCAATCTGTACTTTAGTAATGTAGCGTTCAGGGTCAGGGCTATACGGTTCTGGTTTGGTTGCCATGTGATTGCTGATGGACCAACTCAGTTTTTTCTGCTTTTCATCAATGATTTCGATAGGTTTTCCATCATAATGTTGTGTTTTAATCCGTATCTGATCTGTTGGCTTACAAATAAAGGTGTAACTGCTTTTTTCAACCGAGACTTTATTTTGAAGTGTTGGCATCCAATCGCGGATAATCAGATTTTGTTTATTTCTGATCTCAATTTCATATGCTATAGTATAGGGATATTGATTAACAGACGGTGTGAAGTATTTTAATCGACTATCTGTAAACAAAGAAAATCCATCTACAGCACTTATATCAGAAAAATTATTTTGGTTGAATTTATTAATTAATATTCCTCCAGAATTGTAAATTTCAGCTTTAATACTTTTTATGGATGTATTTTTATCATAGCCAATAGCCATCCGGGCATCATCATCCCCGTTTTGGTTGAAGACCGTAATTATCTTTTTTTGTAGATACATTACATTGTCTGGCGCCCTCATATCTATGGTAATTTCTTCATTTCTAATACATGCATTTGCCCTGCTATGGAGCTGAGACGAAATCAGATCAGCATCATAATTTACCTGTGCTAAGCCTAATTTAGCCATTAAAATGAAAAATATTAATGTGATCATCAATCTCATCAGTTAGCTTTTTTAAATAAATACTCACTTTTTTGAGTTTGAATAATCTTGCTGTAAAATTCTTTTAAATAAAGATATTGATCAGGTTCATAAATAGCATGGTTCAGCTGCAGCGCCTGAGTTAGTGTTAATATATTATTTTCAAATGATGTATTTAGTAAATATCTGCCGCCAGAATCCGGTAAGCCCATGGCCATATCTTTAGGTTTTTCTAAAACTTCGTATTGATCTGGCATTGTAATTTGAATGGAAATTCGCTCATCAGTAGCGGCACCTAAATCAACAGGATATGTCCTTTCATTCAAATTGAAAGGGTTTTTAGTGATGGTATTAATGAAAAACGGGCTCAGGTAAAATTGCTTGTTTGCAGTTCCATCAATCATATTAAATTCTACTTCAAACTTTTCGGTAAGTGTATTTTCAATACTGTCTACATTGTTGATTTCGAAGTGTTTGATTTTAATTCTGGGCAAACGCTCATCAATCTTTTCCACATATTCATCTATTGATCCATATTTTTTAATGTCTTTCCTTTTATTATATGCTGCATAACCTTGACTATAGGTCGTCAGTAATCCTGTTAATTTCCCATCAGGATTCAATTTGCCTTGTAATATATAACTGGTCGTATTTTTCTGGCTTGCTTTTAAATCAATCCAGTAAGATGCTTTTTTAAGGTTAATAACCCTTCCCTGGTCATTTATACATCTCAATGGCAATAAGCCAAAGGGTAGTAGTGGCTCAGAGGCATCTAACAAATAGCTTTTGTCACCAATATTAACTTTAGCCACCACATAATTAAAATCAGAAATTACGGGATATAATTTATTAATGCTACCATTTTCGCGGGTGGATAGAATAACTGCTTCAGCATCCAGATTTGCTGCTGATAGGGCTGCAATTAAATTAAGATTAATATCGGCAACGCTTCCAGATCTGGTTTCTAAAGATTTTTTAATGTTGTCTTCAGTAAAAACGCCATAATAATTATTCCATTTAATTTGCTTTTTAATATAAGCATAAATGGCATTGGCTTTTTGCAAATCATCAGGAGCATCCTTTATAATGGTTGCCATTAAATCCTTATACAGATCTTTCCTTTTCATCTGTGCGCCAAATGATTTATCAGTTGTTAATTCATAGTCAACATCTTTCCATGTTTTAGTGTATGATGTTTTTGCACCATTAGGGCTGGTGAAATCAGATAATTCGAAATAAATAGCAGATTTGAAATTACTAGGTGCAGTCATGTTCTCTTCTTCCACAAATGCCGGAATATCCTTCATCAGGTAAGTGATTTTTGAACAATCTATATTCACACCATTAAACCTTAAACAATCTTTAGAAAGTTCTACTTTTTGGTCGGTTAATTTCTGGTATCCCCTTAATGATACGTTATAGTTGTATATTCCTGGAATGTACACTAGATACTCGCTGTATACCTTGGGTAGATCAGATTGGAACTCCCAGGTTTTGAAATTAAATAATCTTGGAGATTTTAAACGATAACTGTATTCGATTACGGATCCTTCTTTTAAATTAGGTAAGGTAAACTTGGTTAATCTGGTGTATTTTGATCTGTTTTCAAGAAAAATAGCTTTTCTATCCATCACCGTTTCTACAAAATTTCCATCAATATAATTAAAGGTAGAGGCTTTTAGATCACTAAAAAGCTCTTCACGATTTTCATCTTTATACATCGGGATAACGATATTTGCAGCGCTGAACCCTTTTTTATTATATATTTTGATTTTAGTATGGTATTCAAAAATGAGTTCAACCTGACCTGTGTTATCATCTTTTTGAATGGAAGTTGTTCCAAATTCTTTGAGAACTACTGCATTGGCAGTACTATCAATTTTTTTTCTGTCGAAATCCATTTCGTCATAAGTAATCTGTCCGAAAGTAAAATTTTGAGCAAAAGACGTTAATGTAAGTAAACAAAGGGCTACAGGCAACAATAAGATTTTCATTTTAAGCGTAATTTTCCGCAATTTAATGCTAGGAATGATAACTAGGAAATATTTCCAATTAAATAAATGTGATGTACAAACAATCAATCCTTTTTAGCACTTTTGAATAAATATATATTAATGGATGTTGATTACAGCTTCATCTAAATCTGATATTAAAAACTGATGAAATTAAATTTAAAGCGCCCTTTAGCATTTTTCGATCTTGAGGCAACTGGTATAAACGTAGGAGCAGACAGGATTGTAGAAATTGCCATCTTAAAAGCAATGCCAGATGGAACTGAAATAGTTAAAACCTGGCGTGTAAATCCTGAAATGCCTATTCCATTACAAACCTCTCTTATTCATGGTATTTATGATGAGGATATTGCTGATGCGCCAACATTTAAAGCTTTAGCGGCAGAAATTGCTGAATTTATAGGAGAGAGTGATCTTGCCGGTTACAACTCAAATAAATTTGATATCCCAATGCTTCTGGAAGAATTTCTGAGGGCAGATGTTGATTTCGATATGACAGAAAGAAAGTTTGTTGATGTACAGAATATTTTCCACCAGATGGAACAGCGTACATTAAAAGCTGCTTATAAGTTCTACTGCCAGGAAGATTTGGTCAATGCACATGCCGCAGAAGCAGATGTTATTGCCACCTATAAAGTACTTTTAGGTCAGTTAGAAATGTACAAGGAAACTGAATTTGAAAGCAAACAGGGTGTTAAAAGTATTCCGGTTGTAAATGATGTAGATGCTTTGCATGTATTTACCAACATCAATAAACCTGTTGATTTTGCTGGTCGTTTGGTTTATAATGATCAGGATGAGGTTTGTTTTAATTTCGGCAAGCATAAAGGCAAAACCACTCAGCAGGTTTTTGCGGTAGAACCTAGTTATTATGCATGGATGAAAAATGGTGATTTTCCATTGTATACTAAAAAGAAACTGGATGAGGAATGGGCGAAGTTCAGCGCCAAAAAGAATGAAAATAGAGCACCAAGACCCCAAAATAATCCTCTGGCTCCTCGACCAGAGTTTAAAAAAACTCAGTCAAAACACGATAAACCTGCAGAACCTATTAACACGGATATGCTGGAACAGTTGAAAATGAAGTTTGGAAAATAGGTTAGATGTGGAATTGGGAAGGTGAGAAGTTGGATAGATACGAGAGTGATAGCATTGTTCCCGAATTATATTTAAAATTCAAAAATGAAATTTATAAAAATATTTAGCCTGTTATTGGGTACGGCGTTTTATGCCAGTGCACAAACTGCTTTACCGATAGCGCCTGAATTTCAGAAAACTTATCAAAATGAAACCAGAAATGTTAGTGGAAAGCCTGGTAAAAATTACTGGCAAAATGCCTCTAAATATAATCTTAAAATAGATTTCAATCCGGCCAATCGTTTATTAAAAGGTAAGGTCAGTGTGGTTTATACCAATAATAGTCCAGATGCATTAAATGAAATCTGGTTTAAGTTGTATCCAAATCTTTATAAAAAAGACACACCCAGAAAATCTAAAATTGCTGAATCTGATTTAGGCGAAGGGGTGGCTATCGAAAAATTAACGGCTGCTGGCAAAACGATCAGCGATTATCAAATTGATGGTACAAATATGACGGTTAAAGTGCCGGTAGTTTTACCGGGTAAAACCATTAAATTTGATATAGATTACCATTATACTTTAAATAAAGGTTCACACATGCGCACTGGTCAGGTAGATGACGGTTCACATTTCGTTGCTTACTTTTTTCCTCGAATTGCAGTGTATGATGATGTTGACGGATGGAATAAATACCCCTACACTGGCGCTGAAGAGTTTTATAATGATTTTGATCAATTTAATGCAGAGATAACTGTTCCGGGTGGTTATGGTGTTTGGGCAACTGGTGATCTTAAAAATGCTTCAGATGTTTTTCAGGAGCAGGTTGTAACCAGGCTAAATGCTGCTGAGAAGAAAGATGAAGTCATTGATGTGATCACAGATCAGGATTTGGCTGCTAAAAGAGTGACTAAGAATAATGCTTACAATACCTTTAAATTTGAGGCAATTCATGTTACAGATTTTGTTTTTGCCTTAAGTGATCATTATTTATGGAAATCAACCAGTTTAGTTGTTGATCCAAAAACGAAAAGAAGAACCCGTGTGGATGCCGTTTTTAATCCAAAACATAAAGACTATTACGAGGTTATTGATTTTGCCCGTAAAACGGTATCATCTATGAGTTTTGTTTTTCCAAAATGGCCCTTCCCATACAATCACGAAACTATTTTTGATGGTTTAGATCAAATGGAATATCCAATGATGGTTAATGATAACCCCGTTGATAGTCGTGAGGATGCCATTACTTTAACCGATCATGAAATTTTTCATACCATGTTTCCATTTTATATGGGAATTAACGAAACCAAGTACGGATGGATGGATGAGGGCTGGGCAACCATAGGAGAGTGGCTTATTTCTCCAATGATTGATTCGACAATGGTGGATGAATATGGGATTCAGCCAACTGCATCATCGTCAGGTGGTAAAGATGATACGCCGATTATGACATTAACTCCTGATTTAAAAGGCTCAGGCTCATTTACAAATTCGTACCCTAAGCCGGGCTTAGCTTATTTGTTTATTAAAGATTATTTAGGTGATGAAGTGTTTACGAAAGCCCTGCACACCTATATTAAAAACTGGAATGGAAAACATCCTATGCCATACGATTTTTTCAATAGTATAAATGAAGGAAGTGGTAAAAACTTAGACTGGTTTTGGAAACCATGGTTTTTTGAAGGTGGGGTTTTAGATTTAGGTATCAAGGCTGTGGATAAGACCAATAGCGGATATGCTGTTTCCATTGAAAATAAAGGGATAAAGCCTTTACCAATTGACCTGACTTTAACCTATGATGATGGTTCTACAGAGCAAAATCACAGTTCTATAGGGGTTTGGGAAAACGGAGATAAAGTAGTATTGGTAAATATAAAAACAACCAAAAAATTAAATAAAGTGGTGATGGGAAGTAGCCATGTTCCCGATAAATCAAAAGGTGATAATACCTTTAATGTGAAATAAGCAATTAAATGATTTGATTAATAAAGGGCCTTTAATGATCAATGGCCCTTTGTTTTTTAAAGCTATTGTGGCTTAAGAAAATCTATATTTCGCTTTAATCCATTGTATTTAGTGCGTTTAACGGCAGAACCCTTAAATACCTTTTTGAACACATCATCTGTAATTTCAGTTATGTCTTTAGCGCTGAGATCTAAAAGTCCATTTTCTGGTTTAAAAGCTTCCTCATTGTGGGCTTTTGAAAATCTGTTCCATGGGCAAACATCCTGACAAATATCACAGCCAAACATCCAGTTGCTCATTTTATCTTTGAATTCTGTTGGTATTTCATTTTTCAATTCGATGGTGAGGTAAGAAATGC
>Ga0116227_10013741_pt1 | contig 12608 bp, 10 predicted proteins | sample S1TSphgellanicum_FD_89693 | JGI IMG/M metagenome (GOLD analysis project Ga0116227, IMG submission 89693) | Host-associated microbial communities from peat moss isolated from Minnesota, USA - S1T2_Fb - Sphagnum magellanicum MG | ecosystem: Host-associated > Plants > Peat moss > Unclassified... | reverse complement strand
CCCACGCCAGCGATGGTCTGGGTTCCATCCGCATTCCCGCCGCCAATTGCGGCCTGGTGGGCATGAAGATCACCCGCGACCGCACCCCGATCTGCGAGGTGACCGATGGGGCCATGGGCTTTTCGGTTCACCATGTGGTCAGCCGCACGGTGCGCGACAGCGCCGCCATGCTGGATGCCACCGGCTATGCCCAGATCGGCGATCCCTTCCAGACGCCCGCCAAGGCCGGTCCCTATCTGGATGAGGTCAGCCGCGCCCCTGGTCGTCTGCGCATCGCCTGGTCGGCTGAAACTCCCAGCGGCCGGCCCATCGACCCCGAGGTCCATGCGCGCCTGGAGGAGACCGCGGAGCTTCTGAAGGGCCTCGGCCATGAGGTGTTTGAGCAGGGCCTCGGCATCGATTATCGCGCCCTCTATCGCGCCCAGGCTCTGGTGAGCGCCTCCAACTTCTCCGCCAGCATTCAGCGCTGGGTGGAATTTCTGGGCCGCGAACCCGGGGAGGGCGAACTGGGGCCCCTGGCCCGCCGCGGCTATGAGGCCGGCAAGCGCCTCACCGGCCAACAGGCCTTCTGGGGTTTCCAGCAGCTTCGCCTGGTCTGTCGCCAGATCCTTACCCGGTTCGAGGACTTCGACGTCTTTCTCACCCCCACCATGTCGCGTCCCTCGCCGCGCCTGGACTGGCTCAATCCCCTGACCGTGGAGCTCAAGGAGTTCGACCGCCGTCAGGCCGACACCTACGCCACCACCCCGCCGTTCAACTTCACCGGCCAGCCCTCGCTCTCCCTGCCGCTCTGGCAATCGGAGTCGGGCCTGCCGATCGGCATGATGTTCAGCGCCAAATTCGCCGATGAGGCGACCCTCTATCGCCTGGCCGGGCAACTTGAGAAAGAATGCCCGTGGAAGGACCGCCGCCCACCTATCTGGGGCTAAGAAGGCAGGCGAGGCGCCTCTTCCGGGCAAAGCCGGGAGCCGCTTCATTTCGGGAGTCGTGATGTCGCTGACGAAGGAGCCCGCCGGGGCCGATACCCCATGGTGGCGGGGCGCGGTGATCTACCAGATCTATCCGCGGAGTTTTTATGACTCCAATGGCGACGGTGTCGGCGATCTGCGCGGCGTCACCGATAAGCTCGACCATGTCGCGAGCCTCGGCGTGGACGGGATCTGGCTTTCGCCCTTCTTCACCTCACCCATGCGGGACTTCGGTTATGACGTCAGCGACTATTGCGACGTCGATCCCCTGTTCGGGACCCTGGCGGATTTCGACGCTCTGCTGGCCCGGGCCCACACGCTCGGCCTGAAGGTGATCATCGATCAGGTCTGGTCGCACACCTCCGATCAGCACCCCTGGTTTCTGGAGAGCGCCACCTCGCGGGAGAATGCCAAGGCCGACTGGTATGTCTGGGCGGACGCCAAGGCGGACGGATCGCCGCCCAACAACTGGCAGGCCATGTTCGGCGGCCCCTCCTGGGCGTGGAATCCCCGGCGACGTCAGTATTACCTGCACAACTTTCTGGTCGAGCAGCCCGACCTGAATTTCTGGAACCCAGAGGTGCAGGACGCGGTCCTGGCGGCCGGGCGCTTCTGGCTGGACCGCGGGGTCGACGGGTTCCGCCTGGACGTGATCAATTTCATTTTTCACGACAGGCATTTGCCGGATAATCCCGTCGCCCCCTATGACCGGCCGCCCCGCGTTCCCGTGCTCTACCAACGCCACATCCACGACCGCTCGCAGCCTGAGGCCCTGGCGTTTCTGGGACGCCTGCGCGCGATGATGGACGAGGCGCCCGGCCGCATGACCGTGGGCGAGATCGGCGATGAAGATCCCATCGCCCGTCAGCAGGAATATACCGCCGGGGTCCACCGCCTGGACACGGCCTATGGCTTCAACCTCCTCGACGCCCGCCATCCAACGCCCGATCTCTTCGCGGGCGTCATGGCGAGGTGGGACAATGCCAGCGGCTGGCCGGCCTGGTCGCTCAGCAATCACGATGTGGACCGCTATCCCACGCGTCTGGCTGGCGACGACCCGGCCCTGTCCCGCCTGCTCATGGCCATCCTGATCTGCATGCGGGGCACGACCTTTATCTATCAGGGCGACGAGCTGGGCTTACCCCAGGGCCATGTCCCTTTTGAGAAGCTGATGGATCCCTTCGCCAAGGCCGTCTGGAACGGGGGCGCCTTTCGCGACGGCGCGCGTACGCCCATTCCGTGGGAGCCCGATGGGCCCGCGGCGGGATTTTCGAGCAACACTGAAACCTGGCTGCCCCTCGATCCGGCCCACCGGCGTCTGGCCGCCTCGGTCCAGGATGATGACCCGGACTCGATGCTCAACTTCACGCGGCGACTTATCGCCGCGCGCCGGGCCTCCGACGCCCTGAAGACGGGGGATGTCAGACTTATCTCCGCCCCGACCGGTGTCCTCGGATTTGAACGGCATGCGCCCGGCGAAGTTGTGACCTGCCTTTTCAACCTCACCCGCGAGCCCCAGCGGGTGGAAATCTCCAAGGGCGCGCGGGTTCTCATGGCGATCAATGAGGCGCGGGCGGAGGGCGACGGACACGTCGATCTCGCCGCCTTCGGAGGCCTCATTCTTCGCTTGGACCCCTGACACGGCGCGCCCGCCCCATGGCCATGAAACCCGACCTCGCCCTGGCCCTCAGTGATCTTCGCCCGCCCAACACGCGCCCCTTCATCATCGGACTGACCGGATCCGTGGCCGCCGGCAAGAGTACGCTCGCGGCCAGTCTGTCCCAGGAAATCGCCGCCTGGCCCGACGCGCCCTCTGTGGAAGTCGTTTCCACCGACGGATTTCTGCGGCCCAATGCCGAGCTAGATGCGGCGGGCCTGACCCGGCGCAAGGGGTTTCCCGAAACCTATGACGCGGCCGCCATGGACCGCGCCCTGACCGCGATCCGTCAAGGCCCGGTGGTTTTTCCGGTCTATTCTCACCTCACCTACGACATCGACCCTGGCCTGGCCCGGCGCGTGCGGACGCCCGATGTGCTGATCGTCGAGGGCCTGGGCTTTTCGGCCGCGACGCCGATCGACCTGCTCGTGTTTCTGGATGCCGACGAGGGGTCCCTTGAGACCTGGTATGTCCGCCGTTTCCTGGAATTCTGGGAGGCGGGGAAGTCCGACCCCAGCTCATTCTACGCCCGTTTCGCCGGGCTCGACGCCGACGGCGCGACCCATCTCGCCAAGGCCGTGTGGGCGCAGGTCAATCTGCCCAATCTGCGGGAGAACATCGCACCGCTGCGGGCGATCAGCGACGTTGTTGTCGCCAAGGACGCCGATCACCAAGTCCTGGCCGTAACGGTGACGCGTCGCTCACAAACCGGCGAGGGCCCACGATTAGGGTGAACCATCTGGCTCCGGGCGGGTTCTCTAAGGCCTGATCTGCAAGGAGCCTGTCCATGATCGTCCTTCCCGAACTCCCGTATGATTACAAGGCATTGGAGCCTGTGATCTCCGAGCGCACGCTCCATTTTCATCATGACAAGCATCATGCGACCTATGTGAAGACGACCAATGAGCTGGTGGCGGCCAAGGGCCAGTCCTTTGACTCCCTGGAGGCCATCGTGGCCGAGGCGCAGGCGTCGGACGATACGAAGCTCTTCAACAGCGCCGCCCAGGCCTGGAACCACAGCTTCTTCTGGCTCTCCATGTCGCCGCAGCGCCAACAACCCAAATCAGAGCTCAAGGACGCCATCGACACCAGCTTTGGCGGTCTGGAGGAGCTCAAGACCCTCTTCATCAAGGAGGGCGCGGCCCACTTTGGATCCGGCTGGGTCTGGCTCGCCGCCGAGAGCGCTGGGGGCCTGCGGGTTCTGGCCACCCATGACGCCGCCAATACCCTCGGCAAGATGAGCCTCACGCCGCTTCTGGTCTGCGACCTCTGGGAGCATGCCTATTATCTGGACCACCAAAATGACCGGAAGGCCTTCCTGACGGCGTGGTTCGACGCGCTTCCCAACTGGAGCTTCGCGGCCAGCCAGTTCGCCGCGCGCGGCGGCTCTCAGGTCTGGACCTATGCTCAGGCCGAAAGCGCCATGGCGCCGGCCTGACGACGGTTAATGGCCTAAAATGCGCCAGGCGCGATCTTGATGACATCTGGGTGGGCGACATCGCGAACATAGGAGACGCGAAGTAGGGCGGGACCCTTGGGCGGTGGTGAAGCGATGTTGGCGCCGGCGTCGGCGCCGCTCATCTCATAGCTCACGCCCTCGGCCGAGACCTCCACGCCCGCGCCCCTCGCATCGACGCCGGCGAAGAGCAAAAGACTGTTTGGACCGGTGCGCCGCGCGCCCAGGCTCGCCTTGAGGGGGGCGGGCAATGTCTGGAAGTAATGGGCAAGCTGAACCGCGCCGGTGAGTATGGCCGCCCGCTCGGCGGCGGTGGGCTCAGGCCCGGTGGCCCAGACTACGTTGATATGGGCCAGGGTGTGACCGCGGGCGCCAAAGATGTAGGTGATCTGAGCGGCTCCGGGGCCTGGGTCGAGGCGAGGCGTTTCCAGTTGCAGAGCCTCCGTGCCTTCGGCGGGATTGGCGTTCGCCTGGAGGGTCGAAGCGCCGAAGTCCTTGGCCGCGGCCGCGCGCACCTCGGCGGGGCTCATTCCGAACTTGGCGCTCCGAAAGCCCGTGATCTCATAGCCTTGGACTGCGGCTGACGTAGCTTGCGCGCCGGTCGGGCCGGCCGCCAACAATGTTGTCAGCGCCCAAACCGTCAGAATGACCGTCACGAGCAATGGAACTCCGCCGGCGGTTAACCAAGATCGCATCATCATGGCTCGCTCATTCGTTTTGGCGATGGGCCCATGTCTTCTCCCGCCTCGCGGGAAAAGCTAGACAGGCGCTCCGTCCCCCTTTTGCAGGCAGCTCTTTTCCGGACAATGACCGTCAAGACCTCGCTTGCGCCAAAATCTCGCGTCGAAGGGCCCCGCGCCAATGACGCCTTGGATATCATCGCCGAACTGGACGACAAGGTTCACTGGCTGTCGGCCTGGACGATCCACAACGCCAATCATCTGCGGGAGAGCCGCGACGGCCTGAAGGTGGGCGGCCATCAGGCGTCCTCGACGTCCCTGGCGACGATCCTCTCCGCCCTCTATTTCGGCGTGCTCAATCCGGAGGATCGGGTGGCGGTCAAGCCCCATGCCAGCCCGGTTTTCCACGCCATCCAGTATCTCTCGGGACGCCAGAGCCTCGACCAGCTGCAGAATTTCCGGGCCTTTGGCGGGGCCCAGTCCTATCCCTCGCGCACCAAGGACAAGGACGACGTCGATTTCTCCACCGGCTCGGTGGGACTGGGCGTGGCCATGACCGCCTTCGCCTCCATCGCTCAGGACTATCTCCTCGCCCACGACCTTCTGGCGCCCGAGAGGGCGGGCAGGATGATCTCGCTTCTCGGCGACGCTGAACTGGATGAGGGCAACATCTATGAGTGCATCATCGAAGGCGCCAAGCATGACCTGCGCAACTGCTGGTGGGTGGTGGACTACAATCGCCAGAGCCTGGATGCGACGACGTCAGAGCGGATGTTCCTGCGCTTTTCAGAGATCTTTACCGCCGTCGGTTGGGACGTCATCACGCTGAAATACGGTCGCCGTCTTGAGGAGGCGTTCGCTCAGCCGGGCGGCGACGCTCTCCGCGACTGGATCGATGGCTGTCCCAATGATCTCTATGCGGCCCTGAGCTTTCAGGGCGGCGGCGCCTGGCGCGCCAGGATTCTCGCCGATCTGGCTGGCGCTCCGGGCATTGAGGCCCTGCTGGCCCAGCATGACGATGAGAGCCTGTCGGGTCTCATGACCAATCTGGCTGGCCATGATCTGGGACTGTTGCTCGACGCCTTCCGCGCCGTGCGGGACGATAAGCCCAAGTTCTTCATCATCTATACCATCAAGGGTTTCGGCCTGCCGTTTCAGGGGCACAAGGACAACCATTCCGGCCTCATGACGCCGGGCCAGATGGAGGCCTTCCGCCGTCGTATGGGTGTGCCGGAGGGGGAGGAGTGGGCGCGATGGGCCGGGCTCCCGAGGCCTGGCGCTGACTACGAGGCCTTCATCGCCGCGACGCCCTTCGCGGCCCGCAAGCCCGGGCCCAGGGCGCCTTTGGTGGCGATTCCAGACGCCGAACATTTTCCCGCGCCCTCTGGCCGGCAATCCACGCAGGTGGCCTTCGGCAAGATCCTGAATGACCTGGCCCGGGCTGGCGGTCCCTTGGCGGACGCCATCGTCACCACATCGCCGGACGTGACCGTCTCCACCAATCTTGGCGGCTGGGTCAATCAACGCGGCTTGTTCTCCACCACCGCGCGCAATGACAGATTCCGCGAGGCGTCCATCGCCTCGCCCCAGCGCTGGATCATGGGTCCAAAGGGCCAGCACATCGAGCTCGGCATTGCCGAGAGCAATCTGTTTCTTCTGCTGGGCGCCCTGGGCCTCACCGGCGAGCTTTTCGGCCGCCGCGTGATTCCGATTGGCGCGCTCTATGATCCGTTCATCAACCGCGGCCTCGATGCCCTCAACTATGCCTGCTATCAGGACGCGCGTTTCCTGCTGGTGGCGACGCCCTCTGGCCTGACCCTCGCCCCCGAGGGCGGGGCCCACCAGTCGATTCACACGCCCCTAATCGGCATGGCGCAGCCAGGCCTCACCTATTTTGAGCCGGCCTTCGTCGATGAGCTCACCGAGATCCTGCGCTGGGCCTTCGGCCACATGCAGGCGAGCGACGGCGGTTCGGTCTATCTGCGACTTTCCACCCGCACCCTGGAACAGCCGCGCCGTCCGGCGGGCGCGGACTGGCGCGAGGATATGCTCGCGGGCGCCTATTGGCACGTCGAGCCCGGAGACGGCGCCCGCCTTGCCCTGGCCTATACAGGAGCGGTCGCGCCCGAGGTTCTGGACGCCTTCGCTCAGGTGCGGGAGGATGCGCCAGACGCTGGCCTTTTGGCGGTGCCGAGCCCTGATTTGCTGCACAGGGATTGGTCATCGCGGCGCGACCGGGGAGCGGGCTCGCGCGTCCACAAGCTTCTCAGCCGCCTGGCGCCGAGTGCGGGCCTGGTGACGATCATCGATGGTCCGCCATCGACCCTTTCGTGGTTGGGGGGCGTTCTGGGCCACCGCGTGGCGTCTTTGGGCGTCCAGCGATTCGGTCAATCGGGCGACATTCCGGCCCTCTATGAGGCCTATGGTCTGGACGCCGGGGCCATTTTGGATGCTGTCGCGTCCCTGATTTAGCGCCAGGGAGCGTAGAAATAGGGGTGCGGAGCCGTACTGGCGCGCTTTTCCATGACAATGAGGGTTGGCAAGGGCTCAGAAACCGCCATTCTGCCCGCACAGCGCCTTAGGCGCGTACGGAACATTCAGGGAGCGATTGGTCGAAATGGCGGAAAAAAAGCTTAATGGTCTGCAACAGGTGCTCAAACCCAGCGGGGATTTGGCCGGCGTTGTAGGGTCAAGCCCGCTGTCGCGTGGCGATGCGGTGTCTAAGGTTTGGGCCTATATCAAGGAACACAAGCTGCAGAACCCGGAGAACAAGCGCGAGATTCTGGCTGACGGCAAACTGAAACCCGTCTTTGATGGCAAGGACAAGGTGGACATGTTCGAAATGAACAAGCACCTGTCGAAGCACCTCACAAAATGAACGAGGGTCGGCGCGGGAGGGCGATTGCGCGTCCCGTCGCCGGCCTGGCCTTCCGTGACAAACTGAGTTCCCGGTCCGGCATGAGCCAACTTGAGTGGCCGCGACGGGGACGGTTGGGCTGCGGGCGGCCTTGCCGTTGATATGGACGGGGGCCCCGGCGCGTGTCCGCTGACGGAAACCTTGACGCCTTAACCGCGGAACGCCTGGCGCCGGGGCTGGGGCGTCCCTTACGGGTAGCCCTCGTCACTGGCTCCTACAACTATATCCGCGACGGGGTGGCCCTGACCCTCAACCGCCTGGTCGCCTATCTCCTCGCCCATGATGTCGAGGTGAAGGTCTTCGCGCCGGTCGGCAAGGCTGCTGCCCTCGACCATGTGGGGGATCTCTGTCCCGTGCCGTCCTTCGCGATCCCCTTCCGCCCCGAATATCGCCTGGCCTGGGGCCTGCCCCGGGCGCAACGGAACCAGTTGATCGCCTTCGATCCTGACATTTTGCACCTGGCGACGCCGGACTTCATGGGTCATCAAGCCCAAAAACTGGGCCTTGAGAGGGGCTGGCCGACCGTGGCTTCCTATCACACCCGCTACGACACCTATCTCAAATACTACCATCTGGCCCTCCTCCACGGGGTCGCGACGCGGCTGGAGCGCGACTTCTATGACGCTTGCCGCGAGGTTTTCGTGCCCTCGCAATCCATGGCCGAGACGCTGCGCGCCGACGGCGTCAGGACCACCCTGCATCTCTGGCCGCGGGGCGTGGACACCCATCGCTTCGATCCGGCCAAGCGATCGGTCGAGTGGCGCGCGCGGCGTGGCCTCGCCGTCGACGAACTCGCCATCGCCTTCGTCAGCCGCCTGGTAAAGGAAAAGCGCCTGGATGATTTCGTCGCGGTGGTCAAACGGCTTGAGGCGCGGGGCGTGAAATGCCGCGCCCTGGTGGTTGGCGACGGGCCGGAGCGCCAAGGCCTCATGCAGCGCCTCCCCGATGGCGTGTTCGAGGGGTTCGTCGTGGGCGAGGACCTTGCCATCGCCTATGCGAGCGCGGACATGTTCGTTTTTCCCAGTGACACCGAAACCTTCGGCAGCGTCACCCTTGAGGCCATGGCGTCCGGCCTGCCGACGATCTGCGCTGACGCTACGGGTAGCCGGTCCCTGGTCGTGTCCGGGGTGACGGGCTTTTTGGCGCCGATCGGGGATCAGGAGGCCATGGCCGAGTCCGCTCTCAAGCTCGCCCGCGATCCGGACCTGCGCCGACGCATGAGCGCCGCGGCCCGCGCCCACAGCCTGACATTTTCCTGGGACGAGGCCATGGCCGGCATCTTGGCGCGCTATAGACACCTGGCCCGAGCCCCTGACACGAATGCGGCGCTCCCGTGAAGATCGTCGATATTTCCGGCTTCTATTCCGAGACCGGCGGCGGGGTGGCGAGCTATGTGCGCCAAAAACTCAGTGCCGCGGCCCGGCTTGGTCACGAGGTCGTCGTCATTGCTCCGGGCGCCGAAAGCCGGGTGGAGAGCCGGACAGGGGGCAAAATTATTTGGGTCGCCAGTCCGCCCATGCCTTTCGATTCCAACTATCGGGTGTTTTTCAGCGCGCGCGAGGCTTGGCGCGCTGTCGCGGCCGAGGCGCCGGATGTGATCGAGGGCTCCTCGCCCTGGCGCGGAGGTTGGATCGCCGCCAATGCGCCGAGTGACGCCGTCAAGTCCCTGGTCTTTCACCAGGATTTCATCGCCGGCTATCCCTATACGATTCTGGGGGGGATTCTGGAGCGGCCCCGGATCGACAAGCTGTTCGACGCTTATTGGGCCTATGTCCGTCGCCTCAGCGCCCAATTCGATGTCACGGTCACAGGGGGCGAATGGCTGGCCGAGCGTCTCGAGGGCTTTGGCGTGCATCGCCCGGTCGCCGTGCCCTTTGGCATTGAAACCGACCTATTTTCCCCCGCCCACCGTGACGAAGCCTTGCGGCGCGAACTGCTCGCGGCCTGCGGCGCCCCACCCAACGGAAAACTTTTGATCGCCGTCGGGCGTCTCCACCCCGAAAAGCGACATCGCACGATCATCGACGGCTTCGCCGAGGCGCGTCGGCGTCAGCCGGGTCTGGCCCTGGCGATCTTTGGCGATGGGCCGGCCCGCGCGGCCATCGCCCGGCGCGCCGCCAAGGGCGAGTGCATTCATCTGGCCGGCCCGATCAAGGACCGCGCCAAGCTTGCGGCCATATATGCCAGCGCTGATTTGCTTGTGCATGGTTCAGGGGCCGAAACCTATGGTCTCGTCGTCGCCGAGGCGATTACGTCGGGTCTCCCCGTGGTGACGCCAGACAGCGGCGGCGCGGCGGATCTGGCCAAACGTGGCGTCTCGGCGACCTACGCCACCGGCGATGCCGCCGCCTGCGCGAACGCCATCTGTTCGCTCCTCGCCGATTCAGAGGCAGGGCGTCATCCAGCGCGAACCCTCGCGCCGCCATCCAGCGCCGAGACCCATTTTGCTCAACTCTTTGAGCTTTACGGGCGTCTGCTGGACTCCAAGCGGCGCTCTCGGGCGCCGCTGGCCGCATGATGTGGCAATATGTAACAGACTGATCTGTCGTTCCGCGCTTGCGATCTTCGGTCTTCGGGCGCTTTGCCTAGGGCGTTGAATCGGCGGACGGCGGACGTGCACGACAATCCTGAAAACTTAGATTTGCGCCAAGCTCAATGGGGCGCGGACGCGGAAACGCTTCTGGATACGGGCTGGTCCCAGGCCCCCGTGAAGGCGCGGTCTCATGATCGGATCCTGCTGGACATTGTGCTGGGGGTTTTGCCGCCCGGCGCGCGGATCGATGAGCAGGGTCTGGCGCATAGCTACGACGCGGGTCTCCTCAGCGTCCGCCAGGCGCTAGGGCGCCTGTCTCTCGAGGGGTTCATCATTCGCACGCCCCGCGGCGGCACGCGCGTCGCGCCGATCGACGCGATGGAGGTGCGCCAAATTCTTGAGGTCCGCCGTCTCCTGGAGCCCCACGCCGCCGCCCTGGCCGCCGAATTCGCCTCGCCAGAGGACATCGACGCCCTGGGCCGTGCCTTCGAAGGCGCTGAGGCCGCGATCCATGCCGGAGATTATCGCACACTGTTTCTCATGGATAACGCGTTCCACAGCCGACTGGCTCGCGCTAGCGGCAATCCAGCCCTGGCGGGCCTGATCTCGCCGTTGCAGCTGAAGGCGGCGCGGCTTTGGGCCTGTTCCATGGCCGCCGGGGAGGGCCCGGAAAATCAGATCGCGGTCGATCAGGCGGAGGTCGACGCCCACCGCGCCCTGGTCAAGCTGATCGCGAAACGCGACACCTCGGGCGCGCGCGCGGCGATGTTGAAGGCGCTGGGGGTCGTGCGCACTGACGTTGACCGACGAAGCGTCCTGACGGGCGCTGGCCAGGGCGGGGAAATGCTCTCCGTGGCCTCACGCGCCGGGAATACCTTCGCGGCGGCCTTGGCGCCTTGCGGCCCTCGGCGCCTCAGTCTTTAAGCAGGGCGCTTCGGGGTAAATCCCCGCGGATGGGAGACCCTGATGCTCGCCGACATTGGAGCGCACCGCGGCCGCGCCGCCGCAGCGCCACGGGGGCTCGTCCTTTGCATCCTCCTGGCAGTCGTCATGGGCGGCTCTGCCCGTGCTGAGCCGGCGCTATGGAAGATTCAGGGGGCGCGCGCGACCGTTTATCTCTTCGGCACGATCCATATCCTCAAGCCTGGCGTCGTCTGGCGCGCGCCCAAAATTGAGGCCGCGATCAACGCCTCGGACGCCTTGTGGCTCGAAATTCCCGACAGCGACAATCCGGCGGTCATGCAGCCCCTGGTGCTGAAATATGGCGTCGATCCGGCCCATCCTCTCTCATCGAAGCTGGACGCCAAGACCAAGATGAAGCTCGCCGCGCTTCTGACCCCCCTGGGCCTCACGCCCGCGCAGTTCGAGCCTTTGCGCCCCTGGATGGCGGGCGTGGCCCTGAGCGTTTTGCCCCTGACCCAGGGAGGCTATGACATCAATAGCGGCGCCGAACATGTCATCACGATGGAGATGCGCGCCGCGCACAAGCCAATTCAAGGGTTCGAGACCGCCGAACAGCAGGTCCGATATCTCGCCGATATGCCCCCGCCTGCGGAGCTCGATTTTCTCAAGTCCTCGCTCGACGATGCTGAAAAGGCGATTCCGGAACTGGACGAGATGGTTGCGGCCTGGGTGTCAGGCGATCAGTCAAAGCTGGAATCCCTGCTCGATGATGAGATGCGCCATGACTATCCCGATCTCTATAGGCTTTTGATTGTGGATCGAAACGCGCGCTTCGCCGATCAAATCGCGCGCCTCGCCCGGGGCCAGGGGGTGATGTTCGTCGCCGTCGGCGCGGGACATCTAGCCGGCCCCGACAGTGTCCAGGCCGATCTGGCCAAGCTTGGAGTTGACGCCGTGCGCCAGTAGGCGGGCGCCTTTACTGTCTCAGCCGGGCCAGGGTCGCCAGCAATCCGTCTCGTTCCGCATAGCAGCCTTCCAGTAGCCGGTCGGCTGGCCCGGTAATCTCCGTGCGTCCGTGTAAAAGTCTCTCATTATCGAACATGACGATATCGCCTGGCTGCATCTTCAGCGAGAGGCGTCGTTCGGGCGCGTCAGCCTGCCGGGCGAAGCGCAAGTAGGCCTCGTACCATAGGGTTGTTTCGTTGGGTCCAAGGTCCACGACCCCAAGCGCGCGGTGGTTGAACCTGATGCCGCAAACCTCGTCGTCCGCGTTAAGACGAATGATGGGGGTCCGGGCGGAGAAGCGATCTCCGTTCGCGGCGGTATAGCCGAAGGGCGCGGCGTGGCGAGCCAAGCGCCTGAAACCCTCGGGGTCTTCCCGGCGCATATCTTCGGCCAGGGCGAAGCCGTCCACGAAATAGGTGTCGCCGCTTTCACTGGCGTTCCGGATGCAATGCAGAAGCTGGAGGGTCGGCGCGGGGTCCCGATAAGGAT
>Ga0116227_10013739_pt1 | contig 12609 bp, 9 predicted proteins | sample S1TSphgellanicum_FD_89693 | JGI IMG/M metagenome (GOLD analysis project Ga0116227, IMG submission 89693) | Host-associated microbial communities from peat moss isolated from Minnesota, USA - S1T2_Fb - Sphagnum magellanicum MG | ecosystem: Host-associated > Plants > Peat moss > Unclassified... | reverse complement strand
GCAAGAGAAGGAGAGCTACCTCCTCAATTCGCTTGCGTAGGGTTTGCAAGAAGAGAAAAAACACACGAACAATTTCGTGCGGAAATGAAAGATGCCGTCGGTAAATTTTCAAGAGTCAAGCCGATTGACGAAACTCTTTGGGCTTCCTTCGAAAGCAAACTTTTTTACCATATGTCGGAATTTCATGACGACCAAGGCTTTGCCAAACTATCGGACTTCCTAAAAGATCTGGATCAAAAACTCGGCACCCAAGGAAACAGGGTTTTCTATCTTTCCACCCAGCCAAGTTTCTTCCCGACGATATGCGAAAAACTACACAAAGCAAAGCTTATCTCGACGGAAGACTCCTCGGACAAAAAATGGGCTCGTATGATCATCGAAAAGCCGTTCGGACACGATCTTTCGTCAGCGCTCGATCTGCAAAAAGAGATTACTAAGTTTTTACAAGAAGACAGAATCTACAGAATCGACCACTACCTCGGGAAAGAGACCGTTCAAAACCTTTTGGTACTCAGGTTCGCAAATTCCATCTTCGAATCCCTCTGGAACAGTCGCTACATAGACCACATACAAATTACCGTGGCCGAAGATATCGGGATCGGGACGAGAGGGGCTTTTTGGGAAGAGGCGGGGTATTTGAGAGATATCTTGCAAAATCACATCATGCAGATTTTGTCTCTTATTGCGATGGAGCCGCCCGCTAATTTATCCGCCTGCGCAATCCACGACGAAAAAGTAAAAGCTATCCGCTCGATCAGACCGTTTACTCGGGATGACGTACACACCTCGGTGGTTAGAGGTCAATACGGGAAGGGATCCGTAAACGGAGACTCTACGATCGGCTACAGGGAAGAGAAAAACGTAAACCCGAAATCGCTTATAGAAACGTATGTTGCTATGCGCTTATACCTCGACAACTGGAGATGGGCGGGCGTTCCCTTCTACATAAGAGGGGGAAAAAGACTTCCGAAAAAAGGAACGGAGGTCTCGGTCTTTTTCAAAGATCCTCCGGGAGTTTTATTCCAAAGACCGGGTAAATACAACGAATCAAACGTGCTGACGATCAGAATACAGCCCGACGAGGGAACTTCTTTTAAGATCAATTGCAAGGTTCCGGGGTCGAGCAACTTAATACAGCCCGTCAAGATGAACTTCCAATACGGAAAATATTTCGGACTTACACCGCCCGAAGCCTACGAAAGGCTTATTTTAGATTGCATTTTGGGAGACAATACGCTTTTTGCAAGAGCGGACGAAGTATTTGCTTCTTGGCATCTGATGACTCCCGTCTTGGATTACTGGGCATCGGTCAAGGAACAAGAACTTCCGAGCTACCCGGGGGGAAGCTGGGGCCCTAAGCAAGCGGATGAATTACTCAAAGCGGACGGAAGAAAATGGAGACTACTATGAATGCAGTACAAATCGTTCCCCCGTCTAAAATCCAATCGACCTTAGACAGTCTTTGGCTTGGAAACGAGAATAAGAATAAAGTAAGCGCCTGCTTGTTCAACATTATCTTTTTCACGGAAAAGTCCTCAAGGCTCGAATATATTCGTAAAATCGCCTACAATCTGATCGAAAAGTTTCCCGCGAGAATCTTTTTCATTTCGGCAGACCCGAACGCTCCCGACGATCTGAAAACGGGCGTCGCGATGCTTTCGACAAAGCAAGGAGATTTCGACATCACCTGCGATTTGATCGAAATTGCAGCATCCGGTGCGGAAGAATCCAAAGTTCCTCTTATGCTTCTCCCTCATATCGTTCCCGACCTTCCCGTCTTTCTGGTATGGGGGGAAGATCCGACAAAAAATCACACCTTATCCGAAGAGCTCAAGCAATTTGCAACTCGTATTATTTTTGATTCCGAATCAACCGAAGATCTCGGCTTTTTTTCCGAATCGGTTTTGCAGATCCAAAGAACTTTTTCATGCGAAGTGGCAGACCTTAATTGGGCAAGACTCGACACTTGGAGAACCTTAATTGCCTCCGTTTTTGATTCGGAAGATAAACTCTCGAAAATCAAAAACACCTCCTCTATTGAACTCACCTTCAACGCTCAGGAAACGCCTTTTTTCCGTCATACGAGGATACAGTCGATCTATTTGCAAGCTTGGATTGCAAGCAGACTGCGTTGGACGCTTAAGAAATCTTCTCCGACCTTACTCTCTTTTTCCTACGAAAACGAAGGAAAAAAAATAGAGGTTGTTTTGAAAGAAGTGAAAAACTCTTCCCTCCCTCCGGGGATGATTCTTTCTCTCGACATCGTTACGGAAGGAGGAGATCGATTCCTTTTCACGAAGGACCCGAAAGTAGCCGACAGAATCACGATTCATCGTTCCGGTCCGAGCGAGTGTTGCCTTCCGACTTTCGTTCTCATTGCAAGAGGAGAATCGGGGCAATCCCTTGTAAACGAAATCTGCCATAAAGGAACGAGCTCTCATTACATTGACGCTCTAAAAATCATAGCAACCGGGAGTCTTCTGTAAAATGAGCAATTGCATACACAAATGGGACGAGAGAAGAAATATTGCCGTTCCGGGTAACGAAAAAGAAACGCTCACGTTTTGTGTAAAGCACATCTTGTCCTCTTATAAAACTGCCGTGGAGCAAAAAGGATCTTTCAAAGTAGCTCTTTCCGGAGGATCTACTCCGAAAGCGATCTTTGCTCTTCTCACGAGCCCCCCTTACGTATCCGAAATGGATCCGCATAAAATACATCTTTTTTGGAGCGACGAAAGAAGCGTCCCCCCCGACCACCCGGAGAGCAACTATAAAATGGCCATGGATGCAGGTTTTGCCCGTCTCGGGATCCCCGCTCCTCAAATTCACCGAATGGTAGCGGAAAAAAACATAGAAGAAGAAGCTAAAGCCTATGACAAGCTGCTTGCCTCCGAAGTGAAAGACGGTTTTGATTATTTAATGCTCGGTATGGGCGAAGACGGTCATACGGCTTCTTTGTTTCCGGGAACCAAGGCTCTTTGCATCAAAAACGTTTCGGTTGTTGCAAACGAAGTGCCCGAGAAAAACACCGTCCGAATGACTCTAACCTTCCCTTGCATCAATGCCTCCAAGAATATCGTCATCTACGTCCTCGGAGATAAAAAGAAAAAGCTGCTGCACGAAATCTTTTTGAACAAAAAACCTTCCTATCCGATTGAGGAGGTGGGCACGCAAAAACACGCGGCTCTTTGGATTGCCGATAAAGAAGCAGCGGAGCTTTTACCTTTACCGTGATTTCTAACTCCCGGGTTGATCACCTGTTATACCTGCAGGGTCGGCAGCGTCGTTCAACTCACCCTCTTAGAAATTGAAGCTGTTTTTTGCATTGTACCCATGACCTTTTATCCTTCTTCTCTCGAAAATCATAAAAAAATACGTGATCTACGTCCTTCTTCCCTTGAGGATGTGCAGAAAAACAAAGAAAACCAAAATCGCCGATACGGCGCCAAGCGAGATTAAGTTCGGTATGTGAATAAGAGGCGAGACGACCATTTTGAGACCGATGAATAGCAAAATCGATAAAATGGCCGGTTTCAAAAAGGTAACCTTCTCGTTTAGCTTGGCCAAAAAGAGATAAAATGACCGAAGACCCAGAACGGCAAATACGTTGGAAGTATACGCTAAAAACGGATCTTTCGTGATCCCTAAAACGGCAGGGATCGAATCGACCGCAAACACAAGATCGAAAGCTTCGACGAAAAGCAGCGCGAGAAAAAGAGAGGTTACGTAGGTCTTGCCCCTCTTTTTCTTAAAAAAACTTCCCTCGTGAAATTCCTTCTCTATCCGAAGAAATTTTTGAGCTAGGGCAAAAAGACGGGAATCCCGGATGTTGATTTCTCCCGATTTCCAAAAAATAATAGCCGAAACGCAAAGAATGCCTCCGAAAACGACGTACATCCAATCGAACGAATCGAGAAGAGTCACCCCAAGCAAAATAAAAGCAATTCTGAATATGAACGCCCCTAAAACTCCCCAAAACAGAACCCTATGTTGATATTTCTTTTCGATACCGAAAAAAGAGAAAATCATAAAAAAAACGAAAAGATTGTCAATGCTGAGAGACGTCTCGACCAAGTAGGCGGTAAAAAAAGTCAGAGCCTCGTCTTTCCCTAAGAAAAGAGCGACTAAACCGTTAAAAGAGAGGGCTAAAGCAATCCAGAAAAGAACTCCTTTAATCGAAGAGGTCTTAAACCCCTTCAGATCCAGAAAAATCATCCCTGCAATAAACACATGAAAGGCGATCCAAAATACCATTATACCGTTCCCTTTATTATTCTCGGAATGTACCGTATTTTCTTTTGTAATAACAAGAAAAATAGATTGTAAGAATTCATAAAATTTTCGTATTCTATTAGAGTTAAAAAAGAAAAATTTATCCATTTCGATTAAGACCCGGGAAAAAGATGCTTGTTTTAGGAATTGAAACCACTTGCGACGAGACCGCGGTTGCCGTCGTAAGGGACGGGATGGAGATCCTGTCCAACGTGATCAGATCCCAAGAAATCCATACTAAATACGGCGGTGTCTTCCCGGAAGCGGCAGGAAGAAGCCATGTCGAGGCACTTCCCGTCGTAATACGGGAGTCCTTGAAAGTTGCGGGGGTTTCTCTGCAAGACATCGACTTGATAAGCGTAGCTGCGGGCCCGGGACTCATAGGCTCTCTCCTAATCGGCGTAAACGCAGCAAAAGCGCTGGCTCTCTCCCTGGAAAAGCCTTTCATAGGAGTAAATCATGTTGAAGCCCATCTCTATGCAGCCATGATGCGGGAAGAGCTTCCTATCTTCCCTTCTTTGGGGGTTGTTATATCGGGGGGCCATACATTCCTTGTTCTCATCGAAAGCATAGGCTCTTATAAAAAAATCGGTTCTACGGTCGACGACGCCGTCGGAGAAGCTTTTGACAAAGTTGCGAAACTTCTCGACCTGCCTTATCCCGGCGGACCCGAGATCGAAAAACTCGCTTTACAAGGGAACCCTGCGGCGATTCCTTTCAAGGCCGGTCGAGTAAAAGAAAGCCCGTACGATTTTTCTTTCAGCGGGCTAAAAACTAACGTCTTTTATTCGGTATACGGACAAAACGGAGTGAAAACGGGCCCCTGTCCCCTTACGGACCCGGAAAAAGCCGACGTTGCGGCTTCTTTCCAGGAAACGGCTTTGAAAGATGTTGTCAGGAAAGCCTCTTCCGCTCAAAAAGCTTTCAATCTAAAGGCCGTGTATATCGGAGGAGGGGTCAGTCACAATCGAAGACTCGGAACCCTTTTTACGGAAGAGGTTAAAGATGTTCCCGTATTCTTTCCGGGAGAAGGCTTAAGTCTTGATAACGGGGCCATGATCGCAGGGCTCGGGTTTCACGTATATACAAATAAAGGCAAAGGAGACAGCCTTGACCTAGAACCGGAAACAAGGGCGGGAAATCGGGATTTCATTAAAATAAAATAAATATTATTATTAAGTTAATATTGTTTATTCGGATTTTTAATGGGGTCGAATTTTGATATCGAGAAAATCAATTCCCGAATGGAACAAATTCTAAAGGAACAGAATTGTTTTTTTTCAGACATCACAACCTCAAATCCGGAAAAGAGGTTTCTTCTTCTGTTCCGAAAAGCCGTAACCCTAGACCTTCCGAGAGAAAATCTGGAAGAGCTAAACGCCGTAAAGTACATACTCGAAAATACTCATTCCGAATTTCATGAAAAACTGCGTCCCGCTGCGGAAAAAACCCTAAAGCTTGCGAACGAAAAATTACGAAAGCATTTCCCCGAGCCTTTAACCTTGAGCGAAGCCGAGTCCAAAGCAATGGGAGAGAATTTTTTCTCGGCTAAATATCAATTTACAAAAGCATCGGGAAATTTAGCAAACGAGAAAATGACAATTGACCCGGCAAAGCTTGCACTCGAAATACCGGGAAACAGAATCTCTACCGATCTAAAAGCTTCCTTAATCGGGGAGATTCTTATTTCTATGAAAGAGGGACGAGAACCCGATTTTACTTTTCTAAACGGGAACACACAGGGTGTTTTGGGTCTTTTTGATATAATCGATTATTTTTGCTTGGATGATTTTCAAAACAAATACCTCGAGCCGTTTAATAAAAAGTTTCCGGATTTTCCTTTGGAAAACAGCCCGAAGCGAATTAAACGTCTTGACCTCACCCTCGTAGAAGCCGCGGCTCTTCTTCGAGGCTTGAGAAATCTGATAAAATTTCATAATATTGCCGTAACAATTTCGAACCCGGGCTTTCTTAAAAGATTACCCCCCGAAGAAATCAACGCTCTCCCGAACCGGGTTAAACAAACTTTCAAAACCCTGGATTTATCGGACTACGACGCTAGAGGGATCGATTTTTCTTTGTTTCCATCCGTGACCGAACTCATTTTATCGGGCTCTAAAAATTTACGATCGGGGCAAATTAACAATCTTCCTTCGGAGTTTAAAGCTCCGATCGAAAAACTCGATCTTTCTTCTTCTCGGGTAAAAAACATTCGCCTCTCGGGTTTTTTGAACTTACGGGATTTGAACCTGGACTCTACAGGTTACTATGCTTTAAACACGATAGAACCCCTAATCTCGGGGGAAAACAAGCTGGCGAAGCTCAATCTGTCTTGTTCCCCGGGTTCGGGTCTTAACAGGCTGAGAAACACCCATTTGAATACTCTAATTTTACGGAGTTGCCCGGCCTTAACGGCTAACGAGTTTAATTCTATTCCAAGTGAGATCAAAGCAAGTATCCGAACGCTTGATCTGTCTTATTGCATTAATCTCGAAGGATTCGACCTTTCGGAATACACTTCTCTAACCCATCTCATTTTAGAGAGCACGGGAAGTTCGACCCCGGAGTGGTTTGGTGACATACCTTTACAAATCAAAAGAAATCTCACAAAACTGAACTGCTCTCATAGTTTCGTCGGGGAAATGAATCTGGCTCTCTGCTCCAATTTAACGGAACTGTCCCTGGAAGGATCGAAAGGCTTTAGAGAAATTCTAATGCCTGCGGCAGTTAAACGAAATCTCACCAAACTTGACTTGTCGGATTGCGATATAACCGGAGAACGTTTGAGCGATTATGAAAACGTAAGCGAATTGATTTTAAACGGGGCAACGGGATTTACGATAAATCAATTCAATGACATCCCTATCGAAAGGAAGGGTAAAATTACGATCTTGGATTTTGGAGGCCTGGACGTGACGGGACTCCATTTGTCGGATTGCATCCTATTGAAAAAACTGATTTTAGCACATGCAATCGGCGTTGATTGCAATCTGATTAACAATCTCCCTGAAAGTGCAAAAAACACCGTGACTACCTTAGACCTCACTTTTTGTCCCGTAAACGGGATAAAACTCCCCGAATTTACGAGGATCGAAGAGTTGATTTTGGATCACACGGAGGGTCTTACCGCACGTCAATTCAAAGAGATGCCAAGCTCTGCCAAAAAAACAATGAGAAAACTCTCCCTCACTTATTGTAGCTTGCCGGGGGCGGCTTTTTTATCGGATTTTAAAAATCTGAAAGAGCTCGGACTGAAAGGTGCTTACGGCTTCACCGGAGAAGAAATGCGTTCGGTCGCTAAAAAACTTACGGAAGTATCTGCATTGCACCTTTCTTTTTCAAACATTGACGGAATCCCTTTGAAACTCTTCAAAAACCTTGAAACGGTAACAGTAACGCCTCCCTTCCCTTAGTAACCCTTACTAAAAAAGTTATTTATAAATTTTTTACTTTTCATCCCTTGGAAAAGAGAAAATCGGTTACGGCACAAAAGAAACCTTTTTTCCCGAAAGATACTGCTTAATACTTGCCGTTTTTCAATTTAACGTGATACACTGGCGAGATTAACGAATTTTTTGAGGTTATTATGGCAAAAGGCGGACGAGAAAACATTAAATTGAAAAGCACCGAGAGTTCCGAGTGCTGTTGGACAAGCAAAAACAAGCGAAATACAACGCAAAGACTTGAATTGAAAAAATACGACAAAAAATTGAAGAAACACGTTCTCTTTAAAGAAGCTAAGTAATTTTTCTACCTTTTCGGGGGATCAAAAACCATGTTTGAGTTGTCCATTGCTCTAAAGTATTTGATTCCCCGGAAAAAACAACTCTCCGTTACACTGATTGCCGGTATGTCTTTGGCGGTCATTTCAATGGTCGTCTGGCTACTTTTAGTCTTTCTATCCGTTACCGAAGGGATGGAAAAAACGTGGCTCGGAAAGCTTACCGATCTAAACGCCCCTTTAAAGATAAATCCCAAACAAGCCTACTTTTCTTCGTATTATCACCAAATCGACTCAATGAGTTCGGCTTCCGGTTTTTCCGCAAAAACCGTCGGGGAAAAGCTCCTTGCCGCTTCGTCCGACCCTTATAATCCGGACGAAGACCCGGAGCTGCCCTCTTTCTTTCCCAGACCCGATCCGGATGCAAACGGAATTCTTGTCGACCCCGTAAAAAGTCTTGCATCGATTTTAACCAAAATGCAGCAGAAGAAAACCGGGTTTATTTTCCAAGATTACGAGATGAGCGGCGCAATGCTTAAATTACAAATGCTTCGAGGCCGCCCGTTTGCCCCTTTCGGGGAAGGAAGAGAATCCTTGAATTTTCTAACCCAAGTCTCGTATCTTGCCACACCGCCGCGCTCTCCCAAAATCCTTGCCCCTCTTTTGGCACCGAAAACCGCGGGAGACATTAATCATCTTTTCTTTCTCGCGGGCTACAGATCCGAAGGAAATCTCTCTGACGAAGCACCGGATATTCGGTTTTCTTCCTTGGAATTCTCCAAAAATATTTCCCCGCTTTTAGAATTAGTGTCGATCAAAACAATGAAAACCTCATACCCCTCTTTTAGACTTCCCGTAAGACTTCTTCCGGAAAACACCCCCTTCTCCGCATACGCTCTTTTCGGAGGAGAAACGTACATCGAAGGACTCATTACAAATTCTAAAAAATTACAGCTCCCCATCCCTGGGGGGACGAGACTCGAAAAGGGAACTTTACTAAAAAAAGACGGTCTCATAAAATTTAGTTTCGATCGCAAAGAAATCAATCTGCCGAGCGACGCTTTTCTCACCTTGGACGATTCGATCGTTTTTGAATCAAAAATAGACATCAAGAGCGTACAAAGGGCGAAAAGAATCAGCGACATCATTGTTGAAGCGGAAGGAAACATCCAAGGCAAACCCCTCAAAGGAACTCTTCCCTGGGTTAATCTCGAAATCGACTCCTTTGCCATAAACGAAAACTCTTCAGTTTCTCCTCCTTGGGCTTATGCAGATTCGAAAGAAGAGATGCTGCTTCCCGTAACCCCTTCGAAAGAAGTGGGTATTTTACTCCCTAAAGGGTTTCGGGATAGCGGGGTTTTACTCGGAGATCGAGGCTTTTTATCCTACAGTTCGAGTACGGCAAGCGCAATGCAAGAACTTCGAACGCCCGTATTCGTAGCGGGATTTTATGATCCGGGCGTCTTGTCCGTCGGAAGCAAATGCCTTCTCGTGCCAAACGAGGTCACAAGAAGTATTAATTCATCCAACGCTTCTTTCAGTTTTGACAAGATCTCGACCAACGGATTTCAGGTTTGGATTAACGATCTTTCCAAGGTCGACGCTACAAAAAAAGAGATAGAAAGAAAAATCGAAGAAGCAGGGCTTTCCTCTTATTGGCAAGTCACCTCTTTCAAAGAATACGATTTTGCCAAAGACCTGCTTCAACAGTTCAGAAGTGACAAGTACCTTTTTGCTCTCGTCGGAATCATTATTTTGATCGTTGCTTGCTGCAACATCGTTTCTTTCCTCATTCTCCTAGTCAACGACAAGAAAAAGGAGATAGCGATCCTAGAATCGATGGGCGCTTCCAAAAAAAGCATCGCTTGCATTTTCGGTGCGTGCGGTATTGTGATCGGAACGATCGGCTGCGCCGTCGGCATACTTGCTGCAGCGGTAACCCTTCGAAACATCGATACGATTGTAAAAATACTCAGTGTGCTGCAAGGACACGATGCTTTCTCGCAAACTTTTTACGGCTCCCGGCTTCCGGATACGTTAAGTAGAGGATCTGCGGTATTCCTCTTGATCGCCACCCCGATCTTATCGGTCCTGGCAGGGCTTATCCCCGCTTTGAAAGCGTGTAAATTAAACCCTTCGATCGTTTTGAGGTCCGAATCATGACAAAATCTCCCCTCGTTTTAGAAGCTCGGAACATCGCAAAAACCTTTGAGGGAGAAACTCCCCTCGAACTCTTTAAGGGGGTTTGCTTAAACGTTAATCAAGGAGAGTCGGTTGCGATCTTAGGTAAATCGGGAACCGGGAAAAGCTCTCTTCTCCATATCCTCGGCACTCTCGACAAACCTACCGAAGGAACCGTTTCCTTCCCCTTAGCTTCCTCCTTTTCGCGGGAAAGACTTCGATCGGAGCATATAGGTTTCGTTTTTCAATCTTTTCAATTGCTCGAAGACTACACCCTTCTCGAAAACGTGTCGATGCCGGGAAGGATATCGCGACGTAAAATGACGCAAAGCAAACTAAATAACAGAGCTTGTTTTCTGCTGGACGAAATGGGTCTTTCGGATAAAAAAAACCTGCAGGTTAAATTTTTGTCGGGAGGAGAAAAGCAAAGAGCTGCCATTGCAAGAGCTCTATTTAACGATCCGAGTATTCTCCTCGTCGACGAACCTACGGGAAATTTGGATCAAGCCAATGCATCTGCAGTGCAAACAATCTTGCTCGATTCTTGTAAAAAATACGGTAAATCCCTCGTTCTCGTTACCCACGATAGGGAATTTGCAAACCTTTGCGATACGAGGTATCAACTGAAGGAAGGATTTTTGCAATGAATCTCGATACGTTTATTGCCTTTTCAATGCCGAAGATTGAAAAAGCCCTAAGCGACATTCTATCCCCCCTTCAAAAAAACCCCGACCCCCTTCTTTTTGAAGCAGCGAGCTACAGCCTCTTAAACCCCGGCAAACGACTCCGCCCTCTCCTCACTTTGGTTGCAACCCACTCACTCGGAGAAGACCCCGAAAAAGCCCTGTATCCCGCTTCCGCAATCGAGATCCTGCACACCTATTCCTTAATCCACGACGATCTGCCCTGCATGGATGACGATGATCTTAGAAGAGGTAAGCCGACGCTCCATAAGATGTATCCCGAAGGGCAAGCAGTTCTGACGGGAGATCTTCTTTTGACGCTCGCATTTGAAACTCTTTCTCTCAGTCCGGGTCTCAAACCCGATCAGACGCTAGAACTGATTAAAATCCTAGCGAAGAAGAGCGGCGGCTCGGGAATGATCCTCGGACAATCGCTTGACCTCAAAGGAGAAAACAGCTTTTTGTCTTGGGATCGGCTCTGCGAGATCCATTACAGAAAAACAGCCGATTTAATCGGCGCCTCGCTGGAGTTTGCTGCGGTTCTGTCGGAAAAACCCTCTTTCCGCGGCACTTTTTGCGAAATCGGAAAAGATATCGGACTCTCCTTCCAAATCATCGACGACGTCCTCGATATCGAGGGGGAAGAGCACATTATAGGGAAATCTATTCTATCCGATCTTGAAAATAAGAAAAGCACAAGCGTTTCTCTGCTCGGCCTTCCCAAGGCTAAAGAAATGGCCAAGAAGTTACTGAATTCCGCTTTGGAAAAATGTGAATCGATAGGTCTCGGCACCGGCCTCCTTGCGGAGTTACTACCGAGACTCGTCCATCGAAATTTTTGACGTATTTTTTTAGCAACCCTTCGAGGAAAACAAAAGCTTTCCCGCTGCCCAATGGTTTCTTTTTTTAGCCTCTTCCATCGCTTTGGTGAAAAGTGCGCTACTTAGCTCTTCGCCGGTGCGTACTCGGCCCGAAGGGGTCTTTCTCATCGCGGTAGTCTCTTCGTCTATAGTCTCGAGAAGCTTTCCTGCCACCTCGTACTCCCCTTTTTCAGCCATTTTCAACGCTGAGGTACGCAAAGAAGTATTTATCTCTTCCAAGCTCGGAATACGTATGTTTCTACCCATCGAAAAAGCCCGAACCGGAACGGTCTGTTTTGCTACTTGAGCAGTAAAAAAAGTGCTCAATTTTCCCGAATGCACAAGATTCCGATCGGCATTCAATCCGAGATTCCTTACTAACCCTGTTGATATACGCATTTATTACCTCATTATTAATTTTAATAATATGATTATATCAAATTTTTAATTAAGACTCAACAATGTTAATAAATCGATTTTTACCAATATAGTTCAATAAAAAAAATCGTATAACATTCTTATTTTTAGAATGTTATGGCATATTTCATATACACCTCCTTTGTACACGACAAAAATTGCATTTACCTAGCAAAACCTCCGGTTAGATAGGAGGTCGGAGACAATCCCTCCGGGATTGTCTCGTCGCTCCGGAACAGGGCTCGCCTAAGTAAATCAAGCCGAGCCCGAAAGATGCTTTGGGTTTTTCCCCCATCTAAAGTTTTAAAGGATTTGGGAACGGTTGGTTCAAGACGACAATTAAAGGCTCTTTAGCTCCTTTGGCCTGTTCAACGGATGCTAATAATCGATGCTGCCACAGGGCAATCGGATAGCTCTCCTCTCCGTTTTCTTTCGTCCCAATTTTTTTAGCAATTCTTCTATCTGCTTCATATAT
>Ga0116227_10013738_pt1 | contig 12609 bp, 13 predicted proteins | sample S1TSphgellanicum_FD_89693 | JGI IMG/M metagenome (GOLD analysis project Ga0116227, IMG submission 89693) | Host-associated microbial communities from peat moss isolated from Minnesota, USA - S1T2_Fb - Sphagnum magellanicum MG | ecosystem: Host-associated > Plants > Peat moss > Unclassified... | reverse complement strand
GCCCGTCGGCGTTCGGCACGATCGCGATCGACCGGCCCTCGGTTCCGACGAGCAAATCGCCGTTCGGAAGCGTCGCGAGTTCGCGCGCGCCGGCAACGTTCGCCACCACGCTTGCGTAAAACCCGCGCGCGACCGTCAAGCGCGAATCGGCAAGCGGCGGCATCAACTTCGCGGATCCGGCCGTCCCGTTTTCACGACCCGAGCAGGTCACGAATGCGACGGCCGACGCGGAGGCGAACGCGAGGCCGAGGCGGAGCGAGTTCATCCTCGTTCGTCGTCCGCGAAAGCGCGGCTACCTGAGTTTGATGAGGACTTTACCCGCGTCCGAGCCAACCTGCGGCGTCTGCGCGTCGTCCTGCGACGTCGTGCCGTTGCCGGGCGCCGTGGCGGCACGGGCGGCCGCCGCCTCGGTATGCGCGCGTTGCAGTGCCTCGTCGGAAATCGTGCCGGCCGCACGCTTCGCACGAAAATCGTCGATCGCCGTGCGTAACGCGGTCAGGGAGCGCTCCGGATAGTCTTTCTTTTTCTCCGGATATCCGCCGAGCTCGGCCTCGATATCGGCTTCGCTGATCGCGTATGCGGCGTCGAGCGTCTTGCCGAGCGCGAGATCGACGAGCAGGGAACACGTGGCCGTCCCGAAGCCGCAGCCGGTCGTGAAATACGACACGTCCTCGATCACGTCGCCCGGACCGACTTTGAGATAGTAGGTGTACATGTCGCCGCACGAGTCGCTGAAGTACTCGCCCGTCGCCATCGGGTTCTCCATCGTGCGGAAACCGGTACGCTCTTCGACGAGCTTCTGAAACTTCGCAAAATTCACGATCGAGACCTCAAGACGGAACGGGTTCGGGTGCTGCCGCAACTTCGAACCGGCACGCGCCGCCGCCGGTTGCGATCGATTCGACTTGCCGCGTCTGGTCCGAGACCACATCGTGCAGCACCGTGTGGATGATCGAGCAGACCTCGGGGTGCTCCCCGATCGTCTTCGAGTAGGGGCAATTGTGCTCGCGGAGTTCGACCGCACCCGAGGGGGTCTCGATCACGTCGGCTTCGACGCCCTGCTCACGCAACAGCTCCGCGAGCTGGATCGCGCGGCCCTTCGCATCCGGCGCCGCGATCTTCGAGCGATACTTGGCGGAGGCGCGTTCGCCGAGTTTGCCGAGGAGCGATTCCAAAGCGCCCGAACCGAACGAGTCCTTGACCTCCCGCAGCACCGCACCGAGCATCTTGTCGTACTGCTGCGGGAAGAGCGCATCCGCGGTTTCGGTCAGCGAGTACTCGAGGGTCGGCTTCGTCGGTCCGCGCCGCACCGAACGTTCCGAAACGTAGCCGTCGCGTTCGAGCGTGACCAGCTGTTGCCGCACGGCGTTGGTCGAAAGGCCGAATTCTCCGGCCAGATCGACGGCGGAAGCAGCGTGGCGGCGGCGTAGCGCCGTCACGATCTTGCCTCGCGTCGATTGGAAGAAACGTGCGTCGTGCATGGGCTTGCGTCGAGGCTAGCATGAAATCGGAAGATAGTCCAGACTTTCCTTGACTTTCTGTGGCGCCCGCTTTACGATGACGCGGATATGAGCGAGCGCGGACTACGAATTTCCGACCTGCAGGCCAGCGTCGAGGGAAAACACATACTCAAAGGGATCGACTTGGCGGTCTCTCCGGGCAGCGTTCACGCGCTGATGGGGCCCAACGGCAGCGGCAAATCCACGCTGGCGTTCTCGATGGCGGGCCACCCGAGCTACGCCGTGACGTCCGGTTCCGTGACGCTCGACGGCGAGGAATTGATCGGGCTCGCACCCGATAAACGCGCGAAGGCGGGGCTCTTCCTGTCGTTTCAATACCCGGCCGCGATTCCGGGCGTCTCGGTCGCGAACTTCATCCGCACGGCGCGCCAGGCCGTCCGTCCCGACGACCTGACGCCGGCGAAGTTCCGCGCGATGATCTTCGATAAGCTCGACACGCTTGACATGGACGCGGCTTTCCTCTCGCGCTACGTCAACGACGGTTTTTCCGGCGGCGAAAAAAAGCGGCTCGAGATGCTGCAACTCGCGATGCTCGCGCCGAAGTACGCCGTGCTCGACGAAACGGACTCGGGGCTCGACGTCGACGCACTCAAAGCGGTCGGCAAATCCGTCAACGCCTTACGCGAGAGCGAGGGCGGCAAGGAGATCGGCTTCCTCATCATCACGCACTACCCGCGGATCCTCCAACACATCGCAGCCGACCACGTGCACATCATGATGGACGGCCGCATCGTGAAATCGGGCGGTCCCGAGCTTGCGAACGTGATCGAGCGCGAAGGCTACGACAAGATCCGCGAAGAGGTCGCCGCGAGTGTCGGCTAGTCTCGGCATCCCCGTTCGCGGCGTATCGCGCGCCGCACTCGACGCGCTGCTCGCTCATCTCGGAGAAGGCTCGGTCTCGGCCGCGGCGCGCTACGACGCGCTCGCGCGCTACGAGGAATTGCCGGTGCGCTCCGTCGTTCGCGGCGGCCGCGGCTGGAAGCACGACCTCGCGAAGCTCGACTTGAGCGAACTCGCAGCGTTCCCGCTCGAGCCTGATCCCGAGATCGACCTCGAATCGCTCTCGCCCGCCGCGCGGCGCGCCGGCGTCACGATCGAACGTTTTTCGCGCGCGCGCGAGCGGCACCGCGCCGCGTTCGAGCGCGCGTTCGGCGCGGCGCTCGACACGCGCGACGACAAGTTCGCCTCGCTCGCGCTCGCCTTTCAGAGCCACGGCACGTTCATCGACGTCCCGTCGGGCATTTCGATCGACGAACCGCTCGTGATCGGGTACGAAGCGCGCCACGAAGCGCTGTTTCCGTATACGCTCGTCTCGGTCGGAGCGGCTGCGTCCGTCACGATCTTCGAGCGCTTGGCGTCGGTCGCGGGCGCGGCCTTCGTCTGCGGCGTCGTCGAACTGATCGTGGACGAACGCGCGAAAGTCACCTATGCGGTCGAGCAACGCACCTCGCCGGACGCGCGGGTCATCATGACGCGCCGCGCGACGGTCGCCGCAAACGCCGAATTGAACGTCGACTTTGCCGAACTCGGCGCGAAGCACACGGTGTCGCGATTCCGCGCCGTCTTGCGCGCACCGGGCGCCCACGCCGGTACGACGGCCGTCTTCTTCTCCGACGGCGACCAGCACGTCGACATCGAGACCGAGACGATTCACGCGGCCGGCAATACGACCTCCGACGTGATCGTGCGCAGCGCCGGCACGGGACGCGGCCAAGGCCGCTACGTCGGGAACATCAAGATTCTCCCCGAAGCCCACGGTGCCAACGCGTCGCTTCGGGACGATGCGCTGCTTCTCTCGAAGGGCGCGCACATCGATTCGATTCCGGCGCTCGAGATCGCCGCAAACGACGTCAAAGCGTTCCACGGCGCGACGGTTGGTGCCATTTCCGACGAGGAGCTCTTCTATGCGGAGAGCCGCGGTATCGAGCGTTCCCAAGCGGAGCGGATGATCGCCGTCGGCTTCTTCGAACCCGCCGTATCTCGCTTTCCGACCGACGCGCTCCGTGACGAGATCCGTCTGGTGCTCGAAAACAAGATCTCCTCGAAGGCGGAGGCAGGCGCATGATCGCCGTTCGCGACCCGCGCGCCGAGGCACTCGCGCTCGACTTCCCGCTACTCGCGCAGCCGACGTCGCGCGGCAAACGGCTGGCCTACCTCGATTCGGCTGCGACCTCGCAGAAACCGCAAGCGGTCATCGACGCGCTCGTGCACTACTACACGCACGACAACGCGAACATCCACCGCGGCGTCTACGAGCTCGCGGAGCGCGCGACGGATGCCTTCGAAGGTGCCCGGGCCAAGGTCGCGCGCTTCGTCAACGCCGCGGAGCCGGCCGAGATCATTTGGACGCGCAATACGACCGAAGCGATCAACCTCGTGAGCTTCTCGTGGGGTCTGGCAAACCTCGGGCCGGGCGACGCAATCCTTACGACGCAACTCGAGCACCACTCCAATCTCGTGCCGTGGCAATTGCTTGCGGCGAAAACCGGCGCGGAGTTGCGCTTCATCGAGGTCGACGCGCGCGGTTGCCACGTGCTCGACGATCTCGACGAGAAGCTCCGCGGCGTGAAGCTCCTGGCGCTCTCGCATGTTTCCAATACGCTCGGGACGATCGCGCCGCTCGACCTCGTGATTCCGAAGGCGCATGCCGCGGGCGCGGTCGTGCTCGTCGACGCAGCCCAGTCGTTGCCGCATTTCGCGGTCGACGTGCGAGCGCTCGACGTCGATTTCCTGGCCGGGAGCGGCCACAAGATGTGCGGCCCGACCGGCATCGGATTCCTCTACGGAAAGCGCGCATTGCTGGACGCGATGCCGCCCTTCCTGACGGGCGGCGACATGATCCGCGAAGTCGGCTACGAGCACACGACGTTCAATGAGTTGCCGTGGAAGTTCGAGGCCGGCACCAGCAACATCGCGGACGCGGTCGCGCTCGGCGCGGCGGTCGACTACCTCGAGCACGTCGGCATGGACTGGATCGCGGCCCACGAGCGCGCGATCACGGCCTACGCCCTCGAGCGGCTGCAACCGTTCGTCGCGCGCGGCTTGCAGATCTACGGACCGGAATCGATCGAACGGCGCTCCGGCGTGATCTCGTTCAACTTCTCCGACATCCACGCGCACGATCTCGCCTCGATCCTCGACACGGAAGGCGTCTGCGTTCGCGCGGGTCATCACTGTACGATGCCGCTGATGGAAAAGATGGGCTGGCCCGCAACCGCCCGCGCGTCGTTCTATCTCTATACGACGGAACGGGACATCGACCAGTTGGCGCTCGCGCTCGAAAAAGCCGCGCAGGTCTTCAAGGTCGCTTAGGCACGATGGACGATTTCTACAAAGAATACATTCTCGATCACTACCGCAATCCGCGGAACTTCGGCCATCTCGATGCTCCGACGGCCACGGCGGAGGATCTCAACCCGCTCTGCGGCGATAAGATTCGCTTCGAACTCCTGGTCGATGGCGACGGCGTAGTCAGCGACGTACGCTTCTCCGGGAAGGGTTGCGCGATCAGTCAGGCCTCGGCCTCGATGCTTTCCGAAACGATCAAAGGCGAGAAGCTCGAAGACGTGGCGCGGTTCTCGCAGGATCGCGTGCTCGAGAACGTCGGCATCGGCATTAGCCCCGCGCGGATGAAATGCGCCATGCTCGGCCTCAAAGTCGTCAAATCGGCCGCGCTCGGCGAGATCGCGCGCTGGCCCGACGAAGAGCTATCGCACTAGCGATCTTCTTGGACGCGTTCTCGCGCGTCGCCGCCGCCACCATTCTCGATACGCTGGCGTTCGTCGCCTGGCAGGTATCGTCGCGGTCGCCCGTGCGCGTGGTCGAAGACGCCCTGCGTTCGCTCCGGAACGGCCGGGACTTCGTGGCCGGCGTTGCGAGTGCAGTCATCGGCGCCGGCTGCGTCGTCGCCGCCGTGCTCCTGCTCTTCCCGGCGCTCCCCGATCCGCCCCGCGATTTCGCAACGTTCGAACTCGCGACGCTGCTCGTCGCGCTCGGCCTCGATTTCCTCATCGGCGACGACCTCCGACGGCTGCTGCCAAGGAGGCGTCGCAGCTAAAGTTAAATGCGCGCTCGCTTCGCCGAACGCGATTGAAGCGGGGCGCCCCCTTCGACAGAGTCACCCTTCGACGGGCTCAGGGTGACAACCTAACCGAGGGGCACATTACTTCGCCTGCTACGCGTCGCGCTTCCCTTCGACGCAGACGTTCTGGACGTCGTAGGCGGCGAGCATGATCCAGCGGCTGCGGCCGCGGTCGCGGACGTCGAGGTAGATGTGACGCACGGTCGCGCCGTCGGGAGCGGGCGGAATCGCGGCCTCGGCCACGCGGGCGTAGCCGTCCGTTTCGCCAAGCTGGGCGGCCACCCGGGGAATCGAAAGCAACTGCTCGTCGTAATAGGCGATGACGCCGTCCCCCGAACGGACCGCGCGCTCGACGTCGGTCGGCGTCGGCCGGTCGTCGAGCAGCACGTCGTCGGTGGACGCAAGGACGCTTGCGATGCCCGTGTTGCGGGCTTGCTTCGAACCGCAATAAGCCTGGACGCGCACCGGCGAGCCCAGGCGCGGAACGGACGGCGCGCAGCCGGTCGCGGAGAGCACCGCCGCGGCCAGCGCGGCCGCGCGACGGAACGACGTCGCATGACGGACTGACGAAAAGATCACGTTTAATGAGACGGCGGCGGGACCGACCTCGGCGGCCCGAGCGGCACGGTGTACGGTGACGGCGTGAGCGACGACGACGGCGGCCCCACCTGCGGCAGGAACGTCGGCTCCGTAATCGGCGAGATCGGCGGGGTGACGCCCGACCGGCCCACGATGTGGGGCGTGACGATGATGTAGAGGTTGTCCTGCGTGTGCGTGTTGTTGACGTGCCGGAAGAACGCGCCGATCAGCGGGATGTCGCTGATGAACGGAAGGCGCGTGAGGCTCTTGATCTCGCTGTCTTGCAGGAGGCCGCCGATCACGAACGATTGTCCGTCGCGCACCGTCGCGAGGGTGCTCGCCGTCCGTTGGCTGATCTGGGGATAGCCGGACGTGTACGCGGTCACGCTCGAGACTTCCGAATAAATATGCGACGAGACGAACCCGTCCGAACTCACGCGGGGCAAGATCTGAAGATTGACCCCGACGTTGACGTAACTCACCTGATTCGAGACGGTCGCCGCCGACCCGGCGACGACCACCGACGTCAGGATCGGCAGCGCGTCGCCGGTGAGGATCGACGCTTCCTGGCCGCTCTGCGCGAGGATGCGCGGCTTGGCGATGACGCGTGCCTTCCCTTGCGTGATGGCGGCGTACAGATTAGCGTTGAACGTCACGGAGCCTTGCGCGGTGTTCAGGCTCTTGATCGTATATCCGCCGCCCGTTCCCGTCGTATTGCCGGAGCCGGTCCCGTTGGCGACCACGCCGTCGCCCGCGGGGTTGAAGTCGAGCCCGACGTTCTCGGCTGCGGAATCGCTGAGTTCGACGATCTGCGTCTCCAAGATCACGCTCGCCACGGGAACGTCGAGCTTATCGATCACCTCGCGCAAGCCGGCGACGACGTCGGGCGTGCCCGTCAAAACGATCGCGTTGAGACGCCGGTCGACCGCGATATTGTCGTTGACCCGCTGCGCGAGACCGGTGGCTTGGCCGAAACCGCCGCCGAACGTCTGGGGCTGAACGGGGGACGAGAACCCGCCGCCGCTCACGCCGCCGAAGCTGCCGCTGAGCGACGAGGTGCCGATGTTCGTCTGCGTCGGCGAAAACGTGTCGTTGGTCGAGACGTTCGAATTCGCCGCGAGGATGCCCGCGATCTCGCTGATGTCCGCGTATTTGAGCTCGATCACTTCGGTGACCGTTCCGCTCGCCGGCCCCACGACCGGAGCCGGCGTGGGCGGCGCTCCGAACGGGGCAACGGGGGCCGCGAAGCCGGCCACGTCGATGAACAGAAAATTGCTGCCCGTGCGCACGGTGACGCGCGCGCCGGTCTTGAGATGGAGGGCGAGACTGCTCGACGAGCCCGTGGATCCCACCGAGACACTCGTGACCGGGCCGGCGCCCGCCACGGAGGGGGGCGCTTGCGGGCCGAGGGAGGTGTTGTCGAGCAAGATCGAGGTCTCGGGCGTCCCGGCGCCCACCACGTGGAAGGTCGGCGGAGGCCCGGCGAAGCTCACCGAGACGAGCGCTCCGCCGGTCGGCGTCACGTCGACGCGGACGGCATTCAAGGTCGACCCCGCGACGGCCGGAGCGATGTTCGAGAACACAAGCGCTGCGGTAAGCAGCCCCGAAATGGCCGGCGCACGAAGCCCAGAGAAGGCACCCATGGGTTCAGCCTATCGCTTTTGCCGCTGCCAGAACCTCTCCGAGCGCGAAGCCGGTGCCGAACGTAAACCTTTCTTAGAGAAAATGCTTCCTTCGTACGGCAGGGAACGAGCGTCCACATAGAAAGAAAACTTTCTTCGCGATCGCATGAGTGATGCAGATCTCGGCCATACTTTGCGTTCCTTTACTCGAGGAGGCCCCACTGTGGAACGAAACGACTTCACGATCGGCCGCGGGCGTTTCATCGCCGGTGGCCTAGCGGCGACGGCCGCAACCTTCGCCAGCATCAACGTGATCGCGGCGCCGCAAAAAACGATCACCGTGGGGCTCAACGTCCCCCAAAGCGGCCCCTATTCCGACCAAGGAACGGACCAGCTGAAGGCCTACCGGCTCGCCATCGAGGAGATCAACGCTCACGGCGGCGTGATGGGTCTGCAGATCGTTGAAAGCGTCGGCGACGATCAGACGACGGCGGCGGTGGCCGTCGAGAACGCGCGCCGGATGATCGAGCGCGACGGCGCCGTCATGATCACCGGCGGCTCGAGCACCGGTACCGCCGTCGCCGTATCCGGCCTTTGCCAGGAAAAGAAGACGATCTTCATGGCGACGCTCACGCACGGCGACGAAACGACGGACATCGACTGTCATTACCACACGTTCCGGCGTTACATCGACGCGCACATGTCGGCCCAGTCGATGGCCCGCACGATGCTCACCAAATACGGCACCGGAAAATGGTTTTACATTACGGCCGACTACAATTGGGGCCACAGCAATTTCGACAATTTGAGCAGCGTCGTCAATGCGAAGGGCGCGACGACCGTCGCCAACGTGTTGACGCCCCTGAAAACGACCGATTTTAGCTCCGCGCTCGCGCAGGCGCAGGCCGCGAAACCCGACGTCGTCTGCATCATCCAGTTCGGCAAGGACATGGTCAACTGCCTCAACCAGGCGGCGAGCTTCGGCATCACCAAGTCCGCGAAAATCCTCGTTCCGCTCGCCGACGAATACATGGCCAAGGGCGCAGGCGACAACTTCGACGGCGTGGTCACCACGGCGCCGTTCTACTGGAAGTATCATGGCGACAAGTATCCGGCCGCGAAGAAATTCATCGACGCGTTCATGGCGAAGAACGGCACCCCGCCCAGCAACGGCGCCGAGTGCGCGTACGTGGACATGTATCAATGGAAGGCGGGGATCGAACGCGCGGGCTCGCTCGATCCCCAAAAATTCATCGAAAAGATGGAAGGGTACCATTTCCAGGCGACCAAGGGCCCGGAATACTGGCGCGCCTTCGACCACCAAGGCATCAACTCGGTCCTCGTGATGGAGGGCGTTCCGGCTGCGCAGCGCGAGAGTCCGTTTGCGTTTGCAAAGGTCCTCGAAGAGCATCAGGGGGAGTCGGTCGCCATCCCGCAATCGACCAGTAAGTGCAAGATCGAAAGCGCCTGACGCGCACCGGGTAACGGTTTCCTATAGGACCGGCTTCCGTTCGCGGGTGCCGGTCCTTTCCACGCTACGGAGAGCTGCACCATCGACGTCATCCTATCCCAGCTTCCGGGACAACTGCTCGACGGGTTCGTGCGCGGACTCGTCTACGTCGCGATCGCGCTCGGACTCACGATCGTCTTCGGTATGTTGCGGCTCGTCAATTTCGCGCACGGCGCCTTCTACGCGATCGGCGCCTACGTCGGGCTCGTCGTCGCCGGAAGATTCGGGCTGGTCGCCGCGCTCATTGCGGCTCCGGTCGCCGTTGCGGCGTTCGCCGTGGTCTTCGACCGCGTGCTGCTGCGGCGCTTCTACGACAAGGAGCCGACGTCGCAAATCCTCGTGACGTTCGGCGTCGCAATCGTCGTAGAAGAGACGTTGCGCTTGATCTTCGGGAGCTCGACGCTGCCGTTTCCGATTCCCGACGCCATCTCCGGCTCGTTCAATCTCGGGTTCGCAAGCTATCCGGCGTACCGGTTACTCTTTGCCGCGGGGATCATTCTCGTCGTCGTGGCGGTCTGGTACTTCATCGAAGGCACCGACTACGGACTGATCGTGCGCGCCGGCGTCCGCGACCGCACGATGGTGCAGCTGCTCGGAGGCAACGTGCAGCTCGCTTCTACGATCATCTTCGCGCTCGGCGCGGGCATAGCGGGCCTCGTCGGCGTGGCGGCGAGTCCCATCTACAGCGTCGATCCAAACACCGGCTTTTCGTTTCTCGTGCCGTCGTTCGTCGTCGTGGTCATCGGAGGTCTCGGCAGCTTCTGGGGTGCGGTACTCGGCGGCCTAATCGTGGGCGAACTCGGGAGCCTGACGACGCTCCTCTTCCCCGCCGCGAGCGACGTCGTCATCTACGTCGCCATGGCCGTCGTGCTGCTCGTCCGGCCGCAGGGGCTCCTCGGCGAGAGCGAGGTCATCAAGGGATGAAGGATCTGCGCTTCTATGCATTGACCGCGCTCGGACTCGTGCTCTTCCCGTTCGCGATCCACCCGATCGGGGGCTACGGCGGCCTCGCCACGCAGATCCTCATCGTCGGCATCGCGTCGATCGGGTTCAACCTGCTGCTCGGCTACGCCGGGCTGCTCTCGTACGGTCAGGCGATGTTTTACGGTCTCGGCGCGTACGTCGCGCTGTTGACCGTTTCGCGCTTCTTTCCGCAGCATCCGAACTTCTGGCTCGCGATCGCACTCGCGGTCACGTTCGTCTCGCTCGTGGCGGTCGCGGTCGGCATGCTCGTCGTGCGTCTCTACGGTATCTATTTCGCGCTCCTGACGCTCGCGTTCGCCCAGATGTCGTACTTCCTGGTTTTCAAAGTTTTCGACAATCTCACGCAGGGCGACGACGGGCTGCAAGGAATCGCGTCGCCGCCGCTCGCGCTCGGCCCGTGGTCGATCGATCTGACCGCCCCGCTGCCGGCACTCGCGCTCGGACCGTTCGGAGATCTCAGCGACATCCACTACTGGTACGTCTTCGTCGCCATCGTGACGTTCGGCGTGATCGCGTTTTCACGGACGCTCACCCGCTCGCAATTCGGCGAAGTGCTCGGCGCGATCCGCGAGAACGAAGAGCGCAGCCGGTTCGTCGGATTCGACATCGCGCGGTACAAGCTCGCCGCCTTCGTGATCGCAGGCGCGCTGACCGGACTCTCCGGCGCCTTGCGCGGTCTGTACGAAACGTCCGCCGCGCCCGATATCTTGACGGTCGACACGAGCGGAAACTTCGTGATCTATACCGTCGTGGGCGGCGTGCAGACGCTCTTCGGGCCGTTGCTCGGGACCGGACTCGTCATGTACCTGCAAAACGTAATCAGCGCGAAGACCGACGCGTGGCGGCTGATCGAGGGCGTCATCTTCGTACTCGTCATCGTCTTCTTACCGGGCGGCGTGCTCGGGACGCTCGAGAAACGCCGCGCGGGCCGGCGCAACATCGTGACGAACGCGCTGCGCACGACGCCGGCCGAAGCGCTCCCCGCCGCGGGCGAGGCGACGCGCTGATGGACGCGATCCTCCACACCATGGGCCTCGGAAAACGCTTCGGGCATTTCGCTGCGAACAGCGACATCAATTTCAGCGTGCGTCCGGGCGAACTGCGCGCGGTCATCGGCCCCAACGGCGCCGGGAAGACGACGTTCTTCAACCTCCTCTCCGGGCTCGTGGAAGCGACCGACGGCGAGATCTTCTTCAAGGGCGACCGCATCACGCAGATCGCGGGTCCGCGGCGCGTCGCGCGCGGTATCGCCAAAGCGTTTCAAACCGCCAACGTCTACCCGGAGGAGTCGGTCTTCCAAAATTGCCGGCTGGCCGCACTCGCACACACGCAGGGGCTCTTCTCGCTCGAAGTCTTCCGGCGCTCGACCCGGCTCGGCGGCGTCGACCGGATCGCCGAAGAAGCGCTGGAGCTCGTCGATCTGGCGGCCTTCGCCCAGACGCGCGCGGGCGATCTCTCCCACGGCGACAAGAAACGCCTCGACATCGCGATCGCGCTCGCGACGCGGCCGCAGATCCTGCTCTTGGACGAACCGGTCGCGGGTATGTCGATCGAGGAGGTGCACAAAACGGACCGATTGATCCGGGGTCTCGCGAAACGGATGACGGTCCTCTTGATCGAGCACGACATGAACATGATCATGGGCATCTCCGATTCGATCACCGTCCTCCATCAAGGCAAGATCCTCGCCGAAGGTACGCCGGCCGAGATTCGCGCGAACCCGCGCGTTCAGGAAGCCTATCTCGGCGGCCACACGGAAGGCGAGCTATGACGACCGTCGCAACGGCGACCGACACGATGCTGCGCGTCGAAAACATCGACACGTATTACGGCGACAGCCACATCCTCAAAGGGATGAGCCTCGAGGTCCGCCGGGGCGAAACCGTCGCGCTACTGGGACGCAACGGCGTCGGCAAGACGACGACGCTCAAGAGCATCGTGGGCTGGGTCCCGGCGCGTAGCGGTACGATTTCCTTCGATGGCCGTGACGTCACGAAGAACTCGATGATGGAGAACGCGCGGCTCGGGATATCGCTCGTGCCCGAAGAGCGCCGGATCTTCACGAACCTGACCGTCTACGAAAACATCAAGATCGCGCAGGTCACGGCGCGCGCGAAGGGCTGGACGCTACAGGACGTCTACGATCATTTTCCGCGCCTCAAAGAACGCGCGAAGAACAAGGGTGACGAGATCTCCGGCGGCGAGAAGCAGATGCTCGCGATCGCGCGCGCGCTCGTTCAGAACACGCAGTTGCTGCTTCTGGACGAGCCGACCGAAGGGCTCGCGCCGCTGATCGTGCGCGAAGTCGAATCG
>Ga0116227_10013737_pt1 | contig 12609 bp, 9 predicted proteins | sample S1TSphgellanicum_FD_89693 | JGI IMG/M metagenome (GOLD analysis project Ga0116227, IMG submission 89693) | Host-associated microbial communities from peat moss isolated from Minnesota, USA - S1T2_Fb - Sphagnum magellanicum MG | ecosystem: Host-associated > Plants > Peat moss > Unclassified... | reverse complement strand
TGTTTTCGAACGTTTTACATTAAAATAAACTGGTCCAACTGGGCTGCTTACATCGTTATATCGATATTGCCTGATAATATTCTTGTTATTATCTTTCACCAATTTTGGCCTAAAAAAATCATCGTAAGTGTACGAGGTTACCTGCGCGTCTGAGTTGGTATTGGCAATTAAGCCATAGAAATAATCATAACTACTGGTTTGAATTATAGCATCCACAGGACGTATTGTGACATGATCTATTGCGTCACCTAAATTTAGGTTAACTGGACCGGTATAAGGCAAAAGGCCAGAGAATTTCCATACATTATTTAACCGATACCAGTAAGATACTTGATAAGTTCTGGCATTTGGAATTATAAATGGTACAGCATAATTTCCGCTGTGAAACTTATTTCCTGAATATGCTTCTCCATTTGTCGAACCGGAGTCTTCGAAATCTTCAAAAAACATTTCATTTAAAGTCGCATTTACTACTTTGGCTACAGGATAAAGACTATTGTATCCCCATTTAGTAGATGTTTTGGGACTTAAATAGCCTGATGAAACCAATAAATTCCCAAATTCATCATATTCAATAAATTCCTGTCCAATTCTATTTATAGTAGCATTACCAGTATAAGAAAATTTAGGCAAAAGCAAAGTTTTATTGTTGATCAACCAATTGTTATACCCAATTTTTTCCTTACTGATTATCAAATTTCCTTTTTTACTGATCTTCTCGAGTAAAATTCCATACCTACCAGCTGCATACAAAGCATTTGCCCCATCTATTTCTGATTGATTAATATATGAGACCTGGTCTTTCTGATTTACATATTTATATTCTGTTGAAAAGACCGACTCGTCGCTATTTACAAATGTTTCCCCGATTATTGAATAAGGATAGTTGCTGTCATAGGTTGTCGTCTTCCTCACCTGATGTGCGAGCTCAAATTCTGTAGTTTCTATGGCACTAACTGAATAAGATAGATAATGATAAGTACCTACGTTATAGTAATCGTTGGTTGCAGCCCAATTATTTCCTACTGGAGTTACCTTACCCAATGCACAACGAAGTCCCAAAACTGATTTATTGATATTACTAAAGGTGTACTTCATTTCTACACGTTTTCCAACAGTACCATCAGTTTTAATGTAGCTAATATTCGTCGGCCTACCTCTCGCAAAAGCATAAGAAGTAAACGGAGAAAATGGAGCAATATCTGAATACAAAATTGTAGTTGTTGCATAATTACTATTTACTCTGATCTGAGTGGCAATGTCTGGAAATTGGTCTATATCAGTAAATCTAGTTTCTGTTTTACCTTCACTATTCTCAACCGTAACATTACTATACCCAACACTAGCGCCCTCCAGATCAGAAAGTCCATTATATGGTGTAGAACTACTAATCACAAATGGAGAATACATCACAAATGTGGCAGGTTTCAGGTTTGCAACTATCTTTCCAATCTGGGTAAATAAAAACTGAGCGGCGCCCCCATACGGTATACTTGGGGAAAGGGGTGAAAACGATGGGGCATAGAGCTGGCCTCTTGGATCTACAAAAGAATGAGGTCCACCTGGTGAAGATGGAATTACAGTTACAACATTATTTGGAGCAACATTTGTACCCACGCGATAAGGAACTGTCAGATCCGGATGATCAATCATTGTCTCATAAATAGGATCTGGCCGTAACCTCTTACCTTCATACCCTTGATAAGTATAAGTATACTTTGAAACCTTGGGTGACTGGTCCATTCCTCCAACATCAAGTATTTTAATTACCCTTAACCCACCAGCCTTATTTGTACTGTGACTTTGATATTCATAATATTTATTACCCTCAAAAATGAATTTTTTATAGCCACCACTAGCAAAGGTAATTTGTTCTAAAGAAGAAGCATTCATTTTATTTTCATCAATGTCTCTTGCAGCCTCCGCGTAATCTTCAGAAGGAAAGAATCCATATGGATTGCTATTATAATAACCCCATGCATCTGTCTTACTCGTGTTTCGTGGTGGCAATGATATCGGATTATAGGAATAACGGTATAATGGAGTAGAGTTATTGGCAGATGTTGTTAACATTACATTATTTAACATCATCCTATATTTATCTTGCGACGGAATAACTTCATTAGGTTGATAATCTGTGGATTCCTTAAAACTTTGATTCAAAGTAAAAGATTTCATCAGCTGCCCCTGATGATCCTTAATTTCAATTTTATTAAGAGCTAAACCGTTATCCAAATCCGTTCTCAAATTTGGGCTGTAGGAAAAAAATGCAGACTGATCCGAACTGGTAACAGACGTTAAATATTTCGGACTAGCAACAGTTTCCTCCAAATTACTATCCCAATATTCTTGATCAATCACATCAATTACTGAATTGATACTTGCTTTTTGCACTCTAATCCAAAGTATCTTCACTTCCCTGTAAGTCGTCACGACAATTTTGTTGCGCATCTTCATTTTTTTGCTATAATGCACGACCTTAATGGGGCTCCCAGAAGTATAATTGAAATTGATAACCTCAGTTTGGTTGGGAGTTTCGATCTTTTCCAGGTACCAACTTGAATCAAACACAGTTGTTTTACTATCATTTAAAAAGTATGCTTTTGAAGAAGTACTTTCTTTTGTGTTACTACTTGTTCCCAAATAAAACTTGGTACCGCCGGCATCCCTAAAAATCCAACCGTCAACCCCAAGCTCCTGTTTAAATGGACTATTAATTATCATCAGACCATTATTTTCTAATAGAAGAGGATTTTTATCTTTGTCAAACACAAATTTCCCCACTGTTCCATTAAGATTATAGTAGAAAATATCTGGTTCAGAATCTTTTATATTATCAGATAAATCTTTTAAATCTTGAGCCGAAAGTACTCCAGCAATTTTCTGTCCCATATTACTCCCAAAATATCCATTTACGGGATCCTCATCGGGCAACCCATTAACCGAACGAGTTACCAGGCAATTGGTACTAATCGTCCATCCGAGTCCGATGCTGCTGGCAACGTCTTGTACCTTTATCCCAGAAGCTGTATAGTATAAATTTATCGGCACACTGTAACCTCTGGCAGTTAGCGTATGCAGTTCTGAAGAAATAGACGGCACACCAGTATATAAATTAACTTCAGTATTCGCATACTTAACAATAGAAGTTGAATTTGGGGAGGGGCTGTGGGAAAGGTTTTTTTGGTCAAACTGTGCATATCCATTGGATATACTAGTTGACAGAAAGAAAAACAGTGTAAAAACTTTTAGCCAATTGGATGTTTTTTTAGTCATAACTACAGTTTCGTTGAAAAGATGCATACTCTTAAAAATGCGATTCATCTAAATGCCAATAGCCCAAGCTAATTGACTCCCAATATTAAAAAAGGGAAGGGCAACCAGTTTGCCCTTCCCTTTTTATTTGAAAATAATTTCACGTTAATATCTAAGCTTTAAAATCAGACAAAATCAAGGTTATGAGTGCATAAAGGCAATTTTTAATCTATCAAGATTATCAGAACCATTTTATCAGTAAAAATCCCAGGGCAAAAAATGAGCATGCCGTTTCGTAAATTCATCAATCCCCCTTAATTTCTTTCAACTTTAAACATTCAATATCCGCTGCCTGCTGCTTTAACTTCTCATCCTGATCAGCAAATCTTTGCCGGTAAGATTCAATTGTTTTATTCTGCTCAATCAAATGAAGCGTCAGTTCTTCAATCTTCTTCAGCAAGTTCTCATTCATTTGCCCAAGGTCAATACCTTCCGATTTCAATCTGGCAGCAGAAGGAATCCCAGGAAGATGTTTGTTCTTCTTCACAAAGGATTCAATCTCATCCAACTTGGGTAAATGATAACCTTCATCAAATACGTAATCAGCCCCCACGAACCTTGAAGTTGAACTTTTATGGACTCTGCGATCATGTTGCCAGCTACAGCAAGTTTGTAACCTTTGGTATCATAAATACCAATACCTAAGTTTCCAGCAAAATAATTACTGGTACTACCATTAAAAAATGCACTACCCTCTTTAGATATCCCATTTGAATTCACATAAGCATCTGCTTTGGTTTTGAATGTATGAGCAGGCCCGTTCACCTCCTGAAAAGGGAGTGGGTTTGCCACACCGTCATACACAATAGGACTAGAAGGAAATAAGGATTTATACTGATAAGTAGTTCCGCCTCCACGCAACCAAATGACGATGGTTTGCCCACCGTTAGCTATAGTAGCATCTCTCCAGCCAGCTATAAAATCCAAGCTACTGTCATTAATTGAATTGCGATACTGAGTAATATCAGCATCGATAAATTTGGCACGATGCCCATATACGAATGTGTGAAAGCTAAATTTGGCAATCACACTACCCCGCCAATCACTATCCTGATGTATATCAGACCTCCCAATTTCCAATTGTGATGCTAAATGATTATTCCACCCACCATCAGTCCAAAGCGTAGGGTAAAACTTATCAAAGTCTCCCCCAACAACGATGCTCCCTGTAGTCTGTGCAAATGTTGCAGAACCTAAAAAAATTAAAAACATTAGTATCAAGTTCTTTTTCATCTTTTCTTTAAATTATTAATTTCAGTTTGTTGATTTTTCACAGTGTCACTTAGTTCTATCAGATACAAAGTCATTTCTTCAATCTTTTTAAGCAGTTTCGCATTCATATCTCCTAAATCGACCCCGTTGGCATTTACATCTTCAGCTGATGGAATGCCAGGCAAATGACCTTTCTCCCTGATGTGTTGTTTTGTTTGTTCAAGTGTTGGAAGATGATAATCTTTTGCAAAGACGTAATCTGGCCAGTTAGCAGTTTCTACTTTGATTTCTCTGGCTCTTATGTTACCATTCACAGCGAGCTTGTAGCCTTTTGGATCCATTGTCCCAATACCTACATCTCCTGAAACAGGATTGAGTGCGATGTTATTGTACCCAATACCTGCCTCATTTGATTGTAAAACAGATGTTCCATTATCCATTAAAGCAATTTCAAATGCTTTACTACCGTATGTCCCTAAGCCATTTAAGATTCTTAATTGCCCTTGATGCTGTCCAACATTTGTATAATCGTTAGTTTGTAGAGTATTTTGTATTATTGCATTCCCCCCGATGTCCAATCTTTCTCTTGGCGTTATGATCCCTATGCCAACATTCCCACCACTATTTTGTAGAACCAGATTATTTGTAATGTTACCACCATTGCTAAAGGCTCTAATTTGGCTATAAGTGTTACCTTCTGCAGCACCCTGGTCGATTTGAATAAATGACCCCGAAGTTCCAATAGCAAAGTCACGGTTTCCAATAAATGTGTTACCTCTTACATGGAACGTACCCACCGGATTAGTTGTACCCACCCCAACAAAACCATTCTGAGAAACCGTCATTACACTGTTCCATGAATAGTTATTATCCATATTACCCAATTGAAGATCACGGTCGTTTGAAGATGAAGAATTTGATCTAATTCGAATTGCACCACCATTTGCAGGCCCCTTAATAAAGAACGCAGTTTGATCTGTGCCAATGATTAAATTGCCATTTAGCAACTGATTGCCGTTTACATGCAGCGGAGCCTGAGGGTTTAAAGTACCAATGCCAACACTACCATTTGCAGGAAGCTGATTCTGACTATAAAGATTTGTTGATAGTGCTACTACCACGACTAAAAAGAAAGCCTTTTTCATTTTTTTATCATTAAAGTATTAATTTGCTTTTGCTGATTTTCAAGTTCTATTTTTTGAGCAATACTTTCTTTCTCTATCTCAATTAAATAGAGCGTCAGCTCTTCGATTTTCTTCAATAGATTTTTGTTCATTTCTCCCAAATCAATCCCATTAACTTTTACTTCGGCAGCAGAAGGTATACCAGGCAAATGACCTTTCTCCTTGATGTGGTGTCTTGTCTGCTCAAGAGTTGGAAGTTGATAATCCTTTGCAAAAACATAATCCGGCCAGTTAGCTATTTCAACTTTTATTTCCTTAGCACGAATATTTCCATTTACAGATAGTTTAGAATCAGGATTACCTGTACCAATACCAACATTCCCATTTGAAGAATACTGTACCATCAACCCATCATAAGCTGATGCAGCTTCGTTATGCACAAAAAACAATTCTGATAAACCGATCCAGCCGGAATAATAGCCACTGTCTTCACTAGATTTTAAAAACGTAAATCGAAGCTTCGTAAATTCCCCAGAAGGAGTCATGGTGGTATAAGTAGCATTAAGATTATCATTCACATCGCAATAGTTCGCCAACCATTATAAGAGCTATATACATCGTAGCCTTCTATCTTAAAAACCTTAGGTGGGAATCCCCTTGTAGTAAACCCAATAAACGCACCATTTTGGGTATGAAGAACTGGCAATCCAGAAATTTCGATAACGACTTCACTCCCCGCACTCCCATCAAAACCAGTTTTATAGTCGACTAAAAACGACCCATCAAACAAAGAACCCAGATAGAATTGCCTGGTTCCTGTTTGAGTTACCTGGTATCTACTTGGCGCATTAAACAATAAATTTTTGTCCAATCCAATATAGCTTGTATTGCCTACTGGAGTAAAAGTTTGAGCTTTTGTTTTAGTAAAAAAAATTATCAAGCACAATGCAAAGATTAGTGTAAGTCTTTTCATTTTTGTTAGAATTTTAATTGGTTAAATAATCATCCAATTATAAAAAATGAAAGGGCAACCAGCTTGCCCTTCTAATATTTTTTAAAATTTTTACAGACCCCAATAAAAACACGTATAATATGCCCTAGCAACATCCTATAGAGGATTTACGTCATAATCCAAACATGCTTCGATCAGTCAAACGAAAAATCCGGGGCAAAAAATGAATACCTCCAAGTCGTAAATGCTAATTCACTACGCTAACTTAGTGAGTTTAATATTCTGTCTAAATGTCCCCTGCCTATCTGCTCAAAAATGGCAGTCGAACCATCTTCAACATACTTAAGCAGTTTACCATTTACGTTCTTCCAAAAGCTCAATATATTAACCTACCTCATTGATACTTCTTTCTTCGTTAGATTAACTGACACTGTCAAAGAGTTTTCTTCGTAAAAGACACCTAGCCCGACTATGTATTCCTTTTTCCAACCATCAAAGTAGTTTTCTGCATGTTTTCTTTTACTAAAATTCAGTAAATTAATCAAAATTGGAAAAACCATTTTCATTGACCCCATCTCACCAATATAAAAAAACTTTATAAAACACTGACTACAAGCAGCGAAAGTGGTCAATTCAAAATTGGCGAAAGGGGATCAGTTTGGTGTGGTTTATCCAGTTGCAGTACATATTGTTCGGTAAGGGCTCCTTTTAAATTCTTCGAATATCGCATTTCCTTCCAGCATTGTTTGGACATCAATGTCTCCCATGGCAGCCAACAAACCAACATCAAGCAGGAAGAGTTTAAATGCACTATGGTCTTCATATGCTTTCAACGGCATAGTAGGTTTACTGGCACGGTAAACTTTGTGAACAAGTCCGCAGTCGATGGGCCATGTACAGCACAGGTTAAATCTATATTAACTGTTTGTTAACTCCATTCTCATTACTTAAGAAGAGAAAGCCATACTGGATTAAAATAATAAACATTTTTCAATACAATTTAACTCCGATAAATCGTATATTTCCATATAAATTAGAGCTGTGTCAAATATAAGCCTACCGATACCAAAAAATGAAAAAGAACGCCTGAGGGCATTAAAAAATTATGAAATTTTAAATTCCATAAGCGAGACTGAATTTGACCGGATTACCAAACTCGCCTCCATTATCTGCAATACTCCTGTATCCCTTATTTCCCTGATTGATGAAGACAGGCAGTGGTTTAAGTCGAAGGTAGGCCTTGACATTAGCGAAACGCCTAGAAAAATAGCTTTTTGTCAGTACACGATTATGGAGGACACCCTTTTTGAAGTACAAGATACCTTGAAGGATGATCGTTTTAAAGACAACGAACTGGTGACTGGAAGTATGGGCATTCGGTTTTATGCAGGCGCGCCGCTTACTGATCCATCGGGCTATAACCTGGGAACGATTTGCGTAATAGACCGGAAACCAGGAAGTTTGACGGAAGATCAAAAAAAGGCTTTAACATTACTTTCTCAGGAGGTAACAGCCCTTATTGTTGAACGTCGTCAAAAAACGGAACTGAAAAATTTTGAAAGTTTGTTTAAGCTGTCACCAGATTTGATCTTGATTGCAGCTCTGGATGGATGCATCATTAAGGCCAACCCGGCCTTGCAACAGCTATTAGGACTAACTATGGAACAACTGGCAGGCAATTCACTTTATGACTACATTCATCCGGAAGACGTGCTGCCAGCAAGGGAAAAAATGAAGCAGCTAAGTTTAGGAGGAGCAGTACACAGTTTTATGGCTCGGGTCCGTTCGGTTGGCCATGATTACCGCAGTATCCAATGGGCCGCATCTCCCGAAAAGGGTACCAACAACCTATTTGCAGTTGGAAGAGACCTGACTGAAAAACTGGCCTGGGAAGCACACCTCACAGAGAGTGAAGCTAAGTTAAGCTCTTTTTTCGAAAATTCTCAAGGGCTAATGACCACCCATGATCTGGACGGAAGGTTCCTTTCTGTGAACTTTGCTGGTGCAGCGATGCTGGGTTATACAGCCAAAGATATTATTGGCAAAACTTTATTTGATTTTGTACCTGCGCAATACCATGATGACCTTAAATCTTATCTGGAACAAATCGTAAATACAGGTTATACGAAGGGTGAAGTCACTTTTCAACACAAAGACGGCTCATTAAAAATCTGGATGTTTAGCAATGTGCTAGAGCGCGATGCCAACGGTAAGTTGTATATCATTGGTAATGCCATTGACATTACTGCACGTTGCGAACTGGAGAAAAACCTAAAACGCACAAAAAAGATACTGGAAGAAACCAATAACATCGCGAGGATAGGCAGCTGGGAGCTCAACCCGAAAACTAAAAAACTGTACTGGACAGCGGTGACCAAGGAAATTCATGGAATGCCGGCTGACTATGAGCCGGACTTGCAAACAGGTATCCATTTTTACAAGGCAGGAGAAGACAGGGAGGAAATAACCAGGATTGTGAATACAGCCATGCAAAGTGGCGGATCCTGGGATATGGAACTCCAAATTGTTAACGCTCAAGGCAAGGATGTATGGGTGAGGGTAATTGGCAAAGCCGAGATGAAAGATGGCATTTGTAAACGGTTGTACGGTACTTTTCAAGACATCGACGAAAAAAAGAGAGCACAAATAGAGGCCAATAAATCGAGGGCCATACTCTCCGCCTTTGTGCAACACGTTCCTGCCGCAGTGGCCATGCTGGACAACAATATGCGTTATGTAGCTATCAGTAATGCCTGGGTACAGGATTATAATCTACAAGACCGCCATGTGATTGGTGCTTCTTACTATGATATATTTGATTTTCTTCCCCCAGGCGCTCGAGAAAGACATCAACGCATTTTGCTGGGTGCGGTAGAACGCAATGAAGAAGACAGCCTTCTACTTTCAATAAACGGCGTGCAGCGCTATACTGAATGGGAAATGCGCCCCTGGTATCAATTTGACGGGAGCATTGGGGGCATTATGATTTTCACACAGGACGTTACGCAGCGTGTGGAACAGCGTGAGCAACTTAAAGCTGCAAAAATAATGGCTGAAGAAGCCAGTCGTGCTAAATCGGAGTTTTTGGCCAACATGAGTCATGAGATCCGTACACCGCTGAACGGCGTAATCGGATTTACCGATTTGGTACTTAAAACCAATCTGACTGATACCCAGCAGCAGTATCTGACCATCGTTAGCCAATCTGCAAATGCGCTGCTCAGCATCATCAACGATATCCTCGACTTCTCTAAAATAGAAGCAGGTAAATTGGAGCTCGACATTGAACAAGTGGATCTTTTTGAAATGAGTGCGCAAGCTACAGATCTGATCAGTTACCAGGTTCAGGATAAGGGTCTGGAGATGTTGTTGAACTTAAAAGCTAATGTACCCAGATTTATCTGGACCGACTCAGTCAGATTGAAACAAATTCTAGTGAATTTGCTGAGTAACGCGGTTAAGTTTACCGAACAAGGAGAAATAGAACTTAAAATTGAGGAATTGCACAGCGAAAACGGGCGTTCCACGATCCGCTTTTCGGTACGTGATACAGGTATCGGTATTAAACTCGAAAAACAAAGTAAAATTTTTGAAGCTTTTTCACAGGAAGATGGATCAACTACCAAAAAATACGGTGGAACCGGTCTTGGTTTAACCATTTCAAACAAACTGCTCGGAATGATGGATAGCCGGCTACAGCTGGTTAGCAATCCAGATTCTGGAAGCACCTTTTTTTTCGACATCGACCTGAAATCGCTCAAAGGAGAACCCATCAACTGGGAAAACCTGGATCACATTAAAAATGTGTTGATTGTCGATGACAATGAAAACAACAGGGAAATCATCAGTCAGATATTGTTATTGAAAAATATACGGAGTAAACCCGCGAAGAATGGTTTTGAAGCCTTGCAAATGCTGGCTTCGGGAATGCGTTTCGATGTCATCCTGATGGATTACCACATGCCTTACATGGATGGACTGGAAACCATAGCCAAGATCAGAGAAATGTTTTCCCCCACGAAGGAAGAACAAGCCATCATTTTGCTTTCTAGTTCTTCTGACGCGGAAATGGTTTCAAGAAGTAGCGAATCGCTCCTGGTAAATCACAGGTTATTAAAACCTGTCAAAATGCAGGATATTTACGCTGCGCTGTCCAGACTATACCAAAAATCCGATCAGGAAGTACCAAAAGATATTGAAGAAACTGCAGCAACCAATAAAAGTGATTTTACAATTCTAATTGCTGAAGATAATGCCATCAATATGCTACTTGTTGTAACCATTTTAGGCAGAATTGCGCCAAATGCAAAATTAATACAAGCTAAAAACGGCTTAGATGCAGTTAGCTACTGCCTGGAAGCCTTGCCAAATTTAATTTTCATGGACGTACAAATGCCGGAAATGAATGGTTTGGAGGCTACACAAAAAATAAGGGCTATAGAAAATCAAAAAGGCCATCTTCCAATTATTGCGCTTACTGCAGCTAATGTAACCGAAGAAAGGGAAAAATGCCTGACTGCTGGTATGGATGATTTCATTATCAAACCTATTGCTGAACAAACTTTAGTTAGGGCCTTGGACAAGTGGCTTGAAAAGCCCTAATGAATAGGTTTAAACCTATAAAATTATGTCGAGACCAATAAAAAAACACCCGACAAAAAGCATTAATTACCTTTAATTTTTAATCATTACGTATGAAAACTGAATTTAAATCTATTGTCGATCTTCCCATAGGTATCGTTACATTTGCAATACCAATCGGTTTACTCATATTCTCTATAGCTCAAATGAACTGGGCTGCAGTTGCAATTTGCCTACTTTTATCCAGTTTTCTTTTCTACATCGGGCTTTGTGCAAAATACATCATCACAGCAGACCAACTGGTGGTAAAATTCCTTTCAACTACAGAGATTCCAATCGATAAAATTAAAAGCATCAAAAAGAACACCACCTATTTAGCCGGTGCTGGATTATCAAGACACCGCCTTGAAATCAATTACAACACTTATGATACCATTTCTATCTCACCAGTTCAACAAGAAGATTTTATCAGGCAATTGATCAAGCTCAATCCGAACATTGTTTTAGCATCTTAAGATTTTTTATCTTTGCGTGCTTAACATAAACAATGAACATTTTCCAAAAACTCCTATTCTTATTTTTAGCTATCTGTATTTCACAAATTGCCACTGCACAAAGCAGAACTGTATTCCATGAGGACTTTAAAACAAAAAAGCGCATCAAAAACTGGCGCATGGTAAATGGGATCTGGGAAATTGAAGACAAGACCATAAATGGCAGTAAAAACGTTGACTGGGCGATTTTATTAAGTAAGAAAACATTGCCAGAAAACTATATCCTCACGTTCTCGGCACATGTAGATCCAAAAGCCTACCTATTTGAGTTAATTACCAACCTGAATGGAGAGAAATATCTGGGTATACTTTTAAACCAATTGGAAAACAGAGTAGCAATCGAGGATCGCTCGCTTTTCAACGATCCAAAAGCACAAGGGAGCTACATCCATTCAACAGGACATATTGGGTTGTTACCGAAAGTCCAAAAGCCAAATCAGGACATCTGGATTAAATGGAAAGTACAAAAGACTGGTAACCAAATTTTCATATGGATGAATGATGAATCTGTCATCTCTTACACCGATACCTCTGGCTTTATTAAGCCCAAAGGGCTGTTCGGCTTTGCCGTAAATGGTAAAGCAAGCATAAAAGACATCCAGTTGCTGAGTACAAAAGGAAAAGACAATGCAGCTCCTTCAGATTTCAAAGGCATGCCTGCGGTTAGTAAATACGAATTCGGTTTCTTCTGATCAAATGCCCCGATTTGCTTTATTAGGAGCGACAGCAGCCATCGTATTTAAAACGTTCCTAAAATACAAAATCATACCTTAGGGTATGATTTTGTATTTTAAATTCTATTTCTTACTACATCATTTTCTGTAAACCTTCCCACTTCACTTTCCAGGTTCCATCTTTTGGAAAACCAGGA
>Ga0116227_10013734_pt1 | contig 12611 bp, 9 predicted proteins | sample S1TSphgellanicum_FD_89693 | JGI IMG/M metagenome (GOLD analysis project Ga0116227, IMG submission 89693) | Host-associated microbial communities from peat moss isolated from Minnesota, USA - S1T2_Fb - Sphagnum magellanicum MG | ecosystem: Host-associated > Plants > Peat moss > Unclassified... | reverse complement strand
CCGCGCCCTCGGTACCAGCAGTCAATACAGAATCCTTGATGCGTCGACTTACTGTAGGCAGCCAAGTTGCCGCCGGGGCCTTGCTGAAATTAGGGCTTTGCACAACCTCGCCGCTTTGACGAAAAACCGTTGCGTCGGGGCTATGCGCCAACTGATAAATTGCAGGAATACCCACCGAGATAGCCGGCAAGCAGACTCCAAAAAGCCGGGTTGCGGTAGCTGCGCTCATTTAAGCCGTCCTAAGTTTTTCAATAACATCATCGGGGAGCAATTCGAAGAAGCTGCGCTTTTCCACTTCATGGGCCCGCTCAACCCAACTCATTACATCGTCAACACCGCCGGCCACAAACCCCGGTGGCGTGAAGACATCAATATCGATCACCGCCGCAGTAGCGGGCGGTAGGTTACCGATGACGAAATCCTTGGTTGCTAGACGCGTAATGGAACCTAAATCAATCCCCAACGTCCGAGAAAAATTAACGTTGACCCTGTCAACAATGGGTCCTGCCGGACTATGGATGGCAAAGTTTAGGTTACCGAACGACGGAATGAAGTGATCTTCGTTCGTAACGGAATTGATATAGCGAAGGCCTAAACGCTCCGCTTTGCTTCCCTCGGCCGCGAGAAAAACCGACTTAACAACCTTGACCAACTCAGGCCGAAATTGCGCCCAGCCCAAATAAGGTGCTGCCCGATGATGGCTCACCGCAAAGGGCCCGATTCGCAATGACGACTTCTGATCAGGGGAAATCAGTTCGAAAGACGGCACGAACTTGAGACCTTCGTCTGCAATCCGAATAGGAGTCGGAAGGTCGGCCCCAGGAAGCCTCTTCTGCTCAAATCCCTTCCACTCAGGCTGATCGATAATTCGCCCATAGAGTGCTTCGGGTATAGGCAAAGCTGAAAACCGTATCTCGAACACGGTTTCCACAATTGCATCGCGAATCAGCTTTATTGGAAGGCTCATGTTGCAAGCCTCGCAGCGTCACAATCCGTGGATCCACCCTCGCTGGGTGCGAAGACAACCCCGATGGCGATGCTTTGAGCGCGTCTCAAAACCATTGCTGACGCAGTGGATAACTTCGAGTCATCATGTGCGAGTATGTCATAGTGGGCGGTTACGGGGAAGTGTCAGCTTCACTGCGAGCGGAGCCGTCGCCGGAATTTGACTTTCTTAGCAATTCCTCGGGTTCAATGTAGAGCGTCATGCCCAAGCGTCGGCCAGTGCCTTCGCTTGTCTCAACACAAGGTCGACTGCGCCATCCTGCTGATCCGGTGGATACTTGTACTTTCGCAAGATGCGCTTCACCATCAACCGCAGCTTGGCCTGGACGCTCTCCCGAGCCGACCAGTCGACGGTCATGTTGGCTCGCAGGTTCTCGGTCAACTCGTGGGCGATCTGTTTGAGCGTCTCGTCGGTTAGCACCCGCACAGCCGACTCATTCTCGACCAGGGCGTCGTAGAACCGCGTCTCGTCTTCCGACAGCCCGAGCTGCTCGCCGCGTGATGCCGCCTCGCGGAACTTCTTCGCCATCTCGATCAACTCTTCCATGACTTGCGCCGCCTCGATCGAGCGGTTCTGGTATCGCTTGACGACGTCGCTCAGCATGTCCGAGAACTTCTTATCCTGAACGACGTTAGTCGCGAAGCGGGACTTGATTTCGCCTTCGAGCAGGCGTTCGAGCAGCTCGACCGCCAAGTTGCGCTCGGGCAGATTCCGGACCTCGGCGAGGAACGCGTCGTCGAGGATGCCAATGTTCGGCTTGTCCAATCCGACCGCGTCGAAGATGTCGACGACTTCCTCGGACACCACGGCGGAACTGATGATCTGGCGGATCGCCAGCTCGCGCGCCTCGTCGGTCCGCTTCTTCGCGCTGAACTCGCGCTTCGTCAGGATGACCTTGACGGCCTGGAAGAACGCGACCTCCTCGCGCACGGCCTTGGCCTCGTCGAGCGTGCAGCAGAGCGTGAACGCCTTGCTCATCGCCAGGGCCGTGTCGGCGAACCGCTTCTTCCCGTCCTTGATCCCGAGCACGTAGTTCGCGGCGCCGGCCAGGGTCTTGTGCCCGCCGGTCAGGAAGCCGCTGTAGTCGAAGCCGTGGCCGTTCGAGCCACCGAGCATGCCGCGGAGGATGTCGAGCTTCTCGGCCAGCACGCTGTACGCCTCGTGCGCGTCGACGGTAGGGCGACCGCGGCCGTTGCTCGCGGTGTATTCCTTCAACGCAGACTTCAACTCGTTGGCGATGCCGATGTAGTCGACGACCAGGCCACCCTGCTTGTCCTTGAAGACCCGGTTCACGCGGGCGATGGCCTGCATCAGGTTGTGACCCTTCATCGGCTTGTCGATGTACAGGGTGTTGACGCACGGCGCGTCGAAGCCGGTGAGCCACATGTCGCGCACGATCACGATCCGCAACGGGTCCGCCGGGTCCTTGAAGCGTTTCTCCAGTCGCTTCTTCACCTGGGCGCTGTAGATGTGCGGCCGAAGCAGCGCCTTGTCGCCGGCCGAGCCGGTCATCACGATCTTGATCGCGCCGAGTTCGGGGTCGGCGCTGTGCCACTCGGGGTGCAGCTTCACGATTTCGTTATACAGGTGCACGCAGATGTCGCGGCTCATGCCGACCACCATGGCCTTGCCGAACTGCGCCTTGGCGCGTTCCTCGAAGTGCTGCACCAGGTCCGCGGCGACGCTGGCGATCCGGGGTTCCGCCCCCACGATCTTCTCCAGCGCGGCCCAGCGGCTCTTGAGCTTCGCCTGCTGGCTCTCTTCTTCGTCTTCGGCCAACTCGTCGACCTCGTCGTCGATCGTCGTCAGCTCCTCGGGCTTGAGTCCGAGCTTGGCCAGGCGCGACTCGTAGTAGATGGCGACCGTCGCGCCGTCTTCCTTGGCCTGCTGCATGTCGTACACGCTGATGTAGTCGCCGAACACCGCGCGCGTGTCGCGGTCCTCACCCGACACAGGCGTGCCGGTGAACGCGACGAACGTCGCGTGCGGCAACGCGTCGCGCAGGTGCTGGGCGTAGCCGACCTGGTAGCGATCAACGGTGCCGGCGGTCGCGACGTATTCGACGACGTTCGCAGGCGGCTCGCCCAAGCCGGTCGTCAGGACCGTGGTCTGGCGCGGCCTGAGCGTCTTGAGCTTGGCCTCGAAGCCGTATTGCGTTCGGTGCGCCTCGTCCGCGATCACGACGATGTTGCTGCGGTCGGACAAGATCGGGAACGTGTCTTCGTCTTCGCCCGGCATGAACTTTTGAATGGTCGCAAACACGATGCCGCCCGACGGACGGTTGGCGAGCAGCGCATGCAATTCCTGCCGCGTCGTGGCCCGGACCGGCTGTTCACGCAGCAGATCCTGCGCGAGCGAAAACACGCCGAACAACTGGCCGTCGAGGTCATTTCGGTCGGTGATCACGACGATGGTCGGGTTCTCCATCAGCGGTTCCTGCATGACCCGCGCCGCGAAGCAGGTCATCGTGATGCTCTTGCCGCTGCCCTGCGTGTGCCACACCACACCGCCCTTGTGCGAGCCGCCGGGACGCGATGCTTCGGTCACCTGCGCGATCGCCGCGCGCACCGCGTGGAACTGGTGGTAGCCGGCGATCTTCTTGACGAGGCCGCCGTCGTCCTCGAACAGCACGAAGTACCGAAGGTAGTCGAGGAGGTAGGTCGGCGCGAGCACGCCCCGAATCAGGGTCTCCAGCTCGTTGAATTGGCCGAGCGGGTAGAGGGTAATACCGTCGATCGTTCGCCAGGCCATGAAGCGTTCGGGGTCGGCGGACAGGGAGCCGAGCAGCGCGTCGGTGCCGTCGGAAATCACCAGCACCTCGTTGTACTCGAAGATGTCCGGGATCTGCTCCTTGTAGGTCTGGATCTGGTCGAACGCCCTCCACACGTCCGCGTTCTGATCGGCCGGGTTCTTCAACTCGATCAGCACCAGCGGCAGTCCGTTGACGAAGAGGATGATGTCGGGCCGACGTGTGTGATGCGGCCCGGTGATGGAGAACTGGTCGACCGCCAGCCACTCGTTGCGATTCGGTACGGCCCAGTCGACGAGCTGCACAAAGTCGCCGCGTGTTTCGCCGTCGCGCTGGTATTGCACCGGAACGCCGGTCACCAACAGCCGATGGAACTGGCGGTTGGCAGCGAGCAGCACCGACGTGCCCAGGTCCACCACCTGCTTGACGGCATCGTCTCGGGCCGCCTGCGGCACGGTCGGATTCAGTGCAGCGACCGCCTGTCGCAAGCGATCCAGCAGCAGCACCTGGCGGTAGTCACTGCGCTCGGGCGTGCGGCCATCGGGCGCCGGGTCGGGTCCGTAGCGATGCTGATAGCCCACATCGGACAACCAGCCCAGGGCTTCCTGTTCGAGCTGGTCTTCCGTCATTGCGCGGCCCGTGCGCCGCCTTCGGCTTCCGGGACTCGCAGTTGGCCGGAAATCAGACGCGGCAATAGGGTGTCGCGCAGGGTAGCTAGAGTCTCAGCCATTGATGCATTTTGACTTCGCTGTTCTTCCGTCACGGACACCTACGTCGGCAGAGGCGAATCCCTCCAACACAGAAATGGCGATCAGATGACCTGCCACAATCGTGTGCTGGACAGCTACTCGTTAGCCGCGTCGATCAGTGCATCGTCGGCGTCCGCAAGGTGGTACTCGTCCGTCAAATCGGCGAAGCGACGGAGCAGCTCGACCCGTCGGATCTGGAACGCGTCCGAGATGAACTTGAGAAAGATCATCCCTAGGACCAGGTGCTTGTACTCGGCCGCGTCCATGTTGGCGCGCAGCTTGTCGGCGGTGGCCCAGAGACGACTCTTGAGGGCGGCGATGTCGGATGGCATTGCGGGTCATGATGGCTTCGATGGGAGCGAAGTATCTACGAAGTCGAGACGGACACAACGATCAACCGCGATGGGGAAGGACGGGCTTGGATCGATGGCGGACAGCTCGCCAGATCATCTCGACCTGCGGCGCATTTGTGGAATACTCCTTTCATGTCGAACGCTAGGCACCACAAGAAAATTCAGTGGCTCAACTTCCAGTTCCGCGCAAAGGCCCGAAAATCGGCGAGTGCATCTATTGCGGCGCCTCTGGCGATGACCTCGGGAACGAGCACGCCGTACCGTACGGATTGAATGGCCCATGGACACTATTACGAGCAAGCTGTTCTGGCTGTTCCGACATCACTCATCGATTTGAAAGAGACACCCTTCACAACCTCCTCTTGCCAGTCCGAACGGTTCTATCGATGCAGACGAGGCGGCCCCAGCAGAGGTTAAGAAGACTCCCGCTGGTGGTTGAATCAAATGGGGTTCAGCGGACTATTGACCTTCCTCTTAACGAGTTTCCGCTCTACCTGCCGACGCCTTTGCTTCCTCCGCCCAGGTGCTTGACCGGCGGACTGCCAATGCCGGAAAGCTCGGTCGAGATGGCCTTTATACATCTGGCTGGACCATCGTTTAAAGAAGTCGCCGAAAAGCACGCCGCAGATGTTGTCGGTGCCCACCTCACTTCTCCCCTGTCGACTTTGCCAGGACGTTAGCTAAGGTTGCGTTTACCGCTGCCATCTACGTTCTTGGCTTGGCACCCTTCACCAAGACGCCAATTCGCGATGCCATCCTGGGCAAAGGCCCGAGCGTCAGCAACTGGGTTGGATCGTGGGTTGGGGATCCGGTTAACAAGACCGAAGGACTGCATGCAATGGAAATCCGGGCAAGCGGAACAGACATTCATGTAGTTCTTCGCCTATTCGCACAGTTCGGCGCGCCCGAATACCACGTAGTTCTGGGTCCGGCTGCTCCTGAGTTCGTAGGATCAAGCGCGTGGCCGTGGAATTGACGCCTAACCCGGCGTGATTCCATGCTGAGCCGACGGCACTCGCGTACGTTTGATAGCCTACATTGCTGCTGAAATTCTTGCTGAACGACACGTATTCGTTTCAACACGCCGGCGCCGCCGATCGCAGCTTTGACCGTCGAGGGTGCAGCAGACAAGGGCCGCCTATCCTTCGGGTCCAGGAAACGGCAATCCGGCATCCCTACAACGAGAAATATCTGGTGAAGCTGATCCGCATGCTCTGCCGCGCTATGTATGATCGAATTTATCGTCAACAGCGCCTCGGGCTGCGATTTGACTCGCGATAACACCGCTTCCACCATCGGCAGAAGGTCGGCGTCTTCAAAATAAACGCTACTCACCGCTTGACGCTCTTCTCCCCGCTTACTCACGTTGAATGTGATAGGACGGCTCTCGCGGATGCCCTCTACTAATTCATCGGTTGGTACCGTATCAACTTTCTCATGTGAATCATCGTGAAACGGCTTAGAACTTAGACCTCGATACACAATCATGGCGCCTCCTAAAATTTCAACGCTCGTAAGCCGCGATACCGGCTGCGGCCAGCCGGCGTATGGACTGAACGAAGAGAGGATGACCGGAACGGCGATCGGGTAATACCGACCCACCTGGGGACTGGTGCTTCATCGCGCTCCTTCCTTGCGGCCATCAGCGTCTAAGGGGGCGGAAAGTACCGCGCCCATCTTGTCCGCCAGGTGCCGTCACGAGCGCGTTCTTCGCGCCGCTCACGTTCGACGTTTCAGGGCCGTCATATCGCAACCGTGGCCACAGTCGACAGGCGATAGGCAGTCGCGCGGCTGATGCCGTGCTTCGCTGCGATGTCTTTCACGGGGACCCCGCCGCGCTTCATGTCGGCCAGTAGCCGCGACACCTGCGCTTGGGTCAGCTTGGCCGGCGCACCGAACTTCACGCCCTTCTCGACCGCCCGAGCGCGACCGGCCGTGACGCGCTCAGCGATCAGCTTCCGCTCAAACTCGGCGACGCTGCCCAGGACATCGAAGACCAACTTGCCCGTCGCGGTCGTCGTATCGATGCCCGCCTGATCCAAAACGATGAGGTTGGCGCCCTTGCCGTGAAGCTCCTGGGCGATTTCGTTCAGGTCGAGGATCGAGCGAGCTAGGCGGTCGAGCTTGGTGACGACGAGCGCGTCCCCCTTCCGCACGAACTTGATCGCTGCTCGCAACTCCGGCCGGGTGTTGGCCGTCTTGCCCGAGAGCTTCTCGCTATAAATCTCCTCGCATCCGGCAGCATGCAGCGCCGCGGTCTGAGCTTCGAGCGATTGCTCCTTCGTGGACACCCTTGCGTAGCCAACTTTCATGTGCTTCCTGAGACTTGATGTGAGACGGTATTATGAGACATGAATCGCGACAAGCGCAAGCCCAGCGACTACCCCTCCAGACAAAGTGTCTCAAATGTATGTAATTGTGAGACGCGCGACCAGAGACCTCATGGACGTCGCAGCGATCTGAAGCCTTCGCGTAGATCCGCGGCCAACAGTTCGGGCTGCTCCCAGGCCGCGAAATGCCCTCCCTTGTCGAGCTTGTTGTAATAGACAAGCCTGGGATAGGCGCGCTCTACCCAGCTCCGCGGGGCCGTGTAAATTTCGTCCGGAAACGCGCTCACCGCGACGGGGATATCGACCCCTTTCGGCGCGAAGAACGGGAGCTTGCTTTCCCAATAGAGCCGGGCCGACGAGACCGCGGTGCCGGTCAGCCAGTAGAGCGTGATGTTGTCGAGAATGTCGCTGCGTGTCAGGCCTTCGCGCTGACCGGCGAAGACGCGCGAGATGAGCGCGTAGCTGTGCGCGTCGTGATCGAGCATCCACGCCGCGAGGCCGACCGGAGAATCCTCGATCCCGTACAGGGTCTGCGGGCGGTTGCTCATCTCCTGCGCGTAGGCGAGACCGTGCTTGTAGAAAAAGTCGAGCTGGTCGTAAGCGGTCCGCTCGTCGGCCGAGAGGCCGGACGGTGGCGAGCCGCCTGCTTGGAGCGCCTTGGCAATCTCGTCCGGGACGGTGGCCGGCATGTTGGTGTGTATACCGGCCAGTTCGGGTGGTGCCAGCAGCGCCATCTGCTCCGTCACGGCATTCCCCCAGTCCCCGCCCTGCGCCACGAATCGTGTATACCCGAGGCGCTTCATCAGCACGACCCACGCGCGCGCGATGCGCATTGGGTCCCAGCCGAGCGTCGTTGGCTTGCCCGAGAAGCCGTGGCCCGGCAGAGATGGAATCACGATGTCGAAGGCGTCCGAGGCATCCGCGCCGTGTGCCGTCGGATTGGTCAGCGGGTCGATGATCTTCAGCTGCTCGATGATCGAGCCGGGCCATCCGTGCGTGACAATGATCGGCAACGCGTTCGCATGCTTCGAACGGGCGTGGATGAAATGGATATCTACCCCATCGATCGTTGTCACGAACTGGGGCAAGGCGTTCAGCCTTGCCTCAAACTGGCGCCAGTCGTAGCTGGATTGCCAATAGCGGGCTAGCTTATGCATCGTCGCCAGTTGCACGCCCTGCGACGCATCGATCACCAGTTCCGGCGAAGGCCACTTGGTCGCGGCGATCCGCCGTTGCAGGTCCTCGAGAATGGTCTTCGGTACCCGGACGGTGAAGGGACGGATTCGGCAATCATCTTCCGACCGTCGCGTCGCTGATGCCAAAGGCGCGTTGAACAAGTCGCTCCCAACGTCCAGCGGCGTCGTTGCGATAGCGGGAAGCGCGAAGGCGGCCGGGCTGACTGAAAGTGCGGACGCCGTAGCGGCGAGGAAGCGTCGCCGCGATATCGGAGCGTATTGCGATTGGTCGTTGCTCATGGAAAGATCCTGGGTTGGATGAGACTTCATCACGCGACGGGATTGGCCCTGACGCTTGTGCCGGGCGGATGACCGGGCACGCTAGCGGAGGGATCTGAAGGCGACGCGAATCTCTTCGGCGAAGAGCTGCGGCTCCTCCCATGCTGCGAAGTGACCTCCCCTGTCGACCTCGTTGAAGTAGATCAGTCGGGGATAGGCACGCGCGGTCCAAGTCTTCGGCGCGCGATAGATCTCGCCTGGAAAGACCGTGACGGCGACCGGCACCCTGATCTCAGCGGTGCGCTGTTCGACCGCGTTGAAGTTGTTGTTGTTGTTTTCCCAATAAAGCTGTGCGGACGACGTGGCGGTATTCGTCAGCCAGTAGAGGGTGATGTCGTCGAGCATCTCGTCCTTCGTGAGCGAGCGCTCGGGGTCACCGCCGCTGTAGGTCCACGCGGCAAACTTGTCGTACATCCAGGCCGCCTGGCCTGCTGGCGAGTCCGCCAAGGCGTAGCCCACCGTCTGCGGACGGGTGACCATCATGGCTGCATAGCCGGCGCCTTTCTTGTAGAGCTCATTCAGCGCTTCGAATGCGGCCTTCTCCGCCCCGGAGAGCCCGGCCGGTGCCGGGTCACCGTTATTCAGGGCCTTCGCGACGTTCTTGGGCACCGTCGCGGGCATGTTCACATGGATGCCGAGCAGTCCTCGCGGCGCCTGGCGCCCCATCGCATCTGCCACGACCGAACCCCAATCGCCGCCCTGAGAAACGTAGCGCGTGTACCCGAGGCGCTTCATCAGGACATCCCAGGCGAGGCCAATGCGGTCGGGGCCCCATCCCTCTCCTTGCGGCTTGCCCGAGAAGCCATAGCCGGGCATCGATGGAAGCACCACATCGAAGGCGTCTTCCGCTCGCCCGCCATAGGCGGTGGGATCGGTGAGCGGACCGATGACCTTGATCAGTTCCAGGATGGAGCCCGGCCAGCCGTGCGTGATCAGCAGAGGCATGGCGTTCGGATGGCGAGACTTCACCTGGACGAACTGGATGTCGACCCCATCGATCTTCGTTACGAATTGAGGCAACGCATTGAGCTTGGCTTCGACCTTGCGCCAGTCGTAGTCCGTGCCCCAGTAACGGACCAGATCCTGGATCTTCGCCAGTTGCACGCCTTGCGACTGATCGGCGACGGTTTCCTTGTCGGGCCAGCGCGTCGCCAGCACGCGCCGGCGGAGTTCCACGAGATCGGCCTCTGGAATGGCGATGAGGAAAGGGCGGATGCTGGTGTCGTCTGGCGCTGGCGCGAGCGCCTCTGCATGGGAGGGCTCGGGATGCGGCAAGAGCGAGACGATCGTCACGGCCCATGAAGCGGCCAATCTTAGCGGCCATGAGACGCGAGAGGATCGGTGACGATGAAGGGGTTTCAAGGCCGCTGAGGGTCGTGTGAACAGCGTGAGCGGGTTCATGGTTTGTTCCTGTTTGAAGAGTGGTTCATCGCGCATTCCGTGGGATCGAATGCGGTTGTGATGACACCAGAGGGAAGCGATGGATTCCATTGGACGAAGGTAGTGCCGCGCCGCAACCGAACCCGGCATCGACGTGAAACGAACGCCTGCGTCGAGGTCTTGCCTCCGGACGTTGAAGCTTCTTTCACGCGCTCGCATCCGATCACCGGGCAAACCCCCGTGCGTCTTCGATCGCAACAACTACTCGAGGAGGAAGTCACTCAGGTCGATCGACATCATTAGCGCCTGGAAGCGGGGACGCTGGTTCGCGTCTCGCTGATAGGCACGCCGGCGCGTCGGGAAGCGCAGCCCCTGTACGTCGACATAGTCCGAAATCAACTGTGTGGCAGCGAAGCCACCGGCAACCTCAACGTGGTAGTCGTGCCGCCGCAGCAGCCTGTCGGACCCAAAGTAGAAGTCGTGATGGCCGCCATGTGTGGCGATGCGGTCCGGAAATAGCGCGCGGAGTCCTGGAAGGGTGTCCATGCCTTCTTGGATCGGAGGAATCGTCGAGATCTCGAAGCCCGGATCGGCGAGTACGAAGGGTGTATTCAGATAGGTCCACAGTGCGTAGCCGTTGAAATAGGCACGGTGCAGTCGGTCCCAAGGCGTGGTCCGGGTGTGACCGGCGAATGCCGGTCGAGGGTCAAACCGATCTGCGACGATGGACCCGTCGCGCGCCACGATCGAGACGCGCTGTGGCAGGAATTCCGTGTGCCAGTCGGGTTCACCCAACGGTGCAAGCGCACCCCATTCACGATGGAGGTGAATGGTTGTGCGACCGGGGTTGGCATCTTGGTCCAGGCCCTTCATTCGCCAGAATTCGCCAGCCGTGACTATCGTTGCCGAAAGCGTGCGGAAATCACGCCAGCGGACGAGGCCACCGTGCGCTTCGATGACTTCCGAAAGTAGTGCATTGATGGGGGTTCTCATACGATTCGATCAGGGGATCCGAGGATTTGGCAATCCGTCAGATCCGTACTCGGATCGTGACGTCGATGTTGCCGCGACCGAGCTTCGAGTACGGGCACGTCTCGTGCGCCGTGTCGACGACTGCCTGGGCCACATCGAGATTCATGCCCGGCAGATTGATGGTCAGGCGAGCCTGGAGGAAGTAGGCGTCCCGAACCATGCCCAGGTCGACTTCGGCGTCAATGGAAAGGTCCGCCGGCAGGGCGACCTTCAGCTTTCTGGCCGCGTGTCCCATCGCTCCCTGGAAACAAGCCGACCAGCCGGCAGCGAACAATTGCTCGGGGTTGGTACCGCCGCCGGTACTACCCGGCGGTGAGAGTTTGACTTCGAGACGTCCGTCGGAGCTGCGCGATGCGCCTTCGCGGCCCCCGACGGTGTGCGTCTTGGCCGTATAGAGGACTTTGTCGAATGCGTGGATTGCCATGATGGTTCCCAGGATGAGTTGATGGAGAGGGTCGTCATCAGACCAAGAGCGCGATCGCGAATCCATTGGACATAGGTGCCGACTCGCAAGACGTGTTGCCACCCCGTCGTCACCAGGGTCGACACCTTCGTCCAATGGATTCGCCGCACTGCATCGGGTCTGATCGGAGCCCGACCTGCGCAACCCTCCCCACACCATGCTGATCCTCGTCATCGCCTACCTGGGCGGCCTTCTTACTATCCTTAGCCCCTGCATCCTTCCGGTACTTCCACTGGTCCTCGCGCGCGCCGATCGCCCGTTTCAATCGCACGGTCTGCCAATGTTGGCGAGCATGGCCATCGCATTCGCCGTCGTTGGCACGCTGGCAGCCGTGGGTGGCGAATGGGCGATCACGTTCAACACCTACGGACGGTCTGTCGCGATGGCGCTTTTCGCACTGTTCGGTGCTGCGCTGATATGGCCAGCCCTGGCCGATCGGCTGAGCAGGCCGCTCGTGAAGCTTGGATCCCGCCTGACCACACCACCCGCTAGCCCGGGCTCGCAACTCAAGTCGACCACTGCGTCACTGGCCCTCGGGGTCGGCACTGCCTTGCTATGGACGCCGTGCGCGGGCCCGATCCTGGGCTTGATCCTGACAGGCGCGGCCCTGCATGGCGCCACCGCCGGTACATCGTTGCTGCTGTTCGCCTACGCCGCCGGCGCCTGCACTTCGCTTGCGGCAGCGTCGGTCTTCGGGCACCGGCTCGTCGTAGCCTTGAGAGGTTCGGAGAAGACAGAAGCATGGATCCGTCGCGGGGCAGGCGCCGCGGTTCTGTTGTCCGTCGGAGCCGTGGCGTTCGGCGCAGATACCGGGGTCCTCGGTCGCCTTTCAATCTCGACCGCGACCGGCATCGAGAAGGAACTCGCGAAAAAGCTCGAGACGCGATGGACGCAACCCCCGCGTCAGCAGACTGCGACGATGGGGGGCGACTTTCCACCACTTGAAGGTGCAACTGAATGGATCAACTCGCCACCGTTGACGCCAGAAAGCCTGCGCGGCAAGGTCGTTCTGGTCGACTTCTGGACCTACTCGTG
>Ga0116227_10013733_pt1 | contig 12612 bp, 8 predicted proteins | sample S1TSphgellanicum_FD_89693 | JGI IMG/M metagenome (GOLD analysis project Ga0116227, IMG submission 89693) | Host-associated microbial communities from peat moss isolated from Minnesota, USA - S1T2_Fb - Sphagnum magellanicum MG | ecosystem: Host-associated > Plants > Peat moss > Unclassified... | reverse complement strand
TTAACGTTGTATCACTTTTAGGTCCAAGGAAATGTAAAGCCCTAGCTTTTGGGTCTAATGTTGGATTAGAAATGTCAACTATAAGGTTTGTATGCTGAATTTTCCTTGAATTTCAACTGGAGTCACAATCTCTGGAAACAGTGTTCAACCAGGGGAGAAGCTATGGTCTTGACTTAGATGTTGGGTAACATAATAATTAGACCTATCCTCCAATGCTCATCAAGTGTACTAGAAAGGAAACTGTGGACAGTCCATAGGAAAGCTATTAATGTGTTGACGAAATTTTGCTTACTCGATAGAAACGTACCGCATTCCACTGGGCTATTATCCAGCAGGTCCAGAGTGGATTCATTTTGAATATTGTAGTCCACCAGAGCCCGCCCATCCTCCAACTGCTCGTCATTGAAAAACAAGAGCTGCTCATCAGAACCGATGCCGGTCTTCTCCTGGATCTTAGCCTTGACATTGGCAAGGGTGTCAGAGCTCTCCACCTCAAGCGTGATGACAATATTTCCCGTCTCGGGGTTCTTAACGAAGATCTGCATAATTGAAAAATCCTTCTAAAAAAATACCACTACAAACTAATTTGTCCCACAAAAGAAACTGTGCAACAGAACTAGTAAGCAAAAGGGAAAAACAGATTAGCGGTCGTTGCAAGAGGGAGCTCGAGAAGGACGATGACGAACGGAGGCGATGGTCCTTTGTTCTGGGCTTTATTCTCTCTCTAAGGTGGGAGGTCTAATATTTCCTAATATTTGCCCGGTTGCCCGAAGCTGCTTACCGTAGGCCGCTGTCTATCCAGCCGTTAGAGGGAAGTAGTGTGGGCAGTCATGAAATTAGACAAAGGGTCTAAAATTCATTAAGTACAGATGCTATTTGTTAGAGCATCTCCACCCCACACCTGCAAACACAGCTTTTCATTAAATCTTCGAGCAACATCGCGTAATTCCTGCTGCCTTCCTGTATTGATGTCCATTTTTCAGTGGTCATTTTAACCGTTAAAATCTTTTTTCTAATATGGATTTGGACACTGACTATTACTCGTCCAGATGCAAAGACATAAATGGTCTTTGAGAGTGTAAAGGGAGTGACGTTTGTTGGCGGGGACAGTGATCATTAAACACTATTATATTTTTAAATAAACGAGTTCTTTACAGTTTTGAAGTGAAGATGCTCTTACAGATGCTTCTACCATTCTCTCAACGATGACTCAGCAAATCAATATATCACAAGCAATATCGAAATAATCGGTAAGAAATCCTAACGATAGGATATTTTTAAAAAAAGGTGCATAAAATTGGAGTGTAAGTAGTGACCGTCCAATCACGCAAGAAAGAAATCTCAGACCCACTCTTTCTTCCCATGAAAGTACCTATTAAGAACAGAGAATAATAGTAAGGTGTTCGTAGGAAGGGCTATTAGTCCAGGCAAAAAATAGTGGCAGCCAATGAGAATAGAAATTCGAGATATAAATTTCCATTCAACCAATAAAAGTCGCATCATGGAGTGAAGAGCCTCCCTTTTTTGGGTCCTGCCCCCACAGGACAGGGACTATCACATTGGATCAAACTTTTCGCAGTTTTATCTTATTAAAACCAGTTTCACATTAGGTGAGCCAGTTTCTTTGGTGAAAGTGTTTAGACTGTTTAGATTGGAACGGATTGTTTCCGTGTTGAGAGCGTCGACAGAGTACATAGATGTACAACATCTTATCTATTGGCAGGACCGACGTGTTTGTGATGCCTTGCTTTTTTGTGGATGGAAAGAGACATGCCAAGTCCACATCCCTACTTCCCTATTTCGTAAATTTGGTAACCAAAGAAAACACTGCAGTGGCTAGAAGGAGCTAGAGAAGGGCAATCAAAGTAAGCAGCCGTTGTGGTCCTTAGTCCATGCCTTATTCTCTATCTCTCAGAAAGTTTTTTCCTAAATATCTGCCATTTTGACCCATTCTGCTGACCATAACAGAGGTTTCAGCAGTCATGAAATAGACTAAAGCTCTTCTTCTTTCAATGTTCCAATGTTGCGATTTAGTTGTATTGTGAAGCTTGGGAGAGTGTGAAAATTATAAGCATTCGGAAATTTGGTGGTACCAAATCTCAGATCCACCCTTTCTTGCCTCACAAGTATGGACATTCTGTTCTCTAGGGAATATAGAAATTCGAAGTTCACATTGCTATTTCCCTATTTTGCCAAGTTTACTTTTTGATGTTTCCCAACTCCACTTTGCCAAATTGTGAGGTGATATTGCTGGATTGCACTTTGTCGGTCTGGATTCATAACTTGTTAACTCCCCAATGCTATTTTTCTATTTTGCCAAATTGCCAAGTCTACTCCACCCGGTGGACTGCCCGAAAGAGATTCAACCTGCCCATAAAACTAAAAATCTCTGAACTGTCCGAGGTCTGAATGTTCTTTCTGATCTACTTTCGTTGGGCTCCAGAAAATCACACTGCCCCTGTGATTTCTGTCTTTTCCACAGGCGGCCTAGGGCTCCTACCTCGATTTTTCCCTCCACTCTCTCTTCATTGTTTTTTTTTCTTTTTTGACTTCATGGATCTTTGAAGCTTGAGAGGAGCCCTTTCAAACTTGAAATTCACTCCCAAATTTATCTTTGAGAATAATGAATGGATTTCACTTCAAATTTCATGCTTTTTTCAAATTCATTTTTGTGAGTGGTGTGCACTCGAATCATCATAGTGGAATATTTGAGGCATTCGCTCATTGCTAGACTTTGAAAACTACACAACTCAGTATGCTCAAAATGGATTCTTCAGGCCTTTAGGCACATAACCTCAAACATTGAGGACTCAAGCTACAACACCTAATAGAAATGAAATGCTCTTGGGTCAAGTCAATGATGCATCAATTGATAGTGCGTTCCCATTCCTAGTAACTTCTAACTAATGTTGCGACAATGTGCCAATCATATCTAGTTGATTTTGTAAATTGTTGATCTTCTTCCTAGCAAGAACCATAGTTTGCAGAATCATGGCAAACAAATATTTTAAAAATGCAAAGTCGAACTAAAATTTTCATATAGATAAGCAAATGGGAAGCTCACAATCATGCTACAAAGAAATCAATTACAATTATTCAATGGGTGCTTTTGTGTCAGTTTGGTGTTGATAGTAGAGATCAGATTTGTTTGCAACACAAAAAATATTGAAATCCTACCTACTTTTCCCCTTACACCCAATCTCAGCATCATTTTCTAAACAACAACAAAGTTTTTGCTTGGCAAAAAAGAAAGTCCTTCAGAGGGCATGTTGAGCCATCCCATAGGCTGCCTGCAAATTATTTTCCTAAAATTGATTCTCATAATAGGATACTGGGATACCTACATATTAATTAGTTCATGGGTGTGCACATAACTTTTTCTTTTTGAAAGAACTATATTCATTGGCCCATCATGAAAAAAATTCAAACATTGAGCACTCCCCAATGGAAGGACGTCTTTGGACCCCAGTTGCAAAATAGAGAAAAATGTATTCCCCTCTAGCCCACCTTTTCAGGTTACATACATGGGAGTTGAACTTTGGGGAAAACCATATGGAATAAAACCAAGGTGCTATTGGGAACACCTTGGGTTACACATTGGGAACAAGGGAAAGAATTAAAAGTCTTAAAATCTTTTTTTTGGGAGATTTTCGTTCATTAGATTTTGACCAAAAATTAAGAAAATCACCAAATCTCTTCCTACGGTTCAAGTAGGTAGCCCCAAAAAAAAGAAGATGTGTTCACAAAAATTTACCTTCATATTCAGCTTCTAGCCATATTTGGTTAGATCTTGCTGTAAATCATCATCATTTTGGATACATCATAAAATTGACCCAGAAAAAAATAGAAAGACACTGGGACTCGCAGGGGTGCAAACATTTCTCTTGTATGTTCTGATCATAGTGTTGAACCAAAAATAACAACAACTTTGGGATTCAGAACCCTCACTTTTGACCTTGCAAGAGTTGTGTTCTTGCAGGTGTGAAGAGGATCTCATGTCTCATAGTGAAGCTCATGTGGGGTCGAACGTATGAGGTTCCTGAAGTTCAATTGGGGGTTGTTCAAACTGAGGTTCTCATATGGAAGGTGCCCAGCTACATGTGAGAACCTCCAGACCAATTCACTCCAATAGAATGATGATTTGGCCTCCACAACAGTGAACTGACTGGTGGAACAGAGGATTTGAACACTTCGAACATGTTCAGTGCGGAAACATTTAATGTAACTAATGATGTAACCTTTGACCTCAAGGATCTCTTGGGATGAAATTCGCACTTTATAAAGCCTATGTGTGTTTTCTTCTTACATGGATTTTAACCCCCTAACAGGGTGAGAATGGGCTTCTTGACAACGGGACCAGGTGGTCCATCCCATAACCACCATAGGTATTAGAGGTCAGATTATATAATTCCTGAGGCAATTCTGGTTCTCACATAAACTAGACTTGGCAATTCTTATTGAGAGAACCAGCCTAACAATCAACATGAAAGTCAGCCCCATTCATGAGAACTGCCCAACTCTGATTTCGACTTCGAATTGTCATTTCTTTAAGTCCAGTTTTGTGTGTGATGTGTATTTGAAGCTATCCTAATGGGATGGAAGGCCAACCATGAAAAGTCATGAAATGGGATGAAATAAAGTTCTTACAAGAAATACATATTATAATTATATTTCATCCTTGAAGTCTAAATGTCACATGTGAATTCAAATCATTGAACTTGATCTCTCTTTGTAAACTTCCATAGCACAACCCCTATTTTCTTTTCCAAGAAGTATGTAAAGGGATGTTTGGCTCATATGTTGAAGGCCTTGACATCATAACTGTCCATAGCCAATGGGTATCCCTTTTGGCAACCCTAATTTCATGCATGAACTTTCATCCCCCTCAATTTGGACATCCATGATATATTATGCACGTGCATCCATGAAATTTGAGTTACTTTCAATGCAAAAAATAGAATTGTCAATAAACTACATTTCATGGGTGAAATAAAATTATAGATTGTATTTCTGGACAACTTACCAGAGACGGGCCTGAATGGAGGAGGTCGGGGGGTTGTATTGGGCCCCATAAACCTGTACGCGCACACCTTTTTATATAATGGTTACTATTTGTTACCGTTTTTTTCAAGGTTGCCCCTGTGTTGATATGGTGCCGAATTGTCGTGTAGAAAATGCCATGCAGGTGAATTTGCAGTCATGGGTATGCAGAAAAAAATGCCAAAAAATTCCGTAAGAAATTGTAATGTACTCGCAGAATTTAAGACCCTTGATGTATTTCATGATTGCCGACACTTCCCTGTCACTGGATAGAAAGCGAGAAACGGTCAGAAAATTCGGGCAAACAGGCAGATATTGAGGAAAAGACTTCCCCACAGCGACGCGATATTTTGAAGGGGAAAAAGTCTGAAGTTTCCATATTTAGACAGTAGATTCCTAGAGCTCACAAAAACTAAGCAAGGATTCGAAAATGTCCAAACCAAACCCTAACCCTAAACCCTAAACCGCTTGTTGACGGTTGCAAGTCCACCTACCTCACAAAATTGGGAAAAATACCCTGCTCTTGCATTGAGCGCTAATTTTTTTGCCCCTTTCATTCCTTTGTAGCTGGGGTTGTTTCCTGGCACGAATTGGTTTGAAGTGTTTTTTCTTAGAAGCATTTTCATTATGCAGATCTCCGTTAAGAAATTCGATAAGAACTGGAAGAACTGGATGCGTAATAATGTCATCAGGCTCGAGGTGGAGAGCTCTGATACTATCGCTGATATCAAGGCTAAGATCCAGGAGTATGAAGGCATCCTTCCTGTTCATCAACTGTTGTTTTTCAACGACGAGTGGTTGCGGGATGGGCGGGCTCTGGTGGACTACAATATCCAAAATGAATCGACTCTGCACTTGGAAAATGGGGAAGGACAAATCCGCCAAGGTGAGGCTCCACACTGTAAGCAAAATTTCATCAACACATTAATAGCTTTCCTAAGGATTGTTCACAGTTTCCTTTCTGATACAGTTATAAGCATCAGAGGATAGGTCTTATCAGAGGATAGGTCTTATTACTATGTTACACAACATGTAAGTCCTTCCTTCTTGACTTTTCGCTTGGGAGAACACATTGTCAAGATCATAGTTTGTTGCTTGCTTAAAGGCTATTTACAGAGTTCGTGATTTCAGTTCCAATTGAAGGAGAGTTCAGCATACAAACCTAATTACTTGACCTTTCTAGTTCCATATTAGACCCAAGAGGGATATAACATTAAACAGTGTATAGAATGTATACACATTTCACATCATGTAACCTGACACCTTTCAACTACACTGTAAAATGATGCCCAGCTCACGGTTATAACCCCAGATCAGACCCACCTGAGGAACCACCAAAGGAACCACAAGACCAACGCAGTCCAATATCACCTATCCAACACCGACGTTGCTGCTGTATTTCGTAGATGCCATACTTGTCGAATATGTTTTCTTAACAAAGGCAGACTAAGAGTGGATGTCGAACTATGGTGTGGTTCACATGGACTTGATATTGTAGTCAAACCAAGAGGTTGAGTTGGAGATAAGTGAAGTTGGAGGCTAACCTGGTGGTGCATATTGTTCATTTCCAATTGAGGCTGGAGTTGGATCAAGGAGACTAAGATGTGGAGATTGAGTTGCAGTTCGAGCTAAATCAAGGAAAATTGAGCTTGAAATCCCTTCAACCCTAGAGACAAGTCCCTTCTCGGGATCATCTATGATTGAATTGGTTTAGCTTGGCAAAAGATCAAGAAGTGAACAAATTTGGGTTTCACACTTTGAAAATTTACCTAGTCATATTAAGATTAGTATTAGTTGGCTTAAGACTTACATACAACATGTGCTATTAATAATTGGCCCCTTTTGCTAAGATAATTATAATATTGAAGGAAATGTAGTATAGGAACCATCATTTTTTTCAATTCTATGATGATTCTCAAGTGGTTATAGTCCATAATCGTGTTGAGCCAAGTTTGGCAAAATTCAAAATATGAAAAAAAAAAAAATTAAACAAAATTTCAAATTATAGGCAATAGTTGTGATTTTTGTTGCATTTTTTGAAAATTTTGTGGTTTTTTTTCAATTTTTTTAAAAATTGATGAGTTTGTGAGAAAAAATATATATTTAAAATATTTATTACAAAATGGCGAGAATTTGCCACAAAAAAAATTAGTGTCAACCTCAATTTGAATATTTCAAATAGTTGTGGTGTAAGAAATTATAAACATCATTTGTAGAAGGAGCCAATGTATCTAAAAACTTGATGACATACAAAGAGCTTGTGATTTCACATGACAAAAATAAAAAAGCTTAAATCATTTTTTTCTTCAACAATAATCCATGTTGCTAGTATTATTAGTAACCTTGAACAATATAATCACACAAATCTATATTTCCTATTGGTTTATAGTTGGATTAAATCACTTCAGATTTTCGAATTTGCTTTCTTGAATTATCATGATTTCCTTCGTGGCATCTCAACTCAACATCCTATAACCCAAGCCCTATAGAAATCACAAATTAAACAATATGTTCTTTCAAATTCCCCCATCCTAAAAGCCAAGCCTTGACAAGCGAGAAATAATTCCTTGAAGACTCAAATATGCAAGATCCATATTATTAATTCACACATGATATCTCAAAGAAACAAAAATTCAGTTGAAGCACCTATGCATATAAATACTCACTTCTTTCTACAAACATCCTTCTATAACCTCATAAAACTACCCTAATTCTTCAAGTATACTAAACCGTTCCAAACCCATTCCTTCAAATCTCTTAATAATCATCATCATCTCCATATGGATCTTATTACCATGCATTCAAATGACTTAGTTAATTTTGCACCCTATTTTGTTTCTCCATGTACAATGGAGATTTTGGAGAATTCAAACATAATGATAATAAAGGATGAATGAACATCCTCCTCACACACCATCCTCACCAAATCTACAACATAGAAAGAAAGAAATATTATCTTGGCAATATACTTTGAAAATTTTGCTAGATAATTCAACAACCATGCTTTAAATCTTTGTTATAGCTCTCCCAACATGCCTCACTAGAATCCATTTAAGAAATCACCATTCTTCCATTTTCCTTCTCCATCAAAAGCAAAATTCCTCAAGAAATAAGCATCAACCAAACACATCACACATGATAATTTGACAACCTAGTAAAAGCCACATCACCATTCATCAACATTGCCATTGTCCTCGAAACTTGCAAATATATTAACACAACAAACAAACTATGTTGAAAAAAGGAAACCTAATTCATTTTATTGTTCAATCCACCTCCTATTGATAATGACCAAACAAAAGAAATGGCACTTTTGATTTCTTCATCCTTCACCCATCAATATTTCATTTTAAGTTACATTAACACCTATGGTGTGCAGAAGTTGGCTACGACCAATGCATTTTTTTTAGCTTGCAAGGTCAACATTCCCCAATTCTCAAGTTATTATTGATGGTCTGCATTTTCAAATTGCTAAGTCTACATTGTTATTTCAAGAAATTGTTGAATCTAATTCACCTTATGCATTGCTCCAATTAACTTCAAGTTGCCCAAAAGTTTAAAAACTTTTCAATTGTTCAAAGCCTTCATATTTTTCTAGGTTGCCCCAACTTTTCCCTAGAAATCAAATTACTCAGAATTTTTGTTTTGTTTTTTCTAGATGTTGCCTATGCCTCACCCCCCCTCCCTTTTAATTTATCTTTTCATTGATTTTCTTTTACTTGATGGGTTTTTGAACTTGGAGAAAAACACTTTCAAAATTCAAATTTCCCTTTAAATTATGTTTTGAACATATTGAAAACAAATTGAAAGGTTTTGATTTGAATTAAAATTAAATTAAATTAAATTTTAAAAAAAATAAAAACATTTTTATGAGTGATGTGGATTCCAAACTATTCTTCATGGGATGGAAATCCATCCATGAAAATTTCTTGAAATCTCACAATGAAATCAAGTTCATCCAGAAAATAATACAATATATACATTTTATATCATCATGAATAAATTACATTTCAGGAATGAAATAAATTGATAGATTGGATTATTTGGACAAACCTTATTTCACCTTGAGATTTGATAAGTTTTCATGGATTGACTTTCATCCCATTAAAATGGCATCAAATCCACATCAATCACAAAAATGGATTTAAAAACATGAATTTTAAAATTAGAATCTTTTGATTCACTTTCAATATGTTGAAAAAATAATTTTAAAGGTAGTTTCAATTTTGAAACAGTTCTTTTCAAGGTTCAAAGACCCAACAAGTTATAAAACTTATCAGTAGTACAAATCAACCAAAATGTAACTATTCCATTTGCAACCACATGCAACTTGTAGTCGTTTGCAACTAAGTTTGGGAGTATTTGCAGTTGTAAAATCCAATTTCAACTATTTTCTCATTCTTACAACTAAAATGCAACTATTGGAAAGTTCATCCTATTGGTTGCATGGTTTTTAAATATATTTTTATCCATTAATAAGTTGTCATGTCCCATTAGTTACAATATTCAACAAATTAGTTACATTCTAACAATATTCTACAGTGACTTCAAAGTGTATTTATTTGTATGTTTTAAAATTATATTGATGATATGTTATATATCATAAATATATATTTATTTGTATATTTCTTATGCATGTGTATGTATATTGTTCATGTAATGATTCTCAAAATTTATCTTTCAACTCTGAAATTTGTTATTCAAATCTGATAATTATATTTGAATCTAAAAATTGAAATTGAGATTTTAAAAATTGTTCTTCCAATTATGAAACATTTTATTTGAATATAAAAATCAATATTTCAACTCTGAAATTTGATATTCAAATCTGAAAATTGATATTTCAGTTCTAAAAATTCTTATTTCAACTTTGAAAATTACATTTCCATCTGAAAATTCTTATTTTGATTCTAAGACTAATATTTGAATTTTTAAAAAATACTTGAAATTATTTTTTAAATGATTTGAATTTCAAGTTTTTTATCTGAATTCTTAAACTTATTACTTGTATTTTTAAATATATATTGGATTGTGAAATATATTTCCAATTATGAAATTTTTATTTCAACATTCAAATCAATGTTTCAATACTGAAAATGGATACTGGAATTTTTTTTAATTATTGAATTAAAAAATATTATTTGAAGTTCAAAATTGATGTTTTAATTCTAGAAAAGTTTATTGGAATTATTTTTTTAGTTATTTGAATTTCAAAAAAATGATAGGAGCACCCATTGTAATGAATATTCATTCATAAGGAATTGATTTCAAGTTTTTTGAATTGGTATTTTAAGGTTTTCATAATGTTTATTGAATGTTTTCTAATTATGGAATGCCTTGTAGATGCTCCTTTTGTTTGTACAATTTTAAAGGATTTTGGTCCTTCCCAAGGTTGTGGAAGTAGATGAAAGAGACAAAGAAAGGAGATTGCTACGTCTTTAGATTCAACCCTAGAAGTGGGGCCCAAAAAGTTTTGTCAAGCAAATTGGTAGTACATACAAATGGTTTCTTGGATTAAGGTGAAAGAAAATGAATATCTTGTATCTATTGTCAAAGTGGATTTCAAATACATGTTTGAATCATCTATTATGAAATGGAAGAAAATTGTTGTGACTATCAACAAGGACAACCATTCTATTCACATGAGGAACAACCCAACATGCAAGGATAAGTGGGGAACAATATAGGGAGATTTCATGTGAATTCATGACTATGGATGATATAATTACTTTATATTTAATATCTTGTTGTCTGATGAAAGGCTTCAATTTCTCACATATGTAAACACATTTTCTTTTGACATTCGAAAATTTTGAATCCAACTTTCTTCATCAAATTTTATTAGTTCAAGAATTTTAAAAACCATGTAGTATTTGCAAGGTTTGACCTAGTGTCTAAATTCAAAGCTCAATACCAATAGAAGATTATAAGTCAATCCATAGGTCCTCAATGTAAAGAAACAATTAAAAGTTGCACTGTGTGTGAGTAATATCGGCAACAATCAAACTAAGGTTGAGGAAGATTAACGGAATAGTATGAGAAGATTTGATTTTCTTTCTATTTATTTTTGTAACAAGAACAAGAAATGTAATGCACAACATGGCATCCTCAAATCTACATTAATTAACATTGATGCTGAAAAATAAATTGAATTGCAAGTTGAACACAAATGAAAATGCAATGTGATCAATTTAAAATCCAACCACATTGTTCATATTTGGGAATGCCTTCAGCCATAGGTTTTATTGGAATTGGGCTTCCATGAGGCAAAGCCTCAAGTGGACCCTTATTCTGGTTAATCCCAAACAATCCAAGAATTCAATCAACTAGGAAAAATGGGCAGGTGAAGAGTTTAAAAGCATCTGAACATTAGGGCAAATGGTTTACTTGAGTAGTTGACGACCATGAGTTGTGAGTTACTAGAGGAATGGAAAAATATTTTAAATTGAAAATCGAGATGATAAAATCCTACACACATTCAACTGTTTTTTTCAGGGTGTAAAACATTCACATTGATCATTAATTAGAAGTGAAAACTTAAGACAATCAAATAATCATGTTTGGTTGAAACCCGTGAGGGGTAGATCTAGGCACATGATTTAGATTTACAAAGTGTTTTGGATTCAAGGACACAATCCCAAGTCAATTTTCATGGTTTCAAACTTGAAATTCACATTGGAGATGACCAATGAACCTCATTATAGTCAACATCAACAAGTTGAAACCGTATAAATTTTTGGATTCAAACCCAAAGGATTAGCTCAAGTACAAGGGGGAAGAGATGGGATAATTGGAACTCAGCACAAAAGAAATTATAACTTGGCATTATGGAAAATTCTAAAGACAAAGAATTTGAAGTTGACAATTCCACAAAAGCCCCAACATAACTTGAAAAAGAAACCAATTTTATAGAACCAAAATGTGCTATCAATTTTGCAGCACTGGAACAACTTACCAATTATGTAGAACTATAAGAAGATATCAATTTTGCAAAACCAAAATTGACCCTTACCAATTCCATCGGGTTTTCGACAAAACCTTCCCAATATAAAAAATTTGGTGTGATTTTGTTGACTAACAATTCTTTGGACAACATGCAATCAAAGGAATCCAGGGAATTTCATCTCGTTGGACAATCTAATCCAATGCGATTCAACATCCAATGTGCTTTTTTGTTCAATTGTTTACTTATCCAATGGTCACTGGATTTGGGAATTGGTATTGACCATTTTGGTCACCCTTTCAATATCAGATGCTTTACCAACAAGCACAACACCATTCCCAATCGTTTTCTTCTCCCCACCATACTCCTATAAGAAGGGAGCCTTGTCCCTTTCCTTTTCATCTTGTCGAAGTTTTTTTTGTAGCCTTTGCATTCCAATTTTCTCCATTCTAGTGCATTTGAGAGCATAATGAGGGTTATTGTGAATAAGGCAAAAGCTGAGAGATTAACTAGAGAACAGACAAAGAGATAGAAACTTAGAAAGATGGAAGGGGAAAAAGAGAAGGTATTGGAGCTGGAAAGATGAGCATAGGAACCAAAAATGGACAAGCAAGAAAGAGAAAGTTGTA
>Ga0116227_10013732_pt1 | contig 12612 bp, 9 predicted proteins | sample S1TSphgellanicum_FD_89693 | JGI IMG/M metagenome (GOLD analysis project Ga0116227, IMG submission 89693) | Host-associated microbial communities from peat moss isolated from Minnesota, USA - S1T2_Fb - Sphagnum magellanicum MG | ecosystem: Host-associated > Plants > Peat moss > Unclassified... | reverse complement strand
CGGCAGTCAGAGGCGAACCTATCTGCCATTATCGAGAATACGTCGGACCTTGTATATTCGATAGACAGGGACTTTAAATTCATAACTTTTAACGATATATTTAAGACCACTATCAAGAAGGTTTACAACTTTGAGGTAGAGCATGGCGTTAGCGGTATAAAATTATTGGAGGCGCTGGATGCTGACGCGGCAGAAAAATGGAAGAATATTTATGATAGGGCGCTAAATGGGGAAGCACAACAATTTGTAAATGAATACAGCTTTGAGGGCCAGAAGATATTTTTAAGCTATTCGGTTAACCCGATGCTGCAGGATGGGAACGTTATAGGCTTGTCGTGCTTTTCGCGCGATATTACCAAACAGAAATCGGATGAGCTCGCCATTATGCAGTCCGAAGCAAATCTGAGAACTATTTTCGAAAACACAGATATTTCGATCATCACATTTAACAACGATCTGCAAGTGGTCTCGTTTAACAAAACGGCGGCCGAATATATATACCGGCATTTAGCTAAAGAAATTACGCCGCATACAAATGGCTTAGACTATTTTCCTGTCAACCGGCATTCTTTTATCAGTAATGTGATTGATAAGGTGCGTGATCGTGAGATTGTATCTTATGAAGTGTTGATTGATTTTGTTGATGGCGGCAAAGAATGGTTTGAAGCAAGGTGGGTTAATGTTTTAAATGCTACGCAAGCTTCAATCGGGATCATACTTACCCTGAAAAATATCGATAGTCAGAAAAAAGCCGATTTAGAACATGCTAAGCTTACAACGGATTTGTTGCAACGTAACCAGGATTTAAAACTGCTTGAATCTGTTGTAACAAATGCCACGGACAGTGTGATGATAACCGATGCTGTTCAATACAACGAACCAGGGCTTCGGATACTTTATGTTAATGACGCTTTTACAAAACTTACCGGCTACAGCAGCAAAGAGATTGTGGGCAAGTCTTCAAGAATTTTGAAAGGCCCCAACACTGACAACGAAGAACTGGAAAGAATTGCCCGCGCGATAGAAGAGCGGCAGCCTCTTAAAGCAACACTGCTCAACTACAAAAAGAATGGACAGGACTTTTGGGTAGACATAACACTTAGCCCGGTAAATGACGTAAATGGAAACTGTACCCATTTCATCGCTATACTGCGCGATGTAACCAGGGAGAAGGTCCGTGAAGTGCAAAAATTATTGATTGCCGAGATAGGTTTCATGTTTAATGAAGGCGGCAAGCTCAAAGAATGCCTGAAAAATGTATTGAAATTGTTAGTTAACAAGGGTAACTTTTGCCTTGCAGAATTTTGGCTAGCCGGAAATGACAGAAAAAACATCAAACTGTTTACTAGTTTCGGTAATACAGAAGCAGCGCAATCTTTTGTTAATGATACAGCCGGAATAGACCATGTTATTGATATTGAAGCCCTCTCAAAAATAACCCCCGAAATGGATATGCTGAATAATTGGCGGCATTCGGACGGCGACAGAGGCTTCAAACGGCTTGAAATTGCGGGCAGGCTGGGATTTAAAAGGTCGTATCTTGCTCCTATTTTCTATAACAAACAGCTGATTGGGTTATTAACTTTTATCCTGGATGTTGATGAATCGCCTACGGTGGGTTTTTCGGCGCTTGCAGAAAACTTCACTACCACCCTTGGTATAGAGATCAACCGTAAGCAACTGGAAGACGAAATTAACGAGATTTTTGATTTTTCGCCCGATATTATATGCACAGTGGGAGTAGACGGATATTTTAAAAAGGTAAACCCGGCGATGTGCAAGATCCTGGAGTATTCAGAAGAAGAGTTGTTAAGGCAACCTTTCGCTGAATTTTTATACCCTGATGACCGTGATATAACGAGATTAGAAATAGAGACCATTCGCCAGGGGGAACCAGCCCTTTATTTCGAGAACAGGTATATCACTAAATCCGGGAAAATCAGATGGTTTGCCTGGACGAGTTCGCCCGCATCAGAAGAAGGCTTAATTTTCGCCGTTGCAAAAAATGTAACCGACAAAAAGGAACTTGAGGAACTACTTACCAAAGCAACCAAATTGGCGCGGATAGGTGCTTGGGAATATGAACTGGTTTCAGGAAAAATACAATGGTCGGACATAACCCGCGAAATTCATGAAGAAGAACCTGGCTTTAACCCTGGTGTTGAAAAGGCTACTTCTTATTATAAAGATGGCCCGGACAGGAAGGCCATTGCGCAGGCAATGGAAGATGCAATAAAATTTGGAAGAAAAGCAGATATTGAACTACTAATTGAAACAGCGAAGGGAAATTCCAGGTGGGTTAGGGTAATAATCGAATCGGAATTTAAAAATGGCAAATGCTACAGGCTTTTTGGAAGTTTTCAGGATATAAATGACAGAAAACAAGCGGAAATAGCTGTAAACGAAGTATTGTCAGAAAGAAATACCATACTGGAAAGCATTGGTGACGCTTTTTTTGCTGTAGACAAAAACTGGATAGTTACCTATTGGAACAATACCGCAGAAAAAGTATTGAAAAAAAGTAAAGCTGAAGTTCTTAATAAAAGTCTTTGGGAAGTCTTCAGTCAATCAGTTGGCTCATTTTCGTTTCAGCAGTATAATCATGCTATGGCTACCAATAGATCGGTTCATTTTGAGGACTATTACCAGCCTTTGGAACAATGGTACGAGGTAAGCGCTTACCCGTCGCCGGTTGGGTTATCAGTTTATTTTAAAGATGTTACACGGCGCAAGCTTTCCGATATCCAGTTAAAAGAACTAAACGTTGCCCTGCATACACACGCCAGGGAACTTGCTGTATCAAATGCCGAGCTTGAACAGTTTGCCTACGTGGCATCTCATGATTTGCAGGAACCGCTGAGAATGGTAACAAGCTTTTTAACCCTTCTCGAAAAAAAGTATAATCCTATTATCGATGATAAGGGCAGGCTGTATATACACTATGCAGTGGATGGGGCTAAACGGATGCGCCAGATTATCCTGGACCTCTTAGAGTACTCGAGGGTAACAAAGTCTGCTGCAGGCGAAGAAAAAGTAGACATCAATAGCATCCTGGAAGATATTATAACATTATACCGAAAGCAGATAGAGGAATTAAACGCCACTATCGCCTATGGAGATATGCCTGTTGTAATGTCGCACAAAACGCCTGTAAGGCAGGTGCTTCAAAACCTTGTAAGTAACAGCTTAAAATATAAAAGAAACGATGTTAAGCCTGCCATCACAATATCCTGCCAGGATTTTGATACCCATTGGCGGTTTAGCGTAAGCGATAATGGTATAGGCATCGATCCGGAATATTTTGAAAAGGTATTTGTTATTTTTCAACGGTTGCATAACAAAGACGAATATGCAGGCACCGGTATAGGTTTGGCAATTGCAAAAAAAATTGTGGAAAATTTAGGCGGTAAGATATGGGTAGAATCTGTTCCGGGTAGTGGAAGTACATTTTTTTTCACAATTCAAAAAAAAAACGCGTATGAAGTCAATAAAAATTTTGATGATTGAGGATAACGAAGGCGATATTTTCCTGACGATGGAGGCGCTGGCCGATAGTAAGATTATCAATCATATATCGGTTATAAAAGACGGCAGTGAAGCCATCGCCTTCTTTGAAAAGCCGCGGGACCAGGAACGGATCCCTGATCTCATTTTACTTGACATCAACTTACCTCGTAAAAGCGGTCACGATGTTTTGGTTTTTCTGAAAAACGATGCCAGGTATCGGCACATACCTGTAATAATGCTTACCACATCTTCGTCGCAAGCCGATATCATGACAGCCTATAAAAATCATGTGAATTGTTTTATTACAAAGCCGATTGACGCCGGTGAGTTTGTAGATGCGGCAGCTAAAATAGAGGGGTTTTGGATTAATATTGTTACCCTGCCCCAAAACTGATTCGATGCAAAATAACAAGTTGAATTTTTTAGTGATTGAAGATAATCCCGGGGATTTCATGCTTGTTGAGGAATTTTTACTCGAAAGATTTGATCGGAGTGAATTAACATTAGCCACCAGCTTTGCAGGAGCTAAGCAGTTTTTAGGGGCTGGCCCGTTGGTGTTTGATTTTATATTGCTTGATATTTCTCTTCCTGATAAAACAGGTGAACCGCTGATCAGGGAAATGCTGGAGATTTGCAAGGGTATTCCTGTTATCGTTTTGACAGGGTTTACGGATTTTAATTTTGGCGTCAGGTCTCTCTCGATGGGCGTTGCAGATTATATATTAAAAGAGGAATTAACTCCCGGATTACTCCAAAAAACTATCCTTTACGCTGCGGAACGAAAGCGCATAACTGATGAATTAGAGCGATCTGAAAAGCGGGTGCGAAGCTTTGCCCAGCAGCTGAACAATGCTATTGAAGAAGAACGGGCAAGAATAGCCAGGGAGATCCACGATGAGTTTGGTCAGCAGCTTACGGGTATTAAAATGTCTCTTTCACTATTAAAAAGGTTTAAAGGTTCCAAGGAAGATATCGACCCGGTTATTAATACGGCCCTGGTTGAAATTGATGAAAGCATTAATAGTTTAAGATTATTTGCTAACGAGTTGCGACCTGCCATTTTAGACAAGATTGGATTATTTGCGGCTATTGAATGGCTTGTTAATCAATGGAATAAAAAGTGTAAGGTAAATTTTAACCTCGAGATGCACGTGGGCACCGCCGATGGACTTGATAACAAAAGCCTGGAAATAAATATTTTCAGGATTTGCCAGGAAGCGCTGACGAACATTGTTAAACACGCTAAAGCATCGGAAGCGGAGGTGATGGTAAGCATTGAAGGTAGCGGATTAACTGTTAAGATAACCGATAACGGGATCGGGATACAATTAACCGGAAATCAATTGCCGGTTTCTATGGGATTATTAAATATGAGCGAAAGGGCTACCATTATAGGTGGCGAATTATACATTGGAGCGCCTTTCAACGGCGGCACTTGTATTGAACTTCGGGTGAATAATTATGACAAAGAAAATACTGATTGCAGATGATCATTCTGCCATTCGAATTGGCGTTAAGCAGATTTGTAGCTACGAATTTCCAGGGGTAATATTCGGAGAGGCCTTAAATTATGCAGAAGTATTTCAAAAAATTAAAGAGCGTTTATGGGATTTATTAATTTTAGATGTAGACCTCCCCGGCAGAAACGGATTGGAAATACTACAGCAAATTAAAGCTGAGAAATTAAAAATACCGGTATTAATGTTCAGTTTTCATAGCGAAGATCAAATAGCTTTGCGTGCGTTAAAATCGGGGGCAGCAGGGTATCTGTCAAAAGATGCAGCCGACACTGAATTGATCAAGGCGATAACCCAGGTTTTAAATGGCAAAAAATATGTTTCACAGTCGTTATCAGAGAAATTAGTGACTTTGCTGGATCAGGACCATCAAACAGAACCCCATGAATTATTATCGGCCCGGGAATATCAAACATTACTGCTGGTAGCATCCGGTAAAACGGTCACCGAGATAGCAGAAACACTTAACTTAAGTAAACCGACCATCAGCACGTACAGAGCGCGCATCCTCGAAAAAATGGGGCTAAAAAACAATGCCGAACTTACCAATTACACAATAAATAAAAAATTGATATGATGCTTTTGTCAACCAAATAACTACAACGTTTTCATAATTGCATCTATATAGGCGTTGCTCAATTTTCGGCAGTTTTACATTGTTAAACGCAGATATATGAACAACGCTCAATCAATCTTCTACGGACTATACTGCCTGAATTTTTTTTGCAGGCTTTCCATATTCCAACAAACGCCAGACATCCAGGTCGTTTTTACCGAAGCTAATTTATTGGCCACACACCATTGTGCTTGTTGCCATCAGCCCTTAGTTTCAGCAATGGATTTGGAAATTGAGAAACTTGTAGCCGATACTGGTGTGAAAATAACGGTTAGATAAGCAACCGGGCGGAGATTACCACTATCGAATATGTACGCGCAGGTTTAAATCTCATATAAATATTTACCGATTGTACCAGGCTGAAGACAGACATGAAAATTTCCCGGACATTTAAATTGAACCTAATAATTTATGTTTAATAATGTATTTCAACTGAATGATACGTTTGCCGGTAAGGCTGCTTTATCTTTCCTGATTATTGAAGACAATACGGGTGATTTTATATTGCTTGAAGAACTTCTTTCGGAGCGTTTTGCAGGACATTCTATTTTGCGGGCGAACAGTTTTATTGATGCCAAATCCATTTTGTCTGGAAAAGCGAACATTGACGCTGTTATACTCGACCTTTCGTTGCCTGACAAAAAAGGCGAGTCATTAATATCAGGTATTGTCGAGTTGTGCAGGCAAACGCCGGTGATTGTATTGACTGGTTATGCCGATTTCAACTTTGGTGTCCGGTCACTATCATTGGGGGTTTCAGATTACATATTAAAAGATGATTTATCGCCAACCTTAATTTACAAAAGCATCATATACAGCATTGAACGAAAAAAAACAATCATCGCGCTTGAGGAGTCTGAAAGCAGGTACAGCGAACTTTTTCATCTGAGCCCCTTACCTATGTTCGTTTTTGATCTGCAGGGCCTGCAGTTTCTCGATGTCAACAAGGCCGCCATTAAACATTACGGTTATACAATAAATGAATTTTTGGGTATGACGATCAGGGATATCAGGCCGGTTGAAGATATTCCCCAACTGGAGGATGCCTTAATTATCTCGCGGTCCGAACAGCAGCTATTGTTACCGGAAGTATTTCGGCATAAGAAAAAAAACGGCGAAATAATACAGGTAGAGATACAAGGGAACACAATAGTATATAAAGGAAATGCGGCAAAGGTAATCCTGGCGATAGATGTTACTGAGCGCTTTAATTATATCAGGACAATTGAAGAAAAAAACAAAAAGCTCGAAGAGGTATTGTGGTTTCATTCACATAAAATCAGGTCACCGTTGGTAACCATCATGGGATTAATCCCGATAATGAGGGAATTAAATAACAACAATGAAATAAATATTATACTGGATTATCTTGAAGAATCCGCAATAAAACTCGATGAAACAATAAAAGACGTGGCATTTAGCGCCGAAATTAACGGTGGCCTGTGAGGTTATCACTATAAGGTTTGCACAGGCTATCGATAAATAATATTATAGAGGTAGAAAATACAGTTATAACACAAAACGCTTAGGGGGGCATCGCCGGATAATAATTCCCCATCCTGACAACAAAGTTTTAATTACAGCATGGCATTGTTTGCCAAAGTATAAATTATGGAAGAACTAGCAGCAGAAATATTCCCGACGCCGGATTTTTTCAGGCTACAGGTAAAAAAGAGGTCGGATAAGCTGATGAATTATTTCGTGCCTTTTTATTTTATGGTTGGGGTAATATTGGCGCCATTTTACAATACCATGGTATTCGCACTTTGTACCGGTAGCCTTTTACTGACAGCTTTTTATAGCACAAAATGGCTTTTGCCTGGATCGAACTTATATCAATACGTTTTAAGTGCTTCTTTGGCGGTGTTTATGGCCCAGTTTATTTACCAGATGCATGGGCTATTTGAAATGCATTTTTTTGCATTTATTGGAAGCGCGATATTAATTACTTATCAAAATTGGAAACTTCAGCTTCCTATGCTGGTAGTGGTGATTTTTCATCATGCGATTTTTAGTATTATGCAGAATTCCGGATATGGCAATGTTTATTTTAGTCAATTGGAATACTTTGATCTGCAAACATTTATGACTCACATTTTACTAACCACCATTATAATGCTGATATGCGGACTGTGGGCTTACCAGCTTAAAAAGTACAATGAAGTTTATATTAAACAAGTAATAAAGTTAGCCGAATTACAACAAGAAGCTGCGTTGTCCGTTGAACGCAAAATTAATACAGAAATATTGGCTGATCTCAATAAAAATCTTGAGCAGCAAGCTAAAGACTTAATGTTTTCGAACGCTGAATTAGAGCGGTTTGCGTATGCCGCGTCGCACGACTTGCAAGAGCCTTTACGGATGATCTCCTATTCGCTTGGTTTGCTAAAAAAGAAGTACGGTGACATTTTTGATGAAAAAGCTAATCAATATATGGACCTGGCGTTTGATGGCAGTAAAAGGATGCAACAACTTATTGCCGACTTACTTGAGTTTTCCCGTATAGGAAAGCACGAAGAAATGCTCGGACGTGTGGATTTCAATGAGGTTTTGTCTCAGGTATTAGCTTCACTGTCATCAATAATATCAGAAAAACAGGCGGAGATTTATCGCGAAACATTGCCCTGCATAACAACTTTCAAAACGCCGGTTGGACAAATATTTCAAAACCTGGTAAGTAATGCACTTAAATATCAATTCCCGGGAAAAAAGCCGGTAATTACCATTGGATGTAAAAAGCAGGCTGCAAATTGGCTATGCTGGGTTAAGGACAACGGCATTGGAATTAGCAGCGAATACCTCGAAACTGTTTTTATAATGTTTAAACGGCTCCATAGCAAGGACCAATATTTAGGGTCGGGTATAGGACTTTCATCCACGAGAAAGTTAATCGAAAATCTTGGGGGCGAAATCTGGGTGGAGTCGGTAGAAGGCGAGGGAAGCGTATTTTATTTCACTATTCCGGATACATATAAAAAATAGGATTTGGAATTTATTCCAAAAAATGGATTTTTTTATAACTTTAAATGATTGATTATTAATGTTTTATTTGGTTGGTCTGATTTTGGCATACTTGTATTTTAAAAATAGTAATCCGCAATCAAGTAACATTTGAATATTAAGATGGAAAGATTTATAATATCGGATCTACCAGGCTCAAAAGCCGGTTTATATGTAGCGTCAAGCCGGATATCTGGAGAGCAAGGCATGGATGGGACATTGGACGAGAATCCTGCATTCAGTTATCGTAATATTTCAGACACCCCAATCGACGGATCATTGGATACAATGCATTTTAACTCGGAGACCTTAATGGCTTACGCAGGTGATGATGTTGAGATGCTTGACGACCTGATTTTTGCTATGAAGAATGAATTGTTTCAATATAGTTTTCAATTGGAAATGAAATTGATCAATAATGACATGTTCGGATTCAAAAGTATAGGTGCTAAAATTTACGAAATAGCGGTTTCATTTGGTCTGCCTTTATTATCATCAATAGCAAAAGAGTATCGTTTGTTACAGAATTTTAATATCGATTACATTGATAATCTTTTTGTAAAGACAAAAGATGAAATAGATGTTTTAACTGATTTGATTTCAGTTTGTTGACATTTATTGATACGCTAATACCGGAATTTAATATCGATGGAACTGTGCTGCGTATTAAAAAATGACTAATTTTAAGCTTTAACCGATTAAAAATTTAACACAACCTAAGTCACAGTTTACACTTATCCTTGTTGTTTTTCAATTAAGGGTTTGGTTTGCTTTCAACCAAATATAGAATGAGCCCCTTTCATATTTTTATGGTAGAAGACGACACCTGGTACGGGGAAATTCTTCAGTATCACCTTTCGTTGAATCCTGATTTTCATATTACACGGTTTATGAACGGCAAAGATTGTTTAAATAAACTTTATCTAAAGCCCGATGTAGTCACTATGGATTATAGCTTGCCCGATATGAATGGGGGGGAATTATTAAGCCGTATAAAACAAGTTGCACCCTTGTTACCGGTGATAGTTATAAGCTCGCAGAAAGATATCACCACCGCTATAGATCTATTTAAAAAAGGGATTTCCGATTATATCGTCAAAGATGATCATACAAAAGAAATGCTTTGGAACGCTATCAACCGGATCCGCGAAAACCAGGACTTAAGAAAAGAAGTTGCAACGCTAAGGGAGGCGCTTGGGCAAAAGTATGACTTCGAAAAAATAATGAAAGGGTCTTCTGCCGGTATAAAAAGAGTGTTTTCATTGATTGAAAAATCAGCCAAAACTAACATAAATGTATCGATAACCGGGGAAACCGGAACCGGTAAAGAGTTGGTTGCAAAGGCGATACACTATCACTCCCAACGAAAAAGTAAGCCGTTTATAGCCGTAAACGTCGCGGCAATACCGTCTGAATTGCTGGAGAGTGAGTTGTTCGGTTATGAGAAAGGGGCATTCACCGGAGCTTTGTCGCGAAAAACCGGGTTATTTGAAGATGCGAACCATGGATCTATTTTTCTTGATGAAATTGGTGAAATGGATATAAATCTGCAAAGCAAGCTTTTGAGGGTTTTGCAGGAACGTGAGTTGACAAGGGTTGGAGGACATGAGAAAATTAAACTTGATATACGGCTAATTGTAGCTACACATAAAAACCTGGCCGAGCAAGTTAAAAAAGGTTTCTTTAGGGAAGACTTTTATTATCGAATCATAGGGATGCCTATAGAGTTGCCTCCATTACGCGAACGCGGCAATGATATAATCATATTGGCAAAATACTTCCTGGACGATTTTTGTAAGCAGAATAAGATTGCTGCAAAGCAGCTTAGCCAGGGGGTGAAAGAACGGTTATTAAAATATAAATTCCCGGGTAACATAAGGGAATTAAAATCCATGATAGAACTCGCTGCTGTTATGAGCGACGGCCCTGAGATAGAAGAAAACGACATCAGTTTTAATGCCCCTTACGATAGTAATAGCCTGCTTGACAGCGAACAGACGTTAAAACAGTATAATACACAGATCATTCAGCACTTTTTAAATAAACATCACCACAACGTGATAAAAGTGGCCGAAATACTGGATATAGGAAAGTCTACGATTTATAAAATGATAAAGGATAACGAATTAGAAGGTTAAATAAGTTATGAAAACGGCGATTTATCAATATAAAAATGATCAATGGAGCACCCATCCTCAAAGCAAGGGTTTAAATGAAACAAGTGTTCAGTTGGTGCTTTGTTTTGGCGAAAAAAAAGATTTGAACAATCCGTTGGTGTATGAGATGTTGAGATCAAAATTTCCGTCGGCCGAGATTGTTATTTGTTCTACCGCCGGTCAAATTTTTCATAACAGTGTTTCTGAAGAGGGTTTTAACGTTACGGCGATAGAATTTGCCAGTACCAGGGTTAAATCGAGAAAGGTAAATATAAAAGATTACGAGGACAGCTTTTCAGCCGGCGGGGGCTTAATAAACCAGTTTGAAAGGAACGACCTGGCTTAAATACTCGTACTGTCAGATGGCGGAACTGTAAATGGGAGCGAATTGGTACGGGGCATTAATACCATTGCCGAAAGCGATATGCTTGTTACAGGCGGGCTCGCCGGCGATGGTGAAAGATTTGAATCTACATTGGTAGGATTAAACGATGCACCGGGAGAAGGGATAATAGTTGGAATTGGACTTTACGGAAAGAATATAAAAGTTGGCCATGGCTCAAAAGGGGGATGGGAAACCTTTGGGCTTGAGCGGCTTGTTACTAAATCCAGTGCAAACGTATTATACGAAATAGACAACAAAAATGCCCTGGAACTATATAAAAGGTATCTTGGCCCTGATGCGGATGCGTTGCCTGGAACAGCTTTGCTGTACCCCCTCGCTGTAATGTTGCCTGGCAACGCCGAGCCGGTTGTCCGGACGATTTTGTCTGTGAATAATGAAGCCGGAAGTATGACTTTTGCCGGAGATTTGCCTGAAGGTACTAAAGTTCGCTTTATGAGGGCAAATTTTGATAAGTTAACATCCGCTGCATCTGATGCTGCTTTTCATACAAAGGAAAAGGGAGAAAATTCGCCGGAATTTGCCTTGTTGATTAGTTGTGTTGGCCGCAAAATGGTGTTAGGCTCGCGAACTGAAGATGAAGTGGATGCCGTTGATGAAGTTTTTTCACACTCTACATTGCTTTCCGGATTTTACTCCTATGGCGAAATTTCGCCGATAACAAAGGGGCAGGGCTGCCAGCTTCACAATCAAACAATGACTATTACAACATTCAATGAAATGGAATAAGTTACTTGAGCGGCAAATGCGAAAATACCTTTCGGAGGATGAAATGAACCTGAAGTTTATCCGTCCTTTTCTGGAAGCTGTAAACAACTCTTATTATGCTTATGAAAAAGATAGTATGCTATCTGAAAGAGCATTTAAAATGAGTGAAGAAGAATATATTGAACTTAATGAAAAGCTGCAAAAGGAACTTGAATTGAAGAAAATTTCGATAAGCAAGTTGAAAGAAGCTATCGAACAGACCGATATAGAAGGATTTGCTGTGCAAGGGGACAACCTTTTGGAAATAGCAGATTTATTAAATAACCAGATCAGCAAACGAAAGCAATCTGAGGCAGAGTTGAAGGCAAGCCAGGAAATTTGGCAATTTGCACTGGAAGGCGCGGGAGATGGCGTGTGGGATTACAATTTCCAAACGCAAAAAATCTTTTTCTCGAAACGTTACAAGGAGATGCTTGGTTTTGAAGATAATGAATTTAATAATGAACCAGGCGAATGGATGAGCCGGATATATCCGGATGACCTTCACTTTGTGTTAAATACAGACAAGGATTATTTTTATAATAGTGCAGAAAATCATCAAATAGAATACCGGCTTCGCCACAAAGACGGCCATTTTATATGGGTGTTAGACAGGGGGATGTTAATTAATCGTACAGACGATGGTTTGCCTGCACGTATAATCGG